>Ga0099364_10000049_pt1 | contig 172435 bp, 135 predicted proteins | sample TergutTh196P3_FD_73070 | JGI IMG/M metagenome (GOLD analysis project Ga0099364, IMG submission 73070) | Microcerotermes parvus P3 segment gut microbial communities from Pointe-Noire, Republic of the Congo - Th196 P3 | ecosystem: Host-associated > Arthropoda: Insects > Digestive system > Gut ... | reverse complement strand
CCCTTTCATCCGATATAAGCACGAACAGTTCACACTCTATGAGTGTAAACTTTCGTACCCTTATTCATCGGATGAAATTTACTAGATTTCGAGAATTTAGAATAAGAGTAAAAAGCTCAAATATCTGTTATATAAAATTTTACGTTTCTAACTTCATAAATTATTTAATTGTAGAACGATTTTTAAATAAAATGCAAAGATAATAAAAAAGGGAGGAAAAAATGAAAAAAGAGCACTTTTTGGAAATATATTAGTATCTTTCCTCTGTAAAAAATTTTTTTTCATTATACACGCTTGAAATTCCCAAAATTTCATCTAATTTTGCGCCCTTAAATTTTTTAGAAAATAAAAATATGTTTGAAAATGCGTATGATTTAGATGTCGCCCTTGATGTTGTATCTACTTTGTGGGCGTTGAAGTGTAGGGAATATAAAAATGAAACCGACCCCCAAAAAAAACAAAAGTTACTTCAAGAAGTGGATATGATGCAGTTTGAGAAGGGGGCTCTGTATAGAAATGGTGAAGTGCAGAAGTCAGTTATGGATAAAGCATTCAGACTTTATGCACCAATTCTTAAAGCACATTATGCAGCGGTTTGAGGTTGAGATGATATTTTAAACGGAAAAGGAATTCTTGATTAGAGAGTGCCTGCCATCAACTAACCACTAACCACTTTTTTTAGCCACTAATTACACGAATTTTCACGAATTTTTCATTTTTATTTTTTATCCACTTTTCATAAACCACTAATCACTAACCACTAACCACTAACCACTAATCACTAACCACTAATCACTAACCACTAATCACTAACCACTAATTTCCATCGCCACTTCACAATTTTTCTTATGAAATGCAATGCCATATTTGTATATTTGCTTATATCCTTCTTTTTTCAAATTATGAATATAAGCCTTTTCTTCTATTTGTTTCAGACCTTTTTGTGCTTCTTGCTTTAAATCTTTTTTGGCATCATTAGTGTGTTTAAATTCAACAACTATTGCAGGTTTTTCTTTGTCAAAAGGTTTGAGCAGGCTATCTGAGCGTCCTTTTCCTGATTCGGAATTTGAATAAATAGCATAATCATCTGAAAGTGTAAGCAACATCCCGTAAATAAACATGTGATAACTGTTTTCTTCTTTAAAATCAAAACAACTTGGGTTGTTGAGCAGTTCGTTGTTGAGGGAGTCGGTAACGCCATCTTTATCTCCATTTACCAAACAATCAAGAAAATCCCGTATTGTTTTCGATATTGTGGTTTTTTGACGACTAAACCACTCAGTAGCATAACGTGAAAAAATATTTTTGACTTCCATGTTCACTAATTCTGCATTAAATTTTTCAGTTTTGGCACCGTTACAGGGCTTTAAGTATCCGGCATTTAATAACATTGTCCAAAAAATATTAGAATTTACGTAATTTATCGGGTAAGTAATTCCATCTTCTAAATACATTGTAATAGGTGCGCCTGTAAGCAAACCTGCAAAATCATTTCTTAAATCATCGTCACCTTTGGAAAATACATCTTGCAAAATATTCAAGGAGCCAGTGTTTACCCAATAATTGTCACGTTCAAGCGATTTTAAATACCTGACAATACTCCAAGGATTATACATATCCTGCCCCCCAAATCTATAGCCATCATACCATTGTTTGATTTCATCATATTTTTCACTTATTTCATAATCTGCGCAAGTTTTTATTACTTCTTCTTCTGTAAAACCGAAAGAAGTAGTGAATTCTTTATCCATAATTCCACAGACAAAAGGATTATTAAAACTGCTAATTAAACTTTCTTTTGATATTCTTTGTACTCCGGTTAATACGCCAAATTCCAAAAAATCATTAGTTTTGAAAACATTACCCAAAAATCCTCTCATAAAATCTATCATTTCAGAATAATATCCTTTTCTGACGGAACCGTCAATGGGAGAATCGTATTCGTCTAGCAAAACGATAACACGTTTTTTGTGATAGGTGTATAGGCACTCTGTCAAAAACAATAACGCGTCTTGGAGTTCTACCTCAGTCGCCTCTTTTGAATAATACTTATAAAAACCTTTCTTTTGTTGTTCATCAAGCCTGTCACTTTCGAATAAGTAACGATTTTGTCTACAAATGAAAGAAACAATGGACTTTATCTTCTCTATAGATTTTTCATGTGTAGAAAATTCTACAGTTTTTAACGTAAGAAAAACTGTAGGATGTTTGTTTAGATGTTTTTCAATTATATCTTTGTGTTCCATTATTTTAAGACCATTAAACAAAGATTTGCTATCTTTATTTATGTCAAAAAAATGTTTCAACATACTCATATTGAGAGTTTTTCCAAAACGTCTAGGGCGGGTTACCAGAGTAACGGTACCTTTGTTTTCAAACAATTCTTTGATAAATAAGGTTTTATCGATGTAAAAATAATTGCCTTCGATAATCTTTTCAAAGGACTCTTCGCCGGTTAATATTTGCTTTTTCATAATTTTTACTCTTTTTTTATCTATTGCAGCTTTTTAATTTGCGCGGCAAAGATAATTATTTTTATTATGAAAAAAAATTGAAATAAAATCTTATCGCGAAAAATAGAAACAATTGAAAAGAAAATCGTTTTCTAGTTTAGAAAACCACTTAAAAATAAAACTTTCACACTTACTACATTAACACAATTCAAAGAAAAATTCTCTTTGAAATAGATTGATTATATAATTATCGCAAAATCAAACAATGCAGATAAAATTCATGTTGAGAAAGTTATGAGTGCTTCTCAAAAATACTTCCTTATTATAAGCTATTTCTAAATTGTGAAGGTGTCAATCCCGTATTTTTTTTGAATGATGTATAAAATGTTTTTCTATCTTTGAAACCTACTTCAAAGGCGAGTCCTTCAAATGAGTAAAGTTTTGGTTTTGTAGACATTAATTTTATTGCCTCTTTAATTCTGAATTCGTTAATATTTGTACTGAAATTTTTTAGTGAACATTGATTAACAGCACGCGACAGATAGTTTTTGTTCACATTCATTTTATCGGCTATTTTCTCAAGTGAAGTAGAGTCATCTTTGTATTCTTGTTGAATAATTTTTTGAAAATTTTCAAATAAGTGCCAATCTTCTTCGGTTATCATCGCATCAATTACTTCTTCGTTTTCATTGATATTTTGTTCTGTATCAGAAGTTTGGACTAAAAGTTTTTCGGGTTGAATTTGTGCCCATTCTTGTAATTTGCGTACTAATTCACGATTTCTTTGTGCAATTCTTCTGCGGCTCCATACTAATATTGCCACTACAAGCGCCAAGCCAAAACAAGAGCCTGCTAATGTTCTATTTACAAGTTTTTGCCGTTCTATTTCCACTTGTTTACGCTGGGTTTCGAATTCGGCTCTATCCAAATGAAAAATAGTGCGCATTTCGTTTAGTTGTGCGTAAAACCGTTCTTTGTTAAGTTCTTCTTTTCTTTGCATTATTTGCAGGTTCAATTCATTGGCTGCCTTATAGTCGCCCTTTTCAGCGTATACGTTGGCAATTTCCTTTTTCGTGAAATGAATGCCAACTTCGCTGTTCGTTTTTTCATAATAATTAAGTAAACGATTATAACGTTCCAATGATTTGTCGTAGTTTCGCGTAGAAAGGTAATAAGCGCCATACATGTCATCTAACAATATTCCATATACTGTATTGCTTTCCTTCCACTGTGTTTCATACATGGTTTCCCCAGTACATATTTCCTGAAACGACTGTTCTGGCTGATTAATCTTAGCGTATGCTATTGCTCGGTGATACATACAATAAAAAATATCAAGTTGGGTATTACGCATCGGAAAGATAATATTCATGTGTTCAATTTCAACTTGCAAACTATCAGCATATTGTAGAGCATCATACGGTTTGTCCAAATATATGCTCATGGACGCTAACGATTTGTAATTATCTATAATATTTGCCGCACTTTGCTCTCTTCTTTTTTTTCCCCACTCGATACTTTCCTTCCAGTATTTCATTGCCTCATCATATTGTTCTATTGAGTAATAAATCATTGCCATCGTATTCAACAGTGCAACAATTGGGATCATTTCATACAACTCTTTTGCTTCAATAATTGCTTCTTCGGTCAAACGCAGAGCTGTTATTACTTGTCCATCACGTATGTTAAGCCTTTGGATAGTAGAAATTACTGCAAACATATAATCATAATGTTTATGTAACCGGGCGAAATTTTTGGTTTCTTCTCCAATGATAATGACACTGTCGGTATCAAGCGCGTAATAATATTGTGTAAGTCGTAGTAAGGCAAAAGTTTCATTTCTGGTATCCTTTTGTTTTCGCGCTTCTTCGCGTAACATCCTTATATAATAACTCTCTGACGGCAAGTTTGTAGTCAGGTCTATAAGTTTATGCATTGCTTCTATTTTTGAAGTGTCGGGCAACTGCGGTAATATAGCGAGAATGCTGTCGATTTGAAAGTCCGTTGTTTTTTGTTGAGATGCTACTGGCAAAACAAGCAAAAATGTTAATATAATGAAAGATACAAAAGTGTTTCTCATAGATTTTTTTTCAAATATAGTTGAAAATTTTTAATCACTAATTACAAAAATAATAAAAAATCCGCCTATCTGATGCCCAAAGAGAACTCATTCTTTAAGTTTAAAATGAGAAACGAGTGCTTGTAACATTTCTGCTTGAGCGCTCATTTCTTCGGATGCTGATGCGCTTTCTTCTGATGTTGCGCTATTTTGCTGAACAATTGTCGACACTTGTCCAATATCGGTGTTGATATTGTTAATGCTCATTGACTGTTCTTTTGCGGCATTTGCTATCTCATTAATAAGTCTTGCGCTTTCGTCTAATCCTTTTTTAATATCTTCGAGGCTCTTTGCGGTTTTTTGGGCTAAATTTCGGACTTCTTTTGCTACAACAACGAAGGCACTTCCGTGTTTTCCTGCTCGGGCAGCCTCAACTGAAGCGTTGAGGGCAATGATATTGGTTTGAGACGCAATTTCTGCAATTACTCCTATTACCTTGCGTATTGAATTGGAATGAATGACAGCTTCTTGGGCAAGGTTTGCACTCGATTCCGTTCGTTCTGCAACTGATGCAACCGAACTTGACAATTTTTCTACTGATGCCGCCTGTTCGGATGCCCCTCGTGCTAATACCTGTGCGCCAACAGCAACTTGACTCGAACCAGAGGATACTTGATTCGTTGAATTCTGTATTTGTGAAAAGGCATTATTTAAAGAATCAAGAATTTTTATTAATGACAATTGAATTGGTTCAAAATCACCTATATAATCAATATCGAGGTCAATATCGAGATTTCCGTCTGCAATATGTTTAAGTTTAACGGATATATCTCCAATATAGGTAGCTAAATTGTTCTTTATTTCTATTACAGAATTGGTTAACCTACCTATTTCTGATGTATCAGGTGTTAAACTTAATTCAGATGATAAATTTCCTTTTGCCACTTCTTCCATCTCTTTTTGAAGTTCTTTAATTGGATAAATGGTTTTGACCAATACCGAATAGACGTTAATTAACTGTAATATAACGATAAATACAATAAAGACAAGAGTTACGATCTGCATTCTGTGGCTTCTCGTTGTTAAATCGTCTACCACGTGTACTGCTCGTGCATCAAGCATAGTAAGGAATTCGTTTTTAGTGGACAAAATTTCGCCAATCCATTTACGATATGCTTCACCGTAAACGTCTTCAATGGCTTCATCAAAAAGTCCTTCCTTAGTTTTATCCATTGCGTCACTTTCGAGTGGGACAAGATTATTGGACAAGGCTGCCATTGCATCTATTTTCGCCTCCTCTTCTTTGGTAATACCTATTTCTTTCATCCTCGCAACGCCAATATCGCGATTTTTGGCGACATTTATCTCGTTCCAATAATTATTATAATGAATGATATTTCCTGTAGCCGCAAAAGCGCGTACTTCGTTGGTAAGGTAGGCAGAACCGTCCATAAACCTGTTGGCATTATAAGTCAGCTCAAAACGGTCGGCACCAGCCTTATTACATTTATCGGTCAAATACATTACCCGCATAAATGAAATAATTGTCAAAATTATAAAGGCAACTGATATTGAATTGATCGTTACCACCATTGTCAATTGGTTGGTTGTTTTTTTCATAATGGTAAATATTCTACGTTTTTCTTAAATAAATTAATTAATAAAAAATTTGCACAAAGATATTTTCTTTTTTTGAGAAAAAAAAATAATTTGATAAATTTTTGTTTTTTTATTTGAAATTTACTATTTTTGCATTATATTTAAGGAATTTTAATACATAAGCATTTAAAAATGAATAAAAAAGCATTTTTGATAAAATTTTTTTCTATCATATTTTTTTTCATCTCGTGCTTAAATATTGCGGCTCAATCCCAATCTGAATTAATAAAAGCAAAACCTTCTCCCGGTGATGGTATTTTGTCATTTTTAAAAAGGCATAATCTTTCAACTGAACATATTGAAGAATTTAAAGAATTAAACAAAGGGAAATTTGGTGCTGACGGTGGGTTGTTGCTACACAAAACATATACTTTGCCTTCATCTACAAAAAAATGGATTGTTCCTATTTTTGGAAAAGAACACCAAGAACTTACCTTAACAGACAACGACTTAAAAGGTGCTGTTTTTTATTTAGTCAGCGGACACGGCGGTCCCGACCCAGGCGCAATTGGCGACCACGGAAAATTGAAACTATATGAAGATGAGTATGCTTACGATATTATTTTGCGTTTAGCAAAAAATTTGATGCAAAAGGGCGCAACTGTTCACATTATAGTACAAGATCCCAATGATGGAATTCGTTCTGAAACTTATTTGAGACCAAGTAAAGATGAAACGGTTATGGGTGAGCCAATCCCGTTAGACCAAAACAAGCGACTAAAGCAAAGATGCGATGTCATTAATGAACTCTATAAAAAGGAAAAATCTACATATCAGCGATGTATTGAAATTCATCTTGATAGCCGAAGTGTTAAAAAACAGTTAGATGTTTTCTTTTATTATCACGAAAATAGCAAAAAAGGGAAGGAAACTGCCGAAACTCTTCTCAATACTTTTGAAAAAAGTTATAAAAAACATCAGCCAGGTCGTGGTTTTTCAGGAACTGCCACAATTAGAAATCTTTATATGTTAAAAAACACTAATCCCGTCGCAATTTTTGTAGAACTCGGAAATATTCGTAACGAAAGAGACCAAAAGCGTTTCGTTTTAGAATCTAACAGACAAGCTCTTGCTAATTGGCTCACTAACGGCTTAGTAGAAGATTATAAAAAGAACAAAAAATAATCTTGAGTCCACTCCGAAAAAGGTTTTCTAACACAAAGTACACAAAGAATGCACAACGAGCACAAGTTGATATATGTTGATATTTATTGCTTTGTGTCCTTTGTGTATTTCGGTAAACTCAATAACAATTTCAATAAATTCAATAACCAAAACCTTTGTGACCCTTGTGGTAAAGTAATAGAGCTTTTCAGAGTGCCCAATCTTATAATTTTTTTTGTACTTAGAATTTCACTGACATCATTTTAGGATTTATATAAAAAATATTCGTTCATTTTTCTTAACCCTTATTTTTGAAGGTTCCCTTAATAGTTTTATATTTCAGATATCTTTTAACCTCTACAAAATTTCAATTCTCTTATTGTTTGAATCGGATCAGCAGATTTAAAAATAAAATTCCCTGAAACAAGTATATCAGCACCCGATTTGAATAATAACGGTGCGTTTGAGGAATTGATGCCACCATCTACTTCAATAAGCGATGGACTGTTTTTTCTTAAAATAATCTCTTTGAGGCGTTCAATTTTTTTAAATGAATTTTCAATAAAAGATTGACCTCCAAAACCTGGATTAACCGACATTACCAAAACCATATCTACCATGGAAACAATATCCTCCAAAAGATTTACAGATGTGTGCGGATTAATTGTTACAGCCGCTTTGGCACCGGTGGCATGAATTTCTTCTATTGTGCGATGCAAATGAGTACATGCTTCGTAATGTACGTTAATAATATCTGCGCCTGCGTTGCGGAACGATTTGATATATTTTTCGGGTTGAACAATCATCAAATGTACGTCTAATGGCTTTGTTGCAATTTGCTTAATTGCTTCTACAATTGGAATTCCGAAGGAAATATTCGGAACAAAAACTCCGTCCATTATATCAAGATGAAACCAATCGGCATCACTATTATTAACCATTTCAATATCTTTGTGCAAATTTAAAAAATCACCCGACAACAAAGATGGTGCTATCATTTTTTTTATTTTCATAACTGCAAAAATAGATTATCTTTCCAAATTAACAATAATACGGCTTATATAGTTCTACCTATTTTTCACACCCATCGTACCAAACTAAAATCTTGCCTAAACGCTAACAAATCATTTTTGGGATATAATCTTAATCCAAATTTGAATACGCCCGGATAATTTAACTCGTTACTTAAATGATAATCAACTATCGAACCTTCTTTATTGGTAATTGTAAACTGCACTGTTTGTAATATTTTAGGAAAGTCGTCGTCGGATGCTTCGGCGATAACCATCTCTAAACCAAAATCTAATGATGCAAGTTTTTTCAGGTCAAGTTTTACGTCAACCACGTAAAATTCACCTATTCCAACTTCGTGCTTACCAATATCGGGGACTTGAACTTCCAAAACTTCAATATAGTCCCATCCGTTGAGTACTAATCTTTTCCAATCGGCAAGTTCTCGAATTAGATTAAAGTCATCTGCCTTCAATTTTTCCGAATGAGTGTACATTGGAGTATAAAACTTACTAATATAGTCGTTTATCATCCTTCTTGTAGTATATTCGGGTGCAATTTGAGCAATAGAATTTTTTATATATTTCACCCATCCCGATGAAATTCCTTTGTGGTCGGTATCAAAATAGAATGGAATAACTTTGTCTTCGATGATACGATAAATAGTATTAGCGTCAAGTTCGTCTTGGAATTCGGGGTTTTCAAAAGATTGTTTGTCCGTAATAGCCCATCCAGCGTCTTCTTTGTAACCTTCGTACCACCATCCGTCTAAAACGCTAAGATTTAAGACACCGTTAAGTTCGGCTTTTTGTCCGCTTGTACCCGATGCTTCTAAGGGTCGTGTTGGTGTATTAAGCCAAACGTCAACGCCACTGACTAACCGTCTCGCCAATTCCATATCATAATTTTCTAAAAATATGATTTTTCCAACAAATTCGGGTCGTTTTGATATATCGACAATTCTTTTGATTAAATCTTGTCCCATTCCGTCGGCGGGGTGCGCTTTTCCGGCATAAATAAATTGAACGGGTTTTTCAGGGTTGTTCACAATTGTCTTTAAGCGTTCTATATCGCGAAACAAAAGATGAGCGCGCTTATAAGTGGCAAACCTACGTGCAAAACCAATAGTAAGGGCATCCTCACGAATAGTTTCCATAACGTTCACAATATGAGATGGATCGTAATGCTGCTCAATCATACTTTTTTGCAATCTGAATTTGATATTATTGATCAATTTTTTCTTAAGTTGTTTCCTAATATTCCAAATTGCTTCGTCAGAAACTTTATAAATTTTTTCCCATTTCGTTTTATCAGAAACGTCGTCAATAAAGTTGCTACCGAACTCTTTTTCATAAAGTTTTCTAAATTCGGATGCTGTCCACGTTCCGTAATGAACACCGTTTGTTACGTATCCAATTGGGAGTTCTTCGGGGAAATATCCTTTCCATAGTCCGCTAAACATTTTTTTAGTAACTTCACCGTGTAACCAACTGACGCAGTTAGTCTGATATGCAGTTTTAGCGGCGAATATGCTCATTGAAAATTTTTCATTTTCATGATTTCCTTCTCTACCAAGTTCCATAAATTCGTCCCAGCTAATGTGCAATTTTTCGTTAATATTTCTGAAATAAGCACGAAACAGACCTTCTTCGAACAAGTCGTGTCCCGCAGGAACGGGAGTATGAGTTGTAAATAAAGATGATGCTTTAACAATTTCTAATGCTTCGGGGAAAGTAAACCTATCTTCTACGAGATAAAGTAACCGTTCAAGGTTAAGCAAAGCGGCGTGTCCTTCGTTGCAATGGTATAAGTCGGGTTCAATGCCGAGTTGTTTTAAAAGTCTGACACCTCCAATTCCGAGCAAAATTTCTTGTTTAAGCCTGTTTTCCCAATCACCGCCGTAGAGCATGTGAGTGATTTCTCTGTCGTGTTGCGAATTTAAAGGGATATCTGTATCAAGCAAATAGAGTGTAATTCGTCCAATTTGTGCTTTCCACACTGCAACGTTTACTTCGCGTCCGGGCAAGTCGATTTTTATGTGAACTTGCTCACCTGCCTCATTTCGCATCTCTTCGACGGGTAATTTTGAAAATTCCTGCATTTCATACTTAGCATTTTGATTTCCATCTAATGTAAGTGTTTGAGTAAAATAACCATACCTATAAAGAAGCCCTATTGCTGTGATATTGACACCTTTGTCGCTTGCTTCTTTAAGGTAGTCTCCTGCTAAAATTCCGAGTCCGCCCGAAAATATTTTCAGAACGTCATTCACTCCATACTCCATGCTGAAATAAGCGATTGAGGGAGTTACATCCATTGGTTTTTCCATATATGCCCTAAATTTTGCATATAATGAATCTAAATTTTTCAAAAAATTTGCATCTTTCGATAAATCGTTAAGCCTGTTATAAGAGACTTTTTCTAATAATTGGATAGGATTTCTTTTGACGGTTTCCCATAATTTTTCGTCAATTTGTTCGAAAATCTCTAAAGCTTCATAGTTCCATGTCCACCAAAGGTTTCGAGATAGTTCGTGAAGAACTTCTAACCTGTCGGGCAATTTCGATTTGATAATCAATTTCTTCCATGTAGGTGAAATGTATTTATCAAACATTGTTTTGGTTTTTGTTTCTTTTTGATACATAGTAAATTTATTTCTTCGTTTTCTAACTTCTGTTAACGCATTATTATAAGCAATATAGTAATTATTTATTATTAATTTCCATTCTAATTGAGCGGCAAGATTTAAACAATTTTCTTTTATTTTTAATGTTTCGTCGGGTGTTTTGTTAGCAAACTCAATGATTGTATTAGCGATTTTTAGTGCTACTTCGTTTTCATTTATATCGTTCCTGTTCACAATTTCAACGCCTTCTTTTATGTTTTTGGAAAATTGCAACGCCCAAACTCCAAATCCTGTTAAAGTAGTTGTAATTGTGGGTATTCCAAAGGCGATGCTTTCGAGAGGAGTATAACCCCAAGGCTCGTAATAAGATGGAAATATTGTAAGATCCATTCCCATCAAAAGATCATAATAAGGCATGTCAAAGATGCCGTCGTCGCCGTTCAAATAGCAAGGTATGAAAATGAAATTTACAGTTTCGTCTGATTCGTTGCTTAAATGAATTTCTTGGACTTTATTTATAATTGCATCGTGTTCAATAGCGTTCAAACCGTGGGTTAAAAAAGGGAATGGCAGGAATGTTTCGTCTATTTCGCCTGCAAGTTTTGATTTCAGGTCTTTTCTTGCCCCGTTAGTATTTGCGGGTATTAATGCAAATGCCAATATTTTTTTAGGAGAATTTTGCAGTTCGTTTACAATTTTCAATGCTTCGAGATAAATATCTACTCCTTTGTTCCGATATTCGTACCGTCCGCTTGTGGCAATCATCATAATATTTTCGTCAATTGCGTGTCCTAAAAGTGCTGATGCAACTTCGCGCAGTTTTTGTCGGGCTAATTTCCGTTTGTTTATATAATCATCTCCTTTGGGAACGAAACTATTTTCGAAACCATTTGGAGTAACAACGTCCACTTTTTTGTCTAACAACTGTTTACATTCTCTTGCTGTTATTTCTGAAACGGTTGTAAAACTATCGACCTGATTTGCGGTAGTTTTTTCTAAGGAATGTTTTGCTGTTACGTTTAGTTCACGTGCTTTGACATCACCGTTAAATGTTGAAAGATTGTCATAAATAGGAATTCTGTTTCCTGCCAAAGAACGTCCCACAACAGTTGCATGCGTAGTAAATGCTGTTCCCACTTGGGGAAGTTTGTCGTTAAGATACAATGCTCCACTTCCTGTTTGCCACTCGTGAAAATGCGCAATTACTCTATCATTTATATCGAGATAATATTTGCAGAATTTTTCAATAACTACTCCTGCGGCATATCCAAAAATCACAGACTCAATATAGTCCCAATGCCCAGAAATACTGTCTACAAGATATTTTTCCCAATAATATGACAAAATTTCGTTCTTTTGAGCTAAAAAAGGGCTAAAATCTATGAGAATAGCAACGGGTTTGCCCGGTACATTCCACCTACCTATCCTTACTCTGATACCTTCCGACTTGATATTTTCTATCAAATCTGAATAAATTGTATCATCGGGGATAAATTCTGGATTATTTTTGGGTCCCATCCAAACATCTGGACCAATGAATATTAATCGCTCTTTCAAAAATTTGTAAAGAGTTTCAGATTGAGAAGCCAGAACGGTGTGAATTCCGCCCATTTTATTGCATACTTCCCAACTCGTTTGAAAAAGAAAATCAGGTTTTAACATGTTGTTAAATTTCAGTCAATTAAGACAATTATTATGCCATTTTGATTAAAAAATAATTTGCAAAGGTAGATGATTTTTTTTAATTATAGATGGTTATAATAAAAATTATTAGAAAAAATTTTTTTGTATTATTTGGGGATACGCAGATTGAACGGATTTGAATGATTGTCGCGGATTATATTTTATCCATTTTAATACGGATTTTGCTTTTTTGCATTCTGTTAGGAATGCATCGCTCGTTAGAAAAATAGCATGGCAAGTAACCAGCATTCTGTAAGGAATGCGACCACTGCAATGTCCTATCCCAAAAATAATATTGCTTACCACAAAGTACACAAAGTGTTTTCACAAAGTACACAAAGCTTTAAATATCAACATATATCAACTTGTGATTATTGGGCATTCTTTGTAGAGGCAACACCTGCGGTCGTTCTGAGTGGGTTTGCATCGATGTCCGACATTATATTAAGAAAAAATCCCAAAATGAAAATATTTTATTCAAAAAAACATTTTTTTATAAAAAAGCTATATCTTTGCGCCCTCAAAATAATTGATTTTAGTCGAATTTTATTTACTTTAATATCTGAATATCAATATTTTGTGACGGAAAATAAAATCATTTAATAAATTTTTAAGTATAAAAAATGGAAAAAAAGAAAGAGTTTATAACTTGTGATGGAAATCATGCTGCTGCGCACGTAGCCTATATGTTTAGCGAGGTAGCGGCAATTTATCCTATTACGCCATCATCAAACATGGCAGAAAATGTTGATGAATGGTCTGCACATGGTCGGAAAAACATTTTCGGCGAGACCGTAAGAGTCATAGAGATGCAGTCTGAGGCGGGTGCTGCGGGAACCGTACATGGTTCGCTTCAAGCAGGAGCACTAACATCAACTTATACCGCATCTCAGGGATTATTGCTTATGATTCCAAATATGTATAAAATTGCCGGCGAATTGTTACCGGGTGTTTTTCATGTATCTGCCCGCACCATTGCGGCGCAAGCGTTATCAATTTTTGGAGACCATTCAGACGTAATGAGTGCCCGACAAACAGGATTTGCAATGTTAGCAACAGGTTCGGTACAAGAAATAATGGATATTGCCCCCGTTGCTCACTTAGCAGCAATTAAAGGACGTATTCCGTTCATGCATTTTTTTGACGGTTTTAGGACTTCCCACGAAGTGCAAAAAGTAGAACCAGCACGTCAAGAAACACTTGCAAAATTAATCGATTACGAAGCATTGCAAAATTTTAGGAATAAAGCACTTAACCCCGAACGTTCCGTTACTCGTGGAACAGCGCAAAACCCCGATATTTTCTTCCAAACACGAGAAGCGCAAAATAAATTTTATGACGCTATTCCTGACCTTGTTGCCAATTATTTGAACGAAATGAGCAAAATTACAGGTCGTAATTATGCCCCATTCACATACTACGGTGCAAAAGATGCTACAAACATTGTAATTGCAATGGGTTCTATTACCGAAGTTATTAAAACCGTTGTAGATAAATTGAACAGCGAAGGTCAAAAAGTAGGTATGATTACCGTGCATCTTTATCGACCCTTTTCGGTTAAATATTTGTGTGATGTTTTGCCCGACACAGTTAAGAGAATTTGCGTACTTGACAGGACAAAAGAGCCCGGCGCAAACGGAGACCCACTCTATTTAGATGTCATTGAGGCTTTTACAAGTAATTGTAAATGTTGTTGTGATACAAAAAAACCATTAATAATTGGTGGACGCTATGGTTTATCTTCAAAAGATACAACGCCCGCACATATTTTGTCAGTTTTCAACAATTTAGCAGAAGAAAAACCCAAAAACAGGTTCACTATCAGTATTATAGATGACGTAACAAATAAGTCATTACCTATTTTACCTGAAATAAATGTTTTACCAAAAGGTACCTACGAGGCAAAATTTTACGGACTCGGTTCAGACGGAACAGTAGGGGCTAATAAGAATTCAATAAAAATTATTGGTGATAATACTGAAAAGTATAGTCAGGCATATTTTGCTTATGATAGCAAAAAATCAAACGGATTTACCTCTTCTCACCTCAGATTTGGCGATAAACCTATTATGGCACCTTATCTTGTTGGAACGCCCGATTTTGTTGCAGTTCACGTACCTAAATACATTGAACTTTATGACACACTCAAAGGAATTAAAAACGGCGGAACGTTCCTTTATAATTCACCTTGGAGTGTTGAAGAAACAAAAGATCGTTTGCCAGCACACGTTAAAAAAACATTAGCAGAAAAGAATATTTCGATGTATATAATAAATGCAACCGAAGTAGCCGATAAAATAGGTCTCGGAAACAGAACTAACACAATTTTGCAATCAGCGTTCTTTAAGATATCTGAAGTAATTCCTTACGACTTTGCTGTAACCGAGATGAAACATGCGATAGAAAAATCTTATGGTCGCAAAGGCGAAGCGATAGTTAAAATGAACTACGCCGCCGTTGATGCCGGTGCAGATATTATCAAAGTAGATATTCCTGCCGAATGGGCGAACATAACCCTCACAAAAGAAGTAGACACAAGAGATATACCCGATTTTATTAAAAATGTTGCCGAACCTATCAATGCTCAAAAAGGCGATTTACTACCCGTAAGCGCTTTTGATGGCTACGAAGATGGTACATTTCCTGCGGGAACTACAGCATACGAAAAACGAGGAGTTGCGGTTCACATTCCTAAATGGATACCAAATAATTGTATTCAGTGTAATCAATGTTCATTAGTTTGTCCTCACGCTGCAATTCGACCATTTTTGTTGACCGAAGAAGAGTTGTCAAAAGCACCTGCTGGCACAGAAACTATTAAAGCCAACGGTAAAGAATTGGCAGGATTACAGTTCCGTATTCAAGTCGCAGCATTAGATTGCTACGGGTGTGGAAATTGCGCAGACGTTTGTCCCGCTAAACAAAAGGCATTAGAGATGGAATTATTAGAAAAGCATCATGCCGAAATTGAGAGGTGGAACTATTTGGAAAATAATGTTTCTTACAAAGATGAGTTAGTTGACATTACATCTAACGTTAAGAATAGTCAGTTTTCACAGCCTTTGTTTGAGTTTTCAGGCGCTTGTGCAGGTTGCGGTGAAACTCCTTATATTAAAACACTTACGCAACTTTTTGGTGAACAGATGATTATTTCCAATGCAACGGGCTGTTCTTCAATTTATGGCGGCTCAGCACCTGCAACGCCATATTGCAAACACAAAAGAAGTGGTTTCGGTCCCGCATGGGCAAACTCCTTATTTGAAGATAACGCAGAATATGGCTTAGGAAAAGTTTTGGCTGTTGCACAACTCCGAGATAGGATACAACGAATTATGACCGAAGCATTAGAAAAATGCACATGCTGTTCTGACCAAATTAAAGAACTTTTTAAACTTTGGATTGAAAATAATAACAGTACTACCGAAACGAGTCGCATTGCCAAACAATTAATACCATTGATAGAGAAGTGTGATTGTAGTTATTGCAGACAATTAACTGATTTACAACAATATATGGTCAAAAAATCACATTGGGTTATCGGCGGTGACGGTTGGGCTTATGACATTGGTTTCGGAGGTTTAGACCACGTATTAGCAATGGGCGAGAATATCAATATTCTTGTTATGGATACAGAAGTATATTCAAATACGGGAGGTCAATCATCTAAATCAACACCAACGGGTGCAGTAGCGAAATTCGCAACTTCCGGCAAAAAAATCAGAAAAAAAGATTTAGGAATGATAGCCGCAAGTTATGGATATGTTTACGTTGCACAAGTTGCGATGGGCGCAAATCAAGCGCATTGGTTTAAAGTTATTAAAGAAGCCGAAGCTTATGACGGACCATCAATTATTATTGCTTATTCACCATGTATCAACCACGGATTAAAAGCCGGAATGGGTAAAACACAAAGGCAACAGAAACTTGCTGTAGAGTGCGGTTATTGGCACTTGTGGAGATATAATCCAACATTAGAAGCAAAAGGCGAAAATCCATTTATACTCGATAGCAAAGAACCCGATTGGACTAAATTCCAAGAATTCCTTAAATCAGAAGTGCGATACTCTTCGTTAACGCAATCCTTCCCCGAAGAAGCGAAAGAATTGTTCAAGGCTAACGAAGAAAATGCTAAATGGAGATACAATAGTTATAAGCGACTTGCTGAAATAAAACACTAAAAAAAATATTTGTACGTTCATACCCGAGAGCGTCTCAATTTCTTTGAGGCGCTCTCTTTTCATTGATATAATAATTTCTATTTTGAGAAATAAAATTGATATAATTACACTTGGTTGTTCAAAAAATTTAGTTGATTCAGAACTACTTATAAAACAATTTGAAGCAGCGGGTTTCATAGTAGAACATGATTCGCCAAATCCCAATGGAAAAATTGTCGTAATTAATACGTGCGGTTTTATTGGCGATGCAAAAGAAGAGTCAATAAATACAATTCTGAATTTTGCAAATGAAAAGAAAAAAGGCAAAATAGAAAAACTATTTGTAATGGGATGTCTTTCAGAACGTTATTTCACACAATTGGAATCAGAAATACCGGAAGTAGATAAATTTTATGGAAAATTTAATTGGAAGGATATTCTTTCAGATTTGAAACTGACCTATCGCAAAGATTTACAAAACGAACGGCGACTGACAACTCCCAATCATTATGCGTATTTAAAAATTTCAGAGGGTTGTAACCGAAGTTGTTCATATTGCGCTATTCCTTTGATGACAGGGAAACATAAATCTCGCTCCATCGAAAGCCTTTTAGATGAAACGAAACGCCTCGCCGCAAAAGGAGTAAAAGAGTTACAATTTATTGCACAAGATTTGACATTTTATGGCATCGACAATTATAGAAAAAAGTCATTAACAAAACTTGTTCAGCAACTATCTGAAATTGAGGAAATTAAATGGATCAGGCTACATTATGCATATCCATCTGCGTTTCCGCTCGATATTTTAGACGAAATGGCTCAAAATCCGAAAGTTTGTAAATATTTAGATATTCCACTACAACATATTTCGGACAAAATTCTGAAAGCAATGAGACGAAATTTTACAAAAGAACAAACTTATAATTTAATAACAAAAATTCGAGAAAAAGTACCTGAAATTCATCTTAGAACATCACTAATTGTAGGCTATCCAAACGAAACAGAAAATGATTTTAATCAATTAATGCGTTTTGTTGAAGATGTACGTTTTGAAAGACTTGGTGTTTTTTCTTATTCGCACGAAGAAGATACTTACGCTTGGAAATACCAGAAAGATAACGTTCCTCAAAAGATTAAGTTAGAACGGGCAAATCAAATAATGGAATTGCAAAGAAATATCAGTCGAGACCATAACGAACAAAAAATCGGTTTAATTTATCAAACAATAATCGACCGACAAGAAGAGGATTATTATATCGGTCGCACACAATTCGATAGCCCCGAAGTTGATCCCGAATTGTTGATAAAACCAGATAAAAATTTAAAAATTGGCTCTTTTTATGATGTAAAAATCATTGGTAGTGATGATTATGATTTGATAGGGGAAATATTGTAGTGTTATCAAGCGCGACGGAACCAAGTTTTTTTTATTCTGTTTCTTGATTTATATTTTTCGTTTCAAACCCTACTTCTTTTGAAGATGGCAATGTATAATGCGTTATCATCCGTTTGGCATCGTCAATTGCCAATCCCATACAAAGAGCGTTAGGATATGGTTTTGCATAATTTTTTTCAACAATTTGTTTGTATGCTTCTTCTGCTTTCTTTATGGGATCGTATCCTTCGTAGGCTACTTTAAGTTCGAGTACCCAAATATGTCCTTTATGCAAAAGCACAATATCGGAACGACCTAAATTTGTGTGCATTTCGGCAAAAACGACCACGCCGCAGCCACGCAAAAAAGCAAATATAATGGAACGATAGTGCCACTCACGAGGATCCATATCATAATCATTATCTGACACGCTTTTTTGTGCAATTTTTCTAAAATCATCGTAAACAATAGATGCAAGCAAACGGTTGAAAACGGTTACTACCATCTTATAATTTGCATTCATTAAAGCTTTTAAAAAATCGCCTCTGCAATAAGTATAATCTTCGTCTTTGTCTTGCAAAAAATTTTGAGATACCAATGCCGACATAGAATTTAGCACTTCTGTATTTGGGTAATCCAATGAAAGATAGTCGGTTGTAGCGGGTCGCAATGTCAAGTATCCTGCCTGATGTAAAAAACCTTCGGGAGAGGTTTCATCTATATCGCCGGGACTTTCAGCAAACTCTTCTGAAACAGGTAACATACGAAACTGTTCTACGGTTAAATTTCTGTCTTTCATGTACTCGGCAATAATTTTTGGTTTTCCGGTATGAATCCAAAAATTAGAAAAAGACTTTTCTCTAAAAAATTTTAAAGTAGAAAATGAATTGTAAAGTTTTGATTTACACTCTTTATCAAATGTAAAACCATTGTAATATCCGCGCATTTTTATTATCAGTTCATCTGTTGTTATTTGCATCTTACTTGATGTTTCTTCGATATAATCGGGAAAATAACGCACGATTTCATCTTCAGTATATCCACATATTTCTGAATATTCGGGGTTCAATGAGATATCGTCAGGATTATTCAATGTAGAAAAAACGCCGACCTTTGCAAACTTGGATATACCGGTGATGAAAATAAAACGTATATATTCTTCGTTTGCTTTGAGTTGTTTGTAAAATCCTCTCAAAACATTGCGCACATCATTTGCAAAAGTAGTATCATTAACAAATTCGACGTAAGGCGAATCGTATTCATCTATCAAAATAACAACTTGTTGATTGTACTTTTCGTAAGCAGTTGATATTAAATCATCAAAGAGGTCGCCCGGAGATGTAGTTTCAGATAATGAAACGTTAAGTATGTTTGCTTTTTTTCTAACTTGATGGCAAATTGAGGCTTTTAATCCACTTATTCCATCACCTGTCTCTACTTTGCTCATATCTAACCGAATAACAGGACCTGGCTCAAAATCCTTCATAAACTCTTCGGCATACAGACCTTTAAAAAGTTCTTTTTCGCCGGCAAAAATCGCCTCCAAAGTTGATACAATAACCGACTTTCCAAACCGTCTCGGTCGGGCAAGAAAATAAATTTTGCCATTACGTATCATTTCGACAACATATTTAGTCTTGTCTACATATACGAAACCTCCTTTACGGATTTCCTCAAACCGCTGAATACCAACGGGTAATTTTAATTTTTTATGTTTCATAGTCATAGATTGCATTTCGTTAAATTATAAAATATTATAGTGTAAAGCCAATATAAAAACAGATGGCAATAAAATCTTTTTATAGTTCTGTACGTAGTGGTTGCCTTTTAAATCTACGCTTAAATAAATTGGTGCGTTATTTGTATTGTTTGCTCTTATTTTTGCAACCATCTTTATAGTTTGATATGAAGGAACATTCCTGTCATTTAGTCCCGTAACAAACAACATAGCAGGGAAAGATTGCTGTTTTACGTTTTGATATGGAGAATAATCAATCACGTAATTAAATTCCTCTTTTAATTTCGGATTTCCTGTTTCAGACCATAAATTTTCTGCTGTATTAAAATTTTTATCAACAAACACGACATCTAATAATGGAACAATAGATATTATACCGCCAAATAATTCAGGATACATATTGGCTACCGTACCAAGTGCAATTCCAGCACCACTGTGACCCATTGTATATATCTTTTTTTGTGCTGTGTATTTTTCATTTATCAGGTATTGGGCAACCGAAGCCATATCGTGTGCTTTGTTTTTGCTGTTTATTCCACTACCATCCTTGTGCCTCTGCGAATGGGCACCTCCGGTGCCCCTGATTTCTGTTTTTACCCAATAAAAACCTCTATCAAGTAAAGTAAGGTATGTAGGACGAAAAATTGGCATATTGTCAATGTTACCAGCTGAGCCATAAACGTCCATTTGCAGAGGAGCGGTTCCATCACGTGGTGTATTTATATTGTAAATTATTGTAACAGGAATTTTAGTTCCGTCGAGAGCAGTAGCATATACAAAATCAACTGCATAGTCTGATTTATTATAATTACTTACCTTAGTTTCAAATAATTGAATAAGTTGTTGTCTTTCTATATCATAATCATAATAAATATCGGGAGTTATGAAAGAATTATATTTGAAACGTATTGATTTTTTCAAAGTATCAATATGCATAAAAGAAACATTGTATATTTTTTCATCGAAATTAATTGGAGTACGATTGCCTGTCAATTTATCCAAGATAGTTAGTTTCATACTTCCTTCGCTGTATTCAGACAATATTAGCCAATTTCCATCAGCAGAATGAACCCATTGTATAATATTATCTGATTCGGGAAGAAAATCAACCCAATTCTTACAATCTGTATTATTGAGACTTGTTGTTACGATTTTAAAATTGGGAGCATCTAAATTTGTTGAAATATAAAAAAGAGTATCATTTTTATCGTGGTAAACTCTGTAATGAACTCCTTTTTTATACGGGGCAAATAATTTTAATGCATACGGGTCAACAACATCTATAAAATGAACTTCGGAACCGTCATTGTTAAAAAATTCAAGAAAAATATATTTTTTTGAATTTGAAATATTTAATTTAGCTTCAAAAGATTTGTCTAATTGTTCATAAAGTAGCTTATCTTCGCTAATTGGCATATCTAACTTGTGTATGTATATTTTTCCACAAATTGCAGAATCATCATCTTCTTGAGCATAAACAATTAAAGAATCATTAACCCATGATAAAAAATATGAATTTATATATTCAGTTAGGTTTGCATTCGATTTGTTTAGTTCTTTTGTATATGTTATCATTTCACCTGAAAGCTCGTTATATATGGTGTATGCAATTTTTTGTTGATTGGGGCTAGGTTTGTAATAGAAAAGTTCAAAATCTTTGTTCACTCTAAAAAGAATCTCTTCGCCATCGGAAATGCCTCGCATTCTTCTACAATGCAGGCTGTTGTTTCCTTCACTTCTTGTATAATAAATATAATCTCCTTCGGGCTTTTCAAAAATTTCCTGCGGAGGAAAGGATGTAATTTTTCGTTGACTTACCTCCTTGTAAAATTCCTCTTTTAGTTTATTGGTTTTTTTGATAGCCTGTTTGGTGTATTTGTTCTCGGCATTAATATATTTTAACACCTCTTTTGAATGTATATCTTCCATCCATTTGTAGGGGTCAGGTATTACTACGCCGTGCAATGTGTCGGCATACTCTATTTGTTTAGCTTGCGGCGGTTGCTTTTGTCCTGATACAGAACAAATTGTAAAAAATAGTGAAATTACTAGTGTGGTTCTCATATTATATGTTTTTTATTATTTACATTTTTATCATTTTCAGAAATCATTTTAAAATCTTTTCGTTTCCCAAGTTGTTTTGCGTTTTGAGAACTAATTACGTTTCCGCCTTGATCTTCTATTTCCAAACGGGCATTTTTAGCAACATTAGCGCCTTTGTGCGCAATTATTGCGCTTTCATTTAAATTTTGAGGAGTGTATTTTTCTGAAAGTTCTGTAGTTGTTGCTTCTGACAACATATTGATAATCAATTCTAAATTAGTCATATTGTCGCGTAAATTTTCTTTTTTCAGATTTTTATGTTGTTTGTATTGTTTGGTAGTCATTCCACTCCATATTTTAGTCATTAAATCTGTCAAAAAAGCATATTCTTGACTTTCTTTTACTCCTGCTTTGTTCCACTCGTCAGTGAGCGCCTTTCTAACCTCTATTGATTTTATTCGTTGATTTATCCAATTTTCTGAATAGCCTAATCGTCTGTAATTTATAATTGCACGGTCAATTGATATTTCAGGGTCAATAGTTTCATCTATCCTCTCTTTGCCTACTTTTGCTAACCATATTTTAAAAGGTTCAGCTTTTTTACTTGGAATGGATTGAACAAGCCTTAGAATCTGTTCAGTATCAGCCACATCTGTCTTGTAATATTTTCCGTCTGCTGCAAGTAATTTCAGTTGGTTAGTATTGCTAACCAACTCGTTGTTGTGTTGAATATAAAATATGTCACTGCCTTCTTCTTGTAATTTGTTTTTCAGCCATTTCCAATAATTTCTGACTTTTTTATAGTCGGGTTGGTCGGTCAATATGGATATAATATCTAAAATTGAAAACCACCATTTTTCCATTTCTTCATCCCAAATAGAACGAACATGCTGTTTATCAAATATCTGTATTTTGTTTTCCATAACTAAATAATTTATTCTGGTTTTTGATTAATATTTTTCCAAACCTACGAGGTCGAGCAAGAAAATAAATTTTGCCCTTACGTATCACTTCAACAAGAAATTCGGTCTTGTCTACATATACATAACTTCCTTTGCGAATTTCCTCGAAACGTTGAATACCAACGGGTAAATTTAATCTATTATATTCCATTGTCTAATCTTTTTGATTTGCAAAAGTAATTATTTTTTTTAGATTACAAAAATAAATTATCTTTGCATTTTATTTTTTACTCGACAAAGTATCCCCCAGCCCCCCAAAAAAAAGTTGGTAGCATTTTGCAAATTGCTACATCCTTTTCGACATCACGCCCTATTTTTGCGCAAAATTTTTTAATCATTTTACGTCAAAATAATTTTTTATGAAGAAATTTAATAATATCTTTAAGTTGAAACTCCTCGTTGGAGTATTTTTATTGTGTCAAACAAATTTATTGGCGCAAGTGGGGCTTAAACCGCCCTTTGTAACCGACAATAATGCCCATTGGTCGTATTTTACATACGCTGATGGCGACAATGTCGATTTTTTGGTACCTGTTTACAACTATAATGGTTCAGACCCAGATCAGTGGATTTCTTTGGGTACTGTTCAGTACAGGGTAACGAATGCTCAAGGTGTGATAACAGATTGGAGCAATTTAATTGAATTTTACACTGGTAGTCAGGGCATTAACAATTGGACATGGTTATGGGCTAAATCACTTACTACTGAATGTGTAACGTATGCGCGATGGACAAAGCTCAGCGACATTTGGAAAAAATTAACAAGCAGTAACCAAGAAATTCAAGTTGGTCACACACATGGAGGCATTGCAACTGTTCAATTTTCGGTTGAATTGCAAAAAATTGCAAATTATCAAAACGCTATTATTGAAATCAGGGTACTTGCAAGAATTCACGACAGTAGTCTCGGGCAATTGGCTAATAATAAGGAGTATAACTATCGATACCCTTATGTTAATGGAAATCCGCAAACAAAACCCTCGATTACGGGACAAACATTTAACGCAGATGGACGTGTAACAATTAATGTATCAAACAGTTACAATCCGTTATTAAATCACGGTACATGGGGTATAGGGAATTATCATTTGCAAAGAGAAGCTTATGGGAATGATATTGCCTTTATTGAAAAAAGCAGTGTTACACAGTCCGCATTTAATATCAATACAAATGTTTTGACCATGTCGGAACTGACAAATGGAATTAATTACAGAATTGGTTCTACAAGAATTGACCTTTGGACGCATAATCAGAGTTGGATTTGGACTTATAGCGATTACTATAAGACTACGCCCTATCCGCAACCGACAAATTTAATTGTTCAGGATTTAAAAAATGGACAAATTCGTTTGCAATGGACAATGGCTCAGGGTAATTCAAATTCGCCAACTGACGCTTTTTCGTTTCAATGGGCAAAAGGAGGTGAATCGTGGGATACAGACGGCAAAGATTTTACCGTTCCCGTTACATATAATCCTGCAACTACCAACTATTCAGTAGAAATCAACTGTCCGATAACATATCTGGACAATGGGCAATATTGGTTTAGAATTAAGCGTGCGAATTTGAATTGGAAAAATGTTGTAGGAAATGGGCAGTATTCAGAAGTTTCAATAAATTATAATCCGCAGGAAGCGACCATTAATCAAATTTCTTTTGACCCAAATACTAAAACGGTTTCGTGGAGTTTTGGTGCTGGAATGGTAAATGCAAATTGGACTTTTGATTTAACGGCAAACAAAGGCGCTGCTAATCAGCGAATTGTGGCTACAAACATTGCAAATAACATACGAAGTTATGTTGATAATTTGATACCAACCTGTACGCCAACAAATTACACCATTGATATTAAGAACGGCGCTGCAACAGTATCTTCGTTTACTAATGCCGAACCCGTACTTTTACCCGACATCATTACAGCAACAATCGCTGCTTTTGAGGTTTCAAAAGGGTTTTACACAAATCGGGTAAGTTTGATGTGGAAGGTCGATCGTCCCGATGCAACAAATTTTACGGCATTTTCCGTTTACCGAAAAGAAAAATTTATGGATGATGCCATTGAACTGTTTTTGCAGGAAATAACCGCTTCCGCAACCGAAAATAGTTATCGTTTTGATGACCACACTGCCTCGCCGGGAATTTATTATGATTATATCTTGAAACCTGTTGTTTTATGCGCTGGTAATCAAACTTTTTCTACTCCAATTTCGGCAATCGGTTTTACGCAATCTTATGGCGTAATTACGGGACGCACCACTACTGAACACGGTTCTGCGGTCGAAAATGTAAATATTTTGGTTAGTGGTCATGGTGATGTGCAAAATCGTTCTTTGCAGTTCAATCCTGCCGTAAGTCGTTATGTTGAAGTGCCTTACAAAGATGGCATGTTATCGCCTAATGAATTCAGTTTTCAGGCGTGGGTAAAAATAACGCCGCCATACAACGGTTATCAATATTTCTTTAGTTCCTTTGGTCGCTATGATGTTGGAATTTCTAAAACATCTGCCGATAGCAGAGTGTTTCTTTCATATTATTTGAATGGCGGCTCAGACAACGGTCGGCGTATTTTATATCTATTTTCTGATGGAACTTTTCCGCTTGAAGCGGACAATGAATTTGTGCATATCACTGTTACTTTGAATGTTACAGATCCATCTTCAATGGATGAAATAGCCGATTTGAAACTATATATCAACGGTGAATTGGTAGAGGCTACTCCTCAAAAATATTCAGATGTATTAGCGGCGCCGCAACCCTCAAATCGTATCTTAATGGGTGAAACCGATTTACCCGCATATCCAAACCAATTTTTTAACGGATATATGGACGAAGTGCGTATTTGGAAAAAAACTTTGACTGGGCAAGAGGTTAAAAATAACTACGATAGGTATATTTCGGGTAAAGAAGTAGGTTTATCTGCTTATTATCGTTTTGATGAATTAGATACAGACGAGGTTTTCGATATTTCGGGTAATACGAATGGTGTTTTTAATCAAAATCATGGGCTTATGAAAGGTGATGAAAGTGACAGCCGTTCAACTACCGAAGTGCCTACCAATGAACAACTTGCAATTAAAGGAATTACAGACACGAACGGTCATTATTTAATTAATACGGTTCCATATTTTGGCGATGGAAGTCAATATACTATTGCGCCTTCGCTTGGTGTGCACGAGTTTAATCCTACAAATCGTCCGTTATATTTCAATCAAAGTTCTAATACGCACAATAATATTGATTTTATTGATATTTCGACCTTTTCCCTTACGGGGATGGTGATTTACGAAGGCGGTACATTTCCTGTTTCTGACTGTACCTTTGAAATAGACGAGCGCCCTGTGGTTAGACCCAATGGCGAGCCTGTTAGAAGTGCGTCAGATGGTTCTTTCACAATTAGCGTTCCGATAGGCATTCATTCGGTACGTGTTGTAAAACAGGGACATACGTTCGCTAATGACGGATTTTTGATTAACGAAATAACCGGAGATGACCTAAATTATAATGCACCTTTGAATAATATTGTTTTCCACGACCAAACAAAAATTAAACTTATTGGTCGCATTGTTGGTGGAATGACTGAAAACGAAAAACCGCTCGGCTTCGGTGAATCCATCAATAATATTGGCGCACAAACAATTAAATTAGAAACTACGCTTCCTCAATACAATTTTGTAACTGTTCCATATTCAGAAACTTACAATCATAACAACGGACAGTGGCAAAAACCAGACGGCTTGGAAGACGACCAAACTACTGTAAACTATAATCAAGATAATATTACAATCAATGTAAGTCCGCAAACGGGTGAATTTGTTGCTTTTGTGTATCCTGAACGCTATTTTATACGTGATATTACCGTACCTGCCGCTGCGGGTGCGCAACTCACAATTTATGACAATAATGAAACCCTCGACTTGACTTCTACACCTGTTCCTAACGAAACTTTTATGAAAACAAGCATTCGCACGTGGGCAGATTCCATTTATGTTACTAATCTGCCCGGTACGGTTGATTATTGGGAATATATTGAAATGTCGGATACTGTTTTTTATCATGCCGATTGGAAATATTATTATCAGGCAACGCCCACTTTTAGTGTTAAGCAAATGGTAAATGGCGAGTTGGTCGATTATTTTGGTGATAAAACTTACGAACTCAAAGATGATTTAACGGGTGAAACTGAAATTTTGGATTTATGGGACGAAACTACTGATTATCTGTTTGGTAAGCCTGTATTTCATCAAGGAACGTTATATAATTTCTACATGAATGCTTACGAAGAATATTCCAATTATGTAACAGACCCTGATATTCCTGAAACAGTGCGTTATTCGGTTTCTAACGGAAGGGTGCATATCAGTAACGACATTCGGTTTTTGTCCCTTGATGATGCAATCGAAATGGACGAAAACGGTGAAGCGTTGTACATTTTCGTTGGTGGTGCGCCAAATTTAACAACGGGCAGCAACAACTTTTTTGCTACTTTGGCTCTCGGAAATCGCAGTTATTATTGGGATATGGGACAAGAACCCATTGAGGCGTGGCATCTCGGCGACAGAACAACAGGAACGGACTTTATGACCACAGGTCCAGACGAAATTACTGCAATTTTGCGCGACCCGCCCGGTAGTCTTAGTCAATCGTTTATTGAAGAAGGTACATCAATTACTTCCAAAAAGATTAATACTGTGGTAAATGGCTCGACTCAAGCAATGAATCTGACAACAAGTTTAGGACCTAAAATAAAGGCATTTATTGGACTTGGTGCGGGTGTTATCACTGAAAGTGAAATAAAACTTGATATTAGCGCAGGTCTTAAAACCGAAGAAAAATGGACATCATCTACCGAAGTATCTACAACTCACACTTTTACAGAACGTTTTGAAACATCTGACGACCCGCTTTATGTTGGTCATTATGGTGATGTTTTTATTGGAAATTCAACCAATATTCTTTATGGATTGACCAATGCAATTACCATCTTAAAATATTACGAAAATGAATTTGACGAGGATGGTGACGCTTTTATAACAGAAGGCGATTATTCTATTGCGCCCGCCGTTTCACTCGCTTTTGGGCAAACTTTTGATACACGTTTTGCTTTTACGCATGTTGATATTGAAGAAATAATGATTCCAAAGTGGCGTGATGGCTTAGCAATTATACTGCAACCTGTTGGAACAGAGGTAAATACGGCAATTATTGAAGAACCAATATATTTATCTAATTTACCGCATAATCACGTTAATTTCGGCAAACTAAACACTGACCCAATTTTTGGAACATCGGCATCAACGCCCGATCTTTTCCATGACGGTCCAAGTTATACAATTTATTTTCCTGATTTGTATAATATAAGTGAATTTACGACCGATTCTGTGATGTTTTTCAATAATCAAATCAATGGTTGGATAGATGCGCTTGCTCAAAATGAAAAGGAAAAGGTTGAAATGCAACAACTTGGAAACTACAGTTTTGGAAGTGGCGCTACAATTCAATATTCAAATACGGTTACGTCATCTAAAACTACTACTTCTACTTTTCATTGGATGATTAATCCCACAATTGGTTTGGTAACTGGCGGTGATGTTATGGGGATAGGAATGGAACTCTCGGTTAATGCTGAATTTATTCACGAAGAAGATGAAACAGGCGAAATTATTGAAGAAACCACCATTACGTCGGGCTTTATTCTTAAAGAAGATGGTGATGACGACCAGATTACAGTCGATTATGGAATGACTGCATCGGGTACTATTGCTTTCAAAACCCGCGGCGGACGTACGTCTTGCCCTTATGAAGATGAATTGCGCACAAAATATTTTGAACCTGATATGCACATTTTAAATGAGGCAACTATGCAGATTGAAGTTCCCAAAATCCGCGTCGACAGCGCACCGATGGTAATAAATGTACCTTCAAACAGAGAAGCAATATTTACGTTAGCGCTTGAAAATGAATCAGAAACAGGAGAAGATGTTTGGTTTCAACTTATTGTGGATGAGGTAACTAATCCATTTGGTGCGATTTTGAAAATTGACGGCGGTGTTATCGGAAACGGCAGATATTTCCTCGTAAATGCGTATGAAACTCTATATAAAACACTTACAGTTGGAAAAGGAACGGTTGACAGTTATCAAAATATTGCTCTTGTGTTACGTTCGCAGTGCCAAAGCGACCCCACAGTTTTTTTGCCCGTAATTGCTGATACTGCTTATATTTCAGTAGAATTTGTGCCCGGAGTTAGCAATGTGGCAATTACAGAGCCGTCAAATAATTGGATTCTCAACACTGATAATCCCACCACCGACACGCTTTATGTTTCAATTGCTGATTATGACGTGAATTTCCCAAATTTTGGTTATATTCGTTTGGAATATAGACCAATTTCATCGCCAAACTGGAACACCATAATGACCTTTTATCCTTCTCATTTATATGAAAATGCGCAAGGTTTAAAAGAAGATATTGGTACGCGTCCATTTATTGTTTATCCTTGGAAAACTCCTGCAATAGACGGACAATACGAACTTCGCGCAACTGTTACTTCTGTTAATATTGATGAAAATAACAATATAATCAATGTAATTTCCTCATATTCAACAGATGCGCTAATGGGATACAGAGATATGTCTCCCCCAAGACCGCTTGGCGCGCCGTCCCCCGCAAACGGCATTTTGACCGCAAGTGACGAAATTTCGATTACTTTTAATGAGGATATTCAAACAGGGATGCTTACGTTAAATAATTTCACAATTTCAGGCATACTTAACGCTCAAGAAATCGCCGAACCTAATGTAGGACTTGCATTTACAGGTAGTTCACAACATTCTAAAACTGAAATGCCAATTTTCGTAAACGGCTCATTTTCAATTGAAACATGGTTTAAACGTGAGTTAAACAGTGCAGGTACTTTGTTTTCTTTTGGCAGTAACGAAAAATATATTTCACTCGGTTTCAACGCAGCAGGAAATTGTGTCCTAAAAATTGGAAATGAAACATATACATCAACAATAACCATCGCAAACGATGAAACATGGAAGTATATATCAATGAGTTACGACCGTGAAAATAATAGTGTTTCAGTTTATGAATTGGAAGGAGTTTTAAATAACAACCTCTTTATCAACCAACAACTTACCTTAGTTCCAGAAAATCAGGGCAGACTTTTTGTTGGTAATAATGTTGATTTTAATGATGGATTTAATGGCGCAATTTCACACTTGCATTTTTATGGCAAAACACGCACAATGGCTGATATTTCTGCTGAAAAGAATATCCGAAAATCAGGTAGAGAACACGGACTAATCGGTTATTGGTTATTAGATGAAGCCGAAGGAAATATTGCCGAAGATAAAGCCCGTTCGAGACATTTAACGTTGCAAAATGATTGGTATATTTATCCGTCAGGTTATGCAAAACAGACTGATAATAACTATTTTAACATTCAAACTGCTACCTATCCGCTTGATCTTTACAGAGATTTTACGCTCGAATTTTGGTTTAGAAGTGAAAATAGCGTCATTCAAAATGACGCAACGCTATTTAGCGCAGATAATGGTTATATTGCAACAACTGAAAACGGTGGATTGGCGTTATATAAATCAGAAGGAACATTAAATCAAACATTAATTTCTGAAAATGTAAATGATACCAAATGGCATCACTTTGCAATGTCTGTAAGGCGCAACGGCAGCGTAAATGTTTATATAAATGGTGAAAATAGGGCGGTTTTTGCAGAAAATCAACTTGGCTCGTTTGCAAGCGCATTTTATTGTTTTGGCGCAAAACGTATAAATAATGCTTATAATCAATATTTTAACGGTTATTTTGATGAAATTCGTATTTGGAACAGCGCACTCCCCCGTGAAAACATTATCTTAAACAAAAACAGTAAGTTACACGGAGATGAATCTGGTTTACTTGCATATTATCCTTTTGAAACTTACGTTCATCAATCAAGCGGGTTAATTGTTGTTATGCAAAGCAATGATAATATGGCAGATGAGGGCACTACAACCGCAACAGGAACAGCGGCAACTTCATCAGTTTCCGTACCCGTAAAAGATGTGCGCCCCATTGAAAATGTGCCATTTAGTTTTGTTGCATCAAATAATAAGATTGTTTTAACGCTGTCGCCCGATTATTTTACTCGCGTCGAAGGTACAATCCTCAATATCAGCGTAAAAGACATCCGCGATATGCGCAACAACAAAAGCGGTACTGAACAATGGACTGCTTTTGTGAGACGAAACGCACTTTTGTGGGACACCGACCCAATTAATATTAATATGCAAGAGGGTGAAAATGTTACTTTTACAGCAAGAATTATAAATACAGGTGGCACAATGGCAAGTTATTCCATTGAAAATCTGCCTGTTTGGTTAAGCGTTAATAACAGTGTAGGAAATTTGCAGCCGTTACAAAACCGAGACCATATTTTCACTGTATTTCAGGGTATTAACATTGGAAATTATGAAACCGCAATCGAACTTGAATGCGGCAACGGAGTTACTGAAATTTTACCGATGCAACTGAAAGTAACAGGTTTACGTCCAAATTGGTACGTTAATCCAAACGATTTTGAAAATTCTATGAATATTACAGGGCAAATAAAAATTGATGGTATGTTCCAAGAAGATCCTGACGATATTTTGGCGGTTTTTATTGATGATTTGTGCGTGGGAGTTACCTCGCCAACATTTATGAGTTCTAATAATGCCTATTTTACATTTGCGAATATTTATGGAAATCAGCAACATAACAATAAACCATTGATTTTCAAACTGTGGGATGCTTCAACGGGACGCATTTATCCGCAAATTGAAACATCTATCAACGATATTCGTTTTGCACCATCGTCAATCATTGGAAACATTACCAATCCTGTGATTTTCAATGCACTCGACATTACTGAACAAATTATTAATCTTAATCAAGGTTGGAATTGGATTTCGACAAATATTTTAAATGAAAATCCGTCTATTATCAATCAAATGAAACAATCTCTTTTCACTTCTGGCGAACTGATTAAAGGACGAGACGCATTTATACAACAACCAAACTGGGTTGGAAACCTTGCCGAAATATCCGAAAAAAGTATGTATTTGGTAAAAAATGTTCAAGCGCACGCTTTGGTACTGACAGGGCAGCCTGCAAACCCCGCAACAACTCCGATTACCATTAATCAAGGTTGGAATTGGATTGGTTATGTTCCTTCAATTACGCTTCCCGTAAATAGCGCTTTAGCAGGAATTGATGCAAATATTGACGACCAAATTAAAGGACAAAACGGTTATGCAGTATATTCAGGCTCAAACGGTTGGATGGGAACTTTAACATTTATGCAGTCGGGCAAAGGTTATATGTATTTTTCAAACAGCGAAACTTCGCAAACATTGATTTATCCGACATCAATGCCGCAAGGAATGCCTCCAATGGCTCCTCCCCCAAGTAATATAACCATCGACTCAAAATGGGAAGTAAATATCTCCAACTACTCCTCAACAATGACCATGACCGCAAGAGTAGTCCACGATGATATAGAATTGGCAAGCGAATTAATAGAAATTGGCGCATTCAGCGGAGACGAATGTCGCGGAACAGCATTTTTGCAATATGTAGAAAATCTGAACCGATATGTAGCGTTTCTAATGATTTACGGCAACGGCAACGAACCCATAAAACTAAAAGTTTTTGACCACGCCACCGAAACCGAACATAACGCCAACAACAGCACAATAAACTTCGCCTCCGATGCAATTTTTGGCAACCCAACAAACCCATATATGATAGGATTAGGCACAACAGTGGTAGATATTAATGCGATAAATATGTCGCAAATTACCGTTTATCCAAATCCTACGACGGGCGAGTTTTCAGTAGTGAGTAGTGAGATGTCAGTAGTGAGTAGTGAGATTTCAGATGTCAGTATTGAGATATTTGATGCTGTAGGTCGCCTCGTTCACCGTGAACCTTTGACTGTGAACCGTGCAACAGTAGATATCGATATTACGCACTTGGAAAATGGAATCTATTTTCTACGTATTGGAAATGAAACCATTAAAATCGTAAAACGATAACCTTTGTGCGACTTTGTGAACAACCTTTGTGCTCCTTCGTGGTAAAACAAATCTAACCACAAAGAACACAAAGGTTTAGGTTATTGAATTTACTGAAATTGTTATTGAGTTTACCGAAATACACAAAGGAACACAAAGGAAATCGTGCTAATTAGTATAGTTAGTGGCTAATAAATAATAATAAAGTCGCCTCGGTTTCGGGGCGGCTTTTTTTGAAATAACCTACTTTGCGCCCCTTGCCTTCTCGACTTTGCGACTTTGCGTTAAGTTTTTTTACCACAAAGGAACACAAAGAAATTCGTGCTTATTAGTGTAATTAGTGGCAAGAAAATCAGTTTATTTTTTGGTTTTAAAATTTATTTCAATTAGTTAAAAAAAAACATTATCTTTGCACCCAAATTTAGGAACAAAAAAGCATTACTCTTTTGTGGTTAGTAACCTAATGCTTTATAATTTAAAGAAATGATAATTTCATTTAAAGACAAGGATGTGGAAAAAATTTGGAATGGAATTGTTTCCACTAAATTACCTTTTGATATTCAGCATACAGCGCGGCGTAAATTAAGAATGATAAATAACTCACAAAATATAAACGATTTGCGAATTCCTCCCGGAAACAGATTTGAAAAACTGCATGGTGATTTAAAAAATAGATATAGCCTCCGCATTAACGACCAATGGCGTATTGTCTTTTGTTGGGATGGAAACAATGGTTCTGAAATAGAAATAATTGATTATCACTAATTTATTTTATATAAAAAATGGAAAAATTAAAAAATATAACACCTGGCGAGGTACTACAAGAGGAATTTCTTATTCCTTTTGGCATTTCACAGTATCGCCTCGCAAAAGAACTAAACATTCATCAAAGACGGATTTCAGGAATTATCAATGAAGGACGTCGAATTACCGTTGATACTGCAATGCGGTTAAGTTTGTTCTTTGGAAATTCGGCTAAATTTTGGCTCGGATTGCAGAATGATTTTGATATTGAAAATGCTAAAATTCTTCATTCATCAATGTTTAAGCAAATAAGAAAAACTAATTTTGAAAGGAAAGTAGTATAACAACTACACCACAAAATCCATTGCGACCCTTGCGTTCTCAACATTGCGCCTTTGCGTTAAGTTTTTTTAACACAAAGTCACACAAAGGGTTAAAAAAGTCACTCAAGTTTCTATAAAAATACTTTGGATTGGATTATAATTCATCAAGAGTAATGATTTTAGAATCTATATGTTTCAATTTTAAATCATTAGTAAGGAAAAAATCCGTAAAACAATATTTTGCCGTTGCCAATTGTATCGCATCAGGATTTTTGATCTTGTATTGTGCGCGTAGATATGCTGTTTCTTTAGCAATCTAAATGTTAATATCATAGATTTCAACATTTGGCGCTTGAGTTAATATGTTTTCGTATTGTTGTGCTAACTCTTCCTTTCCTTCTCTTAATGGCATTACCAAAACTTCAGCGAGAGTAATAACAGAAGTAACAAACCTACAGTGGCTTTTTTCTCCAAACAATTCATTTAGTTTTTGCTCATAATTATTATTCCCTTCAATATAGTAAATTAATGGAGCGGTATCTAAAAAAATCTTTTTGTGGTATAATGATTTGATTAGTCCCATGATGCACGCTCGTTTTGTACATAATTTTCAACATCGCATTTTTGCCATATTTCTTTTCCTAATCCTTTTAATTCGGTAAGTTGATGGTGAGTTTTAAAGCCAGATTTTTGCAAATTTTTAGCGATATAAGACAAAAGAAACAGTTTGTCTTTATATCCCAATTCATCTATTCCTCTAAGAATATTTTGTCTGTCAACTATCTGATTCATAAAATATTATTTCTTATTATGTATCACAAATTTTCATGTTTTTGAAATGCAAATATAATAACTTTTCTTTTTTTTGCAAATATACATTTTTTATTTTTTTTATTTTTTATTTAAAAAATTTTCCAAAAAAATATTTACACCCTTAAAAGATTTACTAATACTTTCAACTATAAGTCTCACATCAAAGAGCGAATTTGTGTTATTTCTCTTATCAATTCTTCTTCGCTTGGAATATACAATTTATATTTTGTTGCAAAAAGTTGTTCGTTGTCGTTTCAAATTTGAACTACCGTTTTTGCGGACTACACCACCGCTTGCGCTAAACCGCCCATTGCATACTGGTCTTTTTATTTATTATTAGCGCTTACTTACTCTTTTTAGTTTTATCATTTTAAATTTCAAATCTTAAAAAATTTTTTTCTTACCAATTCCCATGCCTCCAAATAATTATGATTCAAAATTTTATCCATATTAATTGTTTCAAAATTGCATTTAGATACACAAAACGTATCCGTTTGCAAAGATACAACATTTTCTTATATCAAAGACTTTTTTCCAGAAATAAGAAATTCCATAAAAGATTTTTCTGAAAATCTACATGTTTGCATAATTCTTAGTAAAAGTAAATAATCTTTAATACCACCACAAAAATATCGTGAAATATTTCTTTGAACGGCTATATGTCTCAATCCTTATTTGTCATTGTCATCTTTTTGCAAACAGTTTGTGTATGTGATTGTGAGCACTTTGGCGCAGTTCTTCCATAGTTATTGCTTTTCGTAAATCGTCATCAGGCTCTAAAATTGGTTGGGTGGTATATTGCCTTTCAAGTGATTTTAGTACAAGTTGAAACATACAATCACCTAACGGAATGCCATCTATCTCATTCACTTATTTACTCATTTACTTATTTACTCTTTATCTCAATTAACTGAAAACTAACCTATTTCTTTGGTTTTTTTGCTATTGAGTGTTTTTGCGTATTTTGGGCTAACGATTTTCTTTCCTGTTTTTGCTTCGATTTCTTTGCGTGTATTACCTGCCACTTCGCCGCCTTGTCGGGCAATTTCGCGACTTTCACTGAAAGTTTCAGGTTGCTTTTCTTTAGAAATCTCTGTTGTAGTGGCTTCGGCGAGCATGTTGAGTACGAGTTCAAGATTGGTCATATTGTCGCGCAAACTTTCGGTTTTCAAATCCTTGTATTGCTTGTATTCTTTTGTAGTTTTGCCCGACCATGCTTTTGTAATTACATCCGTCAAGACGGCATAATCTTGACCTTTTGATATTCCGCGTCGTTCCCACTCGTCTGTGAGTTCCTTGCGCACTTCGATACTCTTTAGTTAAAATACAAAGGATTATGTAAATGATACCACAAACTAAAGATGTTGCATTTTTTGAAGATCCCCCGAGTTGCGCTTACGCTAACTCGGAGTTATCTACGTTGCACTCTACCGAGTGCTGCTGAATATCGAATGCGCTACCGTTTCTTGTGGTATTGGTGTCGTTAATAAGAGATGTTTTTCAGGGTTTGTTCCGAAACTCATAGTATTCTCAAGTCCTAAGGGCAAGTTGAGACACAAACCCCACATATTCTCTACATCCCACATTGTAGCACTCCGTAAGGAGTGCCATGTAGATAACCCCGAATAAGCGTAAGCGCAATTCGGGGCATTTCCAACAACTATACTCTACACTCTAATATCTACACTCTAATATCTACTTTTCAGGCAGTCGAAGCAACAAAACTGCGCATGCAGGCAAAATACCGCATAACACTGCCCAAATAAAAAAATTTGTATAACCGATTAACTCTTGTAGCCATCCCGAAAACATTCCGGGTAGCATCATTCCAAGTGCCATAAAACCCGTACATATAGCGTAATGAGATGTTTTTTGTTTTCCGTCTGAAAAATGCATCATATAAAGTAGATAGGCTGTAAACCCAAAGCCATAACCAAATTGTTCAACAAAAATAGAAATATTGATAATTAGCATATTACAGGTTTGTGAGTATGCCAAATATACGTAAACAACCGTAGGTAAAAGCAAACTTAAAGTCATAAACCAAATCCATTTTTTTAGTCCACCTTTAGATGCTGCATATCCGCCGACAATTCCGCCGATTGTCAGTGCAATAATTCCGATTGTTCCGTATGTAAAACCAACTTCGCTTGTGGTCATTCCTAAACCGCCTTTGTCACGACCGTCTATTAAAAAAAGTTTTAATATTGCTAATGTTTGCGATTCTGAAAAACGAAATGTCAATAAAAAAAAGAGGGCACGTACTATGCCGGGTTTTGTGAAAAACGAAACAAAAGTATTAGCGAAATTCTTTAATAGTATTTTTGCAGAAATATTGACGGCAGGCGAGTCTGAATCGGGCTTTGGAAGAAATATTTTGTGATAAAAAGAAAATAATAGAAAAATAATTGCCAAAACTATAAAGGTAACAGACCATGCTAATCTGGGGTTATCTGTTGTTTTTTCTATTGTCCCGGCGATAATAATCAAAATACCTTGACCTAAAATTGTGGCAAGTCGATAAAAAGTGCTTCTAATTCCTACAAATTTTGCTTGGTTTTTACTGTCTAATGCCAACAAATAAAAGCCATCTGCTGCGATGTCGTGGGTTGCAGAACAAAACGAAAGCAGCCAAAAAAACGCAAGCGTTGCCTGAAAGAAAAATGTTGCAGGTATTGTAAAAGCAATTCCTGCAAATCCAACTCCTATAAGCAGTTGCATGGCTATTATCCATTGTCGTTTTGTTTTATACAAATCTACAAAAGGACTCCAAAAAGGTTTTATGACCCACGGTAAATAGAGCCAACCCGTATATAAAGTGATGTCAAAATTGGAAATACCCAACTTTTTGTACATTATACCAGCAATAGTAACAACAGCCACGTAAGGAAGTCCTTCAGCAAGATATAAAGTTGGAATCCAACTCCATAGGGATAAGTTCTTAGTTTTTTTCATCTGTTTTTTTAGTGAATGAGTAAATAAGCGAGTGAGTAAATGAGTAAATGAGTAAATGAGTAAATGAGTGAATAAGTGAGTAAGTGAATAAGTAAATAAGTAAATAAGTGAATAGGTATTTTAAATTCGTAATTCATAATTTTCAATATGTAATTCGCAATTTCATTTAGCAGGTCTTCTTAATGTTGTATATGTTCCCATTTCACAATTTCAACAAAGTATTATTCGGAAATTTATCGGAAATATCGGAAGTCTATCGGAAATTTATCGGAAATGGTATGTTGTCAACTTGTATTCTCCCTCTCTTGTAAGCAACTCCTTATCAACTAATTCCGTTAAATCTGTCCGTGCTGTTCTATCGGAAATATTATATTTTTTCACATATTCAGAGTTTGTTATTTCGCCTTTAGACCTGTAAAATATAATTGCATCAACCTGTCTTTCATTCAATCCGAGTTTTTTCAATTGATCTTCGGTAAGATTATTTTTGAAAAGTGTTACCATAAACCCACCGTCTTCTTCAATCAATTCGGGTTCAGGCAGACCTGCCTCTTTGCAGGAATTTATGATACTGATTGTGCCTCGTCCCCAAGCATCAATTAGTCCACCTTTGAAACAAACATCGGCAATAAGCAGATTGCGTGGCTTTGACTTGTGTGAACGTTTCAGCGCTTCCAAACTAATTCCTTCGGGTAATCCGCCCTCGTTCCATAGATTTATTTTGTCGTCATATACGCGCATTTGCGTAAAACTACCCATATAACTGCGGTGTACCATCGAATTAAGTATCATTTCTCGAAGTGCAATAGTTGGATATTCAGGTGTTTCAATGCGATACATTCCCTCGAATGTGATATTTTTGATAAGATATTTTTGGTATAAGCGTTCTAAAACGTTGCGTAACAGCACTATGATATTACCTTCTTCCACATCTTGATAACGTAAATCGGTATCGTCTTTGGCAAACCGTCCGATTTTTACAAACACATTGGGATAAAAACGACAAGGATCTTTGCCAAACAGAATTATGGCGGCACGTTTGAGTTGTCCATCTTCGATAAGATGCAGTTTGTCAAAAATTTCTTCTGTGGTCAATCCCTCAAAGTTGGGTAATCTTCCTTTTTCTTTTGAAATTACCAAATATTCTTTTACAGATTTTTCGTCAATATCGACAAATGTGGCTCGCGGCTCAACAACATTATCCCAAGTTTGCCCTGCCCGTTTGAGCAAAAATTCGTTCAAAGCCGTGCCTGTCAATTCCTGTTTTACGCTTCCGCTACGGTAATAATATCTGCCACGCAAGGAAATAGGCACGGAATATGCTTGTACAATAATCTCTATGAAATGTTTTTCGTTTTCCTGCAAAAGATTGACTTCGGCAGTAATTCCCATTAGATTTTTGATTTTATTGGGAATTTCGTCCATTGGTCTTTTGTAATCTTCTATCCCAACGACATTTCCGCTATCGTCTTTGCCAATATAGATTTTTCCGCCTTGTGCGTTGGCAAATCCACATATCCATTTCAGATAATCATCGTGCCAACTTTGTTTGTATTCTATGTTTTGTTGTTCGGGCATAATATGTTGATTTTATTTTATGAAAACAGAATTAGCAATGTATGGGCTGAATTTTTAATTTTAAAAAGTCGAATAATTTAAAATCTCTTGTGCTTTGTATTACAAATAACCATTTCAATGAAATAGATACGTTTTTTAAAATATTTATTCTATATAGAAACTCAGATTGTGAAGGAATATTTGAAAATATTATGATTTCATAACTATTTTTTTAATATATTATAATGAATGCCAATATGGTTTTTTATTCTGTTTCTTGATTTATATTTTTCGTTTCAAAACCTACTTCTTTTGAAGATGGCAGAGTATAATGTGTTATCATCCGTTTGGTATCGTCAATTGCCAATCCCATACAAAGAGCGTTAGGATAAGGTTTTGCATAATTTTTTTCAACTATTTGTATGTATGCTTCTTCGGCTTTCTTTGCGGGATCGTATCCTTCGTATGCTACTTTTAGTTCGAGTACCCAAATGTGTCCCTTATGCAAAAGCACAATATCGGAACGACCTAAATTTGTGTGCATTTCGGCAAAAACGACCACGCCGCAGCCTCGCAAAAAAGCAAATAAAATGGAACGATAGTGCCACTCGCGAGGATCCATATCATAATCGTTATCAGATACGCTTTTTGTTGCCACTTTTCTAAAATCATCGTAAACTATAGAAGCAAGCAAACGGTTGAAAACAGTTACTACCATCTTATAATTAGCGTTCATTAAGGCTTTTAATAAATCGCTTCTGCAATAGGTATAATCTTCGTCTTTGTCTTGTAAAAAATTATGAGATACTAATGCCGACATGGAATTTAGCACTTCTGTATTTGGGTAATCCAATGAAAGATAATCGGTTGTGCCGGGTCGCAAAGTTAAGTATCCTGCCTGATATAGAAAACCTTCGGGTGGAGTTTCGTCCACGTCACCCGGACTTTTTGCAAAATCTTCGGAAATAGGATAATTCCGAAATTGTTCTACTGTTAAATTCCTGTGTTTCAAGTAGTCAGCAATTATTTTAGGTTTGCCCGTATCTATCCAATAGTTTAAAAACCGCTTATTATCAAAAAATTCCAAAGTAGAAAACGGATTATAAAGTCGAGTTATAGCATCATAATCAAACGAAAATCCATTGTAATACGATCGCATCTTTTCAATTAAACCTTCGTTACTTAAATTAATTTTTTGGGCTGTTTCGGCAAGATAGTCGGGGAAATATTTAATGATTTCTTCTTCTGTTAGTCCGCAGATTTCCGAATATTCGGGCATCAATGAAATATCTTTGAGATTATTCAGGGATGAAAAAACGCCGACCTTTGCAAACTTGGATATACCTGTGATGAAAATGAAACGTATATATTCTTCGTTTGCTTTGAGTTGTTTGTAAAATCCTCTCAAAACATTGCGCACATTATTTGCTAAAGTAGTATCATTAACAAATTCGACGTAAGGCGAATCGTATTCATCTATCAAAATAACAACTTGTTGATTGTACTTTTCGACAGAAGTTGATATTAAATCATCAAAGAGGTCGCCCGACGATTGAGTATCTGATAATGAAATCTTTAGTCTGTTTGCTATTTTCTTTACTTGGTGACAAATAGAAGCCTCTAATTCATCTATTCCTCGATGTGTCGTTACTTTGCTCATATCCAACCGAATAATAGGGCTTGGCTCAAAATCCTTCATAAACTCTTCGGCATATAATCCCTTAAAAAGCTCCTTTTCACCTGCAAAAATCGCCTCAAAAGTTGATACAATAACCGACTTTCCAAAGCGCCGTGGACGGGCAAGAAAATAGATATCGCCACTTCGTATCATTTTTACAAGATATTTAGTCTTGTCTACATATATGAAACCTCCTTTGCGGATTCTCTCGAAACGTTGAATACCAACGGGTAATTTTAATTTTTTATGTTCCATAGTTTTGAAAATTATATGCAAATATAAATGAAAAATTTTAATAATAATATATTATTATATAGAATAGCCAACAAAAATATGGCTGCAAGGAATATTTTATTTAAATTTATTTTCTAAATATGAATAGCCTCGCTATTTGCAGCTGCTGCGGCTTCCATAATTGCTTCTGACATAGTAGGGTGCGGGTGAACGGCTGAAATTAAATCTTGAGCGGTAGCGTTCATTTTTCGTGCAGTAACTAATTCGCCAATCATTTCGGTAACATTAGCGCCAATGAGGTGCGCACCGAGAAGTAGGTCAGTTTTTTCGTCGAAAATTAGTTTTACAAAACCGTCTCGATGCCCTGCGGCAGTTGCTTTACCAGAAGCTGTAAAAGGAAATTTGCCAATTTTCAGTTTGTAACCGTTTTCAATTGCGGCTTTTTCGGTCATACCAACGGAGGCAACTTCGGGCGAAGTATATGTACAAGCGGGAATATTTCCATAGTCTAATGGTTGAGGGTTGAGTCCTGCAATTTTTTCTACGCAGACAATACCTTCGGCAGAGGCAACGTGCGCTAATGCTTGTCCTGCAACAATATCGCCAATGGCATAAATACCCGAAACAGAAGTGCTATAATATTTATCAACTTTAATTTTTCCATTTTCAATTTCTACACCTGAACTTCTTAATCCAATATTTTCAATGTTTGGAGTAATGCCTACGGCGGAGAGAATTATATCAGTTTCTAATAATTGTTCGCCTTTTTTGCTTTTAAGAACGGCTTTTATTTTATCGCCAGATGTATCGGCAGAGACAACTTCTGTTCCCGTCATAACAGTAATTCCTGCCTTTTTGAAAGAACGTCCTAATTGTTTTGAGACTTCTTCATCTTCTAATGGAACGACGTTATCTAAATATTCAACAAGAGTGACTTTTGTACCAATAGTATTGTAAAAATAGGCAAATTCGCTACCTATTGCACCGGAACCGACAACTATCATATTTTCGGGTTTTTTGTCAAGTGTAAGTGCTTTTCTGTAACCAATAATTTTTTCTCCATCTTGCATTAAGTTGGGTAATTGTCGGCTACTTGCACCTGTTGCAATTAAAATATAAGGCGCTTCATGGATTTCGGTTGTTCCGTCATGTTTTGTAACTTCAACTTTTCGGTCTGCAATAAGTTTTCCCGTACCTTCAACGACTTCAATTTTATTTTTTTTGAAAAGATATTGAACACCTTTGTTCATATTAGCGGCAATTTCTCGGCTACGTCTGACCATTGCTTCGAAGTCGGGCAATATTTGACCATCGATATTAATTCCGTATTCTGTTGCATTATTAATATAATCAAATATTTGCGCACTTTTTAACAAAGATTTAGTTGGTATACAACCCCAATTAAGGCAAATTCCGCCAAGTTCGGAGCGTTCTATAACGAGGCATTTCATTCCAAGTTGTGATGCTCTTATAGCGGAAACGTATCCTCCAGGTCCGCTTCCTATTACAATTAAGTCGTAATTCATTTCACTTATTATTAATTACTTACAGGTTTAATTTTAACTACTTGACCTTTTTCATACACTTTTATTTGTGTGAGATTACCATTTTCGTCGTATTCGTTAAATTCTCCATTTATGAGTATTCCTTTTTCAAAATAACCCTTTTTTTCAACTTTTCCGTCTAATCGGTAGACGGTATTATAACCTGTTCCTGTGAAGGTTGAATAAGTTTTGGGTGTTTGAGAGGGAGTTGTCTGTGGAGTTGAAGAAACACTTTCGGTAAATTTTCCGTTCTCATAGACTCGATTTTGTACCAATTTACCGGACTCGTCATAAATTTCTACGCTGGTTTTAACTTGCCCGTTTTCCCATCCTCCTTTGTATTTAATATTTCCGTTTTCATGGAAATATTTCTGCTCGCCTTCTCTTTTTCCTTGGTTATTATAGTTCCACATATATGCAACTTGCCCGTTAGGAAAATAATAACGATAATCTCCTGTCCAATGTTTTTCGTTCCAGGTGCCTTCTTCACGTAACTTTCCGTCTTCATAATACATTTTGGCATACCCTTTGGCAGCACCGTTTGTATAAGTGATTTCGTGTTTAATTTTTCCGTCAGCAAAATATGCTTTCCAAATTCCATCTTTTTTATCGGCGATATAATTTCCTTCATCAAGTTTTGTTTTGCCGTCTTTGGAATAATTAATCCAATATCCTATCTTCAGACCTTTGTCATCGACCTGATTTAAAGCGTCTTGCGAATATAATTTTATATTATAACATGCAAAACACACAATTAATATGCAATAAAATCTTTTCATAATAATAATTTTTTTCGTTTATACTTAAAATAAAATTAAAGGTTACAAAAATATGTAAATTTTTTTAAAAAATGATTTTAATAAATTTTGCTCGGTTCGTGTTCCTTTGATACTCATAATGAAATATTTACAAAAAATTATTAATAGAAATAAAAGAACAAAATTAGATATTTTTTTAGTAAAAAAAAAGATTTTTTATATTTTTTCAAACAAAAACAATTTTTTTACGTATTAAGGCAAAAATAAATTACGTATTAAGGCAAAAATAAAAATTAAAAGTTATGAATTGTATCATCGTTGAAGACGACAAATTTTCGGCTAAAATAATTGAGGGTTTTATTGAGCGCACTGAAGGAATCAATTTATGTGGCACTTTCTATAATGCAGTTGATGCCATTAATATGCTCAGTAGACCCGAATCAGAACCGATTGATTTAATATTTTTGGATATTGAAATGCCCGAAATGTCGGGTATTGATTTTCTGAAAGCATTAACGAGTATTCCGCAAGTGATAATCTATTCTTCGCAAGAAAAGTACGCTTTGGAATCATACGAATACGATGTTACTGATTATCTGCACAAACCTGTACAATACGGCAGATTTATTAAAGCAATAAGTCGAGTACGGGATCGTATTGATAAAAAAGAAAAACCGGTCAAAAAAAGTACCGAAATTTTCATTAAAAACAATTCTGCATTAGTCCGAATGAAATATGACGACATAATGTGGATTGAAGCAATGGAAAACTACGTTATTATCAATACATTAACAGAAAAATACACCATTCATTTTACAATGAAAGCAATTGAGGAAAAAATGCCCTCTGATAAATTTTTCAGAGTTCACCGCTCTTTTATTGTCAATATTAGCAAAATAAAAGCAATAGAAGATAACTCAATTATTATAAAAACTGAATCGGGCAATAAATTTATTCCTGTTGGTAAGTCGTACAGAGACAAACTTTTAGACGAAATTAATTTAATTACTAAATAACCTTTGTTCATATTATATTAGATTCATGGATTGGAATGGAATCTACGGTGGAATACGCATCGGACTATTGGCTTCAATTCCTTTGGGGCCAATAGGATTGCTGTGTATTCAAAAGACTTTGCAAAAAGGGCGTTTAGCAGGATTTGTTTCCGGTTTAGGTGCCGCAACATCAGACACTCTTTATGCAATTATTGCAGGTTTCAGTTTGTCGTACATTGTAGTTTTTATTGAAAAACAGATATTCTGGCTGCAACTGCTTGGTGGTGTGATACTTATTGTTCTTGGAATTAAAATTTTTCGCTCAAATCCTGCTGTGCAGTTACGCAAGCAACGAAAAGGAAAAACAAACTTGGTTCAAGATTATGTTACAACTTTTTTGTGGACAATTTCCAACCCTGTGGCTCTCTTTATTTTTATGGCATTCTTTGCAGGATTTAGAGCATTAGACCCTAATGCTGGTATAATTGGACAATTATTGCTTATTCTTGGCGTTTTTATTGGAGCAGCAGGATGGTGGCTGATTTTAACAACAATTGTTGGTTTCTTTAGAGCAGCAGTGAACCTTAGAAGATTGTATTGGATTAATAAAATAGCTGGTCTTGCGATAATTATTCTCGTAATTATCGCGCTATCAGTTTGGCTGATAAAAGATTATATAATAAAATAATAAAAAATATTATAAATGAAAGACAAAGTTGTAATAATAACCGGAGCGTCATCGGGCATTGGTTTAGCATTAACAAAAGAATTTGCCCGTAGAGGTGCTATTTTATCTTTGGCAGCGCGTAACATCGAGGCATTGAACGTTATTTCAAAAGATCTTATGTTGCAAGGAAATAGAGTTATTGCTATTCAAACAGACGTTAGCAACCCAAATGACTGTTTATCATTAATCAGAACCACCGTAAAAACATTCGGAAAAATAGACATTTTAATTAATAATGCAGGGCTTTCGATGAGGGCATTATTTAAAGATGTCGAATTGGAAGTAATAAAAAAAGTTATTGACGTAAACTTTTGGGGGACTGTTTATTGCACAAAATTTGCAATGCCTTACTTGTTGGCATCCAAAGGGTCTGTTGTGGGAATATCATCTGTTGTAGGATATGTGGGTTTACCGGGTAGAGTTGGATATGTCGCTTCAAAATTTGCAATAAACGGCTTTTTGGAAACGCTTCGCACAGAAAATTTGAAAACAGGACTTCACGTTTTAGTTGCCGCACCCGGTTTTACGGCATCAAATGTCAGAAAATCGGCACTTACCGCAAACGGAACACCACAAGGAGAAACACCTCGCGACGAAAATAAAATGATGAAACCCGAAATAGTTGCAAATCATATTATTAAGGCAATCAAAAAAAGAAAAAAGAAAATTATACTCACTTTTTTCGAAGGAAAACTAACCGTCTTTATGAACAAATGGTTTCCATCCTTAGTAAGCCGCGTCGCCTATAAAAGAATGGCAAAAGAGCCGGATTCGCCTTTTAGCTGATATAGAAAGTAATATTTTTTGTTTTCGATATCATTTGTGACAAAGATGGTTGCGCAAGTCAGGAATTCTAAACTTTTAAATTTTTACAAATTTTAAATAAAATACATCATTATTTTTCTGTATCAGTTTAAGTGTATAAAATCCTTGTTTGAGAAATGATACATCAATAGATTCTGCGTCTAAATCATATTTTGTTTGTTGTTTAATACCGTTTAAATCATATATTTCAATAACGGCGTTCTCAAAAATTTCGTTATTTGATGATATTATAGTAATATACTCTTTTGTAGGATTTGGATAAACAAAAAGAGATTCTCCAACTATGAAATCAGAAAAAGATAGATGCCAATCAAAGGGGGTTCCTACTTCGGTATCGCCTTTTTTGTAATAAACTAAATAATCACAATGCCTTGTTTGAAAAATTTCACAACATCCAGAAAAAGGACCTCCCAAACCAGGTGAATAAGTCGAAAAACCACAATTATCATACCAAATATTTTCTGAAAAACAATCTGGTCCATTTTCTGTTAGTCCGGTTTGAAAATAATGCATTGTCGGTATTTGATTATTCCAAATCTTAACTTTTTGAACTTCCCAATCCCCTCCTATATATGGTTCATTTGGTTCTGTTGCAAATAAAAGCCCTTTGTTAATCTTTTGTTTTATAGTATTTGTTGTATTGGTTGTTGTTTCAACTAATTCACCATCAATATAATTTCTTGTAATTCTTTGCTGTTTCATTTCATAAAAGTAAATGATACTGTCTTGGTAATCAGTTCGTGTTAGATATCGATTAATAGTTTTTCTGATATCACTTTCACCAAAACCGCTAACTTCGTAATAAATATGAAACTCATCATCTTCTTGATAATCATAATATTGTTCTCTTAAATTAATGTTTTGAAAACCAAGTTGAGGCTCATCGATGCCAATTAAATTAAAATCTCTGAAACTATTAAACAAATCTAAAGCTGCATGTTCGAAATAGTAAAAATTTACTGTTTTAACAAGCCCAAAATGCTGACTTACTTCAATTATTTTCTGGTTTAACTCATGATTTATAGGCACATCGTTGTGGTCGTAAACGGAAAAAGATATTGTTTTTACAGAATCTTCCACTCCCAAAACAAATTGTAATTCTTTTGAAACGACCTCGCCAACTACTTTTAAATTATAGTTTTCAAATACACTCCAATTTTCGTTTAAATCTGCTTGGCTTTTAATAAAAACAGGCTCATTATTTCCATTGATAAAAGTAGAATTTCCCTCTTCATCGATAACGATATATTTAGAGAGCCATGAGCCAGAATTAATGGAAAAACAATCCCAACTTAATTCATGCAAATCGGAAAAAGGATAAAGTATCGTTCCATCATTGAAAGTAGAATCTATTCTGATGCAAAAAACTTCTTTGTTGTTGGTTGTTTCAAAATAGACTTTTCGGTCGGGATAGACGCAAAGCCACATGTGTGTTATTTCGCCATCCAAACATGTTTTACGTGGTTGTTCCGCAAAACTCAGCATCGGTTGCAAGTTTTGTTCCGTTTCAGAAATCTTGGCTACCATATTCTTAAATGCTGCCTGATTATAAAATGTATCAGGCGCTTGGGCATTGATAATTAGAATCAAGCCCATAAAAACTGAAATAAAATTTATTTTTTTCGTTTGATATAAAAATTATGTGTAAAAAATTTTTTGCAAAGTAAAACATTAATTTTTTATTTACCAAAAAATAATAACAAAAATGGAATATTTTTAATCACTACTGACCGATTAAAACATAACAACCCGACCTGTCATTGCGGGCTTGACCCGCAATCCCCTAAAAACAAAGGGGATGTTGAAACAAGTTCAGCATGACATGTAGGAGATTTCATCATCTATTAAGGTTGTTTAGTAGGAAAAATAAGGTAAAAAGAGTGTTAATTCAAACTCTACGTTACACAAAATAGATAGGTGCTATTTTTTATCGGTCAGTAGTGATTTTTGATATTTCTCATCCTTTCATGAAAAAAGTACTTTCAACTTTTTTGAACATAAATTTCCAAAAATAAATTAAAAAATATTTTTGTTTAAAAAAAAATATCTATCTTTGCACCCGATTTTTTAGAAAAATATTAGTAACAAACATATATATATGCCAACAATACAGCAGTTAGTCAGGAAGGGACGAAAACAATTGGTAGACAAAAGTAAGTCTCCTGCGTTAAGTTCTTGTCCCCAGAGGCGAGGAGTTTGTGTGCGTGTTTACACGACCACTCCTAAAAAACCTAATTCAGCAATGCGAAAAGTTGCTCGCGTCCGCTTAACAAATTCAAAAGAAGTGAACGCATACATTCCCGGCGAAGGTCACAACCTTCAAGAACACTCAATAGTTCTTGTCCGAGGTGGAAGAGTAAAAGACCTGCCCGGTGTTCGTTATCACTTAGTACGTGGTGCATTAGACACTTCCGGGGTAGATGGAAGAACACAAAGAAGGTCAAAATATGGTACGAAACGACCTAAAGCTAAGAAAAAATAGTTAATTAATTTTGTTTTTGTTCATTGGTTTGTGTTATGGTTGAGTAAACAAAAATAGTTGTTGAAGCGACAAATACAGCCGATAGATTTAAAAACTAATAAACAAAAAAGAGATGAGGAAAACGAAACCAAAGAAACGGGTATTAATGCCCGACCCAATGTTTAATGATACATTGGTAACACAGTTCGTTAACAATTTAATGTTAGACGGAAAAAAATCAATCGCATACACAATCTTTTATGATGCGTTAGATAAAATAAAGGACAAAGCAGAAAAAGAAGGAAAATCCGCTTTAGAAATTTGGAAAAAAGCACTCGAAAACATTACGCCGTCAGTTGAAGTAAAGAGTCGTCGCGTAGGAGGTGCTACATTTCAAGTTCCTACCGAGATACGTCCCGAAAGAAAGGTTTCATATAGTATGAAAAACCTTATTCTGTTTGCCCGTAAAAGAGGCGGAAAAGCGATGTCCGAAAAATTAGCCGCCGAAATTTTGGCAGCATACAACATGGAAGGCGGTGCATTCAAGAAAAAAGAAGATATGCACAGAATGGCAGAAGCAAACAGAGCATTTGCACATTTCAGGTTTTGATGAGGTTTTTGGATATGGGACATTAGAAAATGGGACGACAGGAATTATACAACACAAGAAACATCGGTATAATGGCTCATATTGATGCCGGTAAAACTACAACTACCGAACGCATCCTCTATTATACAGGTACTACTCATAAAATTGGCGAAGTACACGACGGTGCCGCTACAATGGATTGGATGGAACAAGAACAAGAAAGAGGCATTACAATTACTTCTGCCGCTATTACAACCCATTGGAAATATGATGATAAAGAATTTATTATCAATATTATAGATACTCCCGGACACGTAGATTTCACTGTGGAAGTTGAGCGTTCGCTTAGAGTTTTAGACGGTGCTGTTGCATTGTTTTGTTCAGTGGGAGGCGTTGAACCGCAATCTGAAACCGTTTGGAGACAGGCAAACAAATATAGCGTTCCCAGAATTGCATTTGTTAATAAAATGGATCGACCGGGTGCTAATTTTTTCGGTGTTATTAGTCAGATGAAAGATATATTGGGTGCAAATCCGATACCTCTTGCATTGCCAATCGGAGCCGAAGAAACATTCAAAGGAATAGTCGATTTAATTGATAATAAGGCAATTATATGGTATGAAGACGACCAAATAGGTTCTCGTTTTGATTATACCGAAATACCTGACGATATGAAAGAGGAGGCAGAAGAGTGGAAAGCAAAACTTATCGAAGCCATTGCCGAATATGACGATGATATTTTGGAAAAATTCTTTGATGACCCTAATTCAATTACCAAAGAACAACTATTATCTGCACTTCGTAAAGCAACAATCGACCAGAAAATTGTACCGGTGGTATGTGGAGCATCCTTCAAAAATAAAGGAATACAACATCTTTTAGATTGCATAATAAGGTTTCTACCATCACCGCTTGAAGTTCCGAGTGTGACGGGACTAAATCCATATACCGACAAAGAAGAAGTTAGAGAAGCAGATGAAAATGCGCCTTTTACGGCATTGGCATTTAAAATTGCCACCGACCCTTATGTAGGGCGTTTAGCGTTTATGAGAATCTATTCAGGTAAACTGAACGCTGGTTCTTATGCTTGGAACGCAAGAACACGAAAAAAAGAACGTATTTCGAGACTTTTTCAAATGAAATCTAATAAACAACTCCCTTTTGATGAGTTTTATGCGGGAGATATTTGCGCTGCAGTGGGTTTCAAAGATATTAAAACAGGAGATACTCTTTGCGACGAAAAACATCCGTTAATGTTGGAATCCATGAATTTCCCAGAGCCTGTGATTGGAATTTCCGTAGAACCTAAAAGTCAAAATGATATCGAAAAATTAGCAGTAGGATTATCAAAATTAGCCGAAGAAGATCCTACTTTTAAGGTAGATGTAGACAAAGATAGCGGTCAAACAATTATAAGCGGGATGGGCGAGTTGCATTTAGAAATTATTGTTGACCGTCTTAAACGTGAATTTAAAGTAGAAAGTAATCAAGGGCGTCCACAAGTTACATATAAAGAGGCAATTACAAAAACCGTAGAATTACGTGAACTTTTCAAAAAACAGTCGGGTGGACGTGGAAAATATGCTGATATAATAGTTAAAGTATCACCTGCCGACCCCGAAGTAGTTGGATTACAATTTATTAATCTCGTCAAAGGAGGAAATATTCCAACGGCATATATTCCATCTATTCAAAAGGGTTTTGAAACTGCCATGCAAAATGGCGTTCTTGCAGGATACAGAGTAGATAACCTAAAAGTAGAACTCCTTGATGGCGGATACCACGATGTGGATTCAGACCAATTATCTTTCGAAATTTGCGCACGGTACGCATTCAAAAACGCATGCCAAAAAGCAAACCCAATCCTTTTAGAACCGATAATGAAAGTCGAAGTTGTTACACCCGAAGATTATATCGGAGACATTGTTGGCGACTTAAACAAAAGACGCGGACAAATCGAAGGAATGGAAACAAAGATGGGCGCACGAGTATTAAAAGCAAAAGTTCCTTTATCTGAAATGTTTGGTTACGTAACGGTCCTAAGAACATTCTCATCCGGACGAGCAACATCATCAATGGAGTTTTCACACTTTGCAGAAGTACCCACAACTATTGCTACTCAGGTACTTACAGAGGTTGGCGGTAAGGTTGAGTTGCTTGGGTAAAAAAATTTTACCCTTTAATAGAATATCGAACACCAGCAACCTCATCCCTTATTCACTTATTTTCAGTTGAATAAGGGAATAAGGAATGATAGATATTCGAATCGAAATGCTTTTTAGGAAACTTTCAAAAAATAAGATTTTAAGAAAACTAAACAAATATTTTTTTTACGAATGCATTTTTCATTAGTAATTAATTATTTTTAATTGTCCGTACATAAAATTAAAAAAAAATATCTACTTTTGCAAAAAATTAGATGAAATGTAAACAAAGATTTTTTTACTGTAAAAGAATATATATCAGGCATTCAGATGAAAGAAATACCTGAATAAATTCAATATTCCAAATCTTCTAAAATTATGGGTGAAACAATAACAAAACAAGAAGTAAAAATCAGGGTGAAACGTTTGCAGAACGAACTGCAAAAAATAGAAATGGATTGCTGCCTCATTTCTTCTAATGTAAATATTTTTTACCTTACGGGTATGATATTCAGTGGCTATTTATACGTCCCTGCCGAAGGTGAACTACATTATTTTGTCAAACGACCTGAAGGAATAGTTTGCGAAAATGTAGATTATATTTACAAGCCCGAACAAATTCCTAATTTATTAAAAAACAAAGGATTGAAACTACCTGAAACGTTACTTTTAGAAGCTGACGAATTAGTATACAGCGAATATATTAGGTTACATTCTGTTTTTCTGCCTAAAAGAACGGGGAATGCCACTACTTTACTACGTGGGTTGCGTTCCATTAAAACACAATTCGAAATAGAACAATTAAAAATTTCAGCAAAAAAGCATTGTGAAGTCTATTCAGAAATAAAAAAGTGTTATCGCAAAGGTATCAGTGATTTAGATTTACAAATTGAAATCGAGTATATAATGCGACAACGGGGTTCAATAGGTATTTTTCGTGCCTTTGGAAGTAATATGGATAATTTTATGGGAACTGTATTAGCAGGAGAAAATGCCGCAGCACCCGCTCCGTACGATTTTGCGCTTGGAGGCGCAGGAAATAGTGCGATGCCAATTGGTGCAAATGGAACAATTCTGAAAGATGGAATGACTGTTATGGTTGATATGGCGGGAAATTTTTCACCATATATTACTGATATGTCGAGAGTTTTTTCAGTAGGCAAAATTGACCAAAAAGCGATAAATGCTCATAATGTTTCTTTGTTGATACACAATGAATTAAAAAATATTGCAAAACCGGGTTTTTCATGTGCTGACTTATATAACGAAACATATAAAATTGTTGAAAAAGAGAATTTATCTCCATATTTTATGGGTACAATGCAGCAGGCAAAATTTGTAGGACATGGCATTGGTTTACAAATAAATGAGCCGCCCGTATTATCACCACGTTCAAAAGAAATATTGCAAAAAAATATGGTCTTTGCTTTTGAGCCAAAGTTTGTAATTCCCGAAATAGGTGCAGTAGGTATTGAAAATAGTTATCTTGTTACCGATTCGGGCATTGAAAATTTAACCATTTTTGAAGAAAATATTATTCCATTTCAATGAAATGTATACAATTGTAAAGAAAAAGATAGAAAAGTTAAAGCATCTTTTATGGCTCGAAAAAAAAGAAGATGATGAGTTTTTTACAAAACGTTTTCAAGAATTTTCTTTACAGAAAATAGAGAAATCCAAAGAAGAGGGAATATGTTTTTATCCTTTATCGTTCAACAAGAAAAACCAATTAAAAGAGGGACAAATAACCGTAATTTTTAATTTTTCTGCCGACATAGACTATGAACATTCCTTTCAACCGGGCAGTTCTGTAAAAATTTTTCAAATAGATACAGAACAAGGCAATATAATTAATTTTACAGACGGATTAATCAGTTTGGTTCGTGAAAATAAAGTAGAAGTAACATATTATTCACAAAAATCACATCTTTGGATGGAGCACAATGTAGGAATTGGCATACATCTGACGTTTAGTCAATATACTTACACTGTAATGGAAAATGCAATTAACGCTATCAGTGTCGCCGATGGTGATAGATTGGCAAATTTGAGAGATATTATGCTTGGAAGTCAAAAGGCACGATATGTAAAGTGCAAACCATTTACTAATCAATGGTTAAATGAATCACAACAAACTGCTGTCAGCCATATATTATCTTCACTTGACGTTGCGGTAATACACGGACCGCCAGGTACAGGAAAAACTACAACGCTTGTTGAAGCTATAATAGAAACTTTGAAAACCGAAACACAAGTTTTGATATGTGCATACAACAATATTGCTGTTGATATTCTTGCCGAACGACTTATGGAACGTGATATAAATGTTGTCAGAGTAGGAAATCCCGCTAAAGTTACAGACGAACTACTGAAAGTTACTTTCGACACACAATATTATGAACATCCATACTATATAGAACTTCTTTCAAGTAGAAAAAAAATTAAAAACTTAGAAAAGGAATTAAATAAAACAAAAAAAAGAACACTAAAACGTATAAAACTTAAAAATGAGTTGTACCAATACAAATATTATGCCGACACATTAGAACTACAAATCAAATCATCAATATTTCGAGACTGTCAAGTAGTAGCTGCGACAATGATTGGCTCATCGCTTAAAGTGCTTAAACATTTTACTTTTTCAACAGTTTTCATCGACGAAGCCGCACAAGCCTTAGAACCAGCGTGTTGGGTTCCAATATTAAAAGCCAAACGAGTAATTTTCGCAGGCGACCATAAACAACTGCCACCAACCATTAAATCACATCAAGCCGCACAAGACGGGCTTATGCACACATTATTTGAAAAAATTATTGAAAGAAAACCTGAATGTGCAAAATTGTTAACAAAACAATATAGAATGCACGAAAAAATTATGAATTTTTCATCAAAATGGTTTTACAATAACAAATTAATCGCTGCCGATTATGTTCGAAATAAAACACTGATAAACAACGATATACCAATAGAATGGATAAATACATCAAATAATAAATCTACCGAAGAAAGAGAAAAAGATGGTACAAGCATTTTTAATAAAAAAGAAGTTAAACTAATGTTGAAAATTGTTTCGGATTATATGATAAAAATTGGCGAAGAACGAATAGTTCAAGAAAAAATTTCCTTTGGAATAATTTCACCATATTCTGCACAAGTAAAATTATTAAGGCAAATTATTTATGCCGATAAAACATTTTTTAAGTTCCTATCAAAAAAATTGATTACATTAAAAACAATAGACGGTTTTCAAGGGCAAGAAAGAGATGTAATAGCAATAAGCCTTGTGAGGTCAAATCACCATTCAATAATTGGATTTCTTGCAGATTACAGAAGAATTAATGTGGCAATTACAAGAGCACGAAAAAAATTATTTATAATTGGTGATTACTCTACTTTGAAAGGTGACACTTTTTTTGATGCATTATATGCATACATAAAAGAAAATGGAACTATTAATTACAACTGTTTCCCAAAAGTTAAACAACTACATACTAAAAAGAAAGTTAAAAATAAAAATGACAAAAGCGTTAATTTGAATGACAAAAATGCTTATTTGGATGACAAAAGTGTTAATTTGGATGACAAAAGTGTCGATTTGAATGACAAAAGTGTGAATTTGGAGGAAAAGAATGCTTATTTGGAAGAAAAAAGTGTGATTCAAGAGGATTTTTCCTCATCACCAAAGCCTGATATTCCTTTACCTGCAAAAGAAACCGACGAAATATCTGATACTACAAATAAAGAGGAAAAGATAGAAAAAAACCTAACTAAAACAAAAGAATTTTTCTTAATTAAATTTTTGCGCAAGATTTTCTGAATATCTAACCACAAAGTAGACAAAGGTCTTGGTTATTGAATTTATTGAAATACACCAAGGAACACCAAGGAATTGGTGCTAATTCGTGTATTTAGCGGCAAAAAAAATTGAATTTTTGCTTGATATTTAACCCATTTTGCAGTTAGCTTGTGTTAAACCTCGTATTATCAACTGTTCCATTTTTGAAAAAGTCAGTTTTGTTCACTACCGATTTTTTTCGAAGGAACGGTGCATATTTATTTATTAAAAACTGTTCGTATCTTTGCAGCTCGAAACTATAACTAAATAACTTTAATGTACACATACAAGATACATTTGCATATTGAGCCCGAAGGAGGTTTTACGGTAACAGTTCCGACGTTGCCAGGATGTATTACATACGGCAAAAATCTCAATGAAACCATTGAAATGGCGAAAGAAGCAATAGAATTGTACATTGAGGTATATTTAAGAAATTGCCACAATCTATCTTTCGGCAATTCAGAAGTTCAAAAAATTAGCTCCCAATATCTTTTCTGAAATATTTTCCTTCAAAATTGATTAAATTAGCGCTATCAATTGCTTGTTCTCTTGCGGATTCTATGGTTTCACCAAAGGAAGTAACTGCAAAAACGCGACCGCCGTTGGTAACTAATTTGCCATATTCAATTGCTGTCCCCGAATGAAAAAGAATACTGTTGTCTACATTTTCAATATTTAAAATTTTTATTCCTTTGTTATAATTTTCGGGGTAGCCGCCTGATACTAAAACTATTGTTACAACAAAACCATTATAAATTTCTATTGTTTTTTCTTGTAATTGTTTATTATGAAGCGCAATAAATAGATCCACGATGTCGTTTTTGAGTCTCGGCAAAACCACTTGCGTTTCAGGGTCTCCCATTCTGACGTTATACTCAATGAGATATGGATTTCCGTTGACGTTCATTATTCCAAAGAAGATAAACCCTTTGTAGCCAATTTTTTCCGATTTTATACCATTAATAGTGGGTTTAATAATCTGTTCTTCTACTTTTTTCATAAAATCAGTGTCTGCTGCGGGTACGGGAGATATTGCGCCCATTCCGCCCGTATTAAGACCTGTATTACCTTCCCCAATCCGTTTGTAATCTTTTGCTTCGGGTAAAATGAGATAATTTTCTCCGTCAGTAAGCACAAACACAGACAATTCACTTCCTTTCAGAAATTCTTCAATAACCACAATTTTGCTTGCGTCGCCAAATTTTCCTGCGTGCATATTTTTTAATTCTAAACATGCTTGAGCGTAATCGTCAATAATAAGGACTCCTTTTCCGCCTGCTAATCCGTCTGCTTTAAGGACATACGGGGGTTGCAATTGTTTCATAAAATCCATTGCAGCGACAATATTATGTGATTTAATCGACAAATAGCGTGCAGTTGGAATATTATGCCGATGCATAAATTTTTTTGCAAAATCCTTACTACCCTCTAATTGAGCGCCATTTTTGGATGGTCCAATAATTTTAACCCCGTTTAGTTCTTTGTCATTAAAAAAATAGTTGACAATTCCCTTTACCAAAGGCTCTTCGGGTCCTACGACCACTAAGTCAATTTTATTTTCTAAAACTGTTTGTTTAACTGCCTCAAAATCATTATAATCAACATTGATATTGATACCCAGAGAGGCAGTTCCCGCATTACCTTGTGCAAAAAAGAGATGTTTAGTCAGCGGACTTTGCCTGATTTTCCATCCGAGAGCATGTTCCCTGCCCCCAGAACCTAAAATTAATATGTTCATTTTTAAATTATTATTATGTTATTATTATTTTATTTTATTTTGGGCAAACACGCAGGTTTGCTCCTACAACATTCATTCATTTTTCTACCAATATTACATCCCCAACAGGATTCTCTCATCACTCATCTGTTTGGTGCCCCGAATTGCGCTTACGGTCGACCGCAAGGGTACGCCCCTACACGGGGTTATCTACATATAACTCATTTCAATAAATTCAATGCATCGCCTTACGGAGTAAGTCAGAGGAATTCTTATTTTTTTCTCATTCACTCATTCACTCATTCACTCATTTGTTACAAGGTGGTCGACCGCAAGGGTGCGCCCCTACACTTATTCACTCATTTGTAACAAGGTGGTCGACCGCAAGGGTGCGCCCCTACACTTATTCACTCATTTGTTACAAGGTGGTCGACCGCAAGGGTGCGCCCCTACACTTATTCACTAAAAAAACTAAATTCTAACTATAAAAACTGTTTCTCCTTCCTTAGATCTAACGCTAATAGAGCCGTTGTGGGCTCTCAAAATTTGCCTCGAATAACTTAATCCGATGCCCGTTCCTGATTGTTTTGTAGTAAAAAAAGGCACAAAAATATCATCAATAATTTCGTCAGGAATTCCAACACCGTTGTCGCATACATGAATTTCAACTGATTGATTATTATCACGATGACAAAAAACTTCTATCAAACCATTACTATTTCCACTTACTGCTTCGCATGCATTTTTTACGAGATTAATAATTACTTGAATCATCATTTGCTCGTCAATACTTATTTTGAAAGATGGATTTATCGGATGAATTATTATTGTTGCGTCATATTCGGATTTCATGGGTGAAACAATAATACTCACCCTATCAAAAAATGCCTGAATATCAACCTCAATGGGACAAATTTCGGGTACTTTCGTAAACATTCGATAATTTTGCACAAAACGCATCAATCCATCACCTCTTTCAACAATAACGTCAAGTCCTTCAATGGTTTTGGTTATGTTGGGTGAAATATTGTCACTATTGTTGTTTTCCCAAATATTTTTAAGCGATTGAGCGATGGAAGTTACAGGTGCTAACGAGTTCATTATTTCGTGATTAAGTACTTTAATAAGTTTCATCCACGAATCGAGTTCTGTTCTTTCTATTTCGCTGCGAATGTCTTGGATAGTAACGAGTTTTACTTTTTCATCTTTCAATTCAATGATAGTGCAACCTATGCTTAATGTGATTAACTCGGTGTTACGCCTGATAATAAGGGAGTTACGACAGTGATTAGAAATAGACATCAACTCATTTTTTATGTTTTTATCAATTTTATCTAATTGTGTTACATGTGTAAGTACCTGTAATCCAAGCATTTCTAATAAAGAACGGTTGACGTTCAGTATAAAACCTTTTTCATTGAAAACGATGATTCCTGTATCGATGTTTTGCATTATTTCACTGAAATATTTTTCGCGTATTTGAGTTTTAATTTTTAAATCCTGCAAAGTTGAGTTTAGTTCGTTTAGGCTTGAATGTAGTTCGTTAATTATCTTATTTCCAGAGGAATTTGGAAAACGTAGGGTTGTATCATCATTTTTAACGGCTTTTACAAAAAAATTTATTTGTCGGTTTGTACGGTTTAAGAAAAAAATAAGGTTTGAAATAGAAATAATCTCAATAATTAACAAAACCGTAAAAAACAGCCAAAAACTGCCACCGATTGCATATCCAATTCCGCAGGCGACAATAATTGTCCAAAACATTTTTATTGAAAGAGTTCGGTTGTAATTTTTATAGACCATATTTTTTCAGTTTGTTGTATAATGTTTGTCTTGAAATTCCGAGTTGTGTAGCCATAAGCGAATGGTTTCCTTTATGTTTAACCATTGCGTCAGAAATCAGTTTACGTTCCATCTCTTCGAGTGTTCCGCTATAATTTTCGGATGATGCAATTGCGCCGGCGTGAAAAATAAAATCGGAGGCATCGATGGTTTTATTTACACAAAGTATAACCGCCTTTTCAATGGCGTTCTGTAATTCGCGGACATTCCCGTGCCAAAAATGGTTTGATAATTTTTGCATGGCAAAGTCCGAAATTTTTAATTCTTTTTTTTGATATTTTTCGCAATATTTTTGTAGAAAATAGTTGGCTAAAATCGGAATATCTTCTTTTCTGTTTCGCAAAGGGGGCAGTTCGATGCATATTGTATTGATACGGTAATAAAGGTCGTCTCGGAAAGTGCCTGTTTCGACCATTTTGGGAAGATTGCAGTTTGTAGCGCAAATTAAACGGATATCAACAGGAATAGGGTTATTTTCGCCTACTCGTGTTACAGTTCTACTTTGAAGTACTGATAACAGTTTGGATTGTAGTGAAACAGGCATATTTCCTATTTCGTCGAGAAAAAGAGTACTTCGAGTTGCTTCTTCAATTTTTCCGATTCTGTCGCTGCGCGCATCTGTAAAAGAGCCTTTTTTATGCCCAAATAGTTCGCTTTCGAAAAGCGTTGGCACAATGGAACCCATATCTACCCGTACCATCTTGTTTTGACTACGTAACGACAAGTCGTGAATTTGTTCTGCAACAAGTTCTTTTCCTGTACCATTTTCACCTGTTATTAATATGTTTGCGTCGGTAGTTGCGACTTTTGCGGCTGTTTCCATTACTTTATTCCAAACTTCCGAGGTGCCGATAATTAATTTTTCAAAATTTTTGTTTTCAACAATTTTTTTCTTTGCTTCTTTTCGTGAATTGCAAAACCGATAGGCTGATTGAACTATTTCTAAAAGGTTTTCATTGTTCCAAGGTTTTAATACAAAATCTATTGCTCCCATCTTTATCGCTTTGACTGCCAATGTGATATCACCGTAAGCAGTTATCATTATTATTCCTATTTCGGGATTGATTTCTAAAACTCTTTGTAACCAATAAATTCCCTCATTTCCACTATTTATGCCCGCCGTAAAGTTCATATCTAATAGTAATAAATCATATTTATCGGCTGAAAGTTCACTTAGCAATAAATTTGGTGATACCAAAGTTTTGATTTTCCTACATTTTTCCATCAATAGCAGTTCCAATGCAGACAAAACACTCTGATTATCATCGACTACCAATATTTTTGCTGATTTCATAAATAATAAAAAACGAAAATAATTAAGGAATTTTAATTTTGTAATCGGCTTTTACTTTACCTTGTGTAATTGAGGTTAATTTTCCTCTAATGAGTCGTTTACGAATTGGGGAGAGATAATCAATATAAAATTTTCCTTCCAAATGGTCGTACTCGTGCTGTATAATTCTTGCTCTTTGGTCATTGAAAACTTCGTCGTGTTGGACAAAATTTTCATCCATATAAAGAACTCTGATACGTTTATGTCTTGTAACGTCTTCTCTGATAGTTGGCAGGCTTAGGCAACCTTCATCTTGTGTAACACGCTCGCCATCTTCTTCAATTATTTTGGCATTAATAAAAACTTTTTTAAAGCCTTTTAGTTCGGGATGATCTTTTACGAGCAGTGCCCCGTCAACTACAAAGAGTCTTATAGACAACCCAATTTGAGGTGCGGCTAATCCGATGCCGTCAGTTTTGTACATTGTTTCCCACAAATCTTCTATCAGTTGCGATAAGTTAGGGTAATTTTTATCAATTACTTCCGATTTTTTTCGTAAAATTGGATGTCCGTAGACTAAAATAGGATATATCATTGTTATCAGTTTTTAGTTTTCAGTTGTCAGTTGTCAGTTTTCAGTTTTCAGTTGCCTTTTGTTATCTACACTCTAATATCTAATGTTAAAACTCTAATCTTTGTGTTCCTTTGTGAAACCTTTGTGTTCCTTTGTGGTTAAATTCTTTTAACGCAAAAGGCGCAATAAAATCTCATATTTTTTTCAGTTTTCAGTTTTCAATTATTTAATATCTATCTTTGTGTTCCTTTGTGAAACCTTTGTGTTCCTTTGTGGTTAAATTCTTTTAACGCAAAAGTCGCAATAAAATCTCATATTTTTTTCAGTTTTCAGTTTTCAGTTTTCAGTTTAAATCTACACCTCTAAAATCTAATATCTAAATACTCACTACTGACTACTCACTACTGACCACTCACTACTCACTACTCACATCTAGTTTTTTCCAAAAAAGATTGCAGAATAATTGTAGCGCTAATTTTGTCGATTAAAGCTTTATTTTGTCGTTTCATTTTTTTCACTCCTCCCTCTATCATTGTTTGAAATGCAATTTTGCTTGTGAATCTTTCGTCTACCCATTCAATAGGAATGCTCGGAAACTTATTATTCAGGCTTTTTGCAAACGGTCGTATATATTTCATTGATTCCGATTCTTCTCCCGTTGTGTGCCTTGCAAATCCAATTACAAACAGTGCGACAGGTTCTTTTGACAAATAATCTTCAATAAAAGGCAAAACATCAGCAATTGGTAGTGTCGTTAAACTATTTGCAATAATTTTTTCTTTGTCAGTTGCTGCTATTCCAACTCTTTTTTTACCAACATCAAATGCAATTATTCTACTCATATCTATTTTTAAAAATGCAAAAGTAATGTTTTTTTTTATTATTACAAAAAAAGTGTAAAGTGTAATGTAAAAACAAATGTTGGGTGAAAATTTAGAACTCATGGCTTGGGATACGCTATTACATTAAAATACAAATCATTAATAAAAAAGAAACCTTAAGCTAAAGATGTCGCATTTGATATGTTAATTTGCATTTTCAAAACAGAGAAAAAATGGAGAGTTTTTCTAACAAAAAAGGCGTTCTTGTAGCGTGGCTACTGCAGCCGATGCGCCAAACCGCTTTTAGGTATTAGGTATAGGCAGATAGCGACACGACAACGAGAAACACACTGAAAGCCAACGCGAACAATCATTCTTTTACTCATTTTTATATAGTGGGGGACCGCAAGAGGTGCTCCTCTACACTCATTTTCTCATTCACTATAAAAAACTATTTCCTTTTGAGCAATTTAAATGTTTTTAGATTTTGAGTTGTATTAATAAGCAAGAAATAGACACCATCGGGATATTCACTAATATCAATTACTCCTGCGTCAAGATTTTGTTTGTCTGAAATAATTTTTCCTGAAATATCTGTTACTTTGTATGTATATTCAATATTGTTTTTAAGTCCATCTATATTAAATATCCCATTTGATGGATTTGGTGTTATTATTATATTTTCAGATTCATTAAGCGCAATTGATTCCAAACATTTTCGCGGAATTAAAACTATATCAGAATAGTATGATGCACAATAATCTTCAATATTTTTGTCGGGCATCGGAAATGTTTCTCTGATATAATAAATTTTTTCTTCCTCAATTGGGTAGTGATTCCAAATGTTTCCGATATGAATAGGTTCTTCTCCATTTTTATTTTCATACCAAAAAGCAATTCCATCTAAATCAAGTTCGATTTCGAAAAAAGTATCATTACAGGCATCCAAAACCATATTTTCAGGCGCAAGAGGCATTTCAATGGTTAAAAAATCTTCTTTTTGAATGGTGTTTTCGCCGTCATCGTTTGATACAGTTAAAGTTACTGAATATGTTCCATTCTCAATATATTGATGAGTTGGATTCTGTAAATCACTAATGTTTCCGTCACCAAAATTCCACTCCCAAGTAAGCGGTTCATTGGTTGACTCGTCTGTAAATATTATAAAACCATTGCATGATTCTTCTGTATTAACTGAAAAATCGGCTATTGGAATAAATAAACATATTTCGGGAATTAAAACAACTTCTGTATAATAAGAGGCACAGTTTTCACCAATAATATTTTTGTCATTTTCGAAAACTTCTCTGATGTAATATATTGTTTCAACCTCAATTGGTGGGTGATTCATACTATTTCCAATATATAACGGCTCAACATAATCGAGGTTAATATCTGTGTACCAATAAGCCGTACCTTCCAAGTCTAATTCAATATCGAAATGTTTGTCGCTGCAGGCTGTAATATTTTCAATTTCAGGTGCTTCGGGCATATCTACAGTTATGAAATCTGTTTTTTGAATAGTGTTTTCGCCGTCATTATTTGAAACAGTTAAAGTTACCGAATATATACCATTTTGAGAGTATTGATGAGTTGGATTCTGTAGATTAGATGTGTTTCCGTCTCCAAAATTCCATTCCCAAGTGATTGGAATATTGGTTGATTCGTCTGTAAAAACAATAAAACCGTTACATGATTCTTCTGTATTAACAGAGAAATGTGCAACAGGAGGAAGTAAACAGGATTGCGGAATTAAAAGTACTTCGGTAAAATATGAGGCACAATTATCATCGATAATATTTTTAGAATCAAACACTTCACGTAGGTAATATAATTTATTTACTTCGATTGGGGGATGATTCCACACATTTCCTATATGAATTGGATTAATATTTTCAATGTTTTCATACCAATATGCTGTTCCATCTAAATCTAATTCTATATCGAAATAGTCGTCAATACATGCTATAATATTTTCAATTTCAGGTGCTTCGGGCATATCTACAATTAAAAAATTTTGTTTTTCAATTGTGTCTTCACCCATATTATTTGCGGCGGTCAAACTTACAGTATATAATCCATTTTGGGCATATTGATGTGTTGGATTCTTTTGATAACTTGTGTTACCGTCTCCAAAATCCCACTCCCACGATTCAGGATAATTAGTTGATAGATCGGTGAAAATAAAATAACCATTGCATGATTCTTCGGTATTAACTGAAAAATCAGCAACCGGCGAATTTCCAAAGCATTGAAATATTATTTTATATCCCGCATTTGTAACCAAATAATCAGAAGAAAAATGAATAGTAATATATTCACCCGTAGAAGAAATTGTAGGCGGATTTCCGGTTGTATTACAATATCGCGTGTTATTGATTAAGGGAGCGCTCGTTGAATTTCCGTTATGAAATGCGATCCAATCATAATTACATTGACCTCCCCATCCTGCTTCAATATCAAATTCAACTATATTTAAAACAATATGCGTTGCCCCCGGTGAATGTATGGTAAGTCTTGAATTTGAGTTGTTTGCATAATTGCTGGTTGGTCCTCCGTTGTCATAAACAATACCTTTGCAAGCTTCAATGTTATCGTGTCCATTGACGGGCATTATTATACTACACAATAATTCACTATCAATTTCAATATAATTTTCTTTAATCTCTGTTCCTTCACCGCAAACACCACCATCGGCAAATAATGTAACTGTGTAAGTTCCAAAATTTTCGTAAATATGAGTAGGATTTATTTCGGTTGATGTATTTCCGTCTCCAAAGTTCCACAAATATGTGTTTCCGTTTTGAGTTGTGTTTATAAATGTAACCTGTGCAGGAACGCTACAAAAGATATTTTCAGATGCCTCAAAAGCAACGGAAGTGCTATTATTATAAGGAGTTGTAATAACTCCTACAGCATAAAAAGCATTTCCTACTGCTTGTGTTTCGGGCGAGCAGCCGCCAAATATTTCAGCGGTAGCCTGCATCCCCAAATAATAAGCGTCAAAATATTGCGAGGTGGGGGTCAAATACTCGGTTAATAGTTTGAATGCAATTTGTTCGGCATTTTCCATACCTATTGCAGTAACATTGTAGGCATGTCCATTGTCGTTTGTGCCTGAACCGCCTTCACAAAGCAGATAAAACCAATAATTAAGTACTCCACTATTGTAATGTACTCCTCCATTGTCGCCGCTTCCAGTATACCAATGAATGCCAAGATAGGTATCAGGTTGATTATAGGCTTTTGGATTTTGCATTGAACGTAACGTCATACCTATTTTTTCACCCATTAACCAATCTGCCGCTTCTGGATATCCATAAAACTCTATTGTTGTACCAAAAATATCGCTGAACGATTCACTTAATGCGCCTGGTTCGTATGAATAAACCAAATTTGCAGTATTTGTGGTTAATCCATGTGTAATTTCGTGTCCGCATATATCTAAAGTAGTGAGAGGAGTAATACCCTGACTTATTGCGCCATCGCCGTAAGTCATCCATTGACCGTTCCAAAATGCGTTTATATTATTTGAATATCCGTATTGAATAAGGTTGAAGTGGACATACGACCGCAACATGTATCCGTTGTTGTCAATACTGTTTCTGCCGTGAACATTATAAAAATAGTCATAAGTCGACATTGTTCCATAATGAGCATCTGTGGCATATTGGTCTAATTGTGTATTTATATTGTTCCAAACATTGTCGGCATCCAAAAATTCAACTGCAGTGTTGTAATTAATCGTGTTTTGGCAATTTAAAGTCCAAATTCCATTTCCGCGAGTATTATCTCTTAAAATATAGTTTGTTCCGTTAAAAAAGGTGTTAATTTGTTGTATTCCACTGTATTGCGTATGCGCCGTTCCAACTGCATCAGAAAAATGAATTAAAGACAAATCAAACAAAATCTCACCCGTTTGTGCATCAACATAAACCATTTTTCTGTCAAGCGGTTTTATGGAATAAATATTGAATTTATATGCAGTTCTAAATTTGTTGTTCTTAAATTCAGGTGTAATTGGAGTAATTACTTTTATTCCAGATGGAAAATAAGTTGCATTAGGGTCATTTTCGAACTCTTTTAAAATAAGTTCTTCGTTTTGGTCTTGCCACATATAAACTTCTGCGCCAATGTAGTTCAACGCTATTTGCAATGCTTCTTTTTCAGATATTGTAAAAATTGTTTCAAAATTTGCCAAATCAACAATATCGCCATTTAAAGCAAAAACTTGGTTGTTTTTCACGTGAACGTGCCACGAAGTAAATTCTACGGGATATCCGTTAACGGTTTGGAAATACCTGTAAAACTGTTTGTTGTTACGGCTCGTGTGGCTGTTTTTTAAAACAAATTCCACATTGTCTGACGTAAAAAAACTTTTTGAATATTCGGTTGCATTTTCGGGTGACAATTTATAGTTATCACGAAAACCAACAAAAGACGGCATTTGAGTATTATCTTGCCATCTAATTTCTTTTGCATTATTGACAATTTCGTCTCTTTGTTCTTTTTTTGATGTTTGAGAAAACAAAATCATCGGTGCAATTAAAAACAAGGGTATGAGTACTTTTTTCATTATGAAATGTTTAAAAATGTAAAAAAATGTAAATAATTATAAATTGTATAACGTGGATTGATGGGATATATTGCAAAAAAATTATTTTTTTTATTAATTAATGAAAAAAAGAGAAGCAAACCTTCCCATAGTGGCGTAGTTGCCAAAATTTATCTGTTTTTGAAAAATCGACATTTGGTCCGTGCTCAACTATTAAATAACCATCTTTTTTCAAAATATTTGCGTCGAGTATCAGTTTGGGAAGTTGTGAAATAGTGCGTAGTTCAAAAGGTGGGTCGGCAAAAATAATATCAAAATAATTTTTGGGGGCTTTTTGCAAGAATAGGAAAACATTTTGTTTGACAGGTTTAACAATTTCAGAAAGTTGCAGTTGTTCAACACATTTGCAAATAAACTTATAATGTTGATAATCATTCTCTATCGAGCAAATATCTTTACAACCTCGTGATGCAAATTCGAAGGAAATACTACCCGTTCCCGAAAACAAATCGACCATTTTAATTTCAGAAAAATCAATAAAATTTGTAAGGATATTAAAAAGATTTTCTTTAGCCATATCTGTTGTAGGTCTCGCTCTGAAATTGCTTGGTGGCGAAAATCTCCGACCTTTTAGTGTTCCCCCTGTTATACGCATGATGGCAAATATAAGAGGTCATAAAAGCCCTTTATTTTGGGGTCTTTGAATTTCATTCCGTAGCGAAAACAGCTAGGAAAATCAACTAATTCGATATTTTCTAAATAAGATGCCAATTTTGGAAGATATTTTTGGCATTTTGCGTCAGCACCGGAAATAACTATTGGTGTTGTCGATTTGTCTAATTTCAATTGTTCAAAAGTAAACAAAGTGTAGTAGAGTAACTCATTTTCGTTGTTAACCGGAAAAGAGGCGCATGACATAAGTCGCTCATTGTCAAAAACAAGTATATCAATAAAACCTGCATTAAAATTGATGCAAACGTGGTTTGATTTGTTCAAACTTGTTGTTGATGCCAAAAAACTGTCGGCAACAGGGGTATATTGATGTACAAACTGAGGGTCAAAGAATTGTCTTTTAAAAATATTTTCAATTTCTTGAGGTATTGCAAAAATATTATAAAGGTCAGCCATTCTTATTTTGTTAAAAAAAATAGAGTATTTGTCGGGAATGTTGCAGCAAAATTTCAGAATAGTACCTGCTTTTTCTGAATCGAATATACCTGATGGAATTAATGTCGCTATCTGCGATGGCACAAGAACAAAAGTCTTTTTGTAAGGAAAGTTCAGAATGTCGCAATTTGCAAAATGTTTGTCCAATTGAGTAAATAAATCGGTTTCATTATCTAAAACAATGAAACTTAACTGAATATATTTATTTCGAATTGGGTCTAAGGTACAAAACGCTAAGCCATTCGAACTAAGTCGAATGGACAAATAATAAGAATTAGCAAGATTTGGGTCGAATGATTCGTCTATGATTGAAAAATTGCCCATACTAAAACATTCGACGGTCTACTTCTACTTAAATTCCCAATTACCAGCGTTGTTGTTAGCTTCGTCAAGGGAGCCAACTTTTAGTCCTGGGTATTTGTCAATTTTAATTGCTCTGTCGTTGAGGTTAATCACTTCTTGCCGTTCGAGCCCTTTAAGGAAATGGTCGTTAGGCGTTTTTGCTTCAAAAACAGGCACTTTAACTCCAGATGCCGTGCTGAGAAATGTAGCACCCATTTCAAACTGTTTACCATTTGAAAAAGGAACATACCTCAAAGAGTCGATGTAAGAAACTCTTCCTTTGAAAAGTGAATCACTTACGCTGACACGAGTAGTATCACGACGGATAATACCCTCTTTTAGTGCCATTGATTCGGACATACCGGCAATTATCATACTGTCGGTCAAACTTCCTTCCATTCTAACCATTGGTAATGAATCGGTCTTAAGGAAATGAAGCAGTGTATCCAAACTGCCTGTGTATTGGTTATAAACCGACCGATAAGCGACCTGCGCTGTACGAATTTCTATCAGACGGTCAATAACTTTGTCCCGCCTATGTTCGTATTCTTGTGTAAAACGTAAAGGTTTCATTATGCTCGAAACGCATAAATACCCCAAAAATAGCATGGCTACTACTAATAATGCTTGAAATAAAGTTTTCATCTCTTATATTATTTCTATTTTTTATTCGTAAATATTTTACAAAAGTAATACTTTTTTTAATAAAAAAATTTTTTTTGTATTTTTTTTGTAAAAAATTTTTATCTACATTATTTACAATTGTTTTTTACGCAGTAGATGCAAAGGTTTTTCGCCAACAACTCAAAGAATAAAATTTTTCTGGTTATCCTTTAGTGGGTTCAATAGCGTACAATTAGTTCTAATCTTACCATTTTTCAAAGAAATACTGTACGCCGTAACTGTTTGTTTGCCAAATTAACATTGAAATTGTCTTGTGTAATAGTTTTGAATTAAAAATTAATCCGTCAATTGTAAATTTTTTATATTTTTTTAACATTTTATAACTTTTTGACGCAACCAATTGTTAAAATTCCGTCATCAAAAATATAGATAAACAATAAAAAATAATTTGATATGGGTTTAAAATATTTTATTTTGATGATTTTTTCTGGTGGGTTGTTATTTTTTTCGACCTTTTGTTCTAACCGAAATAGCAGTATGAACGAACACGAATTATTTATTTGCGGACAAGTTTCTCCTCAATGGTTTAAAGATGAAGTTCAAAAAGTGGCAGACAATTCTCCTTTGTTTAAACCCATAAAAGTTTTCCTCGTTAATGATGACAATGGAACTGAATATATTGCAATTGAAGACCACTCTAAAAATGCTACTTGTAAATTAAAAGTTTTTTTATGTTCAGGAAAAGAACTTGAGCCGTGCGAAGAAAAATATTCAGCAATAGTCCAAAAATACGAAAAGAAGGAAGTTAAAATTATTTGGCCCGAATAAGTTAGTGGTTAGTGATTAGTGGTTAGTGGCTAATAATTCATTTACTTATTCACTCATTTACATATTCCCTTACTCACTACTGACTACTCACTACTGACTACTGACTACTCATTACTCACTACTCACTACCCACTACACATTACTGACAGCTTCAAAAATCACTATTCCCGCGGCTACTGATACGTTTAGAGATGCTGTTTTTCCTTTTGTAGGGATTGCGGCTTTTAGGTCGCACATTTTAAGCAGTTGCGGTGAAATTCCTTTGTCTTCGGCACCAAAAATCAGAACAAGATTACCTTTATAATTGATAGATTTGTAGTCTGTATCAGTTTTTTCGGTAATAGCGATAATTTTAGCGTCCTTTTCTTTAAGAAATTTTAGGGTATACCAAGGTTTTGCGACCCTACAGACAGGTATTCGGAATAGAGCGCCTGCGGATGTTTTTATAGCGTCGCTATTGACAGGTGCACTTCCTTTTTCGGGGATAACAATAGCGTGAACGCCTGCCGCCTCGGCAGTGCGAGCAATAGCACCAAAATTTCGTACATCTGTTATTCCATCCAATACTATAATAAAAAATTCTTTGCCCGACAAAATAACATCTTCAACAATATTTTCAATATTATGATAATTTACGGGAGAAACGATGGCAACAACCCCTTGATGATTCCCCGTAGTAAATTTATTAATACGTTCCAATGGAACTTTGAGGATAGGAATATTATGATTTTTCGCTGTTTTGCGAAGTTGATTAAATAGTTCACCCGACAAGTTTACTTTTGCATAAATTTTTTCAATGCTTTGTCCACTTTCAATTGCTTCTAAAACGGTTCTGATACCATATATTTCATTTTTCATAGTTCTAAATTTATAAATTTGACAAATTATAATTGATTTTCAAGGTCTGAAATTTTTTACAAAATTAGATATTTTTTTTCACAAAGTTCCATTTTTGAAAAATAATATCAAAAATTAGTGATTTTTCGTGAAATTAGTGGCTAAAAATGCTAATATTTACATCTAAAATATAAAGCATTGAAATACAATAATATAACATTTTAATTAAAAATTAATTGTTTATTTTTAAAAATTTTTTTATTTTTTCTTTCAAAAATATTATTTTTGCAAAAATTTTTAAACGAAAATCTTTTGAGCAGATTAGTAATTGATATAGGAAATAGCAGCATAAAAATAGGAATTTTTGATAAACAGAGTATTATTTATACTGAAAAAATTCCGTTGGCTCAAGAAAATCGAATTGCTGATGTTATTAAGAATTACGCTATTGAGGTGGCGATGATTTGTTCGGTTGTCAAAGAAAAAGAAAAAATTATTGGAAAAATTATTTCTCCCTACGTAAAAAAGATATTTTATTTTGACGGTCAAACCAAATTGCCGTTTGAAAATATGTATCATACTCCGGAAACTCTCGGAAAGGATAGAATTGCCGCTATGGCAGGAGCACAGTACCTTTATCCTAATGAAAATCTTTTGGTAATCGATGCGGGAACAGCAATTACCTACGATTTACTAGTTGAAAATCAATTCATTGGCGGAAATATTGCTGCAGGAATTGACATACGATTAAAATCTTTAAATTATTTCACTGATAAACTACCTCTTGTAGAATTTTTTGATGATTCTGAAATAAAAATTTTTGGAAAAAAAACATCCGATGCAATTTTATCAGGTGCAATAATGGGAATTCTCTTTGAAATTGGTGGATACAGGAATATTTGCCAAAAGGAATTTGGGAAAATTTTAACAATAATTACGGGTGGAAGTGCAAAATATTTTGTAAAAAAAATAAAAAGTCCCATCTTTGCAAACTCAAATTTGGTCATAATTGGATTAGAAAGAATATTAGATATTAATAATGAGGACATTAAAGAAAAATAGTTTTTTGACAATTTTGCTGGCAGTATTACCTGTTAGCTTAGTGTTGTCGCAGAGTTCACCCTTCGCAGGCTATGGAATAGGTGAAATTAACAACGACGCATTCGGACGAAACAATGCAATGGGAGGTACAGGTATCGCAATACGTACAAACCTCTACTTAAACAACCAAAACCCCGCATCATATTCAGCGATAGATACCCTATCGTTCTTTTTCGAGGCAGGGATGAAAGGTAAGTTTCAAACATTAAAAGGCAACAACGGCGAAACAAAACATTCTAAAATTGATGTAGATTATTTTGCCTTCGGTTTTCCGATAACAAAATATTTGGTTACCTCAATTGGAATGAGACCCGCTACAAACACTGAATACACATTCTTTGGTATTAATCAGGCAACAGTTTCTGGCTCAGATGCACAACAAACCTTCGATATTAGATATGTCGGTGAAGGAACTATTTCCAATCTCTATGGAGGTCTGGGTGTGAAAGTTACAAATAACCTTTCTGTTGGTGCGCACATTCATTATTTGTTCGGTGATATTAAAAATTATTACGTTCAAAGTTTTACAACAGGCGATTTTTTGTATGGTGCCAAAACCGAAAGACGAATTAATGATATGATGTTGGATTTTGGAGCACAATATAGTTTTTTTGTTAATAATTTGAAAAATAACAGAATGACAATTGGAGCCGTTTTCAACCCAAAAATTAATGTTAGCGGAAAGAGTACCCACATTTTTGGACAAGGGTCGAATTTTATTGAAGATGGTTTTCTCGATATCGTTGATTCTATGAAAATTAGTTCAACCGATAAATTCACGCAGATGCCAATGGGAGTCGGAGTAGGAATTTCTTACACAATCAGAAACAGACTTGTTCTCGCCGCCGACTTTTCTACAAAATTTTGGAGTAAAACCGACTTGACCGCAACTGAAATGTTTGATAGTCAAAACATTACCATCGCTGATGCTACCTGTTATTCCTTCGGATTAGAATGGACACCTAACCAACAAACAGGCATCAGGTATTATGAACGTATTAGATATAGGTTAGGATTTCGTTATGGAAACGATTATATTAAAATTGGCGACAAACAAGTTACTGATAGAGGAATAACAGCAGGTTTCGGGTTTCCACTAAGAAGGACAAGTACCTCATTAAACTTTTCGATTGATTATGGCACAAAAGGAATTTCAGATAAAAACCTTACAGAAGAACAATATATGAAATTTACGCTCGGTTTTACACTGCACGAATATTGGTTCTTTAAAAGCAAAATTAGATGACTTCGTAGTTTTCAGTTTTCAGAAAAATAGTAAATTTTTAATAAACAGAAGCAAAATTAGTTATCAGTTTTCAGAAAAAATCGTAAAATTAAACATATAAAATAAAGTAGATAGTAATAAATAATAAATTTTTTTAGTAATATGAAAAAAATAAATTTAATTGGAATAGTTTTAATCTTTTCCGTGACATCAATCATTGCTCAAACGGGAGCAGCATCGGGGACAAAATGGGGAATTGGAGACGACAGTATCAGGTGCGTCAAATATTTTTCCCTCTATTCAGAAGATTTTAAAAATAGAAATTATGACGACGCTTACGACAGTTGGCTTGTTGTTTTAGAGGAATGTCCAATGGCAAACGTCAATATTTACATCGACGGCGTAAGGCTTTTAAAGTTTAAAATGGACAAAACAAGCGATGCCGAACAAAAAAGGGAACTTTATGAATCGATGATGCAACTTTTTGAAATGAGAATTCAATACTTTGGCAACGACCGCCGTACGCCTACTCCCGCAATTAAAGGTATGAAAGCCATTGAAATGCTCGACTTTGGAAACAACAGAAGTGACACCGAAGTTATAAAAGCTGCATACAATTTATTAACCGAATCCGTTGAAGGAATGGGAAATAACTCGCAACCAACTGTTGTTCTGAACTTTATGAACATCGCTACTCAAATGTACAAACAAAGTTTGATTTCAGGGGACAACTACATTCAACATTACTCAAAAGCAATGGACATTATAGATGCGCGACTTAATGACGCAACTATTGCCGAAAATTTAAGGACTAATTTGGAACAAGTTAAATTTCAATCAGAACAATGGTTTTCTGAAACTGACGTCGCTACATGTGAAAATCTTGAAAAAATATTTTTACCTCAATTAGAAGATAATATTAATGAATTGGCTTGGTTAAAGCGCGTTAGTAGTTTAATGGCGCGGAAACAGTGCGAAGATTCCGAACTATTTTTCAAAGCAGCAGAATATCAACACAATATTGAACCATCATCTCAATCAGCGCAAGGATTAGCAAGAATGAATATGAAAGCCGAAAATTTCGATAAAGCACTTGAATATTTTTCTCAAGCAATTTCATTATCTGATAACAACGACCAAATCGGACTTTTCAACTATTACATCGCAACAATACATTTTTCAAGAGGAAATTATCAACAAGCAAGAAATTTTTCTAACAGAGCTCTTGAAGTTCGTCCAAATTATGGCGCACCTTATATTTTGATAGGTAGATGTTATGCGTTATCAGCAAACAGCGTAGGAAACAATGATTTTGAAAAAGGTGCAGTTTATTGGGCTGCAGTTGATAAGTTTGTAAGGGCAAGAGCAGTTGATTCTTCAAGTGCCTCCGAGGCAAATAATTATATTTCAGCCTATTCGTCACATTTTCCATCCTCAGAAGAAATTTTTATGCAAGGATTCAAACAAGGCGAAAGCTATACTGTCGGTGGGTGGATTAATGAAAGAACTACTGTTCGAGATAAATAATTTTTAAGAAAAATGAAAAGCGCACGGCAAGCTCATATAAGGCATTTAAAGGAAGTCCCTTCGTGGACTTCTTTTTTAAATAATGCGGGCTTTTGCTTGCGGTTACTTTGTGCAACATGCCTGTTTTTAGCCTGTGCGCCTAATAATCCCGAAGAAATTAAAGCACTTACGAACAAAGATGAATTACCTACACTTTCGTTCGTCGAATTTGAAGGTATTGCGACCGACTCCGGAACATTAAAATATAGACTCGTAACACCCGAAATCTTGCAATTTGACAACGTTGAAAGTCCATTCATCGACTTCCCAAAAGGGTTGCATTACTACACTTATAATAAGGACGAAGAGATTGAGTCTCAAATAAAATGTAATTATGCAAAATATTATCAAGAACTCGAACTTTGGGTACTTCAAAATGACGTGGAAATTATCAATGCAGAAGGAAGTGTAGTTAATTCAGAACATATTTTTTGGAATACAAAAGAGAAACGCATCTATTCAGATGAATTTGTGAAAATCACTACACAAGACGACTTAATTACAGGGTACGGTTTTGAAACCGACGAAGATATTAAAACCTTTACTATTCTTAAAGTTAGCGGAGAATTTGGGTTTGAAGAATAAAAAAATTTTGAAAAAAAATAATTATTTTTTGCTGGATTAAAAAAAAAGTATTATCTTTGCGGCGCAAAAATTTTAAAATAATGTAAGCCATAACACATAGAATAAGATGAAAAGGACATTTCAACCCTCACTTCGGAAAAGAAGAAACAAACACGGATTTCGTTCGCGAATGGAAACAGCAAATGGACGGCGAGTATTAGCCGCACGAAGAGCAAAAGGAAGACTAAAACTTACTGTTTCCGACGAAAGAAAGTATAAATAATAGTATTTTTTTGTTTTAGTTATATGGAAGCTGTTCTGAAAAGAACAGCTTTTTTTGTTGTAAAAAACTTTTTTCATTTGGCTCGCTTAAATTCAGAACTCCTGACTTGGCACAAACACCATTGTCGCATTTTATAAGAGAAAAAATCCGCGATAATCCGTCTAATCCGCGAATTCCCAAAAAACTAAATTGTTTCAAGATTATTTGCTTGCATCCAACCCGAATTTCCATCTTCTAATTCTATTTCGTACCATTCACCTATTGTTTGTAAAATTCTTACGCGTGTACCTTCGTGTAGCACAAATAGTTCTGTTCCGCTGCGGTCGGGGGAACTGCGAACTGTTACTGAAGGCGCAAAAACTATTGCACGATTTTGTTTTAGCAACCTTTGTTTTTGATTATATGAAAACGAAAGTGTTGTAACAGAGCCTATTAAGAACAATAGCGCCATAAAAAATGTTATTTTCCGAATTGCAGTTGAACGTGAAAAGAAATAGACAAATAGTGCGGCAAAGGTTAGCACAAATAGGATTATTGAAACAATTGCCCAATGGTCAGAATCGGTGCTACCGCGCACTGCCGCAAACCAACGTGCAAGAAAAAATTCCTCTACGGTTTCAATTTTGTCGGTTATCTGACTATAGGCTAAATCAAGGTTATAGCGAATATCTTTGTCGTGCGGTGCAAGAAGCAAAGCACGTTCAAAATTAAGGATTGCGGCAGGGAGATAACCGTTTCGGTAATAAGCATTTCCGAGATTGTAGTGTAATTCGGGAGATGTCATTCCTGTTTTAAGGATATCTTCGTAAACCTCTATTGCGTCTTGAAACATTCCTTCAGAATAATAGGCATTTGCTTTTATTAATCGCTCATCCATTGCCGACAGCACTGTTGACCAACAGATTAGGCTAAGCGTTAGATATAATTTTATTATTTTTCGCATAATTTGATAATATTATTATTTTTATAGTTATCAGTTATCAGTTATTAGTTATCAGTTATCAGTTATCACCACGGAGATACACAAAGGTTTATAATTCATATTTATCATATCTAAAATATCACAATTTATATCTTACTTGCCTCTTTCAGAATTTCACTTATTACGAAATATTGAGACTGTACCTCAAATTCATCTCGTTTTTTACTTCCTGTTTTTCCGTACTTTTTATCTAATAATTCGTTAAAATTATTAACATTTTTAAGGTCTTCAATTTTCATTTTATTTCAAAGTGTTTTCAAGTTTACTGATGGTATTAATTGCTTTTTTGTAGAGATTATCTCTTTCGCTTATATCTGATTGCGGTGCGTATCGTGCAAATTCGCATGTATCTATTATTGATAGAAAATCTTCTGTTAATTCCTCTTCTGCACCTCGTTCTATCAATATTGCTTTTGCGTTATCGCGTGAAAGTTCTGATACAGGAATCGACAGTTTATCGCTCGTATATCCCCAAATTGCGCGGCTTAATTCCTCATAAAATGCCTCTTTATTCCCTTTTTTAAGATATTCGCCTGATTTTTTTAACCGTTTGCGTGCTACTTTATTTGCCTTCTTGGTTTTAACTTTCAATATATCTGCATTTTCTTTGATTCGTTTTCGGTTTATAATGAAAAACAGAAAGAACAAAATTATTGTCACTATGTATCCTAATAAAAACGTGGGATTTGCAACAATAAAAGTATTTACAGGCTTAAGAACTATATCGCTTGTTTTAATAAATCTGATGTCTGTACCGAGAAATTTAAGGTTTTCGCGTGTAGTTGCACCTGGCGATTGTCCGCTTGTACTGCTGAATTCCTCACCTTCACCACGCTCAACATTAATGATAATCGGCTGACTGCGTAGTGTGTGATATCGCTCTGTTGATGGATTAAAATAGGCATATTCTACTGCAGGAATCTCAAAACTACCCGCATGGCGCGGAATAATAAGTGTTTCTATAGTTCGACTTCCTTTTCCGCCTTGTGCAGTTTGAGTGATATTATTTGTAACTTTTGGGTCAAAAACATCAAAATCTACGGGATATTTTATTTGTGGATTGGTTGCAAAACGCAGGTTTCCTGCTCCTGATATGGTTGTTTTTATTGTGATGCCGTCATTTGCCTTTGCGTCTGTTTTTGAGGCAGTTACACTAAAATTGACATCACCAACAACTCCTGAAAATCCCGACGGACGGGGAGTTGGCAAAGGCTTAACGTTGATTGCCACACTTTTAGAATAAACCCGCTTTTTTACTGTTCTATAACTATCGAAAAAATTGTCGAAAATACTATGAGATTGCCGTGCCTGCCGCTGACGTACTCCAAACTCTACCGAAGTTGGCTCTATTGTTAATCTACCCGTAGTTTGAGGATAGAGTACGTATTGTTTAAATATACCTACATCGTAGATTTTTCCGTTTATATTTTGTTTTTCAAAGTTGACATAACCTTGTAGTGGCAATTCTTCTACGATATAATTTTTTAAATCGGGTAATTTGAAATCAGAATAATTTTCAATACCAACTCTTGTATAAAGTCTTGTTGTGAGTAGAATAGGTTCGTCTTGATAAACATCTGATTTATTGACTGTTACTGTAATATATAAATCTTCTTCTGTAAATCCTGCTTCGGCAGGTTGCTGTGTTCTTGCGGGTTGTTGTTGCGTTCCTTGCCCTGTCCCCGTTCCTGTCCCCGCTTCGGCAGCTATTACTGTAATCGAAAGGCGGTTTGATTCAAGTCGTTTGCCTTTTACATTTATCGATGCCGATGGAATTGTAAATGTACCTAATTTGTCAGCACGATACACGTAGGAGTACGAGTATTCAACCCATCGAGTTACATTTCCGTTTATCATATTCATACCTTGACTTGTAGCCATTGACGGTCCTAACAATAAATGGAAATCAGGCAGTTCTGCAACCCGTAAATCAGTTGCCTCAGTATTAACTTTATAAACCACAGTAAAACGGCTACCTTGAATAACCGTTCTCGGTGCTTCTGCCGTAAAAGTCGCATCTTGGGAAAATGCTGTTATTATTCCCCAAAATAATAAAAATATAAATGATGTTATCTGTTTCATTTCTTTATTTATTTTTCAGTTTTTTAGTAAATGAGTGAATAAGTTTTCGTAATTCATTAGTTATCAGTTATCAATACTCAATCTTCTAATTTTTTCTTTGTGTCCTTTATGAAACCTTTGTGTTCCTTTGTGGTTAAGTTTTTTTTTACGCAAAGTGGAAAAACGCAAAGGTTGCAATAAATTCTCATATCTTTTATTATGTTTTTTCAGTTTATAAAGTAAAAAGTCTTTTTATACCGTGAACCGTGTACCTTGTACCGCGAACCATTTTCTAATATCTAATTATCTAAAAAAAAGTGTTTGCAAAAATAGTTCCAAAAAATATAATTTCAATTATTTTTGATAAAATTTTTCATGTTCGAAAACTAACCTACATTATTCATATTATTTTTTTAACGCAAAGGCGCAAAGTAGAGAACGCAAAGAACGCAAAAATAGTGTGGTTAAAAAAGAAAAATTGTGTCCTTTGTGAAACCTTTGTGTTCCTTTGTGGTTAAAAGATATTTTCATTTCTTATGAATAATGCAAATAAAACTTTGTTATATTGTTGTGTTTCTTCACTCTGAAACTTGTTCCTTAAATTATTTATTAAAACCGATTCTACATTTTTAATTTGTTCTACCGTCAATGCCATATCTATTTTGATTTTAGATGAAAAATAATTTCCGAATATGCACCCTTATCTTTTTCAGTGCGATTCAATACGGGACGTTTAAATTGATTTGCGATTTTCATTCCTGCATTTTCCGCAATAGTTGGATACATATTGTATTTGTCGTTTGCAACTAAGAAAACTTCGTAATCATCAACAAGAATTTTCTTACAATTATTTAAAACGTCTGAAATTCCTTGTATATAACTCTGTTTTGCCTCTTTACCCTGTCCTTTGAAAAGCGGACCGATTTCTAAATTATCATTTCTTTCAAAGCCAAATAAATCGTAAGCATAAGCGTGTTGCTCGTGATAATCAATCAATCCGACATAAGGTGGAGACGAAAAAATTCCTTTGACCTTTTGTTTTTCTACTAATTCTGCAAATGCTGGATTTTTCTTTTTAAGCGCAGGAAGAACCTCAATTATTCTACTGTCGCCGGTCAGACAAGTTTGAAATGTTGATGTCCTTAATTTATCAAACTGCAGGAGACGTTTTACGGTATCTTTACAATATGTTTCCCACCATTTGAGAATAGAAAAAAGAGGTTTACACATTTTGCCGTGTTTCGAACAATAGTAAGTTGTAGTTATCGGCTCTAAAAGTGTAGCAAGGTCTGCGTGTGTAGTCGCTCTGCAAGTGCGAATAGTGCGACTAAAAATAACGCTAATGATTTTTTTTGTGTCTATATTTTTAATTTTTTTTATCTCCCCGAACACAAAATCAATTTCATCCCTAACATGTTGAGAGTACCATTTATCAAGGAAAGTATCGGTTTTTTCCTGTCGTAATTTGATATTGTATTCTTTTACAAGTTGGTTGTAAATGGGCAAAAATTCTTGTTCTTTTTCAGCGCCATATTTTGTTTCATCTATTTCACCTTGTCGCAATCGATATTTATAGTCAGTAGCGGGAAAATAGTTGTTATTAAACTCGTATAAAGCCTGCAACAATTTTGCTTCGAATTCCAATATATGAGAATTTTCCAAAAATATTTTTAACGCTTTTGAGATACGGTTGATTTCAATCAGTACATCTGTGAGGCTATATTTTGTTATTTTGCAATCTCCTATTAATGCATTGAACGCTGAAACATCAATACCTACGGCATGCAATCCAAGTTCGCATGCTTGAACCATTGTTGTTCCACTTCCTGAAAAGGGGTCTAAAACTATGTCTCCCTTAGCAAAATAGGTTTCTGTTTTAAATTTATCTGTATGACCGTCTAAAAAATATTCAACTAATTGCGGAATAAACTTGCCCTTGTAAGGATGCAAACGATGTACGTGTTTTGTGGTTTCTGCTTCTTTGTATTGTTCAAAGGATAAAGTCCAATTCAAGTCGTTTCCAAGTTGGTCTTTCCACGAAACTTCCCGATATCCGTTATACGATTTATAATAGTTAATTAAGTCTTGTTTGGCAATTTGAGTAAAACCATTGTCACCAATTTTCTTTATTCGCCCATATTGAATGAGGTAGGAAATATTACCGGGCGTAACATTCTTTCTAAGATGATTTGTTGCCCACTCGCTCGCTTCTTTTATGGTCAAAAGTTCGTACATTTCAAAAGTTTTCAGTTTTCAGTTTTTTTTAGTGAATATGTGAATGAGTAATTCATATTTCATAGTTAGTAATTTTCAATTAGATTAAATATTTTATAATCATACGTTTAACACATTCAAATAATCATTTCTAATAATATTCTAATTATTTTATGCCAATAAATACAATTTGTATCTTTTTCCACCATTGGATTTTATTAAACCATCTTTTTCCATTTTTATCAATGCCCTCCTTATTTCTTCTATTGGAATATCCTCAATTCGTTGCTGAATTTCGGAGCTTTTACTTCTTGGATGTATTTTCAGATCTTCAACAATAAGAGCAATAAGTCTGTGAGGCTCAATCGTTTTGAGAGTAGGTCTGATATTAAGTTTGGAATCCGCCAAAAGTATAGGATTTATTATAAATGCTGTCCCTTTTTTGATGCCGTATGTTTTAATTATTTGCATATCGCGCAAACGGGTATACCACGATCTGAGACGTTCTTCTTCAGTTAGTTGGAGGATTTTAATCAATTCAGTAGCAAAAATCTTTTTGTATTGTGCAACAATTCCGACAAAAATTTCTTCTCTTCCATTAAGTTGAAAATGCCTGATAATATAATTGATAAGATAAAGAGCATCAATATCAACAATTTTGGATTTTACAGAAACTGCTACCTTATTGAAATCGGACTCAATTTCGGGGAGTTCTTTTGCATCAACGATTAATTTTTCATAAATCATATCGTATCCGCTGCCTTCCGCTTCCATCAGTTTTAGGTCATGAAAAATCTTTATCAAGTGTGTATTTCGCCTGTTTTTTTCGTGAAGTATATTGTCTTTCGTAACTCCCATCGGCAAACTACCAGGACTAGTAATTGTCATTCTGTCGGGATACACCTCTATGAAAATATCTGCAGAAATCAGATAAGATTTGTGGGCAAATGCATTAACAATTAATTCCCGTAGCACTTCTTTTGGGTAGTGCCGAACCTGCTTGCGAAACATACCGTCGGGCAATTCGTAAAAATAACTCAACTCAATTGCCTCTTTTTCAATGGCATATATCAATTCTTCGGGATTGAGAGAGTAATCATCCCAAATATATTTTCTTACTTTTTCGTTATTAGCGTTATAAACAATGTATTGAACGGTGATAGGGTAAGCAAGGCGCGCTCTTTGAGACGCTGTTCCCAACCATAAGATGCCAAGATTGGTTAATTGTCTGTTTTCAACAAGATTATAATGTTCCAAAACTTCAATATCACTTTTCTCTTTGACAGTAACTTTAACCCGGTCTGATTGTCGAACTTTTGATACAAACTGTTCAACGTTTTTCGGGGGAATGGAATGCAAATCTATATTGCGTGTAATTAGTTCCCATTGAAAAGCATCTTTTTCAGAGACAATACGTTGAATGTCTTCCCCATGAACGGGATAGCATTTATCCGCAGCACGTATAAAAATTTTGCCATCTGAAGTAGTAGCGATAATTTTTTTTGAGGGCGAAACTATAATTTCAAAGAATTCCCCTCCGTTGTCGTGCGTCAAAATTTTGGAAACTGACAAAGAAACCGAAAATGTTAAACCGCGCAAACGTTCAAGTGTGTCATTTACAGTTTTTTGCTCAATTTTCTGATTCTTTGGCGGTTCGCCTGTTTTATCTTCAACTCCTATTGCTATAATGCCGCCGTGTGCATTAGCAAAACAAACACATTCGGCGGCAAGCTCTTTAAAACGACCCGCTTTGATTATTTGCAAACTTTTCTTATCTCTAAATTGATTTTCCATTCTAATTTTTACTATTTCAATTCATCAACCCTTTTTCAATTTTTTTTGCAGCAAAATTTTGGCAAAATTACAATTTTTTTTTCAAATATCTAAATTTTCACCAATTTTTATCAATTCTAACGGGTTGTGCTTTCTTTTGTTGGTTTAATTTTTCGTGTAGGTCTTTTTCTTCTTGTTCGAGTGCTTGCAAAATTCTTTCGGCGTTGTCTCTATTTATGTCTTGCTGTTCTTGTTCTTGCTGCTGTTGGTTTTGATTTTGGTCTTGGTCTTGATTTTGGTCTTGTTCCTGCTCTTGTTCTTGCTGTTCTTGTTGTTGTTCTTGTTGCTGTTGGTCTTGGTTATCTTCTTGTTGTTGTTTCAATTTCATTGCTGCGATGAGGTTATAACGTGTTTCATCGTCTAAAGGATTGTTTTTCAGTGCTTTTTTATAAGCGTCAATGCTCAAATCTAAATATTGAGATGCATTTTGAGGGTCTGTTTGTGTCATACCAAGATAACTATTTCCCAGGTTGTGATAAATTTTGTGCAATTTTTCAGGGTCGTCTGTTTGGTTAGCCAAACTACGTAGGTCTGACACGGCGCTTTGAAAATTTTCTTGTTTGTATTGCGATGCAGACACATTAAATCTTCCTTCGTATGAATCAGGCTTTTTGTCTAATGCCTTTCGATATTCGATTTCAGCTTCAACAAAATCGCCTTTACCAAATAAATCCGTCCCTTTGCGGACATATTTACGCTCCTCTTGCGCTTGTAAAACGGTGATTGTCAAGAATATACAACATACCGTTAAATAAATCTTTTTTAATCTTAAATTTTTCATATCTATTTTATTATTATTTACGAATTATTTATTATAAATATTTGCTACTATCTAATTTACTCATTTATTCATTTTTCTACCAAGGTTTTTTGTTTGAAGAAATAAGGTGAAAATAAGGTTTTTTCTCATTCACCCATTCACTCATTCACCCATTTACTCATTCACTCATTTACTCATTCACTTTTTTATTTTTTCCAAATTTTTCTATCAAAATTTGTGCCAAAAAGAGCTGTTGTCAGTTTTTTTGTTGTTAGTTTTTATCTTGCTGACATCATTATTTTTGAAAATTTTTTTCTTTTGGAATTTAACTGACATCATTATAAGAATTTAAAAAAAATTATTCTTTCTATTTCTTAAAACCCTTATTTTTTGAAAGTTCCCACATAATAGCATTATGTTTAGGATATCCCCCCTAAATTCCATATTCAACTGAAAAATAAAGAATTAAGTGTGGATGTGGTTATTGGACCATATTCTATCAAGGTGCTTTATGAAAATAAGGGTTTTGAGCAATATTATTCTTTGAACGCTTTTGTTTTTGAAAGCAGTTAATAATTGAAATGTGCAAACAATGATGCAAAGATTACAATTTTCCAAAATGAACACGTGTTATATACATAATATCAAATATTTACAGAAATGAATAAAAGAAGCCTAAATTAGATGTTTTGAAATAGTTCACAAAAAAATTAGATTTTTTGCCATTTTAATAATTTTTACATCTATTATAAAATTATTTATTACTTTTGCCTTTTTATTTGAGGTATTTATGAAAAAAATAAAACAATTTATATTGCTGATTACTACGATGTTGTCTGTTGTTTTCACTTATTCACAAACAAAACAAGCCGAAGCGTTAAAACTTTTTAATTCAGGCAATTATGCCGAAGCCGCTGAAATCTACGCATCAATCATTTTAAGCAATAATAGGGATATACCACTAAATTATTATTATGGTGTATGTTTATATTATTTAAAACAAGATATTGATGAGTCCATCAGAAGATTACAATTTTCGTTAACTCGTCCCGTATCTACCGATGTACATTATTATTTGGGGAAATTATTTCAGCAGGTCTACGAAATGGAATTGGCGGCAGAGCATCTCGAAACGTTTCTAGATTTAAGCAAGACAACAAATTCTAAAACTATTGATGCCGAACAAACTATGCAAGATTGCCTCTCGGCTGTCAGACTAATCAATAAATATTTTGAAATTCATGTTTTAAACAAAGATACTGTTGAGAAATCTCGTGTTTTGAATCAAATCAATCTTTCCAAAGATGCGGGAGAGTTGCTTTTGAGTCAAAATTTTTTTGTGACTGGCGTAGAGCGCGATCAAGTCATTTTTAAGACAGAACGTGGAAATGAGGTGTTTTTTCCTAAGCAGGAACGTAATAAAAGTTGGAATCTATATAAGATAGTAAAGTTATTAGATACTTGGAGTGAGCCAGAGCCTTTGGGCGCACCAATCAACAGCGACTACGACGATTTATATCCCTTTTTGCTGATAGACGGCGTAACGCTTTATTTCAGTTCTAACCGACCGGGCGGTATGGGCGGTTTTGACATTTATCAGACAATTTATGACCCCGAAACAGGGATTTTTTCAGAACCCGCCAATTTAGGACCTCCGTTCAACTCGCCAGACGATGACTTTCTGCTTGCTCCCGACGAATATTTGGGCAAAGCGTGGTTCGTTACAAACAGAGGCATCGATAAAACGGAACACATTGTGGTGGAAATAGTTTGGGACGAAAGTTTAATTAAAAATAACACCGAAAACGTTCACCAATTAAAACAAATTGTGGCTCTTCCCCTGTCGGACAAAGATTTTGGACAATTATCCAAAAAATCACCACAAAATGATAACAGAAATAGAGAAACATCAGAAAACAAAATATATTTTTTAATCAATGATACCTTAATATATACAAGTATTGAACAATTTCGTAGCGAGGATGCTTTAAACGTTTTTAAGTCGGGATTTGATTCAGAACAAAAAAAGAATATTTTTATCTCACACTTGGATAAAAAAAGAGAAACATACGCACAAAGTTATGATAGGAATGAAAAGAATAAACTATATAACGAAATTGTTCAACTCGAACGACAAACTTATGGAATGGAAGAAAATATCGCCGAAAAATATGTTTTAGCGCGCAAGTTAGAATTAGAAAAAATTAATCATTTGAAAAAAACGGGACAACTTACTATCAAAACTGACAAAATAGAAAATAAACATAACATTGAATATAAAATTCAAATTGGAGTTTTCACAAACGAACCAACTCAATTATCCCTCGAAAATATTCCAACAGTTACAAAGTCTGAACCCGATGCCGATGGGTTAACAAAATATTATTCAGGTTCGTGGAGCAAATATGAAGATGCCTTATCAATGGTAGACACAATTCGTGAGGCAGGATTTTCGGGTGCTTTTGTAGTCGCTTTTTTGAACGGAGAACGAATTACTTTGGATAAGGCAAAAAAAATTGAATGAAAAATATTATGCTTTGAATTGCAGAAATTTCCACTTTACCTTTCATTTTAGAGAAAGCGACGTGGCAAGAAAATTTTTAATTGTTCTGAAAATCAACTCATTCATTAATCGAAAACCCACCTTAATTGCGAACAATCATCCAAAACATCAATTTTCACTTGTGAACCCAGAATCAAAGGTTCATTCGGTTTTGAATGTCCTGCGGGAAAATCGTACATCACGGGAAATGTATACTCTGAAACTGCATCGGCAACAATTTGGTAGGGAGTCAAACCGAATGGTGTTTCATTGTCTTTCATTTCACTCATTTGACCTACAATCATACCCGACAACCCTGCAAGTTTGCCACTATTTTTTAAACTTTGCATCATTCTGTCTAATCTATAAAGATATTCGCCCGTATCTTCGATAAATAGTATTTTTCCTTTTGGGTTAAAATCTTGTTTTGAACCTAATAATGAGGTTAGTAACGATAAATTTCCGCCGATTAAAGTAGCATTTGCACTTCCTTTTCGGTTAAGCGGGTGCGGTGAAATCTTATAAACAGGAACTTTCCCAAAAAGCAGTTCCCAAAGGGTGTCCATACCCGAATTAGAATAATCATCGTTACTCAAATTGATACACATCGAACCATGAATTGAAACAAAATGATTATTGCTTAAAATAGAATGAAAAACAGTAATATCGCTAAAACCAATGAGCCATTTAGGAAATTTTTCGAGAATAGAAAAATCTATTTTATTAATTATCCGCATAGTTCCGTATCCGCCTCTTGTGCACCAAATTGCTTTTACTTCTGGGTTATTTAACATTATTTGCATATCAGAAACCCTATTATCATCACTCGAAGCAAATTGAAAATATGAATCGTCAGCAAAAGGAGAAAGAATAACTCTTAAATTTTTGGTTTTAAGGTATTTATGCGCTTTTTCGATGTAAATAGCATCAATTTTCCCTGCGGGTGAAACTATTGCAACTAAATCGTTTTCATTTAAAAAAGGAGGATGTTTCATTTTATTTATTAAAGAAGAAAAATTTCGTCCCAATCTATCAAATATCCGTCAAAAATGTGAATGGGAGTAGGCAAATTGTCGCTCGTTAAGTTCTACGTTAAAATAAACCCTTGCTCCTAATGCTTCAAACACTTTCAGGATTGTTTCAAAACGAGAATTCTTGATACTTATTTCTACCTTTGAGATTTGCGCTTTCTGAACCCCAACTAACTCGCCTAATTGTTGTTGGGTCAACTGTCGTTCTAATCTCGCTTCCTTTACGGCTTGTCCTAACAAATCTATTCTTAATTCGTTTTCAAATGCGTCTCTTTTGGGTGTGCCAATTGCTCCAATGTGTCTATCAATCATTGTATCTAACGAAATGGTTTTTAATGAATTGTCCATAAATTTTATGCTTTGGGTAGAAAATCAACTTTAAAATTAGGGGTCATCGTCTATAAAAAATTTTCTGCAAAAATATCTATTTCTCAATCAGGATACAAATAAATTTTCAGGTTTATTCAAATCTAATGTAAGTTCCATTTTTGATAAAATTTTACAAAAGTAGATAAAATTTTTAATAATTTCAAACATATTTATATTTTTAAACAAAAACATATTATTTTTGCACTCCTATTTTTATATTTTTATTTTGTATATTATTGTAAATAAAATAGTTCCATGAAAAAATTTAAGCGCACGTTAGTAACAACAGCCCTTCCTTATGCCAACGGTCCTATTCATATTGGACATCTTGCGGGAGTTTACGTTCCTGCCGATATTTATGTTAGATATCTTAGATTAAAAGGGGATGACGTACTTCATGTCGGTGGATCAGACGAGCACGGGGTTCCTATTACTTTAACAGCCCGAAAAGAAGGAGTTACTCCACAAGATATTGTAGATAAATATCATAAAATTAATAAAGATGCTTTCGAAGAATTTGGAATTTCTTTTGATATTTATTCGCGAACAAGTAATAAAATACATCACGAAACTGCATCTCAATTTTTTAAAAATTTATATGAAAAAGGTGTTTTTATTGAAAAAGAGAGTGAACAATATTATGATGAGGAAGTTCAGCAATTTCTTGCCGACCGTTATATAACGGGAACATGTCCCCATTGCGGAAATGATAGTGCTTATGGAGACCAATGCGAGAACTGCGGTACCTCTTTGAATTCATTAGACCTAATTAATCCCAAATCAACAATATCGGGTAGTACTCCCGTTAAACGACAGACAAATCATTGGTATTTACCTTTGGACAAATATGAGCCGTTCTTACAAAAATGGATTTTAGATGAACACAAAGAGTGGAAAAGCAATGTTTATGGACAATGTAAGTCGTGGTTGGCATTAGGATTACAGCCACGAGCAGTTAGTAGAGACTTAGATTGGGGTGTTCCTGTTCCCGTGGACGGTGCCAAAGGAAAAGTGTTGTATGTTTGGTTTGATGCACCAATAGGATATATTTCTGCGACAAAAGAACTTACGCCAGATTGGGAAAAATATTGGAAAGACCCTGAATCGAGACTAATTCATTTTATTGGAAAAGATAATATTGTGTTTCATTGCATAATTTTTCCGACAATGTTACACGCCGAAGGTTCTTTCAATTTGCCCGATAACGTCCCTGCAAACGAATTTTTAAACCTCGAAAATAAAAAAATTTCAACCTCTAAAAACTACGCCGTGTGGCTACACGAATATCTCGTCGATTTTAAAGATAAACAAGACGTTTTGAGATATATTTTAACAGCAAATGCTCCCGAGACAAAAGATAACGACTTTAATTGGAAAGATTTTCAGGCACGAAACAACAACGAACTTGTTGCTATTTTTGGTAATTTTGTTAATAGGACAATGGTTCTCACTCATAAATATTTTGAAGGAAAAGTACCTATTCCAAGTAAGTTTGACAATTTTGACAACGAAACATTAGACAATATTTCAACAATAGTAAAGAATGTAGAAGATGCGCTCGAACATTTTAAGTTTCGTGATGCCATCAAAGAGGCAATGAACCTTGCCCGACTCGGAAATAAATATCTTGCTGATTCAGAACCCTGGAAAACAATTAATAATGACAAAGAAAAAACTGCAACAATTTTGTATGTTTCATTGCAAATAACAGCGAACCTATCACTATTAATGGAACCTTTTTTGCCTTTTTCTGCAAATAAATTGCGTAAAATGCTTAATATTGAAACCGTAGATTGGAATTTATGCGGACAAAAAGAAATCTTAAAATCGGGTCATAGTATTGAAAAACCTCAATTGTTGTTCGAAAAAATTGACGACAACCCTATTAAAACTCAAATTGATAAATTAAAAGCAAGTAAGGAGGAAGAGGAAACTCCTACCAATACTATTAATCCTGTAAAACCTGATATAAGTTTTGATGATTTTTCTAAATTAGATATCCGTGTAGGCACAATTTTATCAGCCGAAAAAGTTCCTAAAACAAAGAAACTATTGAAATTGAAAATTGATACGGGAATTGACCAGCGTACCGTAGTTTCGGGAATCGCCGAACATTACGACCCTGAAAATATTATTGGAAAACAAGTTACAATTCTTATGAACCTTGCGCCACGCAATATCAAAGGAATTGAATCGCAAGGAATGATACTTTGTGCAAAAGATAAAGAGGATAAATTACTGCTCGTCCAGCCATCCGAACAGATAATAGACGGAGCCGAAGTGAACTGATTTTTTATTTTTTTAAACAACAATTTTTATATTTTTTCCCTGAACCACAGGAACACATATCATTTCTTCCTTGTCCTTTTATAAACAAGCTTTTAAATATTTCTGAATTATTAATCAAATCAGGTAATTGTTCTGTTCGGAGATTCACCTGAGTGGCATAATCTTCTTCCAAATTAAAGTCCTCATATAAAATATCATACAAAAACATAGATATCTCAAACTTAATTTTTTTATCAAGAAAGTCGAATTTTTTTGTGTATAATTTAATAGCTTCTTGGTCGGACAAAGTCATTATAAAATTAAAAAAAGATTGTACTTGAGTTTCTGAGTTTTGGATATTAAATTTTTTGAGCCAGTCGCTAACTAATATCGGATTAGATTTTCCAGAACATTTCCCTTTTGATGTAAGGGCATATTTCACCTCCATTTTATTAGTTGTTTTATTTAACATCACTGCCCTACCTAAAGGATACAATGCACATGTTATAGGCTTAAACTCATGACAACTGCACTTTTTATCTTTTAAAAATTTACAAGCTCCGAAATAATCCATACTTAAGATATGGAATGGCAGTCTCGATGAATGACCAACCATAAAATCGCAATATTTTCGTAATATTTCATAAGAAGGTAGGCGTAATCCTTTTTTTAATCTAAAAAAATCATAGCCCGACAAAATAATTTCATTATGTTGATTATAACAACACCCTCCACATCCAGTACACTCAAAATCAAAAGTATCCCATTCGTTCAATTCGGGACTTTTCTGCATCCTGTCATATTTTTCTTGCATCAGGTTCATATCGATTCATTTTAAAGTTTATAAATTTTTTATATCATTCAATAAAATTTGTTCTTTGTAGAGTTTCAAACGCCATTTGTGATTTTCATGTTTTAACGGCAAATATCTGATATTATTGTATCAAATGTTTTAGTTTCAGAATTCTTTCGATGCATAGCCGCAGGTTAATGCCAGCAGTTAATAAAAGGAAGTCTCTAAAGAGACTCTGTGCAAATCATTCACAACCTAATTACATAAATAACAATATTATAAATGAAGTAATAAGGTGTTTTTTGGGGTATGAAAAAAAGAAGGGGGTGTTGTTTTTTTGATTTTTTTACCGTCATTATTTTCAGAATTTTTTTTTATAAATAAAAAATATCTATCTTTGCAAAATGAAAAAATAAATTATTCACAATAAAAAGTTGTAATTATGTATATGTCTCATATTGACCATATTGGTTTTGCTGTAAGGAGCATAGAAGAATCGCGCAAATATTACGAGAATGTATTAGGTCTCGAATGTTATAAAATTGAAGAAGTACCTGACCAGAAGGTAAAGACTGCATTTTTTAAAATAGGTCATACAAAAATAGAACTTTTAGAGGCTACCGACCCTGAAAGTCCTGTTGCCAAATTTATTGAAAAGAAGGGTCCAGGGTTTCATCACATTGCATACTTTGTTGACAATGTTAATGAGGCTTTGATGATAGCTGAAGACAGAGATTGTCAACTAATTGACAAAAGGTATCGCAAAGGTGCCGACGGAATGGATATTGGATTCATACATCCAAAGTCGAGTGATGGCATTTTGACCGAATTTTGCAGTAATAAGTTTGTTTTATAATTCCACAAAAAACAATAAGAGAAAAGAGTAGATAATATATTTACTTCGATGAAAATTCAGTACGCGTCAGATTTACATTTAGAATTTAAAGAAAATTCTTTTTATTTAGAAAAAAATCCGATAGTACCTGTCGGCGATATTCTTTTGTTGGCGGGTGACATTGGGTATTTGTGGCACAACAGCTATCGAACACATAAATTTTGGGATTGGGTTTCTGATAACTTTAAAGAGACGTTGGTTGTCCCAGGCAACCATGAATTTTACCTTGCAGGTGATGTAGGAACAATTCAAAATGGCTGTATATCAGAGATTCGCACTAATGTAAAATGTTATTATAATGCTGTTGTTTCCGTTGATGATTTTGATATAATTCTTTGCACTTTATGGTCAAAAATTTTATCTGAAAATGCCTTCATTACGCAACAAAATGTCTCTGATTTTTATCGAATAGCCTACAAAGGTCGACTCATATCTGCGCACGAATTTAATACTATACATCAGGAGGCAACGCAATTTTTGTCTCAATCTGTTCTATCTAAAAATAAGCGGAAAAAGATTGTAGTAACTCATCATGTACCTACTTTTTTGTGTATGGCTGATGAGTTTAAACATAGCCGTATTAATGGTGCTTTTGTTTCTGAATTGCACGATTTTATTTACGAAGGCGATATTTCTTTTTGGATTTATGGTCATTCTCATAGAAATATGCCCGAAATAGAAATTAACGGAACGCGGATGTTGAATAATCAGTTAGGATATGTGCAAAGCAAAGAACATCACACTTTTAGGCAGGATGCCTATTTTGTGATATGATAACCCAAAATTGCTAAAAGTTTATGAAACAAAACATTAAAACAATACTTTTAATTTTTGCGATTGCATTAGGTTTCACATTTCATAATTTTTTTTCGCAGTTCAGCAAATTTTCGCCAATGCTTCTGTTTTTAATGCTATTTTTTTCCTTTTGTTCGGTAGATTTTAAGAACATTCGTTTTAGAAAAGAATATTTATTATTGCTTATTTATCAAGTTGGGGTAAGTATTTTGGTTTATCTATTAGTAAGACAATACAATGAAATATTGGCACAAGGCGTAATGCTTTGTATTTTAGCACCAACAGCGGTTGCCGCAATTGTTATGTCATCTATGCTTGGAGCAAATGTTGCGTCAGTTACATCTTATAGTTTACTGATAAACCTAGTTATTTCTATTGTTGCGCCAATCTATTTTTCGATAATGGATGTACCCGATATTGTTCCTTTTTGGTTGTCGGTAAAAAGAATAATTTTAAAAATTTTTCCTCTATTAATTGTTCCAATGATTTTGGTTTTGTCCATAAAAATTGTTTCAAAAAAGTTGAGTTTTCATTTAAAAAAAATAACTATTTTATCTTTTTATATTTGGATAGTATCAGCGACAATCCTAATGGGTACAACAATGAATTTTATGTTAAAACAAGGTTCGGGTAACTATTTGATAATTATATTGTTAATAGTTTCAGCGTTTGTTCTATGTATTTTTCAATTTTTATTTGGATATTATTATGGAAAACGTTACAAAGATGAGAGGGCGTGCGCTCAATATTTAGGACAAAAAAACACTATTTTAGCCATTTGGATGGCGCAGACTTTCTTGCATCCACTCTCGGCATTAGCACCCGCCGCTTATGTATTGTGGCAAAATTTTGTAAATTCATTTCAGTTGTGGAAAAAAAAATGATATTTATTTAACGAATGTCGGGAATACAATAATTAATAGCATAATTAAAGATTCTATTGTGGTGAAATATGCGACAAACGATTTTGCGCCAGTTATTTTTTTGAAAAAAATCATTTTTTGAAAAAAATTTCCTAACTTTGTTTTTTTTTAACAATAATTTATGAAAGCAGTAATTAAGTTTTTAGTACGGATTACACTGATTTTAATAGTTTTACCATATTTTTCATCTTGCGGGCAAAAAAATAACGAAACAATAATTAAAAATCAATTACCTTTGTGTTAAATATTTCTCTGTTATCAGTTATCTGTGCTATAGTTTAAAATGTTTATAATCAGAAAATTAATATGAATTAACTAATAAAATTAATAATCTTATATCAAAAATAACTATGCAATTATCTCAAAAACTCTCTTTATTACGGGAAAAAATGAATGAGCGGAACATTGATGCTTGTATAATTCCGTCAGGCGACCCTCATTTAAGTGAATATCCTACTGCGCATTGGAAGATACGCGAGTGGATAAGCGGTTTCACAGGATCTGCTGGTACATTAGTGGTTACAAAAAACGAAGCAGGACTATGGACAGATTCAAGATATTGGCTACAAGCCGAACAACAATTAGACTCAAATCAAATTAAACTCTATCAAGACGGAAAAGAAGAGGTGTTAAGTGTTGTCGATTGGTTGTTTCAAAATTTAGAACCCGAAAGTAGAATAGGCATCAACAACGCCCTATTTTCAGTGGAATATGCGCAAGAACTGACAGAAAAATTTCAAAGAAAACAAATTAATCTTGTCAACGATTTCACCGCACCTCAAGAAATTTGGGAGGAGCGTCCTAAAATGCCAACTGATATGGTTACGGCTATTCCCGACCACCTAACAGGACTCTCACGTACCGAAAAAATTAATCAGATTAAAGAAGTAATGAAGAAAAATGATATTACATATTACGCCACCGGTGCATTAGACGAAATTGCATGGACATTAAACCTTCGTGGCGCTGATGTTCCGTACAATCCTGTTTTTTACGCATTTATGATAATTTCTAATTATGACATAAAGTTGTATATAGATACCCATAAGTTATCCAACCACGTTTCAAAAAAACTTACAGACGAGGGAATCAAAATAAGAAATTATGAACAATTTTATGAGTTTTTAAATTGTTTATCTCTCAATTCTACTTTGCTCATCGACCCCAAACGGACAAATATGGCTACTTTAAGCGCCGTTTCTACAAATGCAACAATTATCCAAGATGATAGTATCATTTCTAACATCAAAGCAATTAAGAATGAAACTGAAATTGACAATATTCGTCAGACCATGATCAAAGATGGAATAGCAATGGTGCGGTTCTTATCATGGCTACACAAAAATATTGAAAAGAAGGCAATTACGGAAGTTTCGGCATCAAAAAAAATTGCCGAATTTCGTAAAGAGCAGTCGGGTTATACGGGTGATTCCTTTGAAACAATTTCTGCATTCCGCGAAAACGGTGCTATTGTTCATTATTGCGCAACACCCGATAATGACACGAAATTAGAACTAAACGGAATTTTCCTCTTAGACTCTGGCGGTCAATATATTACAGGAACTACTGATATTACAAGAACTGTTGCTCTCGGAAATGTTTCTCAACAAGCAATAATTGATTATACATTAGTTCTTAAAGGACATATTGCGATTGCAGAAGCTATTTTTCCCGTCGGAACGAGAGGCGCACAAATTGATATTTTGGCAAGAAAAGAACTTTGGAAAAATGGACTCAAATATGACCACGGAACCGGACATGGAGTTGGTTATTACCTCAACGTTCACGAAGGACCTCAATCCATCAGAACGCAAGAAAATCCTGTTACTCTTAAACCCGGAATGATTACTTCTAACGAGCCCGCTATATACCGAAATGGTGAATATGGAATTAGAATCGAAAACCTTATTTTATGTGTTGAAATAATGGAAACTAACTTCGGTAAATTCCTCGGGTTTGAAACTTTGACATTATGTCCACTTGATAAAAATCTGATTTGTAAAGAACTTTTGGCCGAAGAAGAAATTCAATGGATAAATAATTATCACAAAAAAGTTTATGAAACATTAGGTCCTTTAATTTTGTGCGATTGCCAAGAATGGTTAAAAGAGGTTACTTTGCCAATTTAGTGAAGAAATTTTCATGGTAAAATAAATATTTGGGACATCAAATAAATGATTTTATTTCGGTAAACTCAATAACAATTTCGGTAAACTCAATAACAATTTCGGTAAACTCAATAACAATTTCAATTAATTCGTGTTTATTCGTGGCTAAATATAAACTGATTGAAAAAAATTAAAAAAAAATTAAAATTTTGTTGTTTATAAAAAAAGTATTATTTTTACAAAAGATTTTTCTAATAAAAAGTGCTGAAAAAATATTTCTAAACTATTAATACTCAAAATCATGGAAATAAAAAAATCGTCAAAGGCAGACCTTGAGAACAAAAAAACTGTCTTTATACAGATAGGAGCAGTTATTGTCCTATCTATTTCGCTTATTGCGTTTGAGTGGGCTACTACGGATTATTCATTAGACCTCACTCTTGTTACTTCTATGGAAGTGGATGATGTGGACATTATTCCTATTACTAGACCGGAAGAAGTTAAACCACCGCCACCACCACCACCGACACCAACTGATATTATAATCATCGTAGAAGATGATGAAGAACTTGATGACGTGGGTTTTTTCATCACCGAAATTGACTATGAACGTGTGTTCGACCCCACTATTCACATCCCATTGGATGATGAAGTGCGTGATGACACTGAAATTTTCACTATTGTGGAAGAGTCGCCCGAATTTCCGGGAGGAGAAGCAGCATTATTAAGGTATCTTGCGCAAAATACCAAATATCCTCCTATTGCGCAAGAGAATAATATTACAGGAAAGGTTACGGTACAGTTTGTAGTAGAACCCACGGGAGACGTTTCTAATGTAAAAGTTTTGCGTCCCGTTGACCCCAGTTTAGATCGCGAGGCTATCAGAGTAGTACAATCATTGCCCAGATTTAAACCGGGAAAACAGAGAAACCGTCCCGTAAGAGTTTACTACACGGTACCTATTGTTTTTACTCTTCAGAATCAATAAAAATCGGGAGTAAACAAAATGTTCATTGTGCGAGGGCAAGGCTCCCTCCTACAATTATACAAAGGGGAACATAATTTGATGACCATGAACGGATTAGTGATTCGTGGTAAAATAATTTTAAATAGATGAAACTTACACGAAAAAATTAAATTTTTCGGTACAAGCAAATGATTATATTTCGGTAAACTCAATAACAATTTCGGTAAACTCAATAACAATTTCAATTAATTCGTGTTTATTCGTGGATAAATATAAACTGATTGAAAAAAAATTAAAAAAAAAATTAAAATTTTGTTGTTTATAAAAAAAGTATTATTTTTACAAAAAATTTTTCTATGAAAAGTGCTGAAAAAATAAATATAAACTATTAATACTCAAAATCATGGAAATAAAAAAATCGTCAAAGGCAGACCTTGAGAACAAAAAAACTGTCTTTATGCAGATAGGAGTTGTTATTGTCCTATCTATTGCGCTTATTGCGTTTGAGTGGTCTACAACGGATTATTCCTTAGACCCTAGTTTAGTTACTGCCCAATATGATGGCGAAGAGGAAATTATTCCTATTACAAAGCAGGAAGAAGTTAAACCTCCACCACCACCACCACCGCAAGTAACGGATATTTTAAACATCGTAGAAGACGATGTTGAACTTGATGACGTGTTAGATATTTTCGACACCGAAATGGATGACGTACGAGAATTTGACATGACAATTTCGATGGAAATGGAAGAAGAAGAACGTGATGACACTGAAATTTTCACTATTGTGGAAGAGTCGCCCGAATTTCCGGGAGGAGAAGCAGCATTATTAAGGTATCTTGCGCAAAATACCAAATATCCTCCAATTGCGCAAGAGAATAATATTACAGGAAGGGTTATGGTACAATTTGTTGTAGAACCCACGGGAGACGTTTCTAATGTAAAAGTTATGCGTCCCGTTGACCCCAGTTTAGACCGCGAGGCTATCAGAGTAGTACAATCATTACCTAGATTTAAACCGGGAAAACAGAGAAACCGTCCCGTAAGAGTTTATTATACGGTGCCTATTAATTTTACTCTTCAGAATCAATAAAAATAGGGAGTAAACAAAATGTTCATTGTGCTTGAATGGTCTAATCTGCGGTCATTCAGGTCGTAGTAAGTTTCTACGGCAAGTGAGAACTTTAAATAGGATTTGAATTGACGGTGAAAAGCGATTTTTCCCGTAAATAGGTTCTTTTCCTTTATTATATTGTCATGTTTTGGATGAGAAACTGATTGAAAAATCGGACAACCCTTGGGAGCGTAAAAATTTTCGGCACCCCAATATCCTAACATAAATAAACAATTTTTCATATTAATGTTGGTTCCTGCATAAACTGCATTTCCGTTTCTTATTCCGATAAAATTTGAGCTTGTGGTCTCGTTATAGAGTAGGTAATATCCAAAAAAACCAAAGTTTTCAAAAAAACCGCTAATTTGTTTTGAAATATCTACTCCTGCGGCAATGTTAGTATGTGTTTGCACAGGCACAGCACGGTTTCCTATTTGTCCGCCGATATGTTTTGCTATAAATTGAACAGGGAAATTAAGTTTCCAACCATTTTCAAAATCGAGCAAAATAGCATTAGAACTTATTCCTGCCGTAAACATTTCAGGAATAGAGTCTTCTTGCAAAATAAATTGCTCCCAATCTAACCAAATATCAGCCGAGAAACGATTTACGTTGTATAAAAATTGAAAACCCGTTTCGGTTGGCTGTGTAAATTGTAATTCTGGGTCAAACATCGGTTCAATCATTTTATGGTGAACATTTCCGCGCAGGTTGCCCATTATCAAATCAAAATTTGGAAATAATCGCAGGTATGCCGAAACGACAGGTTTTATTTCTGCTTTTGTATTGAGTCCATGATATTGCAACAAATTGAAACCCGCTTGAAGTCGGAACCGTGAATCGACATAATAAACAAGCATTGGGGCAATATTATATCCTAAAAGAGTGTAACCGTCAAAGAGAGGAGAAAAATATTCGTTGTTTTTGAAAAAATTATTGTTTTCTAACCGAAAATGCAGTTTGTTTTGATTTGTAGAATCGGCATTGAATTCGTTAAAATAGTAGCGATAAGAAAGGTCTGATTGTGAGTAAGATAAATGGCTGATAAAGAAAATTATTAGAAATAAGGAACTAATGATATACAATTTTTTTACTTGCAAATTTGATTGTATATAAGATAAAAAACGTTTTTTCATACAATTTGAAAACTGATACTGTTTTATCGCAAAGGGCGCAATGTGGAGAACGCAAAGAACGCAATAAATTCACAATTCATTTCATTTAGTTTTAATTGTTAACCAATATCCACTAATCACTAACCACTAACCACTGTTCCCTTATTCCCACTCTAAAATTACTTTTCCGCAATTACCTTCTTCCATAAGTTCAAATGCTTTGAGGAAATCATCTACGAAGAAGTGGTGTGTAATAATTGGGGACAAGTTCAGTCCTGACAATAACATTTGTTCCATTTGATACCATGTCTCAAACATTTCGCGACCGTATATTCCTTTCATTGTTAGTCCTTTAAAAATCATTTTGCTCCAATCAATTGTAGTAGTTGTTGGTAGCAGACCTAACAGAGAAATTTTGCCAGAATTATACATATTATCGAGCATTTGGTTGAATGCAACTGGCGATCCAGAACATTCTAAACCAATGTCAAATCCGGTCATGCCCATTTCTTTCATTGCGTCTGCGAGATTTTCTTTCAAAGGATTAACGACCCTTGTTGCACCCATTTTTTTGGCAAGTTCAGCTCGATAGTCGTTAGTTTCAGTGGCTACGACGTATCTAGCGCCAACAAATTTTGCAATCGCAATACACATACTTCCGATTAATCCAGCACCCGTAACTAAAACGTCTTCTCCAATAAGTGGAAAAGATAGCGCCGTGTGTGTTGCATTACCGAATGGGTCCATAATTGACACAATTTCGTCGGGTATTTTAGAGTTAATTTTCATTACGTTGTAGGCGGGAACAGAAATAAATTCTGCAAATGCACCATCTCTATTAACTCCAATACCAACGGTTTCTTCGCAGATATGTGCCCTACCTCTGCGGCAGTTACGGCAATGTCCGCATGAAATATGACCTTCACCTGTAACACGGTCGTCAATGTGGATTTTTTTTACTTCCGAACCGACAGCCGCTACTGTGCCGACATATTCGTGCCCAATTGTCATGGGAGTTTTTATGGTTCTTTGAGCCCACTCATCCCACTTAAAAATATGCAAATCTGTTCCGCAAACCGCTGTTTTAGTGACTTTTATCAAAACATCATTGGGACCTACCTCAGGAAATGGAACATTTTCTAACCAAAGTCCCCTCGCAGGTTTCGACTTTACTAATGCTTTCATTGTACTCATATTGTAAATATTTTAAATTATTTATTTTAGAATTATCTGGGATAAAATTTTTATTTGAAAGTACAAAAGTAGTAAATTTTTTTTAAAAAATAGATTTTTGCATCAAAAGAATTATAAATTTTAAAAAAAAATTATTATTGACCCACAAAAAAAGCACCTACATATTAGTGTTACGTACAGAGATATTACTTTTGGTCGACTTAACAACCATAATACCTTATTTTTCCTACTATACATCCTTAATAGATGATGAAATCACATCAATTAACCTTATTCCCTAATTAATTAATATATGTTCTTTTTTCTACTAAGGTATAAATGAAAGCAACAATTTGAATACACGCAGGTCAATCTTGAGTATCATACTGCCTAAAAATGAGCATAAAGAATTATTCTTTTAAATTTTGCAACGCTATTTCTATTGCCTTTTCCAACACTTCATCACGTCCTTGTGCAATGCCTTCGGGTGTTGGATATACATATATATCGGGGGCAATACCCGTTCCTTGATAGGACATTGGGTTATCATCCAAACCGACTATTTTTCCCGACGTATAAGTTAAACGTATATTATTGGCAATGTTGGTTTTACAAACTGGTCCAGCTGCCCCGGCTGTGTTGCTACCAATAAATACCGCACGATTTGTTTCTTTGATACCTAATAGTGCTCTTTCGGGTGCACTTATTGTATTTTCGTCAATCAACACATAAATGGGAACTTTAATTTGAATATCTTCTCTATTGATTAAACGTGTAAAACCTAATGTGTCGTACTTGAATTGTGCTACAGGGTAAAAAGCAATTTTTATCACATCAGAGTTTCTGTTTAAGTCAATACCCATGCACTCATTGAAAAAGTTTAAAATAGTAGTATTCGGTCGTCCCCTGACATCTAATATCAATGCGTTGTATTGGTTCAGTTCTGTTATTAACGAATCTGTGGCATTATATTGTTTCAATATTTTTTCTGGACTTCGTACAATATTACGGTTAAATGCTTCGGGAGGGTTTATTGTGTTCAAATAAAACAGATTAGTTGTTTCTTTCAACGAATCCTGCAATGTTTGATATTTTGCTCTATATTCTTTTGATATAACGTCATACCTCTTTTGTCGAGTATCAGTAGAAAAAACAACATCAATCAATTCGTTGCCTCGCAATACTTTAACTTTCATTTCAGTTTCATCGTAGGTGACCATTAATCTGTTTAATCCTCGTTGTTGGATATACCTGCTGATATTTTTTTCACTGTAAATTTGCAACAAGCTATCTATTTTTATGTTGTTTATTTGTAAAATAATATCACCAGGTTGCAAGGTTGTTACACTGTCAAGAACATTTTTTACAACCCATTGATTTTCAGTAAGACATGTTGGTTTTGGATACTTGACAGGAAGATTGATTATTTTAAATTCTGTTGTATCAATTTCATTGAATGTTCCATTTATACGTGCGTGAGGGTCGTTAATCCATTGCAAAAAATCTGTTACAAGAATGGAGTAAAAATTAGTCGAATTAGTTGTGTTTAATTTGTATATAGTTTGTAACATTAATCGGTTTATTTTATTTTCAAAACCATCTTCTCGATAGGGATAATCGTGATACATCACAGCCCAAATTTGTATGGCACAAGCAATTGCCAATTGTTTGGCAGATAAAGAATTTAACAAGTTTGTTTTTGTAAAATTATCAATTGTTTTTTTATTGCTAATTGGGTAAACCGTTTTTTCGTTGGCGTATAATTGCAAAGGAACATAAGCTTTATATCCATCCGAAAATGAAATTGTATAAGGTTTATCTATCGAAGCCGGATTGTATAACAGATTATCCTGAACAGCAGGCACTTTTAAACAATATTTTCCATCAATTGCATTTACAGAGTCAGCAAATGCCAATGCACTAAATGCATACATATTATCCCAATTACTTAAAAGTCCTAATGTCGAATATTTTTCAAAATTTGAATTTGGTATATCTACTTCTATCCATTCATCCTCATTTTTAACTTCCAATTTTAAATTGTCTAAATAAACTGTCCCTTTTTGAGGATGAAAAAGATATATTATATCAAGCATAAAAGCATCTTCTTCTAAGTGTTGAAACTCTTTTTCGTAACGTTTCCAATCATTGCCAGCCGCTTTAATTTGTACAAAAGTGTTTTCTCTTGTTTTTTTGTTTGTATATTTGTAGTTAAGGATTCTAATAGTGTCATTTTGCCCGTCTATCTTTGCCCATACAGATATCCTCAATCTTTTTCCTTGCAATTGCGCAGATTTTAAGCTATGTGACATACAATACTCATTTGTCGGCTTTTTATAGACATAATTTAGAGTAGAAGCATTGCTAAACGTTGGTTTGTCCGTACTCAGCCCACCCCGATGTTGCCAAAAAGCCCTTTCCGAATAAAGAGAAGTATCTTTGGGAGTTATATGGGTAATATTAAAACCTGTTTTAGATATTTGTACGCCAGGTGCAATGATACGAAAAAGTTTTTCGGTTTTCTTGATAAAATCTTTATCGTTTTTTGAAGTCGTTGCAATTTTGTATCCTTGATATGCAAAGGCATCCCATGGAAAATCTTGCAGATTGGGATCAGGATAATAGTATTTTACCGTGCTATAAAGTTCGCAAAATGACAAAAGACGCTGCTCAGCATCAGAGGTAAGCGGTTGCGAAAAAATTGCAATTGTTGCAAGAAGAAAAAATATGCTAAAGAAAAAAAGTGGTCTGTTCATGGCTTATTAACATTTATCTGTGTTTTCTTTTTGATTTCATTTTTCTTAGGGATAAAATGCAAAATTAATAATTTTTTTCAATAATTTATTCATGATAGTCTATTTTTTTATAATTAAATGTGTAAATTTTTTGTTTTCTAATTGCACCACAAGCATATATTGCCCTTTGGGTGCGGAAAGGGCAAGCTGATAATTGTGCTGTCCAGCATCCAAAATGCCAAAATTTTGTTGGTCGAACAGATTGCCTTTTATATCAAAAACGGAAATTGATACATTTTGTTCATTTTCAATAGAAAAGAGAATGTTTATCTCGCCATCAAATGGATTTGGGTAGGCAATCAAAAAATCTTTTTCTAATACTATGCCATTAGGAGTTACTTTATTCTTTTGCAATGAAACATAAAGCGGTTTGCCCGGCTCTTTACGTTTTATATCATATTGCCTGATATTGCCCACAAGATAAGAAACACTGTCGGTTTCGGTTTTTTCCAAAATGGCGTTGTCGAATTTCCACTTTCTTGCATAATTCTTTATAACTCGCCCCCTTTGAATCATTTCTGATATAAACATCAGAAATTTGTTTTTCATATTTTAGCTTGACATCCTCTTTGACAGCAAACAAGTCTTCGGGTATGCCGAGAAAATACATTTCGACAAGAGCTAAATTCTCGCTGCGTTCTTTTAAATGTCCGCTAATAGATTCTAATGTAGAATCATTAAGTTCCATTTCTTCAAGATAATAGCCTAAATCTTCATGGTAAATAGTCCATGCTCTTTTGGCAATCTCATCTTGGAAATAAACCAAGTAGTAATCGGGATTTTCAAGCGTTTTGCTCATAGCGATGTTAAATGCTATATTTCGAAACCCCGACTCAGCAATTTCCTCATAGAAAATGTTTTTCATTTGCTCTCGTTCTACCTGCGTTAGCGGCTGAACTTCGTCTAAAATCAGAAATTGAGCGTTCAAAAACCCCTCATGTTCGTTCTGATTTTGTGCGGCAACTACTCCACAAAACAGGAGTGTTGCGATAAATACAAAAATTGTTTGTTTCATAGTGTTCAAATTTTAGTAAATTTATCACTACTGACCGATAAAAAAATAGCACCTTCCTATTAGTGTAACGTAGAGTTTTAATTAATCTTTAAGTTCTGTCAAAGGATATTCCAATCGGTTTTGATTGTTAGTGTCGCTGCCATATCTTCCTTGTGTGCCATTAGGAAAAATTACATCAAAATATTTTACCGTCGGGCCGCTTAAGGTTGCTGTTGCCTTTATATTTCCGAACTCGCTTTCATATTTTGGAGGCGTAGTCGTTCCATTTGTACGTATAAAACGCATACCATCCAAATAGAATGCATCATCGGCATTCATTTTTATTCCCGCGGTTTCATTGTCATAATACATGCTCTTGTTGCCGCGTGTTATCTTGGAAATACCCGAAACATTCCAACCCATACCCATTGATCCATTGCCCGCATGGCTATTATAAACCAACGATAAATCTGGTTGCATTCCGTTTATTCCTTGATAAACTTCTATAGGAACAGTATATGTTACCGCTCCCGTTTGTGATACAGACGAGGTCATCGGAATTTCTCCGACAGCATAACTACTCCCCTGTCCATATACTCTTCTTTCCATTGTTAGCAATATTACAAATATTGCCGACAAAATTATTATTACTTTCTTCATATTTTCTAAAAATTTTTTGTATTTATCAGTTATCAGTTTTCAGTTATCAGTTATCAGTTATCAGATAGCTAATCACTAATCACTAATCACTAACCACTAACCACTATTTTAAATTCCAATTTTCCCTCTTTTGTGCTTATTATCAGATAATAAACTCCAGAAGGAAACATACTCATATCAATGGGCTCTTTGCCGTTGCCTTGCCGTTTAGTGTCGTTCACCATTTTACCTGTTGAATCGAAAATTACTAAACGGTAGGTCTCTTTATTATCGCCGTTCATTATTTCAACGAACAACTCATCTTTTACAGGATTTGGATAGACTTCAATTTTGCTATCTTCTATGAGCAAAAGAGTCTCTTCCTCTTCTTTTCCTTCCCCTTCTATTTCTATTTCAGTTTCTATTTCAGTTTCTATTTCAACTTCTGCGGTCTTTGGTTTAACAATTGAAATCGTGTAAACACGTGAAACCCTGTTGCCCGCATTGTCGTAAGTGTAGTTGATACTACTAGTTGAGGGGAGTTGTTGTCCCGCTAAATCTATATTGCAGATAATCATTACTGCAATTATTATCAAAATTTTGTACATTTTTTTATATTTTTTAAAATGTTTATTACTCTATTAATTGGTTGTTTTTCTGAATCTTAATTTTTAAAATTATCTGTTTCGTATGGTTTTCCCTCACAATCCGCCCCGTGCTAAATGCAAAGGGCAAATTTTTACCACCTCCTTAATGGTTCGTTTGTTAGACAATAGTTTTTCATGATTTTTTTGCACACAAAGAATGCGCATGAAGTTGCGGGTCAAGCCCGCAATGACGTTCTTTGTTTCGGTGGTTTTGGGAAACCGAAACATCAAAACCAAATATTTCAGAAGCGTTATCATGTCGTCATTCTTTTAAAAAGTCGGACATAAAAAAAAGCGGACTTATTATCCGCCATTGGGGTCGTGAGAATTACCTGTTATACTAATAAGTAAGCCCACTCAAACTAAATGTTTGGAACTTATTCTTATTTCTTGTATAACTTTGAAATTTCTCACGTTTCAATGACAAGATTTATAGCAAACGCCAATTAATATGCCTTAATTAATTATTTCATGCCTATCGGCACTTTTATATCATTAAAAAAATTTTTTGTTAAATTTTAGGGTACAAAGATAGATGAAATTTTTTTTGAAACAACAAAAAAAAATAATAAAAATTATTTTTTTTTGGGAGATACCCCGAATTGCGCTTTTAGGTCGACCGCAAGGGTACGCCCCTACCGGGTCACTCCTTGCGGAGTGCTGCTGCGTGGGATGTAGGGAGGGCTGCAATTTATGATTATACCCTTTCCTAACTACCTAATTTCAGACTTCTTTTATTCATTTCTGTAAATATTTGATATTTTGGATTTAACACATTTTCGTTTCGGAAAATTGTAATCCCTACATAATTGATATTGCTGTTACGTTATGAATATAACGGACCTGATCAAGATTCCTCACTTCGTTCGGAATGACTGTATCAGCCTATAAATAATGTCGGGAAAAAGTGTGCGGCTTCGCCGCACACTTTTTCCCGACATTTCCTTTATAAGGGCGGTCATTCCGAATGGAACAAAGTGAAATGAGGAATCTAAATATATGCTTTTACAATTTACTAAACAAAAAAATGTTGTCAGTAAAATTCTTAATTAATAATATCAAACACGTATAAAAAAAAACAAAAAATCCGCCTATCCTGTGCCCTAAGCTTTAGTTGTTCTCTAATAAAACAAACCCCACCATCTCCATTCATCCCATGCAGCAGCACTCGGTACGAGTGCCACGTAAATACCCGGTAGGGGCGTACCCTTGCGGTCGACCTAAAAGCGCAATTCGGAGTATCTCCATAATTTGCGACATCTTTTGTTTGCGGTATTATTTTCGTAATATTTTGTTTTTAATGAAATAGCAAATACCAAGTCAGGAGTTCTTTAATTTATTTTCCTGAAAAATCCGCGAAAATCCGTCAAATCCCCCCAATCCGCGAATCCCCCGCACGTCCGTAAAGACGCACGGTCGTGCGTCTCTAAATTCCCCTCTTTCTTTTTTTTCCTCCTTTTATCACGCAAAAAGTAACTTTAATCACCAAAAAAATACCATTGGTCATAAAAACATAAAAATAATTACAAAAATGTAACCATTACATTAAAATACAAATTACCTTTGCGCACTCAAAACAAAAATATAATAAGTATTTATTTAAAATAAATTAAAATGTGTAATAAGAATTTTTTTAACAGAATTTTGCTCCTAATAGGGATGATGGTTTTTCAAACACTACCCGCTCAGGAGTACTACAGACAAGGGTTGCCGACTGATAATCCCAACTCTTTTTCTGATAAAGTGGCGCTACATTTTCCTGTAAATTCATCACGTTTGCTGAATGATTTTTCGGGGAATGCAGAAGCGTTAAGGTTATTGGATAAAATTTGGCGAGACAAAAGATTCTATTCGACCATTGATTCGATTATTATACACGGGTACGCATCACCAGAGGGTGATATTTATCACAATATGCGTCTTTCTTACGAACGTGCGCAAGCGATAAAAGATTATATAGTTCAAAATCACCCGTATATAAGTTCGCATAAAATTTATCCAAAAGGTCAGTTCGTTGATTTTAAGGCTGTTGAAGAGATAATTGATAGAGAGAGTTATATGCCTTACCGTTCCGAAGCCCAAAGAATTTTAAGAATCAAAGGAATATCTGACCAAGATCGCATCATTTTACTTCACAAAGTAGGTGGTGGCGAGTTTATTAGGCATTTTGCACGATACTACTCGGGCTCGCTGCGAAGTGCCATCGGACTACTATTTTACAAGGACAACCAACTTGTTTCTAACGAGCAACTGATGAAAATTATTAGAGACACAGTTTATGTTGAAGTTACAAAAGAAGAGTTGAAAATTGAAACATTAGTAGTTTATATGCCTTCCGATACTGTTTACATTGATAATTATTATTATCAAGCAGAGGAAGAGGTCGAAGAATTAAGAAAACCGATAGTTGCTTTTAAGACCAACCTGTTTTTTGATGTCCTAACGGCACTCAATTTTGAGTTTGAATTTCCAATTAGTAAGCGATTTTCACTACTTGGAGAAGTTATAACTCCGTGGTGGTTAAGTGAGAAAAAGCAGTATGCATTCGAGGTTTTCAATGCAAATGTAGAAGGTAGAGTATGGTTTGGACCCAGAGAGCATCGCCCCGTTATTTCAGGTGGTTTCCTCGGAATTTATGCCGGAGCAGGATATTTTGACATCGAATGGGGCAACAAAGGATATCAAGGTGACTTTACAGTTTCTACAGGGATAACATTAGGTTATGCAAAAGTTATAGGAAGAAAAGGAAATTTCAGAATGGAATATTCTATCAGTGGCGGTTATTTCAAAACTAGTTACAGCGAATATGAGCCACGTTTTGGAAGCGACGATAAATGGCATCTGATAAGCCAAAAAGATGGAAATTTCAGCTGGATAGGTCCTTCTAAAGTTAAAATTTCTTTGGCGTGGATGCCTAAATTTAAATTTAATAATAATAAATAATAAGTAAAAAAATGAAAGCGATATTAGTTAAAATAAAGAAAGTTCCATTCATTGAGTGGATGATATCAGAAGGAGATGGACTCCTTAAAATTAACACGATAGTAGTTATCGTACTGGGAATCACGCTACTTGCGCTACTAACATTCACAGGTTGCACAAGACGCACCTTAGAAGACGATATATTTGAAACAGCACTGATTCCGGTACGAATTGATTGGTCAGCATCGGGAGTAAAAATAGAAGAAATGCACAGAGCATCGATTTGGTTATTCCCTATAGATGGTGGAAAACCAATTGAATACCGTCTCGAAGGAAATCTTAGAGAACGTGATATTGCGGTTCCGGTTGGAATTTATTCGGTTCTTGTGTTCAACGAAACGATAGACGATGACGATTGGAAAACTATTACCTTCACAGGAACAGATAGTTACGAAAAGTTTGCTGTTATGGCAATACCCGAAGAGTCAAAAGGCTTTTACTTTCGGTCGGATAATTTTCCGTTAGTCGCAAACCCCGAAACAATTGCAGCATGGAACTTAGACCGTTTTGAAGTTACTCCCGAAATGTTGAATATTACAAGGGCAGAAAACGAAATTTCGAACGATGATGATATTTTGGCATTAACCGTCATTAAACCAACTCCGATGTATGAAAGAGTTATAATGAAAGTTTTTGTGAAAAACCTTGCAAGTTCAATGCAAGCAACAGGAACGATAGACGGAATGGTATCAGGAATTTATTTATCATCTGGCGAAATAATTAATGAAGAAGCCGTACATGCATTTGTTCTGGGAGATAGAATTTATGATGATAACGGGAACGACGGTATTACCACCAGAACGTTTAACATCTTTGGCAGAGACGGAAAAAATCAGAACAACGTAAGCATTGATTTTCTGCTTACTGACGGAACTTTGTTTCCATTACAAAAATATGAAGTATCAAAGTTGATATACACTGATACAGAACAAGTTGTGGTTACTCATTACATAAGCCTCGGCTATAGTAATACGAACGGAGACCACGAAATTGAACTACCCGATTCGGATATGCAGGCAGGTGTGTCTGTGGAAGATTGGGAAGAAGTAATTATACCTATTAAATAAAGAAAGTTTTTACAGTAATAATAATAAATATTTTTAACAATGAAAAGAATAATAAATTTAGGCTTAATAATAACAGCCATATCAGTAACAAGTTGCACCAAAGATGAGGTAAGCAACATCAACCAAAACGATGCTAATGTTATCGGATTTGAGTTAAGCACAGGTAAAACCCGCGCATCTGTAAACGATATCAACAACTTAGAAACGGATGCTAACGGTTTCGGCGTATTTGCCACCAACAAATTAACCCCCGAAATGTTTATTGACAACGGGAAATACAGGTTTAATACTGTTGGAAATGTTTGGGTGTGGGACAGAGAAAAAATGTTTTGGCCCGATGAAGAGGATGAGTATCCAATTAATTTTTATGCGTATTATCCTTATTCACAAACCCAATTAAATGAATCTTTGAAAAAAGATTACACAATTGCGAGCATACCAGAAGATCAAATTGATTTATTGGCAGCGCACCATTTAGAAGTTGTAACACGACCACCATCGAATGATATACCGCTATCGTTCAAGCACATTTTATCTAAAATTGACTTCAAAGTAGTTACGGCGGTAGATGCTACAGTAGAAGTGCAATCAATTGCCATTCGTAATGTAGGAAATAAAGGTACTTTCGACTATTCGGGCATGATTTGGAGTGAATTACCAACAACCAATTTCAATTCTGATTATAGTTATATGAAAGCGCCGGTTGCTCCTGAAAATATTTTTGTAGGAACAACAAATCCAACAAATGTAACAGGTTCTGGTGGTTCTTTTATGTTGATGCCTCAGGATTTATCTAATAGAGGTTGGAATCAAAAAATAGCAACTCTTGGAACTCTATCGTACATTGAAGTGGTTTACAGGATGTACGAAACTGAAAGCGGTAAAGATATTGTTGGTTACACCGTTGCAGAAGACCATCCAAACTATTCAGAATTAGGAAACAACATAGACGGGTCGCTGTTTGTGAAAGTGGGCTATCCTCTACCTACTGAATGGTTTATGAATAAGGCATATAATTATGTTTTATATTTAGACGGAACATCGTCGGGAGGTACATTGATTGATGGCAACTTTATTGACGAAGATGGCGACACTACTGAACTCCCCGTTGTTGACCCCGAAACAGAAGAACCAATTGAGCCCGAAGATCCAATTTTCACCGACAAACCGATAGGATTTTTTGTTGTGGTGGCAGATTGGGGGATTGAAAATAAACCTTTATAATTAATAAATCTAGTAATAACACTTAAAAAATAAACAAAATGTCAAGAATAATCGAAATATCAAGAAATATAGGATTTTCAAAAATCAGTGAAATTCAATCACGTATTTTTGGAAAAAAAGGATATAAAACGCATTTGTGGAACAATAAAACTTTAAAAGTTGTTCAATTAGTATGGGATGTACTCTTCTTTTGCGGAGTTTCAACTCTCTTTTTCGTATTAGTTGCATCTTTAAACTCGTGTCAAGACAGGTTTATGGATGATAACGCTGAAATTCCTTATGATGCAAAAAAACATATCGAATTTACAACACAATTGGGAATAGAAACAAGAGGAACACTGATTAATGATGCAGCCGATATGACTACAATGGGCGTATTTAGTTCGGCTACAGGAAATTCCGATTGGAACGAAAACGATACTCCTAATAAAATGTTTAATCAAAAATTGATAAATAATGCAGGAGTATGGAGTTATGTTGGCGATAACGTTTATTGGGAACCCGATAAAGTTACCGACCGTTATTCTTTCTTTGCATACGCACCTTATGCGGATAGCGACAATGGAATTACTATCAAAGGTACGGAAACCACCAAAGGAACGCCAAGTTTAAGATATGTAACTCCTGATAATGTTATCAATCAACCCGACCTAATGGTAGCGATACCACGTTATGATATAAGACCCACAGGAAATGCAATTGCGCTACACATGAAACATGCACTAACAGGCGTAGGTTTCCAGGTTTCGGGACACGAAGAAAAATATAATGAAAAAATTATTGGAATAAGCATATCGGGAGTTATAGTTTCAGGAGATTTATCTGTAGATGGCAGCAGCATCGCTTGGTCTAATCTCGGTACGCCGCAGAATCAAGATTTTTCTGCATCGTTAAATTTCGAAAATGGAAATGATTATTTTCTCGTTACCGAAAATATGTCCACAAATCTGATTGCAGAAAATGGATATTTGATGATGATACCTCAAACTCTCGGCGAAAATGCAAAAGTTACAGTAACATATCAAGACGGTTCTACAACTGAAATTAATTTATCTGGACATAAATGGGAGCCGGGTAAACAAGTAATATACAACATCACGTTGTTAACGTCTGGCAGTATTACCATAACACCCGATTTTCTACTTTTGCAACACGGTGCGCAAAAACCCGCAGGACAAAAACTGATGGTGATAACGCAAAAATCAAATGGAACAACCGATACAGAAACGCAGTGGACGCTTACCGTACCTGAATCTAATAATTGGTTGGCACTATCTTTGACTAATAATAATCCGAGCAAAACAATATCAGGCAAAGGTACTCAAAGTGTGAATGTTTTTGTTGAAACTAACGGTGGTAATGACTTCCGAGAAGCAACTATTTCAATGAATTTCAATGGAAATCAAGTGGCACAAACAGTTGTTCGACAAAATAATGACAACATTCCGGCACCCGAATTTATTGATGAAAGATCATCAATTGTAGGAGCATTTTGGAGACATAACCAAATTGGTGAGCGTATTGTTCAAGTGAATGTTGGCAATTCTAATAGTGGTGCGTGGGCTGCAAGTGTTACTGAATATGATGGCAATTGGGATCCCGCCAATGGTGACGGAGTATTGCTCGCAGCAAGTGGCTCATTAGACCCCAAAATTGGAACTGATAATCCCGGTAACGCAGAAGATTATCCCATGAATAGTTATAATTATTCTAACGCAATAAACGGATATGCTGGTGCAAATGAAAATATTACATTCAGAATCGGTTTACAAAAGCCTTTTAGTAAATATAATAATGAAAATCCTGATTATACGACATCATTTCCTGCAAGATATGCGGTTGTGGAACTGTGGTATAATGATTACAATAAATATCAGAAAATTTATCTCAGACAAGGCGAGGGTGATGATTATGTTATTAAGGGGCGCGGTTACTCGGTTAAATTTGCGCCATACAACCTTACCGTTGATGAAATGAACAAACCTGTTAGCGAAACTAATAAAACAAAATTTACTGAATATCCGAGTCAGGTTGGTGCTTATTTCCAATGGTCAAGCGACGTTTACTTTAATTGGGCGTGGGACAACTACACCGACAAATTAAATATTATTTGGCAATCAACGTCTCTGCCCGATTATAATAGCAATATTCATGAAGTAAGTCCTCCAAATTACAGGCGTCCAAACGACAACGGTACAGTTGATACTGAAACGCGACATTCGTTATGGGAGAATTATACTCTCGCACAAGGCGGAAATGGCAATCAAGATAATTATGCTTATGGATATTATGCTGATGGTTTTTATGACCGAAGACCCGCAGATAAAAGTAATGACTATACCAGCAATGGTGTTGTTGCAGGCGGAACAAAATATGCAGCATTCGGTGGAGGGCTATTCTTCAACGAAAATACAAAAGCAAGCCTGTTCTTCCCCGTGGGAGGACAAAGAGACGGCTCCACAGGAATTATTAAAAATCAAGGTATTACGGGATATTATCTCACAGGAGGAATGGATTCGTGGTTTAATCCAATGGGTATATGTCTACAAGACCACGGTTATACTGCAATGGGTGACATCCCAAGAGGACAAGGTAGTAATATTAGAAGCGTGAGAAATTAGTAAATGAGTGAATGAGTAAATAAGAATGTAGGGGCGTACCCTTGCGGTCGCCCGTAGAAAAAATAAAAAGAATGTAGGGGCGTACCCTTGCGGTTGCCCATAGAAAAACCAAAAACAAAAAATAAAAAAATAAAAATAAGAAATAAATTAATCAACCATTAAATTTTAAGACGATGAAAAGTATAATAAGAACAGGCTTAGTAATAACAGCCATAACAATAGCAAGTTGCACCAAAGATGAGGTGATCAACGTGAATAACCCTGCTTCAAATAGCATAGGTTTTGAAATAAGCACAGGTAAAACAAGAGCAATAACTGCAGATATTGACCTGCTTAAGTCAGATGCCAACGGTTTTGGTATCTTTGCCACTAACGGTTCTGATTCAGAACTGTTTATCGACAACGGCAAATATAAATACAACTCCGCTAATTATTTATGGAGTTGGGAAGGTAAATCAAGAAATTGGCCCGAAAGTGAAGATGAGGATGACAATATCGAAGATTATTATCCTATCAATTTTTATGCCTATTATCCTTATTCAGAAACGGAATTAGGAGAGGATTTACTTCATAGTTATGAAATTGCCGAAACACCCGAATTGCAGTTAGATTTATTAGCTGCTAAAAATGTAGACATTTTGTCCCGCCCCGAAACGAACTTAGTTCCGCTTTCTTTCAAACACATTTTATCTAAAATTGATTTCAGAGTTATATCTAATGAAGATTTTACTGTTGTAATTCAATCAATTGCCGTAAAGAATGTTGGTAAAGATGGAACTTTTGATTATTCTGAAATAATGTGGGCAGCCGCTCCCGAAGAATTTAATACGAGTTTCAGTTATTTGAAAGCAGCCGATAAGAAAGATAACATTTTCGCTGGAAACACAACAGCGGTGAATGTTGAAGGAACATCGGGTGCACTTATGCTGATGCCGCAAGATTTGAGCGGTCGCAAATGGGACAAAACAATCGCTAACCTTAATAATTTATCATACATTGAAGTGGTTTACCGTATTTTCAGAATCTCGGACGGTAGCGATGTAGTAGGATATACAAATGCCGAAGACCATCCAATGTATGAAGAATTAGGGAGTACCGTCACGGGACCTCTTTTTGTAAAAGTCGGATATCCGCTACCTACTAACTGGCTCATGAACAAAGCATATAAATATGATATATATTTAGATGGCTCATCGTCGGGCGGTATCGTGATAGACGAAGATTTTGTAGACGAAGATGGTGAAGATTCAGATCTACCCGTTGTCGACCCCGAAACAGAAGAACCTATCGAACCCGAAGATCCTATCTTTAATTTTAAACAAATTGGTTTTGATGTAGTGGTTATTGATTGGGAAGAAACTGATCCAAATAATTTATAAATAAAGAAATTCTGTAAAAAAGTTCATTGTAAAAATGTTAAATTTCAAAAAAGTTGATTATATCATGAAAACTTTTTGTTCCTCTGGTTCAAATTGAAGACAAGAACCAACCCCTGCCCCTTCCAACCGAGGGAAATGCAACCCAAGCCAAATTGGAAGACGGCAGGGGGGAGGAACTTTTTTTAAACGATACAATTAATTATAACATTAAAAATCAAATGAATATGAAAAAGCCACTTAAAAATATTATTTTAGCACTGTTAAGCCTTATGGTGCTACTTTTTTCATGCCAAAAAGATTCTGAAATTTTAGACTCGACCATAAGCACAAACCGAACTATATTGGTTTACCTCGGTGTTGACAATGATTTTCGTGCAGAAGCCGCTCAAAAAATTAATATTTTAATAAATAATTGGGATAAATCTTTTGACGGAAATCTTTTTGTTTACGCCGACACCGGAAAAGAGCCTGTTTTGTTACATATTTATTACGACCAACAACGTGCCACTGCGGACACCATCGATTTTTCTACTTTTGAAAATTCTGCAAATCCAACAACGTTAACAGAAGTTTTAAATAAGATTAAAGAATATCGACCTGCAAATTCTTATGGAATGGTTGTATTATCTCACGGAACAGGCTGGCTACCCGCTGAAATGTCAAAACCTGATATCGTACTGAAATCAGTGATTTTAGATACTACAACTGACGATAACTATAATTATATGGAATTATCTGATTTTGCAGATGCAATTCCTTATAAATTAGATTTCATCGTTTTTGATGCCTGTTTTATGGCATCGGTGGAGGTTTGTTACGAACTGAAAGATAAAGCTGAATATATTGTCGCATCGCCCGCCGAAGTGTTAGTTCCCGGTTTTGTGTATTCATCAATGATGCGGCATCTGTTGAAAAAGCAGCCCGATTTGATATCTGTTGCAGAAGATTTTTTCCAATACTATAATAACCAAAGTGACTTTTACCGTTCGGCAACTGTTAGTGTTATAAAAACATCACAACTTGATGATTTAATTCCAATTTTCAAACAAAAGACTACTTCCTACTTTGCCGACGAAACAGAATTGAATGAAATTCAAACATTTGGATATGGTACGCAAAAAATATATTTCGACCTCGGCAACTATTTAAATAAAATTGCCCCTGAAAATACCTCAGAAATAGAACAAATACTTAACCAATGTGTTATCTATAAGGCAAATACACCATATTACTATTCTGCAGGAACACGATCAATAAATCCAATTCAAGATTTCAGCGGTTTATCTATCTATATCCAACAAGAACAATATCCTAAAGCTAACCAAGCGTACAGAAAGCTTAGGTGGAGCGAGGGGGTTGGGAGTAGTGAGTGAATGAGTGAATGAGTGAATGAGTGAATGAGTGAATGAGTGAATGAGTAAATGAGTAAATGAGGGAATGAGTAAATGAGTGAATGAGAAAGAAAGCATTCCGTTAGGAATGCAACGCTTGGTAGAAATAATCAATAACAACACCCGCATTCCGTTAGGAATGCATCCCTAAATAGCAATAAAAAAAAATAATTCGAGAAAATTAGTGGCTAACAAAATAAAAATAAATCCGCGAAAATCCGTCTAATCCGTCTAATCCGTCCAATCCGCGAATCAAAAAAATAATTCGTGATAATTAGTGCAATTCGTGGCTAAAGTGAGTAGTGAGTAAATGAGAAAGAAAGTATTCTGTTGGAATGCATTCATTCCAATAAATTCAATGCATCTCCTAACGGAATGCAAAGAACCAAAAAAGTAGAACATTTTGGTTTCCTTTACAAAAATTGATTTTTCTTAATAAAAAACAAACAAACGTTTCTGATATCAGGAAGTCTGAAATTTATTATCGGTTAGTACTTTTAAATGCAATATTTTTTTATCCTTATTCACTCTGCAAATCATTAATTGTATTTTCAATCCATTTTTTAAATGTTGAAATCCGAGTCCATTCATTAATTTGACCATACATTCGAAATTTTTCTATATTTTCCGATGTAAGACCTCCTCCTGTTAATATTCCTACTATAAACAATTGGTCATTATCAGATTCAAAGAAAAGAGGACCGCCACTGTCTCCGCCGCCAGTTCCAAATTCAAGTTCTAACGGGCTGGAATCACCTAATTTGTTGGGAGTTATCTTTTCGGGGTCATCAAAATCAGCGAATAATTTACAATAATTGTCTAAATAGAGTGCTCCTCCGATGCTATCAATTACATTGTTACCTGCAATTTTTAAGTTTAACAATTCTGTAACTATTGTATTTCCAAAACCAGAGGCTCCAAAACCAACAAAAGTACCTATTTTTTCTTGTTCGTCAAATTTATCGTATAAAGTAGGAAAAACAACATCATTGACAGATTCTTCCAATTCAATTATCGCTATATCGAAATCGGGATCTTCTTCTGAATCAATAAAATAATTCGGGTGAAGTATCAGTTTTTTTCCATTTAAAATTTTGCCGTTGAGGTTGAAAATATATTTTTCTATAGAATCAATCCTTTCATTATAAGGATTATAAACAGTAACCGTTTTATTATCAATTTCGATTATTTCTTCTTCCGTGTCATAATCAATGAAAGAGTGTGCGGCGGTTAAAATATGTATGGGAGATATTAATACAAAAGTACCGCCATTACCGTTTTCCGCACTAAAATATCCTACACAATTAAATTTTGGTTGATTTGCATATTCTGTATATTTCTCAATTTTTTTGTCGTGTCGAATTATTACAGAAAAAACTTGTGAACAAAACAGAATAAAGAATAAGAATAATAAAAATTTTATTTTGCCTTCATTTAATGATTTTGAGTTCATAAAAAATCTCTAATTTGTTTATATTTAGCCACTAATTACACTAATTAACACTAATTTATTGAAATTGTTATTGAATATATTGAAATAATTTTTTTCATGTTCCTTATCTTATTATCTTCCCCAAAAATATTTTATATTATTCAATACTACTCATTTACTTATTCCCTCATTCCCTCATTCCCTCATTCACTTATTTAACCAAATATGCCATCAACGTATTTCCGTGTCTTACATACAAAATTCCTTTGTGCAGTACGGGATGCGCCCAATGTTGTTCTGTACCCATTGTAATCATAAATATGCTTACGAGGTCAAATTTTTCGGGTGTTGGTTTGACTAAAGCCATTTCTCCCCGTTCAGAATACATATAAAGCATACCGTCACCGTCTGCAATAACAACACCTTCGGTAATAGTGTTATCTTTGTACATAACTTTGCCTGTGTTCCATTCAATGCAGTGCCAAAATTTTGATGAGCGTCTATCGCCACCAATATAAGCGTAGTCACCAATTTTAACTATTCCTCCATGTTGCGATTTAATATCGTGGTTTTCCCATACTTTTTCGATGGAACGACCTCCATTTTTGAGGCGAAGCATCACAGAACCTAAGTCATAACCGTTGGTAATAAGCACCATATCTTTACCGTCATAAACAGGCGTATTTGGGTGAATTTGACGGTCATTTTCATATTTATGGTACCAAAGTAATTTTCCTGTTTGTGCCTCTAAACCGACAATATTCTTTTCCATTGTAGTTATAATCAGAGAAACTTCCTGATTTGAAATGTAAAGTGGTGAACAATAGGAAGAAAGGTCTCCTTTTCCGGGTGATGACCATATTAAAGAGCCATCTTTTTTGTTGAGTGCAACAATGTTATGCTGTTTACCTCCAACAGAGAGAATCACTTTATTGTCAATAATAAGCGGTGATTCGCATATTCCCCAACGGATATTACTTCCTCCAAAATCTTCAATGTTCTTTTTCCAAACAATTTCGTAGGTATTTATATCCATACAAATAAGGTTTCCCGTTCCCGAAAAGATGTAAATATTACCATCGTTAATAGTAACGGTACCGCGGGAACCGTTGTAGCTTTTATCCCACTCGTCGCCGTATGGTTTTTTCTTCAAAATTTTCCCATAGATATCGAAAACGAAGAGATGTCCTTCACCATCGACCAATCCTGTAACATAAATTTTGTTGTTTGCAATAGCCACTGATGAGTGTCCTTCGCCGAGACCGTCGTAGTGCCATAAAAGTTTTGGACCATCTGAAGCCCACTCTTTAAGAAGTCCTGTTTCGGAACTATAAATTCCTGTGCGGTTGTTCCGCCATTCGATGATATCTTGCGCCTGTAAAAAGAAGGCTGTAAATAACATCAAAATAAAAAATGGTGTTTTTTTCATATAAAATATGTTATGTATTAATTATTAAAATATTAGTTTCTTGTTTTAAGTCCTCGAACATTTGTAACATAAAACCCACGTCCGAAATCGGGATGCTCTTTTCCTTTTGTTAGGTCAATTTTTTCTATCCGTGTATCGCTTCCATGAAATACTCTCATAACCATCCTCCATTGTTTCGACAAATTTTCAACAAAGTCAAAATTGTGTCGCATTCATGCCTTGTGTGCTGATAATCATAATTATCGATTAAAAAATCCAAACCGCCAAATTCATCTAAATAGATAAAAGTCTCTCTCAAAGGACGTTTGAATCCATACGCAAATTCATTTATGATAAAATTCATGTAACGGGTACGGTTAATAGTATCAGTACCGTTGTCTAAAGTTTCGCGGTCTTTACTAGATAGTGGTGAATTTTTTTTTATCATTTACTTATTATTATAAAAAATCATGTATTTTATTTGTGTTGTAGTTTTTCCGGCAGTATGTGCAATTTTTGCACATACTTGATTTTCGCTTTGTTCGCCCGTTTCAAAGGTATTTTTGATGTGTTTTGTAATAACAGAACACTCAATATCAAACAACGCTGACATTGCTTTTTGCGTTACCCACAAATTTTCTATTCGCAACAGAACCTCTACTTTCGGTGCATTGCTGCCATCGCGGTAGATTATAATTTCTCGGGTTTCCCCTTCGTGAAGTACTACCTGATTATGTTTTTTCATTTTACAAAGCTATTTTTTCTTTCAGTTTCTCGTGGCATCAAAATCTGTTTTATATTAAAAATCATTTCTTTACTAATCGTTTATTTGTTATTTCTGATATTTTAAATTTTACAATTCTTTCTATTAATTCAAAAGGAATACGTTGGTTGAGTTGAAACTGTACAGATCCTTTTCCTTGCTTATATTTTGAAAGTTCTTCAACAAATTCACTGTGTCCGTTGGGTGTAGCGTAAAACCCTATATGATTTTTAAATGCTGCAAAATAAACCAATGGTTTTTTATTTATTTTGTAGCACGGCATTCTATATGAAATTAGTTCTTCTACATTTGGAACAATATCTTTAATCAATTTTCTAATTTTGTGTAAAATTTCTTGGACATTTTCGGGGTACTGTAAAATGTATTTTTCAATCTCGTTCATTTTTTCTTAGTTTTATCCATTGCCTTATATTATTTTTCATTTTATATAAATCATAAACGTTATTATTAAAACTTTATTATTTTTTCTCTGTTAAATGCCGCAGTTTCGCTAAACCGCAAGTTCTCTTGGATATTTCGTTAACAATTAATTGAATACGAGTTGCATATTCATAATAATGGAAATGCTTTGTAAAAATTTAACAGCATTATTGTTTCGGTGCGTATTTTGGTGCGTACAAAATTTTTCATTTTATCATCGAGTAAATCGCCGATTCCGTTCAAGAAACTTTTGTCGGGCAAACTATTAAGTGTGTCTATACATTTTTGCAGATAGTCTGCAAAAGGCATTTTCATTCTGTTTTCAACAATATTTTTATTTATTGGAGTGCGTTTTTCCATAAAAAACCAACAGTCAAAAACATCACGGTTTGCCAGTTCGTTTCTGTCTAACAATGCGCATAATTTGTGTGCAAACATATCTGAAATTTTCATAACAACCATATTGATTCCCATAAACGATTTAACTTCATAGTGATTGTCATGCAAACGGTTAGAAATTTCTATCTTCAATTTTCGTTCTCCACTTCCATAATTCAAAACAAGAATGGAACCGAAAAGCTTTTGTGCCTCATCGTCTATTTTTCCGTATTTTAGCAAAATTGTTTTTACTTTTTGATAAACTTCATTTTCTTTTTCATTTTTAAGTAGATTGAAATCCAAGTCAATTGAGAAACGCGGTAATTCGTAAAAAAACATCAAAGCTGTTCCGCCTTTAAAACCAAGTGAGTTAGCCAATTCTAAATCAGAATAAATATCCCGCAAAATTTGCAACATTAAATATTTGTGTTTATTTAAGTCCATGGTTTTTAAACAATTTTTCTACTCGTTTTGTTAAAATTTTTGAATTATAAATAGGCAAAATTTGCTCAATCATCTCTATTTTTAGCGGATTAAGATTGTCAAAATAGATAGCACCGTTCAAATAAAGCATATCCAAAAAAGCACGCTCCGGCGTGGCAATTGTTAGTCTATTTCCTTTTTGTTCAACTCCTTGTGAAGATATTAATAACTCATCTTTAATTTTACGAAAAGAAAATAATCTATTATCAATTTCAATTTCACGACTTAGATAGGAAATGATTGTCAAACGGTTGTCATACTGAAAAATAACCCCAGCCTGTTGCAAAACATTTTCCAACGAAATGTAAGCAGGGGCAAAAATACGGCACGCCAATTCTTGCAAATTGTAATTGTCCTTACAATAAATGCCCTTGCGTGGATTTTGCAACCTGTTTGTACGAACATAATAATTCAATTTCATATTCAACGAATTGAAATTTGTTTCGCCTATAAGCATTGCAACATCTTTCAATCGAAAAACCGTGCGGCTATCATTGTATAAAGTGTATATTAAATCCATAATTTCGTAATATGAACTAAATATTTTAAAAATTCAAATTATCAGTTTACAAATTCAATCTTTATAAACGTTATTTTTTATTTTTTATTGTATTTTGCGGTATCAGTTTCGCAGCCAAAGTTCCTGCGGATTGAGGAAGAAACGACTTTCACCACCGTTTATGCGGTAGACGAACGTTCGTTGTCGCATTGCCTTTTCTGCGGGTTAGGGCTGCCGTTGCGTCAAACCGCCCGTTAGACGTTCGGGCATTTTTCATTCTGACAACTTTGTCATTGTTTGAATTTCAAGTTCCGTGTATTGGCTCGAATTTGCATCTTGTTTTCTGCTTATTATTCCTGTTATTTTTACTTTGTCTCCAATGAAATATTCTGTATCCTCGACAATTAGTTCATTGTCAGACCAAATCCAATGTGATTTAATGGATAAAACCCAATTTCCATAAAAAGTTTCTAAACCAAATATTATACCGGGCAAACAAGGAACAGTTGTACAAGGATTTGGCATATCTATGATTGTACCTATGTATGTCGTTTTTTCTTTTCCACCCTTGCATTCACAATCTACAACGCCAAACGAGCCTCCTGCCTTATAACGTAGAAAAAGAGTGTCATTTTTTATTTCCCCTTTTCCTTGTAATGACGATTGAGTTCCGTCAAAATTACTCCACATTTGAAAAGGTATATACAAACTATCATTCGATACAGAAGCATTAAAATCAACAGAAGTCAAAGAACCAATGTTTATTAGCAAGTCGGCTTCAGTTCCCTTTTTTATAGTAACTTCACGTTCATCAAGAAACACACCGCCAGAAACATATTCTTCACACGTTCCTTCCAAATAATATATTCCTAAAAAACGCTGTACATCTTTACCTTCTACTGTTTGGTTGTTTTTGTCGCACGAAACAAAAAGAATAACCACAAGAGTTATTATCAGATTAAAACAAATTTTTATTTTCATATTGTCCTCCTATTTAATTGTTTAACATTCAATTATATCTTTATTTCTCTGTCAATTTCGCCCAATTCTTAATCATATTCGGTTTTCCCTACCGCACTGTCGCCCAGGCCTGACGGCTAACAACTAAATAGACGAACATTCATTTCACTTTATAAGCCATCAAAGTATTTCCGTGCCTCACGTACAATATTCCGTTATTAATTACGGGGTGTGCCCAATGCTGTTCTGTTCCCATTGTAATTTTAAATTTGCTAATCATGTCAAATTTTTGGGGTGAAATATTTACTAATGCCATATCTCCTTTGTCGGAATAGCAAAATAACATTCCATCTGCTGCTATTGTAACTCCTGTGGGTAAAGATTTATCTTGGTATAAAATATTTCCTGTTTTCCAGTCGGCACAGAACCAGAATTTGCTGAAATCACCTGATCCGTATATATGATCACCAATTTTAACCATTGCTCCAATTCTCGTATCAAGTAATTTTTGTTCCCAAACTTTTTCGACTGTTTTTCCTCCGTTTGTGAGTTTTAACATAACAGAACCTTTTCCGTATCCGCTTGTGCAAAGCACCATTCCGTTGCTATAAATTGGTGTGTTGGCGTGTACAGAATATCTGTTTTTATTTTCGTGGGACCATAATTTTTTGCCCGTTGCTATATCTATTCCAAGAATATGGTCTTCTGTCATTGTAATAATTTGTGGTATTTGCAGGTCGTTGGCATAAATTGGCGAACAGTAAGCGGCAGAACCCCCTTCGCCCGAAGATGCCCAGATTAACGAGCCGTCATTCTTGTTTAATGCGACTACATTATTGGTTTTTCCTCCAGGAGTAAAAATAATTTTTTCATTTACAATTAGAGGCGATTCATTGATACCCCATTTGATATTTTTTGCTCCAAAGTCTGTTTGAATATTCTTTTTCCAAATAAGGTTAAAGGAATTTTGGTCTAAACAGATTAAATCGCCTGTTCCTGTAGCAATGTAGAGTTTTCCTTCATTGATAGTAACAGTGCTTCGGGGACCGTTGTAGTTTTTGTCCCATTCGTTTCCGTACTCAATTTTGTTTAAAATTTTTCCGTTAATGTCAAAAACAAAGAGGTAGCCGGTTTTTCCTATTAAACCGGTAACATAAATTTTGTTGGCATCAATAGCCACAGACGAATGTCCTTCGCCCAAGCCATCATAGTGCCATAATAATTTGGGACCATCTTGACCCCAAGATTTTAGTAGGGTTGTTTCGTCATAAACGCCCGAACGGTCAGTTCCGCGCCATTGAATAGTCTTTTGTGCATAAATACTGAAAGACAAAAGAAATACTAAAGTTCCAAAAAAAAGTTTCATAATTAAATAATTATTTGATTTATAAGTTATTAACAATAATATTTTATTTAAAATTAATGCAAAAATAGAAAAATTTTTTCAATATCAAGTATTTAAACATTTTTTGTTTATTAAATTAACGGCATTATTCATAAATACTATTCATTGTCTCGCAGCATGCCACATATATCTGGGTATTGTTGTTTTTGCGACCCTTGCGGTTGCAAAATTACCATCCTATATGGCATTGTAGGGGCGAGGCTTGCCCTCGCCCTTTTTTTAGGCAACCGCAAGGGTTGCCCCTACAATTTATATCCCATATCATTCAAGGCAACCGCAAGGGTTGCCCATACAGACACCGTTAAACGATATTACATATTTGATTTATTATGAAAAATGTAGGTTAAAAATCAAAACACAATTTCATATTTTTCACTTTTTCGATATCGCAATCAATAAGATTTCCAAATCCAAATTGGTCAATAAATGGGTTTAAATTTGGAACAATTTTTCTTGCTGATGCATGAAACTCTTTTGCGACTGTTTCTTCGATTAGTTGTTTCAAATTTTCGGGATTAATTCCTGAACCGGGCATAATAATTATCTCTTCACCTGCATTTTCGACAAGTTGTTTAAGTAGCAGTATTGCATCGTGCGCTTTTTCTTTTTGACCTGACGTTAAAATTCTTTTGCATCCTGTTTGTTTTATAACTTCTAATGCCTCGAAAGGGTCGGGAGTTAAATCAAAACCTCTGATAAAGGTTGATTCCATTGGATATGCTAATTCGACAAGTTGTGACGTTCTATCAGCATCGACAGTTAAATCATTCAATAAAATGCTGAATGTAACTCCTTTACAACCTAACTTCTTGCATTCTAAAACTGATAATTTCATCATTTCAAATTCAGATTGGTTGTAACAAAAATTTCCACCTCGAGGTCTAATAATAGGAAATACAGGAATTGAAAGTTTATGGTTTGCGGTTTTAATAAGTGCAAAATCGGGAGTAGTTCCGCCTTCGGCAGCTCCTGCGCAAAGTTCTATCCTATCTGCGCCTGCTTGTTGGGCATCGATTGCGCCTGTCAGTGAAAAGGCACATATTTCTAATTTAAATGACTGTGGGCTAAATCCATCGGGGGATTCACTGATTTGAGGGATTGGATAGATTTTCACGGAATTTCTTCTTTTTAGCCACGAATTTCACAAATTAACACTAATTTTTCTGTGAGTCTTTGTGCTACTCTGTGTGCCTCTGTGTAATTATTTTTTTTAGTAACACAGAGATTCTTACTAACCACTAATCACTAACCACTACTATTTTAACTATCTCATTTCCAACCTTCACAAAATAAATACCAGAAGATAAATGCGAAATGTCTATTTCAACGGTTGCACGGTTCACGATAAACGGTTCACGGTGGACAATACGACCCGTGATATCTAATATCTCAATAGGGCGTATGTTATACGCCCCTACATCTGACATCTGATAACCTACAACTGAAAACTTTCCACTCGTTGGGTTAGGATATATCTGCAATCCACCGTTTTGGGAAATTGTTTCAATGTTTTCGTTACAGTCAACATTTTGCCATCGCAAGAAAGGCAATGTTTTGGTATCACAAATATTCCAAACTCCCGTTGGGTCGTTAATATCCCAAACTGTTTGATTCCAATTACTAACAGTATTATAGAAAGCAAGCGATTGCAGTTGAGCAAGAGTAGCATTTGCGCCTTCAATGCCGTTTAAATTAGGAGTAATAGTAACAGGAGTACCGTTTGCTTCGATAATCATTGTTTCAAGTGCATAGTTGTTTATAAATGCATTTGGGCTGTCAAAATCGGAACTTGTGATACGGTTAATGAAATTAGTTCCAGATGTAGCAATTACAGAAGGATTTGCTGCTACACAGTTTTTAATAACAGCGTTATTGTAAACTATTCCCGCCAATCCTCCAACATTTTCGAATCCTGTTACATTAACGGCAGCGTAGCAATTTTCAATAGCAAGAGTCGTTCCATAATTATTGTGTTCTCCTACTAACCCGCCGACATTGTAATTGCCTGTTACGTTTCCTTTTGCATAACAATTTTTTATAATACCAGAGTTAATTGCAGTAATTCCGCCACAAGAGCCCCAAGGAACAATTATTTCCACATCTGCATAACAACTTGATATTACAGAATTGCCATTGGAACCTGCAATACCTCCTAACCATCCGCCTGCTGTTGCTATTCCGGTTAGATTTCCAATTGCATAACAATTTTCAATCAAACAGTCATTATTAACGTTTCCTGCTATCAGTCCCACCCAATCTGATCCGCTTATGTTTCCGGTTACATAACAATTTTTGATGGTACTATTTTCAATATATCCCACGAGACCTCCTAAGTTCAATAATCCTTCGATGTCGCAGTTTTCTATTCCTAAATTTTCTATGGTTGCGTTTACAACATATCCAAAAAGTCCGACTTCAAATAGGGTGCTACTAATTTTCAGTCCGGTAATTTTTTTACCGTTGCCATCAAAATTTCCTTCAAAAACCAAATTTGGATTTTCATAAGGGTTTTTTCCGATTGCCTCCCATCCGTTTCCATCGGCATAGTCACTAAGATCTATATCAGACATCAAGATAAAATCTACGCCTGCTGTTAAGTTCCCGTTGCCTTCGTTTACAAAGTCGGCTAATGCCTTAAGATCGGCGGCTGTCCAAATTTCAGTATTAATAATCACAACAGATTTTGTGCCCTCAAAATAAATGTTTATTGGAACAGGGATAAATCCCAAAGTGAGAACCGCTTTTACTTCCAAAGTAAGAACGTTGTTTTCGATGTATCCATTTTCCAATGTAATAGCCGCAGGAACATCAGTAAGTGTAGCGCCATCGGGAAAATAAGGCGGCATCGGCGGTATTATTATTTCAGGAATAATTATATTCAAAGAGCCGCTTTTAGATAATTGGTAACCAACACCCGAAGGAGTAATTGTTATATCTTCTAATTCATATTCAGGCATAATATTGCCGTCGCCTAAGTCAATTTCTGCAATCACAAGACGATAGTCGGTGGCAGTTTGCCTCAATTCTATTGTAAGACCATCAAAAGTTTCGTCAATACTGAACAATGTTATAACCGCATTGACTTCGCCCGTATAATTTCCAAAAAGAGTTGCAGGAATATCTTGTGAGTGCGCTTTCGTATTTACAGTCATTCCTACAAGGAACAACATTATTGCTAAATAATTTAGTTTATTCATTTTCTTAATTAAAATAAATATTTGTAAAAAGAGTTCAGAAAAAAATGTTGGTTGAGGCTAATATTAAGGTAACCAAGTAATATTAAATGTTTTAGTAAATGCAACATTAGGCACTTCAAGAGTAACATCTTGGGCAAGTAAAAATACATCGTCGTTTATTTCTAAAAGCAAAACCAATCCGTTCCAAACACCATAAACAACAGATGTGCCACCCGAAGGAATTATATAATGATTACATGCTTTTCCTGCTATTGAAATAGTTCCAGGCTGCTTGAACTCAGATAAATATTCTTCCTCAATACTAAAAATAGAAGCAAAATAATTAATAGAGGGATCGTATGCATCATATTCATCAACCCAATAGCCACCTGCTCCCCAACAAAAAGTTTGTGTAATATGATTGACAATATAAACCATCTGATTTCCCATAATATATTCTTCGTCAAATATATCCCATCTAAATCTTTTACCATTTCCGTCAAATGTAATAACAAAATAGGTTCCGCCTTCTATTAAATATTTTATTGCTGCTTTTTCGACGTGCGTTGAAGTACCAAATTCGCCGGGATCATCATCATCTGAACATGGCACTATCAGGTCTTCAACATTATAAGTAGTGTTTCCTGGTTGTTGTGGGATTATTTTAAAATCTGAACCACCATTTGCAGTAACACTGACTGTAACCTGAGTATTTTCGGGTATAAAAGCAGAATATTCACCTTTGCTATTCGTAATTGCGCCTGTTTGTCCAACTTTCACTTCTACATAAGGAACAGGTTTATTACCATCGCAAACCACTTTACCTCTAACAGTAACTCGTTCTGCGGGTACATCTAAGTTTACCCACGAAAAATGAGTAACCTCGCCAACGTATACATTACCTTCTAATTTTGCAATTCCTGTTTCTTTCCAAATTCCTTTTTCGTCATCAAAATGCCAAAGAGGAATAGTTGGGGGAGGATTGTTTTCCATTCCTGCAGGGATTGGGTAAGTAAGGGTTGCGGGTTTGTCGCTAATTAATTGTAGCGGATTTCCGTCGTCGTCTGTAAGGCTAACTTCGGTCATACCCCACGAAACTAGCATTACTTGGTCGTTGTTTTCTGTAATTGCGGCTAAATCACCGCCGGGCATCATGCTCGAAAAATTTGGGTTGTTGGGGTCTAAATAAAGCATATCGGCATTAACTCTGCCGCTATAAGCCGAACCATCGGCACGCTTAATTGAAGACGATGCCAAATCTACTTTCATTCCTGCAGGAACTTGCAAAAGTTTTCCTTCAGATGAATTAAATTCGGTCTGTAGACTTATTGTACTGTTTCCCTTAGGGTGCATAACAGCTTCAATAAACATTTCATTTTCTTTTACACCAGAACGTGTAACAGAAAAATATTCCCTTTTTTCAAACAAAATGACAGCACGTTTGTCAATAACTTCGGCTTTGTCGAAAGTGAAAGTGCCGTCTTGTTTGGTAGTTGTAGTTAAATCACCTGTGGATACTTTTACTCCACTTAGTGGATTGCCGTCGGTGTCTTTAACTAACCCCAGTAGTTCCAAAGATTGCATATTTCCGTTTGTTTCAGTAGGATCATCACCTGGTTCTTCTTCTGGTTCTGATAAACCGGGCGAGCCTTTGTCGCAATTAATGATGGCAAAAGAAAATATCGCCATCATCATGATTAATCTTAAAAATTTCTTCATTGTTAAATGTGATTTTAATTAAACAAAAGTCATTATTAAATGTTTGATAATAAATAATTTATAATATTATTTTTATAAAAATAGTTTTGCAAAATTATATATATTATTTTAAACAACAAAGATTTTTGCAAAAAAAAGAAAAAAGGGTCAATTTGGTGGGGCAAAACTTGAAAATTTGAAGTCCCGAATTTCGCAATTTGGGCGACCGTAAAGTGTAACTCTCGGGGTTGTATGCAAGCGAGGGGACAGTGCGAAAATCAAAAAATCCGAAAATTTTATTTGAATAATTGAAATATAAAGTATATCTTTGCGTTTTTAAAAGAAAGCAAATCAGTACAAAGAACAGGAACTGATAAAAGAACTTGAAGCCTCATTTAAGGCATACAAAGAGTTTGGAGCAAGGAGTACGGCAAAATTAAAACCACTTCACAAATTTTTAGCAGAAACTTTGTGAAAAATTTTTGAAAATGATTATTCGATTCATTTTTTCGGAGAAGAAAACAAAGAAATTACAATTGAAGGAAAATATTATCCCAAAGACAATGATATTACAGTCCCACAAAACGGAAAACCCTGTTTTTTACTTCAGAAGGCGGTTAGAATGAAATTTTAAAATATTGTGAAAGCCCTGAGTTATTTCATATTTTGGTTTTCAAAACTTTACAAATACATTAGAATTAATATTAACAAAACTATTATAATGATAAAATTAAAAATTATCTTAACATTAACAATATCAATTTATTGTTTAAACATCTCCGCTCAAGATTGGTTTCAATGGCGAGGTGAAAATCGTCGTAACATAATAAGGAATAATTCAGCCAATTTGGATTGGTCGGAAGAAAAACCTCGTCTTGCGTGGATATTCAGGGATGCAGGGGCCGGATATTCATCGCCTGCTGTTGTTGGTACAACGTTATATTTGTCGGGTGCTGACAGTTGTGAATTTGCCTTTGCATTAGATACTGAAACGGGCAAATTAATCTGGAAACAACAACTTGGTGAGCGTTTTGTGCAGGAACATGGTGACGGTCCTCGCGGCACAATTACCGTTGATGACGACAGGCTCTATTTGTTACGTCCCGCAGGCGACATTCATTGTCTGTCGGCTATTGACGGAAAAATTTTGTGGCAAAGAAACCTACCCGAAGAGTTTGATGGCAAAATTATGTCCCAATGGGGTTACAGCGAATCACTTCTGATAGACGATAATCTAATGATTTGCACCCCTGGTGGCGAAAGTGGAACCATGGCGGCTCTCGACAAATATTCAGGCAAAACTGTTTGGATTGCAAAAGAATGGACAGACGAAGCTGCATATTCATCGCCCATTGTTGCTGAAATTGAAGGAGTTAGGCAATATATTCAGCAATCCGCAAAAGGCATTGCAGGTGTTTCGGCAAAAGATGGCAAATTGCTTTGGCGCCTTGAAATCGAAGGTTATAAAGTTGCAGTAATTCCTACGCCCCTCTACCACGAAAATTTAGTTTATGCTACAGCCGGTTACAATGCAGGATCAACTGCTATCCGACTTTCAAAGGAAAATGAAACTTTTAAAACCGAAATTGTATATGCCAACACAAATATGTGCAATTATAGTAGCGGAGTTGTATTGATTGATGGTTATCTTTACGGTTTTTCAGAAACTTCTGGGTGGACTTGTCAAAATCTTGAAACCGGCGAAAATGTCTGGCATATCGGTAGAGGCGGCAGCAAATTTGGAAATGGTGGAATGGTCGCTATTAATGACCGTCTATTACTGTCTGAAGGTCGTGGCGCACTGCTACTAATCGAAGCATCTCCAAACGGTTGGAAAGAGTTTGGCGGATTTGATGTTCCTGAACGAACAACAATAGAAACCAACGATAATTTAGTTTTGACGCATCATGTTGTTGCAAATGGAAAATTGTATGTTAGAGATCAGGATTTATTGTTTTGTTATGAATTATGATTAATAATGAGATTTCCAATATTGATTTTTCACCTATTTTGGAAGAAATGTTAATACAAGAAAAAATAGTTCAAATCGTGTTGTCCGGTTTTAGTATGTTTCCTTTTTTGGTGCATAACGACATTGTACAAATCAAGACAATAGATATTGAAAACCTCAAAATTGGCGATGTTGTTGTCTTTAAGATAGATAACAAGTGGGTAACACACAGGTTAATAAAACGAAACAGAAAAAAAAATCTTTTTTATACCCGCGGAGATAGCAAACTTATAAAGGACAATCCTATAAAACCAGAACAAATAAAAGGAACAGTAACCAAAATTGTCAAATCTCGCTGGAAATTAGCACATTTTGCCATTGGAAATAATAGAAAATTTATTGCATTTTGCCTGCCTGTTATTGCTCCGATAACAAATTTTTTGATTTGGGTATGGACAAAAATTAATCACAAAAATTAATTTTAAATTGCATTATTCATAAGAAATGAAAATATCATTTAACCACTAATCACTAACCACTAACCACTATAATGAATTTAAGAAGAAAAATTGTTTTAAGTATACTAATAATAAGCAATATTATGTATTCAAAACCAAAAGAAACGGAGTCATTATATCCAACTGATGTTTATCAAATTGGTGCTCAATGGGCTGATTCTATTTACAATATTTTAACAGAAGAGGAACGGATTGCACAACTTTTTTGGATTGCAATAGAAAATCCTGATAATAAAGTTGCTTTTGACCGTTATAAAAAATTGATTGAAAATAATCAACCCGGTGGGATTATTTTGTTTCGGATGACTCCTCAAAAAGCACAAGAAGTAATTGCAGAATACCAAAGTATTTCAAAAATACCACTTATTGTCTCAATAGATGGCGAAAATGGAGTTGCCATGCGTTTTTCGGGTGTTGTTGAATTTCCAAAAGCAATGACGCTTGGTGCAATTCGAGATGACTCGCTGATTTATGCAATGGGTCTCGAAATAGCGCGGCAATGTAAAATTATGGGTATTCATGCCAATTTAGCTCCCGTTGCAGATATTAATAGCAATCCTAAAAACCCCGTTATTGGAGTACGTTCCTACGGCGACAACCCTAAAAATGTCGCACGAAAAGCATCCGCATATATGCAAGGACTGCAAGATGGAGGCGTTATGGCAGTCGCAAAACACTTCCCCGGACACGGCGATACTGATACCGATTCCCACAAAACACTTCCTCAAATTAATCACAATAGAGCAAGACTTGACTCCGTTGAACTTTTCCCCTTTAAAACACTCGCTAATGAAGGAATTTGGGGAATTATGAGCTCGCACTTAGAAGTTCCTGCACTAGAACCAAAAACTAATATTCCTGCAACTTTTTCGAGCAATATAATGAAAAATATCCTGAAAAACGAATTTAATTTCACAGGTTTAGTAATTTCCGATGCAGTTAATATGAAAGGTGCTAAAATTATGGGAAAACCGGGTGAAGTAGATGCATTGGCATTGGCTGCCGGTAACGATATAATCCTCTTTACCGAAAACCTGCCCGAAGCAATTAATAAAGTTAAAGAGTTTATTAATGATAAAAAAATAACAGCACAAGAAATTGAAGATAAATGTAAACGTTCGTTAGCCTTCAAATACTTTCTGACTCAAAATGATACTATTAAAATAGCTCCCGAAAAATTACTTAGCGAACTTAATTCTCCCGAAGCAAAAAAATTGAACAGACAACTCTACGAAGCCGCTGTGAAAGTGATTAGTAATAAAAATAACGTTATTCCTATAAAAGATAATTCTGAAAAATGGGGATGTTTTATTATTGGCGATATCTCTAATTTTGAAAAAATAATCAATCAACAACCTAATATTGAGTTATTTAAACTCCCGCTCAATAATGATGCAAATTTTCAGGAAGTCTTTAAAAAAGCAAAGAATTACACAAACATAATTTTTGTTGTTGCCGATGAAAGTTGGGGACGCAATACGGCAAACAATTCCAAAAAGCAGCAAATTTACGATATAGCAAAAAGCAGCAAATCAATTTTTGTTTTTATGGGAAATGTTTATAGGTTTTCGAATTGGAGAACCTATAATATTTTTGATGGTACGCTTGTTGTTTATCAGAAAACCCCAGAGGCACAAGAAGCAATGGTTAAAAGATTAATTAAGAAGTAGTTACGGGTGATAATGTTCATTGTTATTTAAAATAATGCAACACCATAAAATGCTGGTTTAAGTGTGAATATCTTTGAGTTATAGGTTATGCAGTAAGAGTAAGCCAAAAAGTAGGAAAAATAATTAGGAAAATTTTTTCTGTATTCTGTTTTGCTGTTTTGTTGTTTTTTCAGAAATAATATTTACCTTTGCGCTATGATTTTTAAAGAATAAATAAAATATTCTCACTTGCAGGCTATTGTGAGACACCCCATTGAAAAGTGGATAGCAGACGTTACTGCCGCAAAATGAACGACGGAAATATAGAATTTGAGTACATTTTTAATAAAAAGATATGTAATGAGACAGTGTAGTAATTTAAATAAAGTAATGGAAACCAGAACGAGATTAATTATAACAATCATGCTGCTTGCCGTAGGTATTGGTAATTATGCGCAAGAGCCCACATACAAGAAAGAGGGTGAGCCAGACGAACTTGGTTGGTATAAGGTATCGGAAAAAAAGAAGTTTGGTTTCATTGACGAAAAGGGAAATATTGTAGTACCGATAATTTACGAAGGAACAGGATGGGTCTACAGCGATGGTCTACTCCTCGTACGGAAAAATAAATGGGGTTACGTGAACCGTCAGGGACAGGAAGTCATCCCGCTGATTTACGATGAAGCCCATCCGTTCTCGAATGGCGTTGCCCGCATTAAACGTGACAAAAAATGTGGCATAATTGATACGACAGGCGCTGAAATATTGCCAATTGTTTACGATGAAATCAAAAATTTTTCGTGGGGTGCTGCGCTCGTCAAACGCGAGGGAAAATGGGGAGTTATTGATACCACCTACCGTGAAATATGCAAACCTGTTTATGATGATATCGGAATTTTCGGGGAAGTATTGTTTGATTTTGCATTTGTCAAACGCGAAGATAAATGGGGAATAATTGATATGCAATGGAAAGAAGTTATCCCTGCGCAGTATGAAGCCATCATTTTCGACGAAGGTCTTGCGCCCCTGAGAGGTCACGGAAAAATTGGGTTTATCAACGAACGATGCAAGATGGTCATCCCTGCGGATTATGACGACTGCACCTACTTTTCGAATGGATCAGTTGCAGTAAAACAAAACGGCTTGTGGGGCTACATCGACAGAGAAGGGAAAATTGTTATTCCTTGCAAGTTGAATTACGAACAATACGGTCCATACTCCGAAGGATTAATCGCCGTGATGCGAAATAAAAAATGGGGTTATATAGACACGGCTGAAAAAGTGGTTATCCCGATAAAATTAAACTATGACAAGGTATTTGGTTTTTCGGAAGGTATGGCAAAGGTGATGAAGAAAGATAAGTATGGCTTTATTAACTTGGCAGGCAAAGAAGTTATTAAACCAAAATATATCGCGGCAATTGATTTTGAAAACGGGGTAACAGTAGCAACGAAAGTCATGGTGAACCTTGATATTGAAGCAGAATTACGTGCTACCGCCGCCGCTTTACAAGGAATGGCTGATCAATTATTTGCCGTCAGCACGGCAATGATGTCTATGTCAGCACTTGAACAACAAAGAGTATATCATGGACCTACCGGTGGCAATCTGCAAGCCGAACAGAAAAAACAAAGATGGGAGCAGCAATTTCAACAAAAACAGAGAGAAATAGAGAACAAATACAACAGCGACATGCAAAGAGCGGCGATGCAGCGCGCAGCAGGAGCAAACATAAGGAATAATTTGTCTACTATTGTACCCGAACATATATTAATTGACAAATCAGGCAAAGAGTTGCTTCGATCCAATCGAAGGTTCACATCTGTTGTGAAATTGGATTCTGTTCCGGGCAACTGGTATTTGCTCACCAGGGCATACGGTATCGGCAAATTTGGCGAATGGGGCGGAGGGCTCCGAAATTACTACGGGATATATGATCTGGATCAAAAAAAGGAAATAGTCCGGTCGAACTTCTACTACTCCAGATTCGACATGGCTACTTTTGAAGAAAAAGGATGGATTGTTGTTGCCACTGCAAAATCTTCTTTTAAAGACCCCTTGAAGCACCTCTTCGGTATCATCGACTATTCGGACAATGTGGTTATTCCATTGGAGCACGAAATATTTGACGTAACGGTCTTCTATCCGCACGAAAGAATCCTTGTAGGTGATGTTCTCAAAGGCAAGATTACATTTATACTTGGCGTTACCGGCGGATATACAGTAATAGAAACCACCTACGGAATCATAGATTATTCTGGAAAGGTGATAATTCCCAAAACGATTGCCGAAGGCATCGAACTGATAGACAACAGTTTTGTGATGACCCTTAGAGAAGGCGACAAATTATATTTTGACTTAGACGGGCGAGAAATAAGAAAATGATAGAAGAATTTCCCAATTTAGCAAAAAACAGCAAATCAATTTTTGTTTTTATGGGAAATGTTTATAGGTTTTCGAATTGGAGAACCTATAATATTTTTGATGGTACGCTTGTTATTTATCAGAAAACCCCAGAGGCACAAGAAACAATAGTTAAAAGATTAATTAAGAAGTAGTTACGGGTGATAATGTTCATTGTTATTTAAAAATTCAATGTATCGCCCACCGGGATGCCAAATACTGACAACTGACAACTAAAAACTAATTAATGCAAGTAGTGCAAAAGTTGCTAACCAATGTTCACCTTCATAACTACCGTCAACAATTTCCGGCAAACTATGTTTAATATGATCTTCGGCAATTTTTTTGAGGAAGGCATATTTAGGCAAAGTTTTAGCAATTTCGTTGAGGCATCTTGCGCGACTGAAATTTAATCCGTCAATATGAACTAATTTTCCGTCTGTTCTATCAGAAACCTGTGCAGGAAGGAGAATAAAATCTGCTCTGATTAATTGTGGCAAAAAGGTTTGTAGCCACTCTTCGAACTCTTCGGTTGGTAGTATTCTCCGCATTAAGTCGGCTTCTTCTAAGCATGGAGATAAAAAGTCGAAACCGTTTGGTTCCCAGTCAATAGGGCACCCTTCGTCGCTCCAATAAAAATTTAATGCCACAGTTTCGATAAGTGTCATCAACTCGTCGTTTCTTGTTGTTTTAGCGTAGTCCCACGCAAAACTTAACCCAAATGCGGTATTTGAGTGCTCGCCAACTCTAATAGGATAATTTAATTTTGGTAAAAAATCAAAATAGAGTTCTAAAATTTTGTCCACTAACGGTTGAAGGTTTTCTTCTAATGTTCGAGCGAATGGGTCGTTCCATGTGTTAAGTTCTTCGGTTAATTTTAGTATCCATGCCCAGCCATAAGTCCTTTCCCACGATTTTTCATGTTTTCTATCAAAATAAGCAACTTCAACCGCAATGTTTTCTGCTGAAATGTTTTCGCTTAATTTCAGACGTATTTCTTTATTGTTTTCTACATTTGGAAACAATTTCAGAATTTTTACAAGCATCCAATGTCCATGAACGGACGAATGCCAATCAAAACAGCCGTAGAATGCCGGATGTAATTGGTGAGGCTCGGCAAGTTCGCTGCGGTCAAGCAAAGTTTGTCCTAATTTGTTAGGATATTCTTGTTGCAAACATTTTAAAGGCAATTTAGAGAGACGTAATGCCTCATCTTGTTTTATATTGCCACGTTGCGCATTCGCCGACAAAATAATTGCCGCCGAACAAATAATTGTCAAAATGGTTTTATTCATTATTATTATATTAAAAAAATTGATAATTCTATTTTAAGATTCGTTATTCATAGCCGTTTTTCTTTTATTTTCTAAGAATCGTTCTACTTCTTCGGGGGTTGTTTTCCATCTTTCGTGCATCCAGACCCATTGTTCAGGATATTGTGCAATCATTTTTTCGTAAATTTCGGTGTGAATTCTAGTATTTTCATACAAGTCGTGTTCTAAATTTCCCGTATCAATAAAGGGGACTGGCGGGAGAATTTTGAAACAATATTTTTTGTCAGGTTTTCGTATCATAAACATCGGAACGACAACTGCTTTTGAATCAAATGCTAACCGCGCAACTCCTAAGGGCGTATAAGCAGGTTTTCCAAAAAAATTTACAAAAACTCCTTTTGTCTTAGTATCTTGGTCGGTCATTATTATCAGGCATTCCCCTTTTTTAAGTACTTCAATCAATTGCGGATATTTACTACCTCGACCGATGTTTTTCATACCTCTTTTTTGCCGATAACTAACAATAAGGTCGTCAATTTTTTTGTTTTTCATTTGACGGCTAAGTGCAGACGTTTCAAAACCTAAAATGGGAGGCATAATTGCGGAAAATTCCCAAGAACTGAGGTGTCCCGTCATACAAAGAACGCCGCGACCTTCTTTATATGCTTGTTCTAAATGTTCAATGCCCTCAAAATCAATAATTTTAGAGAATTGTTCTTTACGTAAAAATTTTATTGTATGCAGATAATCGGCAAATGCCAATGCCAAATTGACAAATACTTTTTTTGCCATAACTTTGATTTCTTTATCAGTTTTAGTTTCTCCATAAGCAATTTTCAAATTTTTGATAGTTTTTTCCCGCTCCTTCCTAACAAAGAAAAATGAAAGCCGCCCCAATCCCGCAAAAACACAGATTACCAAAGACCTCGGAGCAAGACGTACTTTATACATGAATATTTTTATAAAAAAAATTAGTATAGAATATTTTATTTTTCTACGCAATTTGTGCATTGTTATTGACAATTTTAAAAAGTTTTGAATTACAAAATTAGATATTTTTTTCGTATTTCATAAAGAATAATTAAAAAATTTTTGCAAAATAAAATTTTTTTTCTAATAAATGACGAATTTCAAAATAACGTAGAATCTCCTTCCAGATTTGTTTGTTGTAGGGCATACCTCTATTTGGTTTCTGCAAAATCATTTTCATCACTACTCGTTACCGACTAAAGGTATCAAAATCCTAAAAGTAGTTCCTTTCTTTGTTGTTGAGGATGGAATAAAAAGTTTTCCATTATGATATTGTTCTACAATTCTTTTAGCGAGAGTAAGTCCTAATCCCCATCCTTTTGGTTTTGTTGAATATCCGGGTTTAAAGACAGATTTTTGCAGGTTTCGAGCGATTCCTTTTCCAGTATCCGAAATATCAATAATTAATTTTTCTTTTTGTTCGAAAATATGGACATCAATTGCGCCCTCCCCTTCCATCGCATCGATTGCATTTTTGCAAATGTTTTCAATGACCCATTCAAAAAGGGGACGGCACATTTTAATTTCAAAATCATTTTGAATATCGTTTTTAATAGAAAAAGTTACTAATTTAGATGAGCGATTTCGCAAGTACTCTATCATTTGCTCTACGACTTCAATAATTTTTTCATTTTCGAGTTCGGGTTTAGAGCCAATTTTTGAAAAACGTGCGGTAATTGTCAAAAGTCTTTTAATGTCAAATCGCATCTCATTAATGTACTTTGTGTCGCATTGTTTTAGTTCTAAAATGTCCATCCACCCTAAGAGGGATGAGGTTGGTGTGCCGAGTTGGTGTGCAGTTTCGCGAGCCATACCTACCCAAACATGATCTTGTTCCCAGCGGCGAGCAGTGCTAAATGCGGTGTAAGCAATTATCATAAAAACAAAAACAATAAATAATTGCACAACAGGAAACCACTGAAGCTTTGATATTAATAGTGATTCACTATAATAAAGGTATTGTTTATCGTCATCGCCAAGGCTGATTATAACAGGCTCTCTCTCTTTTTTCATCTTTGAAAGAACTTTTTGAAGATGTTTTTCCTGCTTGTCGGCGGGAACATCGATGTTTCTGTGTTCGACCACATTGCCTTCGATATCCGTTAATATTACAGGGATATTGGTATTTGTGGTAATTATTTCAAGGATAAGTTCGAAGTCATCACTCGTATATTGATCATTAGCAAGTTTATTATATGCTAACGACCATATTTTCATTCTTTTATGTACCTCAGAGCTCAGTTCTTTTGAAAGACGACTCGTATATAAAAGAGAAAAGATACTGATAACAACCGCTCCCAGAATAAGAAAAAATTTCCACCTCCTTTTTTTTAAGTATTGTTTCATAAATTAGAGTTTAGATAATTATATTTTACTTTATATATTGGGGTTCAAAAAATTATGAATCTGTGAAAATCCGCCTAATCAGTTTAATCCACGAATCCAAAATTTTTAATAATAACTAAAAAAATTTATATTTATTTTGTAAAAAAAGGTTTTTACACATATTTTAACATTTATTAACATTTTTTATGATATTTTTTTTGGTAAATAGAAAAAATAACAATACTTTTGCGGCGTTTTTCATGATATTTTAATTTTTAAATTATTGAAGTGGAAGGATTTGGCTGCTTGCAACCACTTAAAAAATTGCTAAAATGCATTTTTTTTTACCCCCCTCCACAAAAATAATTAACAATAGTATTAAACCTTTATTTTATATATTATTATGAGTTATTTTTTTACGTCTGAGTCGGTATCCGAAGGTCATCCTGACAAAGTAGCCGACCAGATTTCAGATGCAATTCTTGACGAATTGTTACGTCAAGATAAAAATTCACGCGTAGCCTGTGAAACATTGGTAACAACGGGCTTAGTTGTAGTGGGCGGAGAAATAAGAACTAAAGGTTATGTTCCTGTTCAAAAAATTGTCCGTCAAGTAATTGAAGGTATTGGCTACACAAAAGCCGAATATATGTTCGATAGCGGCTCGTGCGGAGTTGTTTCGGTCATTGATGAGCAATCGGATGATATCAACCGTGGTGTAGACCGCGAAACAGAAGAGACCCAAGGAGCCGGCGACCAAGGCATGATGTTCGGATATGCATGCCGCGACACCGAAGATTTTATGCCGTTACCTTTGCATTTGTCACATCTACTTTTGATGGAACTGGCTCAAATAAGGCACGATGGCAAAGAGATGACCTATCTGCGTCCCGATGCAAAATCACAAGTTACCCTCGAATACAACGCAGACAACACTCCCAAAAGAGTGCATACGATTGTGGTTTCAACGCAGCATGACCCCTTTGCAGAAGATGACATAATGCAAAAAACTATCAAAAAAGATGTTCAAAACATTCTTATTCCGAGAGTTATAAAAAAATTAAATTCCTCAATTTCCGGACTTTTTGATGATTATATTTTGCATGTCAATCCTACAGGAAAATTTGTAATTGGCGGTCCTCACGGTGATACCGGTCTTACAGGCAGAAAAATTATCGTTGACACTTACGGAGGTAAAGGGGCGCATGGAGGTGGTGCTTTTTCGGGAAAAGATAGTTCTAAAGTAGACCGTTCCGCTGCTTATGCCGCACGACATATTGCAAAAAATATGGTCGCAGCTGGTGTTGCAGACGAAATCCTGATTCAAGTAGCATACGCAATTGGAGTTGCAGAACCTGTCGGAATTTACGTTAATACCAACGGAACAGCAAAAGTTGATTTGCCCGACAGCGAAATCGCTCAAAGAATTACAAAATTATTCGATATGCGTCCTTTTAAGATTATTAACCGTTTAGGATTGAAAAATCCAATTTTTGAAGCCACAGCGGCTTACGGACACATGGGACGTAAACCATACAAAAAAGTCATAAAAGTATTAGAAAACGGCACCGAAATTGAAAAAGAAGTTGAGTTTTTTACGTGGGAGAAACTCGATTTTGTAGAAGCAATTAAAGAAGAGTTTAAAATCTAACCTGCATTATTCATATATTGCTGCAGGCTAAAGCCCGCAGTTAATAAAAAATAGTCACTGAAGGGACTATTTTAGCCTGCATTATTCATAAAGCAAATATTTTATATCTTTTAACGGTGTGTGTATGGGCAACCCTTGCGGTTGCCCTTAATAATATGGAGATAACCATTGTAGGGGCAACCCTTGCGGTTGCCTAAATAAAAAAAAGCGAGGGCAAGCCTCGCCCCTACAATATTATTTGGGATGGTAATTATGCGACCGCAAGGGTCGCACACACAACGGTACCCAACATTGAAGGGGCAACACTTGCGGTTGCCTTAACTTTTATGAGTAATATAGGTTAAAATGCCCGATATAAAAATCTTTATTATCTGTGAAATTCTGTCGCATCTGTGTTATCTGTGTGCATTTCATTATTTTGATGAGTAAAATAGGGTAATTAATCTTTGTGGATTTTCTGTAATTGTGCACTTTATGCAAAAAAAGACCTACTTTAAAGTTATGTGTAAAATGTCGCAGACAAAGATTCCTCACTAAACTCGGAATGACCATATCATTCATTTTGTTGAGACAAGTTTCCGCAGCGGTAGTGCCGCAACGGAAACTGAACTGTTCAACGTAATAATTCGTCATTCCGAATGAGACGTAGTGAAATGAGGAATCTGAAAATGTGCCATTTTAAAATAAATTACAAAACACTATTTGACTCCTGTATCTGCCTTTAAATGAAGGAAATGATAAAGGGCAACCTCAAAGAATGCAAAAATTTATGTCAATAAAATAGAAAAAAAATATTTTTTTTACCAAAAATTTTGCGGATTCAAAAATTAGTTTTATCTTTGCGGCGTATTAAATTAATATTTATGGTGTCTAATGGCGGGGTGTAGCGCAGTCCGGTTAGCGCACCTGCTTTGGGAGCAGGGGGCCGCAGGTTCGAATCCTGCTACCCCGACCAAAAATAATTAAAGTCTTGCAAAAATTTTGTAAGACTTTTTTTTTATGGTTTTTGTTTCAGTTTTTTTGTTCGAAAAAAAAATGCTATCTTTGTATGATTTTTTTAAAATTGAGATAAAAGGAAAACATTATGTCTGAAAGTGTCAAATATGGAATAAAAGATTTAGCCACAGAAGATCGTCCGCGCGAAAAATTTTTGCAAAAAGGTTTTTTTGCACTTTCTGATGCCGAACTTATAGCAATAATAATTGGTTCGGGTAGTTCCAAAGAATCTGCGGTTGAGCTTGCTCAAAAAATAATGATAAAATATCGAAATAATTTGAACGAATTAGGGAAGGCAACCGTCGAACAACTAACAGAAAGTTTTCATGGAGTTGGTATTGCCAAAGCAGTTTCGATAGTCGCAGCGATGGAGTTAGGTCGAAGACGCTCCTTTCAAAATGTTCTTGAATCACCTGTTATTGATAATAGTTTTGATATCTTTAATCTGTTTTTGCCTATTTTGGGTGACCTTCAACACGAAGAATTTTGGGTACTATTTTTGAATCGCGCAAATAAAATAATATCAAAATATAATGTTAGCAAAGGAGGAATATCGTCAACATCGGCAGATGTACGCATTATTATGAAAAAGGCTCTCGAAAACAACGCTTCATCTATTGTCATTTGCCATAATCATCCATCTGGAAAGTCGAATCCGAGCAACGAAGACATTAACCTTACTAACAGATTAGTAGAAGCAGGAAAAATTATGGAAATTCCGTTGAGGGATCATTTAATTATCAGCGATAACCGCTATTATAGTTTTTATGATAATAATTTAATTAAATAATCATTTAGTTTTCAAGAAATTACATCGTTTATAAATTAGAATTAACACAATTTTTAATTGACTTTAAATATGGAAATAAAAATTATTAATCAGCCGCCGTCAGTAATCAATCGTTTTGTAGCAGAAATGCGTGATATTGAAATACAAAATTACTCTTTGCGTTTTCGTAGGAATATGGAACGTCTTGGCGAAGTTTTTGCTTATGAAATTAGCAAGTCGTTGAATTATAAGCAAAAGAAAGTTCGAACTCCCTTAGGGTTTTCAAAAGAATGGTATTTGAACGATAAAATTGTTTTGTCATCCATTTTGCGAGCAGGAATTCCTTTTCACAACGGTTTACTCAATTATTTTGATGATGCCGAAAATGCTTTTGTTTCAGCATACAGACGCTATTCGGAAGAAGGCGATTTCGACATTAGGGTTGAATATATTTCAAGCCCAGATTTAAATGAAAAAGTTTTGATTTTAGCAGACCCCATGCTTGCTACAGGTTCTTCTATGGAATTGTCTTACAAAGCGTTACTTACAAATGGAAAACCTAAACATACTCATATAGTCAGCATTATTGCCGGACAAGCGGGAGTTGATTACATCGAAGAAAAATTGAAATTTGAACCGGTAACTTTATGGCTCGCCGCATTAGACGAAGAATTGAACGCTAAATCTTATATTGTTCCCGGACTTGGAGACGCCGGCGATTTGGCTTATGGTGCTAAATTGTAAATTTAGTTGTCAGTTATCAGTTTTCATTGAATTTAAAATGAGTGAAACACTCCGTTAGGCGGTGTTTTGATATTTTCGAAAAATGTCGGAGATGCCCCGAATTGCGCTTACGCTAACTCGGGGTATTCTCCCAAAACACAAACCCCACATAACCTCTCTTATATATACTATTTTTTGATTATTTTTTTGGTTATCATTTCTTTGTCTGTATTAATTCGAATAAAATAGATGCCTGCTGATAAAAACGAAATGTCGACCATTGCACCATTGTCGATTGGGCGTATGGTATACGCCCCTACATTGCGTCCTGAAACATCAAATATTTCAATAGGACGAATGTTATTCGACCCTTCATCTGGGCAAACAAATAGGTTTGCCCCTACAACTGAAAACTTTCCATCCGTGGGATTTGGATAAATAACAATAGATGTTTCTACAATATTTTCAGTCATAACTCCTAATGAGCCATTTTCATAAGCACCCATATCAACTATTTCGTTCCAAATTCTTGGATTTCCATCTAAATCAACAATATTGTCTGGGGCAATAAGTTCGTTATTACCTGCGTCAATGCATGGTGAATTTTCGCTAAGTCTGAAATTTCCATTATTGGGGTTGGTAAACATGGGACCACCGTTTAAATTATCTGACGTTAAGTTGATATTTCCATCACCCGTGAAGCCTCCCATTACGGCAGTATATGTTACTGATGGGTAATTTCCTGACGAATTAGTTATTTGTATGCCTGTATTTCGCCAAACAATAGAGTTGTTTATGTTTCGTGTGTTATAGATACCGCTGCCGCCTGCGTTGTCGTCGTTAGAAACTACCGTACAATTAGTTACCGTTCCATTATTGTAAATTCCGCTGCCAATGGGAGTATATGAACCCGTAGCAGTTTCAACCGTGTTGCCCGTAACCAAACAATTAGATATTGTTACATCGCTACCATAGTTGTAAATTCCGCCGCCGTTAACACTAAAAGTAGCACTTAGGGGACGAGTAGCAATGTTACCACTTATTATACAATTGGTTACGTTTCCGTTTGTGCTTTCATAATATATTCCGCCGCCCATACCTTCAACAATGTTATTGTGTATTACACAATTAGTTATCGGTGTTCTAAAATAAACGTGAATACCGCCACCCATAGCATAATTGTCAGGATACGCTGCGCTGTTTCCCGTAATTATGCAATTATCTACAATTCCATAAGCCCTACAGAATATTCCACCGCCATTATAAGCAGTATTGTCAATAATTTTACAGTTTGTAATTATTCCGTAAAAGCCATTGTATATTCCGCCGCCTGAACCACTTGTAACGTTTTCGCTAATCAAACAGTCGGTAACCGTTCCGCCGTCGTTATAGATTCCTCCGTAGTTGGAACTTTCATTTTCACTTATTACAGAGTTGATTAATTTACCGTTTTTACGTATATAAGCGCCGCCTATTCCGTTAGTTAGCGTAACGCCATCAAAAAATGTTTCCATTATTTCAAATTCTATCGGTTGATTAAGAACTTGTCTTAAATTTCGTCCGTCAATAATTGTAGGGGATGTAAATTCCCACGGTTCTATTATACCGTTACCATCTAAATCGCTTTTAGTACGGCTGCTTACGGCAGTTTCATTGCCGTTAAATCCGCCATAAACATTCACACGTTCTTTCATTGTTAAAGTAGAAGAAATTTGATATGTTCCGCTTGCAATCCAAATTTGTCCGCCTTGGTCGAGCATTGCCTGAATATTTCCTGACGCATTTTCCCACGAAGTACCGTCTCCTGTTCCATCTTCAGTTACATAACGGATAATATCATCAGCAATAAAATTTTGATTATCAATATCATCCTCAATATTAATAAAAGTAATAAACGGCGGAGTAAATTCATATCCCGTATATCCCAGCAAAAATGGAGTTATTGTAACATCTGAATTTTTATTTACTGTAAGTTCATATTCTCCCTCGTCATTAGTGAAAACTGAGTAACCGTCTGCATTTTCAATGGTTATGCCTGCGAGCGGTATGTTATTAAACGTAACTTTTCCGCTAATTGTAACAGGCTCTTGAGGTATAATTTGCGATTCGTAGGCTCCCATATCAACCGTACCGTTGAAAATTCTTGGGTTTCCGTCTAAGTCAAGTGTGTTTATATCAGTAACATATAAATTTTCTCCTGCATCTATACAAGGTGAATTATTCATAAGTCTGAAATTATCGTTGTCAGGGTCGACAAACATAGGACCGCCATTTATATTATCGTCCGAAATATCAATATTTCCATCGCCAGCAAAACCACCCTGAATGGCATTATAAGCAATAGTTGAGTTGTTTCCTGTATTAAAAATTTGGGTATCATTATTTTTCCAAATAATATTGTTTGCAATAGTTCCGTCAATGTTGTAAATTCCTGCGCCGTCTCCCGTAGTTGTGTTATCTGTAACCGTACAGTTTGCAACCGTTCCTCCGTAATTGTAAACGCCTCCGCCCGTAGTAATTGCTGTTGCATCGGTTGAAGATGTGGTGTTCCCAATAATCAAACAATTGAGCACTATTCCATCGTAATTATTGAATATTCCGCCGCCACGATTATTAGTGCTTGAGGGAGATGACGAAGATACCGTATTCCCGCTAACTATACAATTTATTAGCGTTCCGCTGTTCGAAATTCCGCCTCCATTGACCGAATTACTTTTTTCAGCATAAGTAGAGTTCCCTATAACAGTACAATTAATAACTATTCCTTTGTCTTGGTTGTATATTCCGCCTCCATAAGCACTGTTTCCTGAATAATTGGTAGATGCAATAGCCATATTATTGCTAATTATACAGTCAATTATTGTTCCATTTACGTTAGTAATTCCACCACCCGAAGAGCCTATCGTAGTTTTGTTTTCGCTTACCGTACAATTAGAAACAATCCCTTCGCCACTGTTATAAATTCCACCACCCGAAGTTTTTACAACGTTTTCGCTTGCTATGCAGTTATTTATAGTACCATTATAGTTGTAAATTCCACCGCCAAGGTCACCTGTGTTTTCTGTAACTTTACAATTAGAAACAATCCCTCCAGCATTGTTATAAATTCCCGCACCCAATCCGTTTGTGCTAACATTTTCGCTTATTAAACAATCGCTTACAGCGCCACCATTGTTATAAACACCTCCTCCTCTATGTGTTGCATAGTTGTCCAAAAATTTGGAATTAACTATCTTACCGTTTTCCATTAATCGAACACCGCCACCATAATCTTGATACCCAATTACAGTTCTTCCGTTTGTAAAAGTAATACCATCCCAAGTGGTTTCAACTGTGAAATTTTGCGATTGATACATCACGGCTCTTGTTTGTTGTCCGTCAAAAATTGTTTCGTATGTAAACTCCCACGGTTCAATGATACCATTTCCATCTAAGTCGCTTTTATTGCGAGAATTAATTGAAGTTTCAATTCCAAAAAAACCTCCGTAAACGTTCACGCCTTGTTTCATCGCCAATCCCGTTTGAATGGTATTTACATAATAAGTTCCTGCGGCAACCCAAACTTGGTCGCCAACAGCAGAGGCATTAAGCATATTTTGTATAACGCCTGCCGCATTTTCCCACGACGAGCCGTCTCCCGCGCCATTCGGCTTAACATAACGGATGGTCTGAGAATTAATGTTTATGCTCAAGCCCAAAAGAGCGAGCAATAATGAATAAAAATTTTTCTTGTTCATCTGTTTATATTTTTAGTTATCAGTTTTCAGTTTTCAGTTTTCAGTTTTCAGTTGTCAGTTGTCAGTTTTCAGTTATCAGTTGTCAGTTTTCAGTTATCATTGAATGAGTAAAGATATCCCTTATTTTTATAAGTTCCCTTAGTAGAAATGAGTGAATGAGAAGTTGTTAGTTTTATAGTTTTATAGTTTAATGGTTTCATAGTTTATAGTCTCATAGTTCAAATCTACACTCTATACTCTACACTCTACACTCTATACTCTATACTCTATACTCTACACACTAATATTTATTTTCTTTGTGTTCCTTTGTGAAACCTTTGTGTTCCTTTGTGGTAAAAAAAAAGATTCTACCACGAAGGCGCACAAAGAGTTCACAGAGTTGCACGAAGTTAGTTTTTCACTATTTTAATTGTTTTATTTTCAATGTTTAAAAAATAAATTCCATTTTGCAAATGGGATATATCTATTTCAGTTAAAAGTATATCAAGTTTAAAAGTTGCAAGTTTTCTGCCTGTTATATCAAATATTTCAACACTGTTTTCTGAAAACTGAAAACTGAAAACTGAAAACTTCCCACTTGTGGGATTTGGATAAACTAAAATCGTACCATTTTCGTGTGTTACATCGAAAATTCCTGATTCGTCAATGGTAAAATTCTGATTTGTAATATCTTCTGTAACATTTGTATGAGTAATGCTTGAAGGTGTAAAGATAAATCCTGCCAAAATGGGCGTAATTGTTACATTACTACCTTCATTTACTCTGATAACGTATTCACCCTGCGAATTTGTAAGTACAGGGTGTCCCGCTGTATGCGAAATGGTTACTCCTGCAACGGGGTTTCCGATATGTGTAACTTTTCCGCTAATTGAGTAAGTTGTATTTAAGTTTGGCGATTCATAAGCGCCCATATCAACTATGCCGTTCTCAACTCTTGGATTTCCATCTAAATCAAGTGCGTTTGTTAATGCCACAAAGTTATTGTTTCCAGCATCAATGCACGGAGAACCTTCCAATAGTCTGTAATTATCTTCAACATTTTCTTCAGGGTCGACAAACATTGGACCACCCGCCATATTATCTAAACTTAAAATTATATTTCCCTCTCCTGCATATCCGTCCGCTATGGCTGAATACGAAACAGTTGTGGCTGATCCATCGCTTCCAATTTCTCCATCATTTGCAGAGTTTTCCCAAATAATACTATTGTTTACCGTTCCATTATTAAAGTTGTGAATTCCACCTCCAACTCCATTTCCTACCGCTGAATATGACCAATTCCATACAACCGTACAATTTGTAACAGTTCCGTTACCATTGGCAATACCACCTCCATAAGCATCACCAATAAAATTTGTCATAACTTTATTGCTTACTATCAAACAATTTGTTAAAGTTCCGTTGATATTATATATTCCACCTCCAAAAGATTCGCCGTTTGCACCGTTATGCTTTGCAGTGTTATTGTCTGTTTTACAATTAGTTACACTACCATTTTCGTTATATATTCCGCCTCCGTAGCAAATACTTGCATCTCCACACAAAATTTCATTCCAACTTATTGTACAATTATTTATACTTCCGTGAGTGTTAAAAACACCGCCTCCCATAATTGAAGTTTCGTTGTTGTTGACGGTACATCTTGAAATAATTCCATAACTGTTGTATATCCCGCCGCCATTTTTGGCATAGTTTTGGCTTACTGTACAGTCATTTACAATTCCACCCGTAAGATTGTATATTCCACCACCATTGTTTTCGGAACTATTAGCACTTACAATGCAGTTAAAAATTGTTCCTTCGTTGGCTATGCCACCACCGTTACCTAAGGTATTGTTCTCACTGACAGTACAATCGATTATTGTTCCATCCTTATTATATATGCCGCCTCCACTTGTTCCCATATTTGCTGTATTGTTGCTAACGGTACAATTTGTAACTATTCCTCCACCGTAATTATAAAGTCCACCACCTAAATAATTTACAAAATTATCACTAATCATACAATTAATTACGTTTCCTTTATTGTTGTAAATTCCGCCACCACTTCGCCCGCTATTTTCTGTTATCATACATTCACTAACCGTTCCTGAATAATTATAAATTCCGCCACCGTTACCCGCTGTGTTTTCATTTATCAAACAATAAGCAATTGTTCCAAGATTAACATAAACTCCTCCTCCTGCTGAATGTGCTCCTTCTGTTTCGTTATCGCTTATTATAGAATTAATAAGTTTACCGTTTTCTCTGATATAAACACCGCCTGCGAGAGCAGCAGATTGTCCAATTTGCTCTGAATAGCCATTGGCAATTGTTAAGCCATCCCAAACGGTTTCAACAGTGAAATTAGTTGCCTGATTTAATATTCTGCAATCATTTTGTCCGTCTAAAACAGTTGCGTATGTAAATTCCCACGGTTCAATTGTTCCATTTAGGTCAATATCGCTTTTAGGACGGTTGTTGAAAGATGTTTCGTTTCCAAAAAAACTTCCGAAAACTTGAACGCCCGCTTTCATTTCCAAAGATTCTTCAAGCAGATAGTTACCATATCTAATCCATACTTGGTCGCCTGATTCTGACAAGTTTATCATAGTTTGTATATCACTTGCGGCATTAATCCACGAAGTACCATTTCCCGTTCCATTGGGGGTTACATAGCGGATTGTTTGTGCATTTACTGTTATACTCAAACTTGTAAAAGCGACAATTACTGAATAAATTACTATTTTTTTCATATTAAAAACCCTGATTTGTGTCGGGCGCAACCTCAAAAAAGTATATAAAAAATTTTTGCAAAGAAACGCAACTATTTTCAAAAAAAATACCTGCATATGCAGGTTTTTTTGAAAAAATATAAAAAAAACTATTTTCAGAGTTCCTTACCTCACAAACTTTTTTTTGTTATTTTATAAGGAAAAATCTATTATTGCTGAGGAAACGAAAATGTCCTACATTTTGGTTTTTTGCATTTCGTTAGGAATGCATCCCTTTTCATGTCATTAATGGTAATTTGGTCGCATTCCTAACGGAATGCGTTTTTATGCTTTGAAATTATTTTCTACCAAGCGTCACATTCATTTTCGACAAGCTCAATGCATCGCCTAGTGGAATGTGGAAAACTGAGACTCTTACATTCGGTTAGATTCCTCATTTCACTTTATTCCATTCGGAATGACTGACCGTTCTAGTGTGATAGAGTGATAAATGGTTATAGAGTCATTCCGAACGAAGTGAGGAATCTATTTTGCTATATCCTCACCAAACCTCACCATCTCCATTCATCCCACACAGCAGCCCTCCGCAAGGAGTGCCACATAGAAAACCCGGTAGATGCGTACCCTTGCGGTCGACCTAAAAGCGCAACTCGGGGGATCGTCAAAAAAAAGAAGCATTCATTTCAATAAATTCAATGCACCGCTTTTTAGACAAGCACAAAGTATAGCTAAACCGAATGAAATAACTAAAAAGTGGAGCTACACCACTGCTTGAGATAAACCGTTTCGTTGGAGGCAGTGCATTTTTTCGTTTTATAGGTTAAAACAAGTCAGAATGTGTTCCTGTGGCTATCAACTTTATCAATTTTGAGTTTTCATCAATTTTCCAAATCAACAGCCAATCGGGTTGTATATGACATTCCCAGCACCCTGCATAATTTCCTACAAGTTTGTGTGGACGGAAAACATTGTCTACACATCCCTTTTCTATCAGTTGACCAAACACTTCGGACAACAAAGGCAAGTTATTAAACCCCCTCTTCTTAACCCGCTTGTAATCTTTCTTGAAACTATTGGAAAATTCTATTTCATACATTTTTCTACGAATTGAGTTTATCCATTAATTCATCTACGGACTTACATCGAGTAACTTTTCCCTCATTTATTTCTTGAATTGATTTATCCAAGTGTGGATAACGTACATCTTTTTCAAGAACAACGTTCCTAACCCCACTAAATAAGCGGATTGCCTGCATTATCTTTGAGGCACTGCTTCGATTATCTACATCAATAACTATCGTTGCCATAATTCAATTTATTTTTTCGCAAAAATACATATTTATTCTTTAAACACAAATATTTTTTTTAAATTTGAAAAACATTTTGTAAAAATGTTATCAATTTGGTAAAAAGCTCCCGCCCGCATTGCCTACAACACCAAAAAGGAAGCTTTGGGGAAATATTGCATTTCAATAACACTACTCACTACTCCTTTCTCAGCCCCACAATACAATTAGTTCGTGCTGCTCGAAATGTTTGAACATAAACCGTAACCACTGCAATTAAAACGACAATAAACCCTGCAGACACAAAAATCCACCAACTTAAACCGGTTTTGAAAGCAAAATTTTTAAGCCATAAATTGATAAAATACCATGCAATCGGAATAGCAATAACTATTGCAACAAGTACCCAGATTATATATTCTTTCAAAAACAAAAAATTTATATCAAATGCTTTTGCCCCATTTATTTTTCGTAAACTAATTTCTTTCACCCTCCTTTCAGTAGAAAAAGTCAACATTCCCAAAATTCCAAGAATAGAAATCAAAATTGACAACAAGGAAAATAGAATGAAAATATTTCCAACATTTTTTTCAACTCTGTAATTATTATCTAAAATATTTTCAAAAAATTGATAATCAAATACATGGTCGGGTCTCATTCGCTCGTATGTAGTTTTAAGATAATTCAAAGTTTCAGTTTCACTACCCGGAACTATTTTTACATGAACCTTTTCAATGGTTTCTGGGCTGTAAAACATAACAAGAGGTGCAAGAGGTTCGTGCAAAGGACGAAAATGAAAATTTTTTACTATTCCACAAATTGTAAAATCCCCCCAGAGAGGTACTCTAATTTTGATACCAATTGGATTTTCTATTCCAATAAGTTTTGCCGCTTCTTCGTTAATAACGGCTTGATGTTCACTATTTGTCCAATAAGAATCAAAATCGCCTTTCAAAAATTCTCCATCTAACATCTTAAGCCCATAAACCTTATCAAAATCACCATCTACCCAAATCATATTCATTCGTGCAGAATCGGGAGCATTGTTTTGTCCAAACCATTTAAAATTTCCTTCCCATACCCAATTGTCAATAGCACTGCCAATAGAAACTGCTTTGATATATGAATTTTCGAGTATCACTTTTTTCAAACTGTTTATATGGTAATACAAACCTGTATGAAAAATCACAATATCTTTTTTATCCAAGCCTAAATCAGCCGTTTTAGTATAATGCAATTGTTTTTGAATCGTTATAGTAGAAATAATCATAATAACAGAAATAGTGAATTGAAACAATACCAATTGTTTAACCAAAATAGATGTTATTCCTTTTTTTGAGCCTCCACGAAACGCTTTGAATGGACTTAGTGAAGTGAGAAAAAATGCAGGATATGCACCTGCAAATAGCGCTGAAATAATTCCAATCACAAATAATGAAATAATTGTTGTAACGGAGAAAACCAACTCTAATTTCACGTCTGCTAATTGATTAAAAAAAGGTAAAGTCAAATAAATTGTAACGACCGCTAAACATAATGCAATAACAGATTTTAAAATTGTTTCCGAAAAAAATTGTGATAACAGAGCCAAAATTGATGCCCCGTAAACTTTCCGAATTGCTACTTCTTTTCCCCGCTGCGAGCCGAGTGCAGTTTCTAAAACCGTAAAATTAAATGCACCCATTGACAATATCAATAATGCTAAACCTGCTACAATAAAGATATTCTTATAGTTACCGCGATTTTTGTCATTATATGAAAAAAAGTCGGAATGTAGATGAATATCTTTCAAAGGCTGAAACAACAACTTGTCATGATTCTTTTGATGTTTGCTCAAATAGTCTTGTAAATCTTTCCGCGTTTGCGAATTAAAACGTGCATTTTTAACCATTTTAACATAAACAACCGTATTTTCCCCTTTTGTCCAACTATTTAATAAAAAACTGGCTGGGCTTGTTTCATACCATTTTATTGATATTACAATACTGAGCCCAATATGCGATTGAGCCGGCACGCTGATAACCGCGCCTACGACACATTCAATGTTCTTATAATCTAATAATCGAATGGTTTTTCCTAATGCGGGCTCTTCGCCAAAAATTTTCTTTGCAACTACATCGGTAATTACCACAACATTTGTAGATTGCATTGCTTCAATTGGGTCGCCTTCTACAACGGGAAATGAAAATATCTTAAAAAATTGAGCATCTACCAAACTGATTTCTTCCTGATAAAGATGCTCCCCGCAACGAAAATGTATTTCGCCTTCATACTTTATTAATGTAGCATTTTCTATTTGAGGAAAATCCGAACATAACGCCGCAGCAAGTGGTAACAATGACCGGTCGCTTTTTACTATCTGTCCACTTTCATTTTTTAGATGCAAAACACGATATATCTCATCAGAATTTTTATGAAACTTTTCATAAGAATATTCGTTTTGAATCCATAAGTAAATTAAAATTGTTGAAGCTATACCGATAGTAAGGCTTATAATTGAAATTATTGAAAAAAACGGGTATTTTTTCAACTGAATAATTGCTAATTGTAAATTATTTATTAACATTATAGATGATTTTATTTATTTTTATTTATTTGACAGGCATTATTCATAAGCACACAGATGACACAGATTAAACAGATATACACAGATTTTTTCGAGGATAACTTGCTGAAAAGTAAAATCTGTGAAATTCTTTCGTATCTGTGTTATCTGTGTGCAAAAATCCATTCCCTTATGAAAACTAAAAGTTTGAACTCCGAATAAATAATGTATTTTAAACATAATTCCTATAAAAAAACAATTAATCCCCCGCTTTACCGCAAGGGATTAATTGATACTCAATTCATAATCACTCTTCCTTTGCTTCCTTTTGTAATGTAAAGTTAATCGGAATAGTGTAATAAACATTTACTGGCTTTCCATTCTGCTCTCCCGGAATCCATTTGGGCAAAACATTGATAGCCCTCACAGCTTCTTTGTCTAACAGAGGGTGAACTTTTCTCATCACTTTAACATTTCTCACATCACCTTCTGCATCAACAATAAACTGTACCATAACCCTACCTTCAATTCCCTTTTCCTTCGCTTCGTCGGGATACTTAACTTCGTCGGCGATAAATTTTAGTAATGCTATTTCACCACCGGGAAATTGAGGAGATTTATCTACGACTGCTAATGCATCTTTTGCTAATTCTTCGTCGTAGAGTTCCTCTTGTTCGATTTCAGTCTCAATTTCAGCCAAATTTTCGTCAGGTACTTCAACCGAAACGGGGTCCGTTTCAGGAGTTTCCTGCTTTGAATTGGTAAAACAAGACCATGCAACAGTCATAACCATTGCGAAAATCAGGCAGCAGATTTTCAAAGCAGCCCGATTTCCATTTTTGATTTTGGACACCATAATTAATCGTTTTTTAATCAGTGAATAACTAAAAGCATTGGCATATTCCGGATATACGCCTGTTGCTTGATTATATAACAGTTGTTTGTACTGTTCGATTGGAACGCCTTGTGCAACCACGTGCCTGTCGGCAAGATATTCGTGCAACTCGGCTAATGATTTTTTCAGTTTCCATACAAATGGATTGAACCATTGCAAAATAATCAGTAATTCTGCCAGAACTAAATCCAAACTGTGTAGTTGCCGCGCGTGAGCCTGTTCGTGCCACAAAATTGTTTCATAATCGTCATCTGAAAATTTGCTTCGGTCGATGTAAATTTTGCGGAAAAAAGTAAAAGCAGTAATATTTTCAGTGTTCATAAAACTATTCTTGGCAATTCTATTCCTTATTATATACATCCTTTTGAAAAATCGAATCAAGAAATATCCCATGCCAATAAAATAAGTTATATAGAACAACAAAACCCACGAAAAAGAGGTTTGATTTGTTTCTGCTAATATTTCTAAAGTTTCATCTATTTTTATTTCGGTAATAGTTGCTGTTTCCACCATAACAGGCGGTAAAACAGGGAGTTGCACGTTTGGTAAAATTATACAAAACAAAATTATTCCAAGCAACACCCATCGATTAAATAATAGATATGGTTCTTTGCGCATCAAAAAATGATAGATTATCCAAAGAAACGCAACAATTAGACTTGATTTTAAAATAAATTCGATAAAATTCATAACTTTGGTTTTTTAGATGGTTTAACTTCTTTTTTTTTACTTAATTCATTTTCTAACAGCAGTTTGATATCTTCCAATTCTTTTACTGACAAATTTTCCTGCTGGGTAAAAAACGAAACCATTTGCGCAGGTGAATTGCTAAAATAATTTCGTAAAACATTTTTCATATAACCTTTAGTGTACTCTTCTTTTTTCACTAACGGAAAATAGCGGTGTGAGCGTCCGAAGGCTTCATGTCCAACAACTCCTTTTTGTTCCAAAATTCTTATTATTGTTGAAACGGTGTTGTATGCGGGCTTTGGCAGGGGCATTTCGTCAATAATTTCTTGTACAAATGCCCGTTCTTTGTGCCAAAGAAATTGCATAATTTCGCTTTCAGCTTTTGTTAATTCTCTCATTATTATTATTTTAATTAGTTTTATAAATAAAATTGCGGTGCAAAGATAAAACTAATATTTTAGTTATGCAACTATTTTTTTAGTTTTATTAAAAAAAATTTTTTTATTCAGAATTCTTGACCATAAAAAATTTATTTGTTGTTAAATGGGGAAATATTACTTTTGCGGGGGAAACCAAAATGTCTTATTATTTGTTTTTTGCATTCCGTTAGGCAATGCTTTGAGCTTGTCGAAAAGAATGCCTCGCTTGGTAGAAAATAACGACACACGCAACCGGCATTCCGTTGGGAATGTTTCCTTTTTTATGTTAATGTGGATTAGAGGAGAATAAATATTTCAATAATAATCATCATACGATGCCGAACCATCATAATCATCGTCTTGCCCCATTTCGTCAATAATATCGTCAAAATCCTCGACTAATGTTTCTTCAATATAATTTTCTAGTTTATCATCTTCGAGTAATTTATCGAATTCTTTATCAAAATCACCGAGAAATTGTGATGGTATTGTTCCTTCTAAACGAACGCAACGAGGATTCTTTATTTTAGTAGGATTAATGTCGATAAGTTCGATATATAGGTATCTATCGTTAAACATATCAAACATATAAACTAACCTTTGATGCCTGATATTAACCATTTCAATGAGGGGAATTCTATCCATAACAAGTTGTTCAGTTTCGCCGTCGCTCATGTCAAAAAGGGTAATTTCAACTTCTTTTTTCCAGTCGATGTCGGTCAGGAAAAAAGATGTCATCTCTTTTTTGTCAAAATCTAATTGTTTTTGAATAAAATCATTAAAGTCTGAAAATAAGGCATTACTGTCAATAAGCATTTCAAAAACGAAATCTTTTTCTTCGTCTGAAATTATTTTAAATCGATATGTCATAAATTTATTATTTAAAAAATTTAAAAACTAAAAACTACAACCCAATTCCGATGAAAATAACATCATCTACTTGTTCTTGGTTATTTTTCCAATTAATAAAATTGTTTTTTATAATAAAAAATTGCTCTTTCATGGGTTTCTTATGAATTTCGTCGAGCATATCTTTCACGGCGCTAATCATAAGTTTTTTTCCGTGGGGACCGCCAAATTGGTCGGCATATCCATCAGAAAAGAGATAAATTTTATCTTTTGATTTGCCGTCATATTCTATATTAACGAATGGAGGGGCATTATAGTCTGTAACGTGGTCGCCGATACTCCTTCTAACTCCTTTATATATAGTTAGTTCGTCATTAAAATAGAGATAAACGGGGCGTTTTGCAGATGCAATTCTAATTTTGTATGTTTGCAGGTCAATTTCAACAATAGCAATATCCATGCCATCTTGGGAGAGTTCTTTTGTATTTTTTTGCAACAAAATTTTTATTTCAAAATCTAAACGGCTCAGAATATCTGCGGGCGAGGAAATTTCGGGTCGTTTAACTATATCACTCAAAAGTGTAGAGCCAATCATTGACATAAATGCACCCGGAACGCCGTGTCCCGTGCAGTCTGCGCAGCAGCACATAATTTTTCCTTTTAGTTCTGTTACCCAATAAAAGTCTCCACTAACGATATCACGAGGCGCAAAATATATAAACGATTCAGGGAATCGTGCCTCTAAAATATCGGCAGGGGGCAATATTGACGTTTGTATTCGTTTGGCATAATTGATACTATCGGTTATATCTCTATTTTTCCGTTCTATTTCCGCTTTTTGTTGCCGTAAAATTACTGTTTGATTAGCGACTTCCTTTTCTAATTGTTCTTTTTGATGTCTTAATTTACGCTCACGAACATTGATTACCAAATATATAAGGAAAAGAAATACAGGAATTGTGACTAAATAGAACCAACCTTTTTTCCATGGTGGTGCCGCAATTTGAATTTTAATTGTCAATGGTTCAATATTATAGACACCATCCGAATTAAATGCTCTAATTTTCAGTATCCAATTTCCATCGGGCAAATATTCACGCTCCCACCACGTTGTCGGCAAATTAATCCAATCCGTAGGTTTATCGCCTTCTTGTTCCAATTGATATTGGTAAGTTACTCCTTTGGGGTCTTTAAAACTAATTCCCATAAAATCAAGATGAATTACATACTTTTCTTTCCATGGATACGACAGTTTGATGATATCTGTAATTTCGTACTCTTTGCCAGAAATAATTATTTTCGTAAAATTAAGTTTCGGTGGAATAGAATTTTCGTGGTCTTTCAACGGAAAATAGTTAATTACGCCTTGGCTTGATGCAAACCATAAGTTTCTATATTTATCTTCAAAAACGTCATAAAAGTCGGCACCCATATTTTCTTCATATCCGAATGTTTTTATTTTGAAATCATCAAGGTTAATGCAGCTCATTCCGGGAAAATGTAGTACCCAAAGTCTGTTTGATTGGTCTAATGCAATTTTATAGCAGAAATTTTTAGCTAATCCTTCTGCTATTGTTATAAATTGCAAAGAATCACCAACAAATTTCGCTACTCCTCTTCCTTGTGTAGCGAGCCAAAAGTTTCCGTCAAGGTCTTCTGCTATTCCAGATATATCTAAGGAAATTTTATGTAGTTCGATGTCAGATTTTACAATTTTGCAAATACCCATATTTTTCGGTCCAATCCAAATATGCCCTTGACTATCTCTGTAAACAAAGTTAATGTTATTGTGAGGAAGTCCACGTTCGGTATTAAGGTGAATTATTTCTCCTGAATGTGTATTAATCTCAAAATAACCTCCAATTGTAGCCAAATACAGTGAGTTTCCGTGACCTTTCATATCGCGAATTTTTTTCCCTGTCAGATTATCGGTGTATCTATAAGGAATAAAATTTTTTTGATTTGGTTTTTGAACATAAAGTCCGTTATTTCCCGTTGCTACCCAAAGAGAACCGTCCTCAGATTTATAAAAATCTATTACTTCGTCTCGTGGAATACCAAATTGAATGTCAAATAACTCGAAATCAGTATAGCAATAGGGGTCTGCTTTTATGAAACCATTATCTAAGCCGAAATAGAACGATTCGTCTGTTTTGTAAACTGAAACTGCTTTATAGTCAACAAAACCGATGTCGCTTAAATTATAGAATACGTTACTTTCGTCTACCAACAAAAAGAGTCCAGCGCCGAATGTAGCGAACCAGTAGTTTCCTTCGCTATCGCACAAAATACTCCTCACATAATCGGCATCTCTGGATTTAAGTCCATTGGCGGACGAAAAATTAAAAGATTCTGTAAAATCTTGTTTAACAGGGTCAAAGAATAGTTTGATAACACCATTTCCCCACGTGGCGAGCAACAAATGACCATCATTTTCTTCTACAATATCCTGAATTGTCTCATTTTCTAAATCAAAATTCAGACAAAGACGGTTGTCGCTAATTTGCGTTGCCTGCGAACTTCCTGCAAAAAATCTGTAAAATCCCTCATATTCTGTTCCAACCCAATACTCGCCGATAATGCCCTTTCGTGGTTTTATGGTCGTGATTTTGGTTTGAGGAATATCTTCGATTTCAATAGCGGAAATTATTTCGTTATTATCATTAATTGTAACTTTCAACAATCCTTCGGTAGTTCCAACGAGTAATGTTTTTTCTGTGATAGGACAAATTGAGTAAAAATTGAGACCAAAATCTAACTTCTCTTTGTCAAAAAAAGTTGTAACATTTAAGTTTTTGTCAATACGGACTATACCGCTGTTTTGCACTACTGCCCAAATACTTTCACTTTTATCTTGACAAATACTCCTGACAGAACTATTTGCATCTGGAATCTCGATGGGAAAAAATTTATTATTTTTAAAATATGAAAAAGTTCCTGCATTGTGTCCTATCCAAACTTTTCCGTCAATGGCAATGTGTAGGTCCATAATAAAATCTTCTGCAAGATTGTCGGTAGTCAAAAAAGTGCGAAAATTATGTCCGTCATATTTCACTAATCCTTCTCCCGTCCCTATCCAAAGGTATCCGTCGAGACCTTGTTCAACGCAATAGACAAAGTTTTGAGGAAGTCCCATATTGGAATCATAATTCCTAAAACGAAACGATTGTGCATTGGCAATCAGTGCAATGCATAAAAACATCGTGAATAAAATGGGTTTTAATGTTATTAATTTCATGGTTTGTCGCCTGATTTTGGTTTAATTCCTATACTATATTTATATTTTGGTATTCCCCCGATGGGAATGCTGTAGAACGGCATCAACTCTCCGTATTGGTTTTCGAGATAAATGACAACGTTGTTATTTCTAATTTTTTTGTTTTTGTCCTTAATCATCTGTATGTCCAAAGATGAATTAATGTCGTCTTTACCAATGTGATGTTGGCTTGTAACCCATACGTCATCGCCCGACACTGCCATTCGTTCACCATTCTTTGAGGGTGAAATAATTCTAATAATTCCGTCGTCATCCCAATCAAAATTACTCTGTTTTATGGAAACAACCTTGTCGGTGATGTAAGGATAGATATGGGACACTTCGTTCACGTTGTCGTGTAACCTGAATTTGTACTTAAAATAAAAAGCAAATGCGCCTTCGATGGGTTTGTTAGAATTAGCGTCGGAACTAAGAAACAGCGTATAAACATTTCCGTCGTCTCCCGACAACCCTTCAACGACAAATTTAAAAACATATCCGCCATAGTCTTGCAACAGTTCTCCTTCTGAGGGGTTAAATGGACCGAATGTAAACCATTTTCCGTCAAATTTTGGGTCATTACCAAATGTTTTTGAGCCGAGCATTGTGCCACTTTTGTAATTTCCGTCTCTTTTTAATTTTCGGGCACCCTCGTTAGAACAAGCCCCTCGTCCGCCATAAACGGAATAACGCATCTGTGTATTCCACGAGCCTTTCAGTTCGTCGTGCATCCCTCCAACGTCTGGGTCAAAAACTCTAATGTAAATTGAGCCTTGCTGACTCTCGGGTATCGAAAAGAATATGATTTGAATAAAATCATCGTCTCCCCACGCGGTATCTCCATCTTTACCAAAAGTAATTAACCACGGGATATTTTCGTCAACAGCCGGAACGGGCTGTGCATTTGCCGACATCATTAAGCCCGCAAATAAAATAATATTAAAACAATAAAAAATTTGTTTCATTTTGATAATCAAATTATTAACTATAAATATGTCCAAAAATACTTAATACATCTCCGTTAATACGTAAATATTTGAAAAAAGTTGTATTTTTATGAAAAAATTTTTTTATTTTTATTAATTAAAAAAATTAAAAAAATAAATTAAAAATTTTTTTATTTTTATGCTATTAAAACAACTTTTTTTATATTTTTGCATTTTATTTGACAAAAATAATAGAATTATTTACGAACATAAAAACTTATATTTTAATAACTTAACTATGGAAAGTAGCGAAAATTTAGGTCATCAGGTTTCAGATAGTGATCAGGAAACTGAAACAACTGAAACAACTGAGGCAACAGAAACAGCGGAAACTACACACTTATTAGACAATGAACCGATAATGCTCGAAATTTCCGGACTGCAGGAAATTGCCGCTGATATTAAAAAAATTGTTGCTCAAGTGGAAGATTTCTCTTATAAAGATTTGATTAATAATCGTTTACATGACGAACTGCAAACATACAAGAATGGTTTACGAAAAGAATTTCTTTCTCCTTTACTAAAAGGAATCATCAGAGAATATGATAGAGCAGTGAGGCAGTATAATATTTATTCTCAAAAAGTTGACGAGCAAAACGAAGATTATATCAACCTGCTGAAACAATTTGAAAATATGGCATTTGCCCTATTAGATTTGCTTAGCGATTATGATATAGAACCATTTGACGCTGAAATTGGAGAACTATATTCTGCCAAAGAACATCGAATTGTAGAAATTTTTGAAACAGATGATGTTAATCAAGACGTTACCATCGCCTCCTGTAATATTTGCGGTTTCCGCGATATATACAACGACCGAGTGATGAGACATGCAGAAGTTAATATATTTAAATTTAAAAAATAGATAAAAAAACAAATAATAATGGACAATACCAGACAAGTATTCGGAATAGATTTAGGAACAACTTATTCTTGTGTAGCACAAGTAGATGAATTTGACAGACCGGTTGTGCAAAAAAATTTTAATGGTCAAAATACAACTCCGTCAGTAGTTTATTTTGAAACAGATAGCAAAGTGATTGTAGGCGAAGAGGCAAAAGAGATGTTGAAAGCCGAACCAGAGCGGACAGTTGCTTTTATTAAACGTTTTATTAGCACTGATGAGGCTTACGAAAAACCAACGAAATTTCCTGCCGGAACCGACCCCACGCAAATATCTGCTTATATCCTAAAAAAAATCGTTAAAGATGCCAATGATGCCTCTCAAAGTCCTAACCCTGTTACGAAAGTAGTTATTACATGTCCCGCATATTTCGGCACAAAAGAGAGACTCAGAACCAAACAGGCAGGCGAAATCGCAGGACTCGAAGTTCTCGGAGTTATTAACGAACCAACAGCAGCAGCAATTGCTTATGGAATGAAACTCGAAGATAATAAAACTGTCCTTGTTTATGATCTCGGCGGAGGTACGTTTGACGTTACCGTTATTAGGGTGAGCGATAAAACCATTTCTGTTGTCGCTACTGACGGCAACCACCACCTCGGCGGATACGACTGGGACAAAGCTCTCGCTCAATACCTTCTTAATCAATTTAATAAGGAACACAAAACTGAATATACTATGGAAAACAACATCGCCCTCGCTAATCTGCTTTTGCTTGTTGCTGAAGAAAAGAAAAAAACTTTAACAGGGCGCGAACGTGTTAACATTGTTATTGATTACGAAGGAAAATCAATGCGTTCATCAATTTCACGACAAATGTTCGAACTCTTAACAAAAGCTCAATTGGACGAAACCATCCAAAAAACACGTGAAGTATTAGAAATTGCAAAAGGTAAAAACGTTTCACAGATTGACGAAGTTTTATTGGTAGGCGGCTCTTCGAGAATGCCTCAAATTAAAGCACGAGTAGATAGAGAACTCAAATGTGATGCCAAATTGACCGACCCTGACGAGTGTGTCGCAAAAGGTGCCGCTATTTTTGCACTCAACGAATACTTTTCTAAAGCAATGGAAGATTACGCTGAAGGAAGAATTGACGAAAAACCTAAAAATATTATCCAAAAATCGCAAGTTAGAGTTATTAACGTTACAAGCAAGAACTATGGTACTGATTTTATGGACGATAACGGAAAAGATATGATTAAACAGTTGATTTTTGCTAATACTCCGCTTAATAATTGCCGTGGTGAAGACCATTTCGTTACCCGATACGACAATCAATCGTATGTTTCAATGAAAGTTTACGAATCAGATGTAACAGAAAAAACTACAATAGACCCAAGTGAAGCAGTTTTGTTAGTGGGAGATAAATCGTTACAACTATCAAAAAATTGGCCCAAAGGAACACCAATAAAAGTAGTATTTGAAGTCGATTCAGAAGGAATTTTAAACGTTCACGCAAAAGTTGACGTTGACGTATTAGAATTCGAACTGAAACTAAAAGGCGTTAAAACACCCGAAGAAATGGGAAGCGCCATCGCAAGAGCCGCACGAACATTAATTGAATAATAAAATAAAATAAAATAAAGATGTCAATAATAAAAACATATCAACCGCTAATCGAAGCCGGAATTGAAAAATATTTTTCACAATTGGCTGATCCACAGGGATTATATGACCCTATTAAATACGTTATGTCCTTGGGAGGAAAGCGTATTCGTCCTGTTTTGTGTTTTGCAGGATGCGCACTATTCAACGACGAAGCCCTCGACAATGCATCTTTACCAGCAATAGGTTTAGAAATATTTCACAATTTTACTTTGCTGCACGACGATTTGATGGACAATTCTGATAAACGCCGAAATAATCCTACTGTTCATAAAAAATGGAACCAAAATTCTGCCATCCTTTCGGGTGATGCAATGTTTGCATTGGCGCACTTATTTATTTCGCAAGCACCAAAAAAAGTGTTGTTCCCCGTTATTGATACTTTTAATAAAACAGCATTAAATGTTTGTGAAGGGCAGCAATTGGACATGGACTTTGAAAAACGAAATGACGTTAAAACGCACGAATATCTTAGAATGATTATGCTTAAAACAGGCGTTCTTTTAGGTGGAAGTCTTAAAATTGGTGCTATTATCGGTGGCGGAAAAAAGAAGAATTTGGATGCACTCTATACCTTCGGAACTTACATCGGAATGATGTTTCAATTGCAAGACGATTGGCTCGATATTTATGGAAATAGCGAAGAATTAGGAAAACCTATCGGAGGCGATATCGTTTGCAACAAAAAAACTTTTTTATTGATTACTGCACTTAATGATTTAAAAGATACAAGCAAAAATGAATTGTTGTTATGTCTTAATAATCAGGAACTTGATAGAGAAATAAAAATTGAAAAAATTAAAAATCTTTACGAAGAAGCAAATATTTCAAAAAAAGTTAAAGAAAAAATAAACTTTTTTTACGAAATTTCGTTAAAGAGTATTGATGAAATAGATGCTCCAAAAGAAAAGTTGAGCCAACTTGTTGATTTTGCGGATGATTTGATGAATAGAAGGAAGTAGCTATCAGTGAATGAGTGAATGGGTGAATGAGAGAATAAGTGTAGGGGCGCACCCTTGCGGTCGCCCGCCTTGTAATAAATGAGTGAATGGGTGAATGAGAGAATAAGTGTAGGGGCGCACCCTTGCGGTCGCCCGCCTTGTAATAAATGAGTGAATGAGAGAATAAGTGTAGGGGCGTACCCTTGCGGTCGCCCGCCTTGTAATAAATGAGTGAATGGGTGAATGAGTGAATAAGTGTAGGGGCGTACCCTTGCGGTCGCCTGCCTTGTAATAAATGAGTAAATGAGTAATAGACTTTATATAACAAAATAAATAATGGAACAACTAACGGGAAAAATAATTCAGGTCATTGGACCGGTCGTTGATGTCGAGTTTGAAGTTGATGTAATGGAACTTCCAAAAATTAACGACGCATTGGAAATTCTTCGGGACACTGAAGAAAATATTATTATTGAGTGTCAGCAACATATCGGCGAACACGCTATCAGATGTATTGCAATGGACTCAACAGATGGACTACAACGAGGGCTGAAAGTGTTATCAACAGGAAACCCAATTTCGATGCCTTTGGGCGAAGAAGTTAAAGGTCGTTTGATGAACGTTGCAGGTCATGGTATTGACGGAATTGGAAACGTGAATGCCAATGCAAAAGCCCCCATACACAAACAATCCCCTACTTTCGAAAACTTATCTACCGAAACTGAAATTCTTTTTACAGGTATTAAAGTTATCGATTTAATCGAACCTTACTCAAAAGGCGGTAAAATTGGCTTGTTCGGTGGTGCTGGAGTAGGTAAAACGGTTTTGATACAGGAATTGATAAACAATATCGCACTCGGATATTCGGGTATTTCTGTATTTGCAGGAGTTGGCGAACGTACACGAGAAGGTAACGACCTGCTTAGAGAAATGATTGAAGCAGGAATTGTAGATTATGGCGATGAATTTAAAAAAGGTCTCGAAGAAGGAAGGTGGGACGTTGATAAAATCGACCGCGAAGCATTAATCAAGAACAGCAAACTTTCAATGGTTTTTGGACAAATGAACGAGCCACCCGGAGCCCGCGCAAGGGTGGCATTGTCGGGTCTTACTATTGCTGAAGGTTTCCGAGATGGCGAAGGAACTGGCGCAGCAAGCGACGTACTTTTGTTTATTGATAATATTTTCCGTTTCACACAGGCTGGCTCCGAAGTGTCCGCTCTTATGGGACGTATGCCATCCGCTGTGGGTTATCAACCTACGCTCGCATCTGAAATGGGAGCGTTACAAGAAAGAATTACATCTACAAAACATGGCTCAATTACCTCTGTCCAAGCAGTTTACGTACCCGCTGACGACCTTACCGACCCAGCACCAGCAACTACTTTTACGCACTTAGATGCCAAAACAGTTTTGAGTCGAAAAATTTCAGAACTCGGTATTTATCCCGCCGTTGACCCCTTGGATTCAACGTCAAGAATTTTAACTCCTGACATCGTGGGTGAAGCACATTACAATACCGCACAAAGAGTGAAAGAAACGCTTCAGAAATACAAAGAATTACAAGATATTATTGCCATTCTCGGTATGGAAGAGTTGTCTGAAGAGGATAAATTGGTTGTTCACAGAGCGCGACGTGTACAACGTTTCCTCTCGCAGCCGTTCTTTGTTGCCGAACAGTTTACAGGTCTAAAAGGTGCATTTGTAGCCATCGAAGATACTATCAAAGGTTTTAATATGATACTTGACGGCGAATTGGACAAATATCCTGAAGCCGCATTTAATCTCGTAGGAACAATTGAGCAAGCAATCGAAAAAGGCGATAAATTATTAAGCGAAGCAAAGAGATGACAACAAAACCAGACGACCTATATTTAGAATTAGTAACACCCGAAGTTATTTTATATAGCGGTGCTGTCGGTCTTATTGATGTACCCGGCGTTTCGGGGCGTTTCCAGATTTTGCGTGAACACGGTGCAATTATTTCAATCCTCAAAAAAGGTATCATTCGTATCATCGGGAAAGATAGCGTCGAACGTAAATATAACTGCACTGGCGGAACAGTGGAATGTTTTGAAAATAGAGTTACTATTTTGATGGACCATCCCGAATAATTAGAATAGAACCCATTTTATTTTTTCTATTCCAATGAAAATTGTTCTTGTTCAGTACGATATAGCGTGGGAATCGCCGTCATTCAATTTAATCAAAATTGAAAATATGTTTCTAAATGAAACTGAACATTTTGATTTGATTCTTTTGCCTGAAATGTTTAATACAGGTTTTTCTATGAACCCCCATAAAATAGCCGAAACAATGGAAGGTGATACAATTAATTGGATGAAAAATTTTGCATTACAAAAAGATGCTGTTATCGCTGGAAGTGTTTCTATCAAAGAGAATGGACTATACTACAACCGATTTTTGGCTGTTTATCCTAATGGAAAAATCGAAAAATATGACAAAAAACATCTTTTTCGCATGAGTGACGAAGATTTGGTTTATACGCCGGGTAACAAAAATTCAATAATAGATTTAAAAGGGTGGCGCTGCGCACTATTTGTCTGTTATGATATACGATTCCCTGTCTGGTGCCGCAATCGAAACAATTATGATTTAGCTCTTTTTAACGCCAATTGGCCCAAACCAAGAATTGACGTTTGGAAAACACTCCTAAAAGCGCGTGCTATTGAAAATCAATGCTATACAGCAGGAGTTAACCGCATCGGAAATAGTAACGAAATAAGTTACAACGGACATAGTTATATTTATGATTATCTTGGTAATATAATCGGCTCATTAAAAGAAGATGAAGAAGGATTAATAAAAGCAGAACTTTCACTTAATAAACTAAATCAATTCAAAGAAAAATTTCCTGCTTGGATGGATGCGGATGATTTTACTGTTGTTGGTAGTGAGTAGTGAGTATTCAGTAGTGAGTATTCAGTAGTGAGTAGCGAGATTTGAGTGTTGGGATGTGATGTGAGCAGTGAGATGTTGCCCACACAATGTCATCCATCTGCTTGTTGCACAAAGTTTTGTTTTTTGAATAACAAAATAAAACAGTTCAATCTCTTTCAAATAAAAGCTCTTCATCAAGCATCTTTTTATAAAAATCTTCGTTTTCTTTAAGTTGTTTCTTTAAAATATCTCGCTCAATTTTTTCTGTTTCGTCTATGATATTTTCTATAAATGTCTGTTTTTGTTTTTTGGGGGAATAATCTTCTTCAAACGAGTAACTATCATCCGGGGTTATGATTATATGGTCAATTAGTTCAATATCAAACATCTTAGCACACTTTCTAACACGATTTGTCAATTTTATATCTTTGTCGCTTGGCTTTTCATTTCCACTGGGATGATTATGAACTAATATCATACCTACTGCATTTTGTAGTAATGCGCCTTGCATAATCTGTTTTATACTTACGGTTGCATTTGTATCACTACCCTCACTGATTTTTATTATTGATAACAATTTGTCTGCATTATTGACATAAATGACATAACACATCTCTTTATAATCAAGATGAAGTTGAAAATATTTCACTTTTTTCATAACTTCAAGTGTAGATAATTTATCATCAACTATTGGTCGTTTGGAAATATCAATTTTTTCTTTGATATATAAACCAACCTCTTGGATTTTGTATTGGGTTCTTGCCATTGTTTTAGTTATTAGTTTTATCGTGTTCCAATTTTACTGCAAATTCGCTAACCTCCATTTTATTGTCAGCTACTTTTTCAATTTCAGATTTGTATTTTCCAATCCATAAAGATATTTCGTTTTGTAGATACTTGTATTTTTCGTCGGTAAATACTGCGTATTGGGTATTATCGATGCTAACTACGCCTGCATAAACACGTTTCTCATCCAAGCATACGACAACTAATGGCGTTTTGGGATATGAGTTATCTCTGTTTTCATAAATCATTATTTCGATAGACAGGTTTGTCAAATGTTTGCCTAATACTATGTAACTATCTTGCGCACCTTCTCTGTTCAGTAGTCTTAAAAACGTTATAAAAATATCAACGTCAAGCCGACCTTCACCTATATCTATTATTTCACGCTGGTATTTTTTTGTCCACTCCAAAACTGCGTCCATATTTTTTTGATTCTCGTTCTTTTGCTTTTTCATCTCTATATTTTTTAGTATATTTATTTATTGATTTCTGAAATCGTACTCTAATTTAGCCACGAATTCAGTAGTATCAATTTCATTATCAGCCACTTTTTGCAGGAATTCCCTATATTTTTCTATCCACAGTGATATTTCTTTTTGCAAATAGTTATATTTGTCATCAATAAATACTGCTTCTTTTGTATTTTCTATGCTAACGACTCCTATAAAATCCCAATTGTCATCCGTGCATACGACAATTTGTGGCGTTTTTGTATGTATGTAAACTTCGTTTTCATCGATCATTATATTGATAGGGAGCCTTGTCCGATGTTTACCTATTTCTCTGTAATTATCCAAAAAACTGTCATCAAATAGAAATTTATTAAACGCCTCATATAATATCTCTTCTGCAAGACGACCTTCATACACATCTACTATTTTTGGTATGTATTTTTCTGACCATTCTAAAATCATATCCAACTCCTCTTCCTTCATATCTTTAACATCAAATTCTTTTTTTCGCTTTTTCATTTGTGTGTTTTTTTTCGTTTTTGTAGGTATGTAAAGTGCGTTTTCATCAATCATTATATTGATAGGGTGCGATTCTTTTTTGGTTTTTTTCATATTAAAATTATTTTGTATGTTATTTTATTTATTATCAATTTTTTGGGTTTAATGGTTTTGAATTGTTTATTTTCAATGTCTCGCACACGCTCATGCGGCTATGTGGGGCACGACCACTAAGCCGCATGAGCGGGCGAAACGATTGTGAGTTTGCTCAAAAGAAATGTGATCTTCACGGCAACTCAATAAATCGCGGAGTCTTTCCCATTCTTTTACACAAAGGTTCCCAAATATATTTAAAAACCTTCTCGTGTTCTAAATTAACATTTATATGCCAGCCATTCGCTTCTACAGTAGATCCTTTGTCTGTTAGTTCATCAAAGGATTTGGCTATGTAATTATGCAATCTTCCATGATTTTCATCAGAATTATAGTAGTCTTCTAAAATTTTAGGATTTTCATATGAAATATCTTCAACAAACGCTTTTATGGCTAACTTCATATTACCAAATTTTAACATACCTTTAGAAGATGTATGAATAATTACCTTTCGTGGTTTTTTATACGATATAATTCTTAAATTCCCTTTAAATTGTGATTTACGCGGTATCACGGCAGGAATGATCGCTTGTAATTTCTTACCAATAAAATTTCTCAAATCTTCTTCTCCAACAGAAAATCCATTGAGTAATAGAACTTCGTTATTTATCAATTTTGTAAGTTCTTCCTGCAAAAAATCGTTGCTAAATAAATAGCTCCAGCCTTCTTCCATTATTTTTTCATACTCTGGATCTGTTTGGCTTTTCTTTAATTCTCTTAAAATTTTTATGGCATCGCCATTCGCAACCTTTTCTTTTGATAAAAAGTCGCTCAACCTTTTGCTTGCCGATGCATTTTCAATTACCACTACTGATACCAATTCTATGCGTTCATCTTTTTCGTTATAAACATAAAATTTCCACATTAAACCATTGGTTAAAACACAAACAAAATTTGTATTGGAGTATTCCCGCAGATATTTTTCCAATTGTTCCTCTGCTTTTTCATCCAATTCAACACTTTTTCTTTTGACTTCAATTAGAACTTTGTGTATCCCATTTAAAATCAATGCATAATCTATCCTGAAATTAAATTTGGTACGAAATTCAGGATATACCTCCTTCGCATCTGTAATTGTCCAACCCAAGTTGAACAAAATAGGAAGAACTATTTCTTGCGAAATCTGACGTTCATTATAATCGTCAAACGTGCCATCGCTGTCCTTCCTGCAAATGTCCTTTAGATGCTTTTCTAAATTTTCCATATGATATAAATTTTAATTCGGACTTCTAAAAATATTAAATTTTAACATTTCCGAACAGTTGAAGTCCCGTAACCATCCAAAAACGTTATATTTTTATACAAAAGTAATTACTTTTTTTATTCTACTGATATTATTTTGAAAATTACTAAAAATAAATGTGATTTTTTAATTTCAACAATGTGTTATCTTGTTGTTTAATAATGATATAAATGTATTGGGATAGGGAGACAAAAACTCCATTTTTTACCATATAATTTGTTATTGCTTACTAAACCAATACTTTTTTCCATTTGAAGAATCTATAACATCTTGTCGATTTAACCATACCCATGATACAATTTCTTCTGCATATCTTTCATATCCCTTAATAAACAAAAATTGTTTAGGGTCTTCTGCACTGACAATTCCAACAAATTTGTTATTATTTTTTGTACAAATAATACAAACCTGGGACTTGCATACTGCAAAATAAGAATCAGTATCAATATGAATATCAAGACTCGTTCTATTCATACTATGGGTTTTTGGTATTTTTATGAAATCTCCAATATCATCCATTTTTCTTGAAAATCTTAAAAACAAACGAAACACGTCAAAGTCAATCTTTTCATAAAAGACATTATTTATATTTTCTCTGTTGTCGCTAGTCCATTGTATTAGTGAATCAATGTCAACTTTCTTACTATATTCTCCATAAACTTTCAAATCGTGAACTCTAATGTATGGCCACTTTCTTGATTTTTTTTCACCATTTCTAGGATCAAATTTTATCCTTGCTTCATGTTCTGATGTCTTTTTACTTAAAAATATAGATTCCAAAATCCCTGTATCATCGTATACCATTTTTGCCATTTCAAATAATGGCTTCATTTTTTTATTTATAATTTGCATATAATTTAATTTTTTATATATATTAATTTCCTAACAACCTAAAACAGATTATTCTATAATCCCTCGGATTAGCGCCTTTTATTCTTAAAAGCTCCTCTGTTCGTTTTATCATTTCTAAAAGTGTGGAGTTGGATGTAGTTATATCATCATCTGTCATTATATTTTTTCCTATTATTAATATGTTGACAATATCCTTATCAAAAAAATATTCAATATTCTCAAATCTCAAATAATCATGAAAATACTTTCTAAATTTGACTTCTTCGGTTCCTGCAATTTCCTTTATTTCAAATTTTCCGACATTATTGAAACGGCTAATAATTCTATTAACTATCTCACTATCTTTTTCATATTGTTCTTCTGCCCATTCTTTCGCCTCTTTAATTTTTAGTTTCAGTTCATCGCCATCATATTCTTTTAGATATTCTTTTGCTTTTCTATATAATATCTCCCGATATAAGTCCTGCTCATTAAACCAAATATTTGATTCTCCCTCTTCTGATGGCCAATACCAACTATCCTCTTTTTGTACTTTGTTATTAATCAAACGTAATTCCATAATTTTCTTATCTTCAATTTCATTTGCTCCGTAAACCGATGAAAGAGTTTCGTACACAATAGAGTCAGTTAATTTATCGTGGCTTGGTGTCTTTGGATAAATAATGACGCAAATATCATTATACTCTTCATAATCTATTTTATGAATCCACTTTAATTTTTCTAAAGCTTGTTTAATAAACTTTTCACCAATCCAATTTTTCTTACTTCTATTATCTTTCAATTGTTTTCTAAATTCGCTTTTTACATCGTTAAACTCTTTTTCGTCAAAAAAGTTGCCGCTAACTTCAGAATATTCTTTAAATTTATAAGATACAAAATGTATATCACGACTAACTTCTGTATTATATGTTTCATCGCATAAGCACATAATGTTATCGGGATGATCATCATTAAAGTTAATGTCAAACGTGTAAACGAGTTTACTATTAACATGTACTTGGTCAGGCGGCTTTGTTTCATTTATACTTTCAAACACACGGTCATTAGCTACTATGCCCACAAAATCAAGTCCTTGCATTTTTCCTTTGGAAACATTTATGATGTCTTGTTGATATTTTCGTACCCATTGCACAATTTCTTTTGAATATTTTTCATATCCCTTAATAAACAAAAACTGTTTAGGGTCAATTGCACTGACAACTCCAACAAATTTGTCATTTGAACATTTACATATAACAGAAATTTGAATCTTTTCATATTTGTAATAGTCCAATTCATCAATCCACACAGAAAGAGATAATCCACTTCTCCATGGTTTTATAGGTATAAAATATTCGAGATCATCTACTTTTGTTGAAAACATTACATATAAGCGAAAGATATCGTTATCAATTTCGTTATAAAATAGATTATCAATTTTTTCTTTATTGCTGATTGTCCATTTTTTAATTGAATCTATATCAACTTTTTCTTTATTATATTCTCCCACAACATCTAAATCGTGAACTCTAATGTAGGGAAAATTTCTGATATTTTGTTCACCATCACAAGGGTCAAATATCACTATTACTTCAGGTTCTCCAAACTTTTTGACTATTGATATACCCTGAGCAAACCCTGTGTCATTACTCGATAGTTTTGCCAACTCAAAGAATGGCATCAATTTTTTATTCATAAATTATTAATTTTGGGTTATGTTTATAAATATTTAATTCCATGTTATCTTCCCATTAATTTAAAACAGAAAATTTTATAATCATCAACACTTCCGCCAGTGGCGTTTATCAGCTCTTCGGTTCTGGTTATCATTTCTATAAGCGTGGCATTTGAGGTGTTGATGTTTTCTTCTGTTAATATATTTTCATCTACCAATAGTATGTTTGTATGATCTTCATCTTTGTTGAATATACTTATCTCAAATTTCAAATATTTCCGAAAATGTACTCTAAAAAGTATTTCCTCTTCTTTAGCAATTAAATTTATTTGAAATTTGCCACATTTATTAAAACTATCAATTATTTTATTAACTATTGTTATTTCTTTTTCAAACTCTTCGTCAGGTATTTTATAATGTCGTCTATCAATGAGCATTTGGTCCACGTGGAACCAAATCTTTTCTTCCTCTGGTCTCGGTTTCCTATACCAGTCTTTTTCGTATGGTATAGGATTTTCTATCATTGGTATGTTTTTAATTTCTTTATATTCAGCATAATCTAATGAACGAACAAACCTACAAACCGCACGCGATATTTTATCATTTAAATTATTACTCTTAAAATTTGGAAATATAATTATATTAATATCGCCAAATATTTTAGAATTAACTTTCATTTTCGAGTTTAATCTTCCTAAAGCTTTCTCTATCAATTTTTTGCCAATCCAATTCCTACTATTTACTTCCTTTAATTGTATTTTTAATTGACTTTTTATTATATCAAAATCGCTTTTTGTATAATAATCTTTAAGTTCTTCATATTTCTTAAATCTATAGCCAAAATAGTAGACATTTCCGTAAAATTCCTTTTGGAGTATTGGATCACAAAAGTTCATTACGCTACGGGGACTACTTTCATCAATATAATCCATTTTGAAATCATAAATGATATTGCCACTTTCATTATAGACATAATTACTATTATCATGCTCTAATTTAGATAAAAATTCGTTATACTCTACCTTTCCAAAAGCAAGTCCTTTAATATATTCTTCATATTTTATAATCCATTTACTTATATCGTTGTATTCAAATCCTCTAAATTCTTCAATAAATACTGTTTTTTCAGGATAAGATACCTCTACTACCCCAATAAAATTTAAATTTGTATCAAGGCATACTACAATTTGTGGAAAATTTCTATAGTCGAATTCTTTCCAATTAACAAGCATAATATCAAGTGGTAATAATGTTTTCTCTTTTTTGAATAATACGAAGTTATCTAAAATCTTCTCATTGTAAAAAATCTTGAGAAATTTATAAAATGTAGTGAAATCAAGTCTCTTGCAACCAATTTCTATTATCACATATTCATATTTTTTAATCCATTCGATGAGTAATGCCATCTCTTTTTTATTACGTCTTGGTTTCCCAGTCCATTTCCAATCAGGTAGTGAAATTGATGACCACTCCAAAATGTTTTGATTTTTTCTTGTTGGAAATTTAACTTTTCCTAAATACCCACCATTTGTGAAGTAATGACAAATCATTATGTCAAATGGAAGAGTAATTTGATTTGATTCTCTTCCTTCGGTTAATGCTTTAAAATTTATTCTTGGCATATCTTAAAATTATTTATTAATATTATTATATAAGTTGATAAAAATTTTTTTTATTAGAAGATTTCAAAAATATTTTTTGATGATCATTTTTTCTTCAAGTTTATTTTTTGTTGAGTCCACTCCGAAAAGTGTTTATTCTTATTATACATAATAGTTGATAAAAAATTTTTTTATTAGAAGATTTCAAAAATATTTTTTGATGATCATTTTTTCTTCAAGTTTATTTTTTGTTGAGTCCACTCCAAAAAGTGTTTTCAACCACAAAGTACACAAAGAATGCACAAAGATCACAAGTTGATATATGTTGATATTTAATACTTTGTGTCCTTTGTGAAATCTCTTTGTGACAAAATTTATTCTTGGCATATCTTAAAAATTTTTATTCTTATTATACA
>Ga0099364_10000048_pt1 | contig 173803 bp, 220 predicted proteins | sample TergutTh196P3_FD_73070 | JGI IMG/M metagenome (GOLD analysis project Ga0099364, IMG submission 73070) | Microcerotermes parvus P3 segment gut microbial communities from Pointe-Noire, Republic of the Congo - Th196 P3 | ecosystem: Host-associated > Arthropoda: Insects > Digestive system > Gut ... | reverse complement strand
AAAATAAAAATATATATTATTTTGATAATGATGAGATAAACTTTAAAATTAAATATAATAATGATTTATTATTAAAACGTCATCAATTTTTTATTGAAAGTCAATATTATAATAAATTTTATTTAGGCACTCCTACAAATCCAATTACATATGAAATAAAAACAAATGAAGATTCTATTGATTTAGATATTGATCATGATCTTTTTTTATACTTAAACTTAACTGAAAAAAAATTAATAAAATTAATTTCATCATCTAAAGTAGAAAGAAATCAATTTGAAGACGAGGATAAATTATTTATGCCGGCAATCAGAAATGGAAGAATTTCTAAATTTACTTATTCATATGATAATATTGCTTTTTATTCTAATAATTTAATTTCGATTTACGGAAACGTAGGACAATTTTTATTTATTCAATGTGTTTTCGATCATGATCAAAATTCTCGAGATCAACAATATAAATTTGACTCTATTACTAAAATAAATGGAGCTCTCAAAAAGGATCCGCCAGAATCAACATTAATAAAAATTGATGAGGGAAATAGCACATTATATTCTAATTCAATTATTGAAAAAGAAAATAGTGATACTTTTTATGGTACAATTAACAAAACAGTTCAAAATTTTTATTTTCAAATTTTAAACATAGAGTTAGATTTATTTTTAGCAATAAAATTAAAATCTTATAATGTAAATATAAATACTAATAATTATAATTCTTTTTTAAATTTTAGATTAAATAAATCTGTTTTTGAACCAGAAGAATATTGTTTTTTAACTTTTGATATTCCTAAACATATTAAAATTGATAATGATTTAGCTATTGAAGTAAAATTAGGTAATATTATAGAAGATACATATTTATCTTTTTTAATAATGAATAATGTTCAATTAAGTGGCAATGCAAATTATAATTATAGAATTCAAAAAGGTAAAGATCTAAAACATGAAAAAGTAGATAGTTTTAAATTATTAACTAGTACAGAAAAATCTCATGTTATATCAAGTACTTCAGACCATGCTACAACTTTAGACATATTAAGAAGTGCAATTATGGTTCCATTTGAATCAAAATTTAGCGATTACTATTTATACCAACGCCCAGCTTATGATATTAATTTAACTGAGGATGAATTATTACGTGTAAAAAATATAGAAACAGTTACTTTTAAATTTAAAGTTTTATATAATAATATTTCTATAAACCCTTTTCTTGATTATATAAAAAATGTTTCTTTATTAACAACAGTACCTGGTGAAGAGGGCACTCTTCAAATTATTAAAGAGGGTTATTATAGATTAAAAATGTGTGGTGGAAACACAGGGAATGGCGGAAACGGATATCATGCACCTTTAACTTTAGTATCTCCAGATAGATTAAATTTAAAACAAACGTTTGATGCATCAAACGTTATTATTAATATTTATGCGAGAAAGTCAGAATATGTATCTTTTCCAGTACCCGGCCCTTCCGGCCTTGAATCTCCTATACAAGGTACTCATTGGGACTCATATGAAGAACTTACAATTCCAACAGATCCTGACTCTTCTAAATTAATAATTTCTTGGGATACTTATTTTTTTATAGACCTTTTATATCCTTTAGATGATTTAGATTTTAAAACTCCACTGGGACGAATGCCAGACCTTCCTGATATTGCTGGAAATTATATAACAATGGTAAAAACTGTTACAAATGAAAAAACTATAAAACAAGCTATTAGAGATTTTATTGATGCTAATTATGCTGGTCAAGAAGCTCTTGACGGCGGCCCAACTATTCCTAATCAGGGTTGGAAAGGTGGAAATTGGCAAGGAAATGTTGGTCATGAACCATATGATCCTAATCCACCACAAGGTAAGTCATGGAATGGATATTTTACAGATGCAAAAAGATACTATTACTATGCTCCATCATCACAAATTATTTTAGGTATAGTAGATAAATGGATTGTTGAAAATGGTAAAAATACTATTTTATTTCATACTCTTAATGGAGAACAATTATGGTCACATCAAAAAGTTAAAATTATTGAACAGTCTATATCAGGAAGAAAACAAGATAGAGATATAACTGGTTATAATGCTTGCCGGCCACCAAGATCAAATGCTCCTTATCAAGGATATATTAGTTGTCCTGGTGGTAATTGGTTGACTGGGTCTGGGCTTTGGAATCCAAATGCCGGCGGCGCTGGCGCCAATCCAGTAACAAATTGTCCAAGTTATTCTAATGGCCTTTGTAATAGAGATCCAATATATGGTCCTTGGAGACTATTATCTTTTGATCAGTGGGCACGTGATTATGGTTCAGTAGAAACAGAAGTAAATGTTTTATCGGGTACTAAACAATTATATTGGGAATTTGATAATATTGGAAGAGTCGATAATGCTAAATTAAACTTGGGACGACCATCAACTTCAATTATCTTCGGCGGCGGCGGTGGAGGCGGCGGTGGAGGCGGCGGTACCGTTACTTTAGATTTTGAAAAAATGTATGGAAATCATTATGATTATGCTATTGAACCTTGGGAAGTTTGTGGATTAACTGGAGGATCTGGTGGTGATGGTTTTATTGGAGGAGATAGCGGTGATGGAAGCGATGCTGCATTTGGTATTTTAGAACCACATTATAGAATAGAATATCCAATAATTCAGAAACCTCTTACAGATGCTTTATTCGGCGGCGGCGGCGGCGGCGGAGGGGGATCTGTTGGTGTAGCTTGGCACGAAATTCCAACTTATTATGATAGAATAGTTCTAGGACATGGTGGAGCACCAGGTATTCCAGGAAATGGGTTTTTAGAATCTGGACGAACTGGGTCAAGTGGACTTCCTGCAGCTTCTGCAATTCCTGCATTACCAGAAGCAAGAACACTAATTGTTTATCCTTATGATTGTACAGAAAACTTTAATAGATTTGTTCAAGGAAGTAATGATAATTTAGAAGGTGTAGATAGAGGACCTCAACAAGGGGTTGGTATGCCAGCACAAAATTTTTTAAGAAATTCTGAATTTTTAAAATATAGAGGAGCTTTTATAGATTGTATAATTTATTTAAAAGATGGTGAATTAAATTATATTGTAGGAGAAAATGGAGAAGACGGAAAAAATGGAAAAGAAGTTGCAAGAGGAGAAATGGGTGCTTCTGGTGGAGCAGGAGGTGCAGGAAGCCCTTCTTGTATTTATAAAGAATTAAATACTAATTTAGAGAATTTCTCTATAGAAAATAGAATACAATTAAAAAAAATAAATCCTGTTTTTTGGAGAAACTTAACAAATATTTCAGAAACTGATTATATTAATCATTCTGGTCATGTTATAAAAAATGATAATAGTAAATTTGTTATAAAACAAAATATAGTAAAAACAATTAATGATGAAAATATAACAACAAGTCAAGGAGAAATTATTTCTGCATTAATTACAGCTGGTGGAAGAGCAGGAAAAACTTATATTACAAGAGAACCAAATATTTTTAGCTATTTTCATTATATAGAAAGCTATAAAAGAAGTACAGATACGTCACGATCATCTGATGTTTATTATAAACATCGAACTATTGGATTGAAATATGATTGTGATTATGGTAAAAGCGCTAAAGCAAAAGAAGCAAAAGGAATATTTTATAATATTGTTGATTATTTTTTAGGTATAGGATTGGGTACTGGTGATATAAAATTTATATATCAGCCACGAATAACATTATCTCCTGAAATGGATCGAATACAAATTTCTCCGGATAAAATCAGTAATTTTGAAATCTGTAAAAATTTTTATAATATAGATGAAAATAAAATTAAATTTTTAGGTTGGGGGGCTGGTGATAATAGAGATTACGGAGATAGAGATTCTATGGGATTTATTAACTCGTATATGGATGAAAGAATTAGTAATTTAGAATGTGATGATAAAAATGGTGCAGGAGGCCAACCAGCAAATATTAATAAAAAAATAAATCAAATACTAACAAGGCAGTCATCAATATATTATTTTTTTACTGAATTAAATGAAGAAGTATTAACACATTCAAAAGAATATTTTTATTATACAGCGGCCGAAGCACGGCCGCTGGGCCCAGCGGGGCCGGCCATTGTTGAAGGAGCAGGTAAAGATACACTTAGAAAAACTTGGAGAAGAGAATTATATTCAATAGACTTCCCAAATACTGGACCAAAAATAGAATTATTTTATTTAGGAAAAGATAGCATTTTTAATGGTTTTAGTAATAATGGTTCTGAATTATTAGAAACTGATTTGGAAAATTATAAATGGTAAAAATATATAATAAAAATAATAAATACTATATTAGCGGACACTCTGAAAATAAAGAAATTTGTGAAAAAATAACTTTAATGTTAAAAAAATATGAAAAACACTCTACATTTAAATTAATTCTAATAAATAAACTTTTTAATACTTATTTATTAGAATTTAATAAAATTGAAGAAGAACAATACATTTTATCATTATTAGAAAATTTAAGTATTTTATATAAAGATAATATAAGAATAATTAAGTAAAATTTAATTAAGTATATTATATACTTTACTAACTAAATCAAACATTTTTGGTTCACAAATATCTTTTAAAACTTGAGAACTAATATTATTTAATATTGGTCTTCCTTCTATTGCAGTAGAAGGATGCCCTGGAATATGAAAATATGTAATTAAATGAGATAATTGTAAATAGGCTTTATGATATCTCTCAGAATCAGTAGAATTTTTAGAAACATAATTCTCAATCATTTCATTTTCTAAAGCTCCAATATCATCAGCAACTAATCCTCTTACATATACATAAAATTCTCCAGGAAAATATATTCCGAGTCTTGAAAAATGAAAACAATTTAAAGGAGTTTTTTTAATTGTTAATGTAGTTGGTTCATCTTTTAAGTATACTTCCGGAGGATCCATATCATTATCTGTATCAGTATCATATTTTAAGAATATTAGTGTATATCCTTGAACATTTTTTATTGCATCCCACCATATAAATACTTCTGATCCATTATTAATAGCCATATAATTAGAACTTGGATAAAGAGTTCTATTATAATTAGCAGGAAATTCTTCTTTTGGATAATTGATAGGTTCTATTTTTGAATTTAGATGTATTTGATTAACAATATGTTCTTGTGCTTTAACTTTTACAAACATATCATATTTTAATGGAATATGACCACCATGAATTCTAAAATCTTGAATTGTAGGTCTAAATCCAACCATTTGTGGAGCTATTCCAGAAGCTCCGTTTGTTAGTACTGAAGAAGATACTCTTACTTGGGCATCATCATCAAAATTATTAGACCATGTCTGTCTAATACCTTTAGTTGCAATAGCTAAATTATGTGTTGCGTTAAATAAAGTGGTAGATGGAACCCAATTAGAGTTCATTGACGGATCTAATTCTAAATTACCTGAAATTCTTCCGCCAACTGCTTCTGTAGTAACATCTAAATCACCAGAAATTTCTAAAATTTTAAAATCATCTTTTATAATAATTGTTTCAGCTGGAATAATTAAAGCATTTGGTATTGTAAAAGAACCGATTGAAAACTTTTCTAAATCAATTTGATTAGGACTAGTTCCTATTGTTCTAGGTTCAAAAACTAATTCATTTTCATTAAATACTTCAAAAGGCATAGTAAATGCCGGAGCAACATTAACCCAAGAGCCAGAGCTATTAACACGATATTGTAATGTATTAGTAGACACACTTACTATTCCGGTACTAGCATTTAAAGATATAGTATTTGAAATACTTGTATTTAAACGTACTTGAATGTCTACTTCTGTTGTAGAAGGAGTACTATTATGTTGAATACCTTTTATTACTTTTTCAGTGTATTGTGCTGCGGGAAAACTTAAAGTTCCAGATTGATAAGCTCTTCTTTGTGGAACGGATATTTCAATGGGACTCTTAACTGTTATATCTTTAAAATCTGTTGTTGATTGTAAATCTAAATCATCACTATTAAAATAAGGAATCCAACTTTCAATAATATTTTCAATATATCTTGTTAAACCATTATTTATTAAAGTATCTCCAGAATTAGTTCTAGGAATAATTATTCTTCCTAAATCTAATTCAATATCAATAGTATCTTTTAAATAATTAAATGGAAGAGATTCTTGATCTGCATCTGTTGGTTTTTCATATAAAAAATTAACATTATTAAATAAATTAGAATGCATATAAGTATTTATATCTGGATTAGCCCAACCGCTTAATTGATCTACACTTCTAGCAAAATCATCTAAAGAATATCTCCCAAATGAATAATTATGATAACTAATAAAAGAATCTGGAGCTTCAATTTCTCCTTGAATATATTGATTATTTATACCACTAATATAATTATTTGGATCTACTTGAATAATACCACTTAATACCCATCTGTCAATAATATCATAAAGATTTCTATTACTTATTGTTTGCCAAAGTTTAGCTTTTTGATTTTCTTCTGGATTAGTCCAGTTTTTTGGATTATAAATTGGACTAATAAATAAAGCACCAGCTGATGAAATTTTGTCATCCATAAATCCAAAAGCTGAATATTGACCATTTATACTAGTAGTACCATCTATAGAACCATTAAAATGAATTAAGTTTTCTCTTGCAGGCATTGGTCCTTTATAATAAATTTCATCTATAAATAATTTTGAATTAGGAAATACCGGTGATTCTTTTACAGAAGAAAATAATCCATTTATATTTTTTACTAAATAGGATTTATTTAAGTATGTAAAATAAGAACTTAAACTCATATTTAAGTCATCACAATTTTCTTTTAAGAAAGTTAATTTATAAATAACATCACTTAATAATCCTTCTAATGATTGCGTATAAACTATAGGTGTTCCTTCTCTTCTTGTCCCCATAAAAGTAGTATTCCACCATCTATTATTATTAATATAAGCATTTGTAGTTAAAGGAGATAAATTAGCATTTTCAGCACCTCTCGGCCATAAAAAAATTCTATTAGTTCCGCTTTCTTTTACAGTTTTTTCTAAAAAAATTACAGCTGCACTTAAATATCCTTTTTGGTCTGTTCTATTTATATCAGAAATAGAACTCGATGTGGCATTCCATATATAATCAGAGTAATTACGTAATTCATTTACATAAAAATATACATTATGAAATTTTCCTGGATATTCTGAAGTAGTATCATAAATATAATTTCCAGTATCTTTACCATTATCGGCATCAATTTTATAAGTACCTGAGTCTTCATATCTTCCAAAAATTTCATAATATAAGCTCTTAAAATAAGATGAATAAGGCTTATTAATATCTGAATTTTTTATAATAATATCATTTTTAAATAATTGATCACTAACCCGTAATAATCCACCCTCATCTAAACAATTTTGATATAATTCAAAGGCTTTATTAGTTTTTCCAATAGTCCCTGCTGGTAATGTTGGAGCATCAGCACCAAAAACTGATCTTTCTAATCGCAATAATCTGTCTTGTGTTTCTCTTGCTGCATAATTTAACAGACTAAGATTATTTTGATAAGTTTGATAATTACCGCCTTGAATTACATAAGCATTAGTATCGTTAGTTTTATATATGGTACTAAATATAGAATTTATTTCTTGAATTATATGATTCCATTCAGCTTGTCTATATGTGTTACTTTCGTTATTAGTAGCATAAATATATGAAGTACCACTAACATAATTACCACTTACTGAAGCAAATATTTCTCTTCTAACATCATTATTTAAGAATCTTTCTAATAATGGGACAGAGCCATCAATTCTAGTTTCCCATTGTTCTTGTGCTGTTCCAAGAGTATATTCATTATTTTGATAATTAATATCTGTATAATTAAAAAAACCTACTGGAATTTCATGAAGTGTCTTTAATGCGGATCTAGGAGTAGTATACAAACCAGACGGATTATAGATTGTGCGGCCTTCATTGTAATCTAATAAACCGGAAATATAGTGCTTTTCATAAGTTCCACTTACTAGCATTTTAGCTGTATTCTTAGCTCTAAAGTTCAATGCCATATCAGCACTTAAACCTACTGTATTAGCTTTAAAGTCATAAGTCCAACTTATTCCAGATAAGTTTCCACCTGTATGCAAATTACTAGGAGCAATGTACTTCTCTAGGAAACTGATTTGATGCGCTTGATTATGGATATCAAAGTGTTCTCCGTAATTCTCATACATCTTTTTCCAATATACATCTTCTGGATAACCTTCACCACTTAATGGGCCTGGACTAACTACTCTAATTTCAGTGGCGCCACTTCCTACTGCATAAAGTTTTTCATTTCTTTCATCAATGCCTGCGATAGGTATTATGTCTGCAAAATGAATAGCATCTTTAGTTACCAAATCTCCATTAGCTGTAGCATGCGGTTGCCATAGGTCAGATCGCCCTAACTGATTAAGTAATAGATCGTGATATTGTATTGGTCGTCGTCTAACAGTAATAAAAAGCTTTAAGTTTCTACCAGTAGTAGTATATTTTGTTCCAATTGGCCAAGTAATTCCTAAACATCGTAAAGAGGGTATCGAGCCATCTGGTCTAGTAAACATACCAAGAAGCCATCTATTATTTACAGAAGGATATATAACCCATTGATAGCCATAATATTCACCAGCGTCATTTCTAAAAAAGCCAGGAGGAATTATTATATGTTGAGTTCTAGCATTTGGATTAATAGGATCATCAGGCGGCACTTCAAGTTTTAAAGTTATATCATAGTTTTCTATAAGTTGTGCATTTCCTGCTACATAATATCCTAAATCTACTAATGGCGTGATATCAAAAGATGGATTAGGATTCGTAAAAAGAGAAATAGTTGGATTATTAGTCCATTCATGTTGAAATACCATTTCTGGCCAGAGATATTGCATTGCATCTGGGCTACCTTCTGTAGTGTACTTAATTTGTGAAATTACTTTAGCTGGACTAGTGCCACCAAGTTCTGTTACTGAATAATATGTATCTTTGAACATAAAATATCCATTACGAATTCGGCCAAAATCATAACGAGTATCTACAGTAAACGGTGGAATAGGAGGAGTATTGGCTAGATAATCAAGTAAGTCAACAAAAGTTCCATTTTCTGTTAACGAATACATATACATTCCATTCATATATGTAGCTTTCATTAAGTTTTCAAAATTAATGGAACTATAAGGATAATCAGGTGTTAACCCAGCCCAAGCTTCAGTTACTTTATGAACTTGTGTTGGATCTATAATGATAAATCCAGGATCAGCTACAAACTTAGTACCAGAACTTTCTCTATCATTATAAGCAGGCTTAATTGTACCTAATGCTTCAAACTTTTTAAGTGTGCGAGGATAACGACAATCTATAAGTACCCGATTATCATTAAGTATGATACCAACTTTATATTCATATGTTTCAGCACTACCAATAGTAGTTATGTCACCTTTATTAAGATAAAGTTCTTTACCAAAATCTACTGGTGGAAATTGAAAACCGCCATATCCTGGTTGTTGAATTTCACCCTCTAATATACCTAATCTATGACAAAGTACATTTTTAGTTTGAAGGTCTGTTGATACATAGTCATTTAAGTCAATGACATAATTAGGAACTGATTCAGAACCCATGTTTTTAGGCTTAGCTAAGAACGCTCCAATTGGACTATGCTCTATTCCAATAAGCAAGTCATCATCTGTCAATATGACTTCACCAACCGGAACATTTATGCCTCCGATTTCTTCTTCTTTTACTTTAACAAAGAAAAGTCTATCTGTTGGTTGATTTTCAAAAATAGGAGCTGTTCCGTGATAGTTCTTCATTTGTACATCAAATTGTGTACTATCGACCATACCACGAACATCACCAGCTAATGCGACTTCAATAACTATTTGTTGATCTGTAATAAGATCTTTAGTAGGAGCGTCTGCTAATCGTCCAATAGATACTATGTTGCTGCCGTTGTAATAAGCATGAGTTATATCAACAGTTAACCCATTAGTACATCCTATAGGACAATCATCTGGATGATTAGTTACATAGACTGGTTTGCCAATGTCATCATAAGTCCATAGAAAGCGTCGTGCATTTCCAGTAGCTGTCTTATCTTTTAATGGAGGAAAAAAGAGATTTTCGCGTTGATCTGTTAAGTCATATTCTATTTGACCATGAGACAATACATGAACATGATCTAAAATCTTATACCCATCTGTTCTAGTTCTTGATGCATTTCCAGCTTCTAAGGCGATACCAATTGACCATTGGTATTTCTTAGGATTAGTTGGAATAATAGCTGGATCAGCAGAATCTTTAACATCACCAGCTAAATCATCCAATAATCCAATAGAAACTGGTTGTCCTCTTTTGATGAATGCAGCATTCGGTCCTTCTGAAATATCAGCATTATCGCCAACTTCATAGACAGAAAGCGGAACTAACCAATTAGATGGCTCATCATGTGCTATACGATATCGTAGTTGTTTTGTCTTATCATTTATCCATATACTACCAGGACTATATAGCCCGCTAATTGTTGTGTCTATCTTTTCATTCATATTAGTTAGTTCCTCTTAAAAGTACTCATCATTAGTATTAGTTGTGCTAATTGTTCTAATAGGTATTAGTAATGCTTGTTTAGAAGAATGCCACTGCCCATCGGCGCCCATATAAGTTGCCCATGATGGTACAACATCCTTGTTTGTAGTAGTTATGTCTTCTCCGTCTTTAGCCATTGGACCTAATCCAACACCATATTCTGGTATTGGTAACACATTACGATTAAAGCGCTCGTCATACACAGTGTTAGGAAATGTAGTTTGATTAGGTGACGGCACATCACGATAAGAATCTTTCGCGCTATAATCTTTGTGAAGCATATATGTTGATCCACCAGCTTCATTATAGATTTGGTCATCTGAATTAGGTCTGCCTAATAGTCCATTGTAAGCCACATTATTATGCATCATTGTCATATAATAGACTAGATTCCATCTTAAACCTTTAAGCTGAGCTTCTAATTCTCGGATAGATGGGGTTGTCATTGATGGCAAATACTGTTCTGGTGCGGGCATTGCTTCTATGCTTTCAAATACAGTAGCAATAGGTCCGCCATTACAAAGTATTGTATTAAGACTAACAAATTCTTTAATAACTTGATATTGTATTTTAGATGGATCATTAACCCAGTGTTTGATGTCATAGTATGGTTCATCATCATCGTCTAATTCATAATCAATAAATGTTGGATCACCAATTACTTCTCGTTTGAGAGGATCTGCGTGATCTTTGAAACCGTGATTTCTAATAGTTGGGCGTGTATCTATTCTATTAAATCTATTATCTGCTCTATTACCTATTGTTCTATCTTCACCCCTTGGCAAACCAGCCTCATCTCCAATGAGTTCTCCATCCGGACGTCGACCAGCTATTAGCTCCTTAATCATTTTCCACAACTCATCTATAGTGGGAGAAATGATTCTACCATTCATATGTAAGTTACCATCTTTTGGGAATAGTATTGGATAGTCTTTATAGTCAGCACCTGTTTTTCGTGATTCTGGATCAAACCAAACTTGTGGTGGGGTGTTGAATGCTAATGACGTGTAAGTATCTGCTTCATCTTCAATAGCTCGTTCTAACGGATCAATAGGTAATGCGCCTATCTTACTCGCTGGGTCATCCGCTGCATTTATGATCTCATCCATACTTCCATTATCATAATTAGGCTTAACTGTTATTTCAGATGGTAGCAAAGTTGTACGTAATAAGTCAACAGATGGCGTAGTCATTGGAAGATACGGTCTAGAGGCTCTTGCCCTGTCTTTATTAGGCACGTGATTTTCATGAAAAAGTTCTTCGTATCGTCGATAATCACCAACATTAGTAAGCATCATATTATTATGGATAACTTTTGCTGTCTTATTAAGAGACTGATCAAAATCACGATAGTCAATATAGTCTGCAAAAAATGAGCATTTAACCCACACATAACAATGTTGTAATAAGTAAAGTGTAACTGGATTAATATGAGATACAGAACAGTCTTCAGTATCTATGTTAATAAGTGTAGCTACATGATCAGCAAAATTGTTTTCAGTTCCTCTTATTGGATCAAAAGATGAATTGTAGTACTTATACAGATTAGCCCAAATATTGACAGACTTGGGGTTAACACATAAGCCATTGTAAGCCATATATCCGCTATCTTTGACTATGAAACGATCTTCAAATGAATGATCTCTATTAGACAAAATGATATCAGCATACTGAACTTCATTAGTAGCAGATTCTGGATCATTTGGATCTCTCAAATAAGCATAATCATTTTCTAATCCTACAGTAAATGGGTTTGGATAATCATCCCAAGTATTAGCATCTCCTCGACTAAAGGCCATTACTGAATTGTCATAACAGTCAAAAGATGTTAGTGGCTTCAATGCAGCGTCTTTATCCCAGATTTTGATACCATTAGAATATGGTAGATTATCTTCAATACTTAAGTTATAGTAGAAGTCATCTGGTCTTAATCGTTTGGGTTGTAGCCATCGTAATACTTCAATATAGTCTGATGGTGTAACATCTGGAATTAGCTTTTCAGCTTGTGGCCAATTCAAAAATAGCGGTTTTGTGCGCTTATCAAACTTAGGCAAACATATGTCAAATCCGCTTCTTGCAAATTCTTCAAAAGAAGTTCCCCAGTTATCTGTTTCATTCTTTTCATCATTTTGATTGATAATTCTATGGCCTCTACCATTTTTAATAATCTCTGGATCATTATCTATTTGATATATGTTAGAGTCAAAAACGATTATGTTATGTTGCAACTCAAGACCCATTGACTTAAAGTTGCTTCTTTTAGCTGCTTGATGGAATCGAGAGCATAATCTGTTAGCCTTATTACGATATAGCATTAAGTCATATAATGACACTTGCATCGCTACTGGAGTATACTTGCTTTGTGAAAGCGGGACTTTCCACTCTCTATATAATGTAATTGGTACTGCCATTTAATTGATTCTCCTAAATTTGCATGGGGATCTTGTCATAATAGTTAGTTGTAGATTGTCTATTTCCTTTTGAACATTGAGTTAGTTAATCTTATATAATATATGAACATGAAAAAAGCAAGATTTACATCGCTACAGTCAAATGGTCCCGTATTTCCTGAGAGTTACTCTCCAAAGGGATACAAATTGGCCGGGGAAACTCTGCCTTCCTTAGCAGAAGAGATGCTTTGGAATGCCGCAAGATTTCTCGACAGCGACTACGAAAAAGAAGCCTTTTACTCTTCTAATAAGAATATGTGGCTTTGTCTCAAACCTGAACTAACTGTTAAACAGCAAAACTTATCTTTTCCAACCGACTTTATTCCTGTCTTGAAGAAAATGAAAGCAGATAATGAAGCCCTTAAGGAAGCCAAGAAACTTCTAACTAAGGACGAAAAACTGGCTATCAAAGCTGAAAAGGACGCACTCAAAGATCAGTTTGGAACAGCAATCCTCGACGGTGAAACAGTCCCACTTTCCGGCTACATGATAGAAGCCCCTAATTGGATTATGACTCGTGGAAAAGACCCACGTAAGTTCAGTTGGAAGTATCGTGTGCAACCTAATGAAGTGATTCTTAATATCGTTAATGGAAAAGCTCCAGCAAATTGGCCTGAGAAAAATGTTACTGCTGATGATACATCCATTTGGGTAATGAAGTACAAAATCAACTGCGGTCATGATGGAATGAGTTCTTTCAGACAGCTCAATAAGATCATCGCATTTGCTCCTTCAGTATCAGTTCGTCAAGCCAATACTGCTGGTAAGTTCGACAAATCAAAAGACATTCTGGCTAATTGGACACACATTCAGTCCGAAATAGAAAAGGGCTGCTTAAAAGGTGATCAGGAAGCTCTCATAATCTATCTAATTCAACACACCGGTATTCGTATTGGTAATGAGAGAGATGATAAGTTCCAGGCGCTCACTTATGGAATGCAGACGTTGCAGCACGAGCACATGAAACTTACACCTAACACAGTAACTTTCGACTTTCTCGGTAAAGATTCAGTCCCGGAAAATCGCACAATAGAAATTGATCCAGCTATTTGGAAACAGATTGATAAGCTTCATCGCAACAGCACAAAAGGTAATAAGATCTTCAATAAGGCTAATCTGAATGTTAACGGTTACTTAAAGAAGATCCATCCCGGTGCAACTGTGAAGAATCTTCGTACTGTTGTTTGCAATGAGGTGCTCATCAATAATCTGAAGCAGAAAAAGATTACGAAGAGTAACACTGAAGCCGAAAAGATCCGTGGCATATTTGAAGCTAACTTAGAGATCGCAAAGACGATGAACCACCAGAAAAATGTTGGAAAGAATCAGAAAGAAGGCGAACAGAAGATAGCAGAAAAAGTTGCCAAAACGAAGAACAGAGTGAAAGAGCTTAAAGTTCGTCAGGCTGCAACACTTGCCAAACTTAATGAGAAAGCTGCTAAGTTCAGAAAACTATATAGTAATACGCCAAAGCTTCTTAAAGAGAAAATGGCTGAAATTGATACAGCAAAGGCTAAATTAGTGGCTCAAATGGAAAAAGCAAAACTTTCTATAGAGAAAACTGAGTTCGCATTAGACAAAAAGAAACTGACAAAAGATATAGCACTGGGTACCAGCCTTTGCAACTATGCTGATCCTAATGTGATATACAGTTACTGCAAATCGATAAACTTACCAGTGAGCAGAATATTCTCTGCTAGCCAAATGAAGAGCTTATCGTTTGCAGAAAGTGTAGACGCTAACTATTGGAGAACATATCCAAGCTAAATCTTATATGATATTTAAGGGAGATATTAGATGAAACTGAATGACAAGTTATATGATGTGAACAACAATCTTGAAACAGAAAGTTCTGAGTTTGAGATTGCTGCAAACGCTAAAATGTTCGACATATTGAGCAATAAGATCTATGAAGATCCTATCAGGGCTATTGTTCGTGAGTTATCTTGCAATGCAATAGACGCCAACATAGAAGCCAATAATGACGAACCTTTCTTTGTGTATCTCCCAACTGAAATGCATAAGTCGCTCATCATTGAAGATCAGGGCATTGGAATGACTCATGAAGATGTGATGACAGTCTATAAGTCATACGGTAAGTCGACTAAATCAAATAGCGACAAAGTGATTGGCGCCTTAGGATTAGGCGGTAAGACTCCATTAGCTTACACTGCCCAATTCACTTTAGCAACCGCCAAAGACGGAACCCTCAATAACTACATTGTGTACAAAGATGAGAATGGCATTCCCAATGTTACCCTCGTAAATAGTCAAGAGACAGACAAAACTGGGACTGTTGTTGAACTCATCATTAAAGATGAAGACATAAAGTTCTTCCACCATGCTGCAATTAAGACATTCTTATTCTTTGATAAGATGCCTATCATCAAAAGAGGGGAGAATGACTTTTACAATTATGTAGACAAGAATTTCAATTCACTCTATAGCAGACTTTCAGCCGAGGAAGCCAAGGAAGCCTACAAAGTAGCGCGGGCCGTGCTGAAGAAAGGTGCACCTTTAGAAGACATAATCGGTAATTCAATAGTTCGTAAAGTATTAGAAAGTTACAATAGCACTCATGGTATTATCATGGGCCAAGTGTACTATGATGTGAACTATAAGCAAATACTGGGCAACTATGGAAATGCTGCTAGTTTGTGTCTTAACTTTCCAATTCTCGGAACACAAAACTTAAAGAAGATCTTACACGTAGATCTTGGCTCAGTATCAATTCAGCCTTCAAGAGAGTCGCTTAACTATAACAAATCAACTATAGAGTATTTGCAGAAAATGTTCTATGCCCACTATGAAGATTGGGCTGCTGAAGTTAAGAAGCAAATAGTCAAACCAGGTGATTATGTCAAAAAGTTCAACAAAATCCCGCATGCTAACTTAATAGCATCCCCAGCATTTGATGGTGCTGACAGTACAAAAGTTAATTTCATTAGAAAGATCTATACAGATGCAATCGAACACACACTCAAGTCACTTTCTATTGCTGCTGCTCCTATGTACTTGATTAGAACTAAAAAGAACACTTATGAAATGGCTAATGTTCATAAGTACATTGGAACAAAGTTCACATCAACGTCAAGAGATTTCTTTGAGAACATAATGACCAAAAAGGAGATAACAACTGCTATAGTAATTGATGAGTTGGTCTTTCTTGACAAGCTTGGGTCATTTCATGCAAAGGCAGACGCTAAAGGAAAATCCTGGACTTGTATTCCTGTTGGAATGAAAAACAAATTGGCAATTATGAAAGTAGAAAGTTCTAAAATGTTATTCATTGCACCAGAACTTGTATCAGTATTTAAGAAGTTCTTTCCAACAATGAAATTCATTTATAGTTCTATTGCAGTGCCTCCTAAGAGTGCTACAACTAGTGTTCGTCGTGAAAGAGACACCTCACTGAAATGCTATGATTACTATAATCGTAAGTATATTACTGCAGAAGCTGCATTAGAAATTGCCAAAAATCAACCCGTAACTTATGAATGCTTTGAAGGTGATGATCCAATGCATCGGGGTTGGTGGTTCACACCTAAATTTATTGACATAGACAATAATCCTAAATTGAGCAAAAAGGAAAGTATCACTATAGACTATAGTGGCATAAATCGTGATAACTATTGCAAAATAGACAAAATAGATGCTTGCTTAAAAGACATATTGAACTTCTCACCAAGGCACTTCTTAGTAGACTTTGCTTTCTTTAAGAAGAATAATTTAGTAAGTCGTAAGAATTGGTTCTATATTGATAATTATATTTTACATATGCTTGATAATAAGCAATCTATTATTATGAATCATATGTTAGAAAACAACTTTCACGGTAAATCATTTATTGCTAATAGAACAAGAGCTGAATACTTTTTAGATATTGGGAAGAAATATCCTGGCTTTAAGAATACAATTTTTGGTCAAGAATGCCAAAGAAAGATAGCTGAGACTGCAAAACCTGAAACTGACTTCTTTAAGATTCGTGACCTCACAAATGCAATGAGAAGATTACTTGTTGGCTTAAAACCATATTCAGTCTATGATACTGAATTATCTTTGAAAGTATTTGATACATTTGATCCGATTATTAAAATGGCCGAGGACAATAGAAACAATGCTCAGTGTCATACAAGAACAGACTATATGACTCCAATATTAGCCGCTTATCCTATGCTTCAATTTGCAAAAGATAAGTCGCTAGATACTGAAGACATAGTTAACATAGTAGATTATGTTGCAGAAAGGGACAAATTATGATTAAGCACATATTGACAAACGATGCCATTTTAGTTCCTACAGCAAAAGGAACACTTCAATATTCTCGCATAAGTAAGATATGTGATCGCGTATTAGAAATACTACAGAGTTCTGATAATGTAGCCGATTTAGAAAAATTAGGAGCCATCTTTTATGAGGATGATGAGATTACTATCAACCAAGATAAAGATTCAGAAGTTATTGAAGTCTTTCACAATGGCAAATACTTTGATTTAGATGACCGGCTCACTAAAGAATTCTGCAAGTTGATAGCACTTAATGATGGATTTGAAATAGAACACGGGGCTAACTTTTTGAAGAAGCTTCTCAATAGCCGAATTGATTTTGATGCCCTTCTTGATATCTTGTATCAAATAGGCTTTTCTTTCACTTCAGAAGGTGATATTGTCATAATGAAAGAATACGAAGAAGAGGGCTACAATGAGTACTTCAAACTTCGAACACATGTTAAAGGCGATAAGATCAAAGGTTCTTACTGTATAGTTGACCCAACTATTTTAGACGTCGATATGTCATTTGATGTCTATCGCATTATTGGTCACTATCTTGGTAAGCCAGATCAGAGAAGGTACATTCAATATTTAACAGGTACTCATTTAGGTTCTAAAGCATCTTTAACAAAAATGTTCTCTCATCATCATTTTGATGGCTTTAATACCGAAGAAGCATATAACAATTTAGAAAAGACATTCAAAGTGAAACATATTCCTTATGACTCATTTGACCTTAAGGAAGAAGTGATGGCTTCAATACTTAGAAGGTTATCATAGTGGGTTACAAATGGAATGGCTTCTCTATAGTAGATAGTCCGAATAGTTCAGCAGCAATTGTCTATCATTGTGGTTGTAATCTCACTTGTAAGTATTGCTATAATCCAGAATTAAGACACCCTTCGGATAATGATCTATCTCTTAATGATATTCTAATCAATATCCATAACTTAGTACAATACACTGAAATAGAAAACAAATCTAAATCTCTTGGTGATCCTATTAGTTGGACCAGAGTATGGACACCAGTTGATTGGTTGATCTTATCAGGCGGTGAACCATTATTAGACAAACCTGTTAACATAAAGAGCATATTAGAAAAGGCTAAACAATGTATGCTCAAAACTGGCATATTTACGTCTGGCAGTCGACCTGACATGATATGGTGGCTGATTAGCACCGGATTAGTGAACTATTGGCATGTTGACTTTAAGTATTATGAGACACAAGATACTGAAAACTTTGAGATAGATGCTAATGCGCTTGAATCGATTAGATTGATATATGACAGTATGAGAGCAGACAACACAAGTTATTTACATATCAATACTACACTTATGAAATCTATTCATACTGAAGATATACTACAATACATGAAAAGTCGCATATTGAACCAAATGAAATGTGATAATGAGATCTATATAACAAATAAAATAGAAGACGTTAAGTTATCTTGGATATTGACACCCATCTCAAACGATTTAACAAATACTTTAACACCGATAGATTATGCTAAAGACGGTTTTACTGCTAAAGAATTAGAACAATTATACTCTAGTATCAACTAATCCACGAACTATTTGACTACTATAATTTCCATTAGTTGCTATATTGCGTAAAGTTTGTGGACCGAAATTAGTTGGATCAATACCTTGAGCAATTAATGAGTTCAATCTAGCATCAAGAACAGTTGCCGCCATTCTACCATTAGCTGATGTATTCATCATAAGTTCTTGTTTAACACTATGATAATTAGGAATATCATCTAATCTAACACCTGTTAGTGTCGAACTTGTTGTTGCATGATAATTACCCGGTTCATTAGCGTGTACCGTTTGAGTCCCTCTTACATTACCACCTAAAATTTCAGTTTGTATTGCTTCTTGATTTCCCGCGCCCACAGCAACTTGATTCCCGGCATTTGCTATTTCAGGTTCAGTAACTAAATGTCCTGTCTCTGGAATTACTTCACCTGGCTCCATTTGAGAAAGTTCAGTATTAGTAATCCCCAATGGTTCAGGTTGATGCATTGGACCGCCTTCTCCAACATGAGCTGCAACATCAGTACCAAAATCCTCTAATCCTCCAGCTGGTGCAACATCGTGAACCACCTCTGCTATTATGGCCTCAGCTTGGTCAGCCTGAACCCCAGCATCTGTCAAAGCCTCAATAGCATTTTCAGCCGGTATTTGTCCACCATTAACTTGTGCTATTTGCGTTAACTCTTGAGTAACATTATCTGCTACTTGAGGTGGAACTTGACGTTGTGTCATTACATCTTTTGCCCATTGAATATCGCCTTGAGTTAAAGTTTGACCATTCACTATATCACCCGGTACTGCATTAGCCTGTGCCGCGATGCTATTTTCGATTGTGTCAGCGGGTAATCCAGCTTGCTGTTCTGCAACTTGTGCTACCTGAGTTAGTTCTTCACCAGCAGATTCTGCTATGACTGCTGCATCAGGAACAGCCGCAGTAAACGCAGTTGCTATAGCTTGAGCAGATTGTTGAATAGCATTATGTAATCCCACAGCAGTAAGACCACCAGCTGCAACACCGCCTATTACTGAACAAACTGTTTGTATGAACTTACGTCCTTTTGGTGAGCTATTTAGTCGTTGTCCAACTTTATTGAGAGCCTTACTCTTAGATGACATCATTGCTTTACTAAACCAGTCATATAACATAGCACCTAAATTGCCGCCAACTTTTGCCCCTAGTTGCCCCATCTTCAAAGTTATGGCTGCAACACCGACACCAATAATCGCTCCTAATACCATTCCAGGAGGGCCCATGAAAGCAAACATTGCGCCAAACTTAAATGCTGACATAGCATAAGCAAATGGCTTAGCAACTTTAGCTGCAATACGAGCAATAGTTCCACCAACCTTTTTGATAGCATTTAGAAAGATACCACCCTTCTGTTTGCCGAGTTCTTTAACACCATCACTAATTTCAGTAGCAGCTTCTTCTGGAGTTATCTCACCAGAGTCAACCTTTTGTTCAACCTCAACTGCTAATTTCTCTGCAGCCTCGTCTGGATTTTGTTGTACTTCAGCAGGTGTTGGCATATTCTTTAAGTCATCTTGTTCACGTTGCTTCTTAATAGAACGATCAGCATCTAAGATCTTTTCAGCAAATGCTTTAAGATTTGCAGATCGTTGATTATCAGGTTCTTCATCACATCTAGCGATTACAGATGACACTGCTTGAAAAAGTTGTTCAGTTGTGATTGATGGATCCATTGGGTCATCAGCACCAAACTGAGCCATAAAGTTAGCACCGAAAGTAACATTAGCTGCATGTATGAATTTTCTAATGATTTGAGAAAACTGTTCATCACTTTGTGCTCGTGTTTGAGTTGGCATTTGAACAGCCTTTCCAGCCTTAGGTCGCTTAGTATCAAATCGAGCTGCTTTCTCTGGATCAGATAAGTCAATACCATTTCGTTTCATCATACGACGAGCATTATCTCTATCCTTTCGTGCACGTTCTCGAGCAGCATAAGCATCATCTGGCTCATTAACGCCTTGTACTAATTTACCTTCTCTAAGCTGTTGCGTGTTGCTAAGAGTTACTAATCGAGCATACTGTTCCATTAGACGTGTGTTCTCTCTAAGCACAAAATTTGGACTAAAGATCTTATCTTCAAGAGCCATCATTTGCATAATAGCTTCTCTCAATATTGGCCAGTCTTCATCAACTACAGCAGATGATATATCACGGTAAAATTCCGAGAGTCGCATTCCGGGATTCCACTTGCCATTACGAGCCTCTCGTAAGAGTGTTTGAGTTTCTTTGCGCTCTCTTATAGATGTGTAACTGTCACTATAAGCTATAAAGTCGTCTAATTTAGCCATTAGTGTTCTCCAAGTTCTCTATTGCCTTATCAACTGTTTGATCAAATTCCTGTTTCAAATTTGTTAATGTTTGTACTGTATTAGCATGGTCATCTGATTCAGATGCATTTTGATTCTGTCCATTTTGGTCTTGTTGTTGGCTTTGTGTTTGATCCGATTGCTGATTTTGATCTTGATTTTGATCCGGTTGTTGCTGCTCTTGTGAGGTTGCTGCTGGCTGTCCTTGGTTTTGTTGTTGTGCTGGTGTCAATGGGTCTGGTTCCTGGTTTTGTTGTGGATCGTTCGTACCAGCTTTTTTTCTTAGAGCTTCTGTTTCATCTTTTTGTTTCTGCCCCGTTGCTTTAGCTTGATCTAGATTACCTCTAGTATTAGCAGCAAATCCAGCAGCTGCTTTTCTCGCAGCACCAACGGTATTGTTCTTAATGTTCTGTCCCATAGTTTTGAAAGCATTTCCTATTCCCGCGCCAACATCCTTGAAGAATCCAGCTTCTTCTAATTTCCGCTCTCTTAAAGACTTATAGTTGTCACAGAAGTCTATAAAGTTGTCTATCTCAGAATGAGAACTCTCATATATCTTGTTGTAATCCATTATTCCACCTTTGGCGCTTTGTATTCTATTTCTAGCGCCCAAAATCCATGTATTGTGTCTATATCACTACATATATCATTATAACCCTCTTTCTCACAGTAGTCTCTGCACAGGTCTAGGGCTTCTAAATAGTCGTTACCATTCTCAATGAACATCTCAAATGCTTCTTCAACTGATGTTTCATCATCGCTATCAATGATGTTCCATTCTGAAGATTCTACTGTTGAAAGATTTGGCATAACGTCTATTTCTTTCATCAAAGCTCGCTCAGCAAAAAAGTCGACATCGTCTAAAGCTTTGTCGTAATACTCGCCAAACTTTTCGTGTATCTCCTCAAAGTTAACTCCACGCACATTGTGATGAAGCCAATGTAAGTCATTCCGCCAATGAAAAGCAATAACAGCCATTTCTTCCAACGTCATTTTGTTCTCCTATATGACAGCCGCACTATTCTTAAAGATATGGGCCATCTTATGATTCCCGTTATTCAATGTCTTATAGTACTTAACGAATTCGTTATATGTAAAGATAGTATCGTTGCCAGTACCAGCTATAAAGTTCTGCTTCCAGTTTCCGTATGGGTCATCAACTATAAAGTCAACTGGAGGTTGAGCTAATTTCCGTTCAGCAAAGTCTGCTTCATTATAGCGCGCACCAACTAAACAGTTGATATGGCCTATTGTTCCAACAGTACCATTAGCATACTTGTATGGAAATGTCCCACTCATAACTACTGGTCGTTGATTGATCGTAATCTCTCTAATGATGTCATTGATTGTGTAAGCATCATGAAATGTCACACAGTTAGTTCCCATCCATAAGTTGGTTGCATAAGCTAATACGATATGCACTAAGTTAGGACAATAAGCATTAGAATCGCCTCTATTGAATTGTTCCCACATTGCTGGCATTTTGAGCTTATAGAAATCATCAACTTCTTTACTTGTGAACATAAAGTCACATAAGTTATCTTCAGGCTGTGAGTATTTGCCTGATGGAAATTTGTAGTCAAGATAGTCTAATGCCATTACCATTGATGTAACATTGCACATAGACAACGCGTCCATTGTGAGCGCGCTATTCTTTGGGTGTGACCATTTGTACTCATTGTTTCTCTGGCCATAATTAGGTCTATTAAGGCTAACATCAAATATCACCTTACCATCTTTCTTAAAATAAGTCATCGTTTCCTCTATTTCCCCAACCTCTTCTTTAGGAGGCTGAAAAACAACCTCTTCCGAAGGTTGTTGCTTTTCTGGTGCCTTCTTAAATAAGCTTAAGAGCCACTTTATGAAGCGCAGTATCATTTACCGCCGTACTTTTTCATATGCCACAAGAGGAAGTCATCTATTTGACCATCTAACATTTTTTGATCTGGATTGCCAGTTGTTCTAGGTGATGCAAAAGGACTATCTCTATCTGCATTTTCTTGTTCAGCTCGTGCTTTGCGCTTTTTGTCATTGATGCCATATCTCCAAGCTTCATATGATGATGGTCCGCCAACTTCGCCATCTATTCCACCATCAGCTGTAGGAGTGCCGCCATTTGTGAACTTTTGTAGTTCATATCTAACTAAGTTAGTAGGTGACTTATCATCTTCTAACTCTTCTCTTAGTCGTTTGTTGTCTATTGCTTCAAATAGATGTTCATTGATTTGTTTACGAAGTTCAAGACGCTCCTTTATGCCATGGGCTGCTTGCTCTTCTTCAAACATTGCTTTTTGATCTGGATTCATCCATGAGTTCTCATCTCCCATTGGTGGGATATCAAATTCTCCATCAGTTATTGGATCACCATCTTCATCATATAAGTCATCAACATCTTCTGGGTCATCTTCGCCTTCTACCCAACCGCAAACTTCACATTCATCATCGTTAGGATCCATATCAGCGCCGCATCGTAAGCAATTGAAGTCATCAGTAGTTCGACCTTCTAATCCAAAAGCATCTTTACTCTCAGCTTCGAATTCGTCGTCATCAAATTCATCTCTTGCACATTGTTGACATAAACCAGTTTCTGGATCTAATAAGTCTATCTCTCCACAGTTTGGACATTCACCTTCGTCATCATCGTCATCTGGATCAATATAAGGATCTTCTTCACAGTATTCACAATGGCCGTCAAACATTTCTTCACCGCAATTTGGACAAGGGCCATCTCCCCAAGTATCAGCTGTTATAGCATCTAATTTAGCTTGGTCTCTTTCATCAACTGCCTCATTAAGTGCTTTAGTATGCTTACCATTGACTACAATGACATTTTCGGGTGCACAATCTCCCCCACTTTCAGCTGCACAAGCTGTCTCTTCTATAAGTCGATCATCATGTTTGTCATATTTCTCCATAAACTTTTCAGCTTGTGGGATCTTTTCTTGATAAACATGTTCGTATATCTTATGTAGATTTTCTTTTTCATTCATTTAGTACACTTCCTTATTAGTTAGTAACTACTTTTTCTTTTTGTTTTTCTGCTTAGGCTTATTCTTTGCAACTGGTTGAGGGTTACCTTTAGCCTTAGCTTTGTTTTTGTTTCCCATATTACAGCCCTCCTTCTTTAGTATTCTTCACCACACTTCTTGCAAATACCATGATGACCTTCTTCATCCCATTCTATCATACCACCGCATTCATCACAGTGGTCATCATCTTGTTCTACTTTTGGATTTTCAATATCAGTATAGCCTTCTCGACAACCGAGAAAATATCTAGCATTATTGACAAAATATGTATTAGACTGCATACTGATTTGTAAGTTATCTGGATATTGTTCTAAATCTTCAGCACACTTCATTAAGAGTGTTCTTAATGTTAATACTGTCATTATTCGTCATCCTCTTCTTCGTATTCGTCCTCTTCGTCTTCATCATCGAAATCTTCTTCATCTTCATAATCATCATATTCAGATGAAATTTCATCATAAAGATCAGCTAAGTCAACTTCAGCTTGCTCTCGCTCACCATTCTTAAGAGTGTCTATTATCTCTTCTAGTCGTTCAATAATTTCTTGATCTGTCATTTAAGCTCTCCTTAGTCTAATTTCTGTGTCCATTCAGTTGGAGAAGCCCAAGCAGCATTCTGACCTAAGTCAAGAGTGTTACCACCGAATTGTGGATAGTCCATATCCATAAATTGGAAAGTTACTGTGAACTTATTAGCAGCATCACCTTCAGTTTGAAATTGAATACCTGTCATTTTAGATACCCAAACATTATAGAAAGCCCACATTGCAAGAGGATTCATTTGAGAACGAGTAGTCAAATGACCATAAGCATCTTCAATATCATTTGGTCCTTCTGTTTGACCTTTTCCAGTTCCATTTGGACTGTTAACTGTTGTTGCAAAATATGCACCAGCAATAGTTCCAACTTCAACTCTACCAAAGAATTGAGTAGCATTAGATACACCACCAGTTACTGGATCACCAACAGCCATCAACCAAGCTGAGAAACGTCGTCTTAAGTCAAATGCAGCGTCTTCTCTGAACTCTATTTCAAATTGTCTATCTCCAACTAAAGTTGCATTTGGTCTTTTTTGACTAACACCATGATATTTGATTTCGTATGTTCCAACTTCAACATCAGGAACTGTAAAGCTAGTTGCTCTAACTGTTATTGGATAGGACTGAAATGGATTAGTGTCAGGCTGTCCATTAGCAGATGGAAAATAGATCTTTACATCATACATATGTTGCATTAAGTCAGCACCAGAGTTCACTAAGCCTCTAACAGGTGCAGTTGTCTTATTAGTATTATAAGCCATAATTATCTCCTTATATCTAATTAGATTGTTTGCATTTTAGATTTCTATTCTAAGAATTCAGACTAACTAATAAGAATATGATAGTAGATACAAGTTTTGTTAGCGAATTATATCACGCAGAAAAAATCGACTCTTATGATGAACTTATAAGCTATATGCGACAACTGGGTAATGATTATTACACCAAAATGAACATACTAACTCAAAAGCATCATATATTACCAGCTTTTGAATGTGAAGATTTAGACGAGATAGAAGCCATTCAACTTCCAATTTCTATTCATTTCATAGCTCACATATTGCGCGCTAGAGAACAAAGTCTAACACCTGGAAAAGAACACTATGCAGTTGGCAACTATACTGAGGCTTATTGTGTACTTAAGAAATTTCCAGAATTAAGAGGGCCACTTTACTTAATGTGGAAAGAGGCTGAAGAATGTTATCAAAAGTTCTTCCGAGCTGACACATACGAAGCGCAGTTTGGTAAGCGAAAAGCTACTATCATTAAGCGGAAAATCTCAAATGCTATGTCTAATTTAGATCCAGTTATCATATCTAATCGTAATGAGAAAATAGCAAAATATGCCGCTAATCGTCCAGCAGAACATAATGCTGCTATTGCTAAGTCTAAATGGAAATCTGTGATACACATACAAACAGGCAAATACTACCAAAATGCAGAAGATGCCTCTAAGAAGACGGGTGTATCTATTTCTACAATTAGATTACACTGTCAAGGAAAGAAACGTGATCCAAAATGGGAATATCTGCTCTAGTCCGTTTACTCTGAAAATCTGAAAAGACTAAATTTATCTTTAAAAGAGTAAGAAAACTCTAGTAAGCAGTTTATTTAATCTAATAGTAGTTAATATATCATTATGAATAGTAATGAGATAAAACAGAGTAATAGTCGTGTACGAAGAAAAGAAGAAGCAATAGTTCATAACACAACTCTTGATTATGCAGCTAACTTATTTCCAATCGGAGAATGTAGTTGTTCTGGTGAACTTATGATGTATCTAGCTTCTAAAGAAGAAAACATGTACAACATATATTGTTCTAAATGTGAATTAATTAGAGATTTTCGTAAAATAGACACAGATAAGAAAATCAAACTTCTCTATCCATTAGCATCTATTTTAGATATGTTAGTGAAAACATACGGAGAAGACTTAATAGAGGAGACTCAATATGAAAAACCGGAACGGATTTGTTAGTAATAGCAGCAGTAGCTCATTTGTAGTTATTGGAACAAAAGAACAAGAAATACCCAAACTTCATAGTGCTTATCAAAATCATAGAGTTCTAATGATACCACAAACTTTTGGTGGTCATTATGACTTTACTGAGTCAATGGAATCATATGACACATTTGCAGACAGACTTAATTTTGCTGCATTAGTAGCTTGGTACAAAGAAGGACCGGGTGGATATAATATGTCTAATAGTGACTGGACAACTATGTTAGAAGAAGTGCTAATCGAAGATATAGATATTGATGAAATTAAGATCAACTTTGTAAGTGACGAAAACTACTGTCAATACTTGAATCCATTAAGTGTTACAGAAGGAGAAATACCACATAATTCTCATCCAGCACACACACCAGAAACTTGCTCTATGTTCAGAGACAAAGATACTTTACGACAATGGCTTTATGCTACTGATAGTCGTGTAACGGTTCAATACGACTAATTACTAAGGAGAAAAAAGTGAATGAAAAAAGTTACAAAACTATCATTATTGTTCTTAGTGTTGTTGCTGCCATTAGCGTCGGTCTCTGCATATACTTCGGAACAGCTAACCCGAGCAGAACTGGCGAGGAACTTGCGAACACAATTAAGGACAATGAATTTACGATTAGAGATCAAGAGCGAACAATATTGGCATTACAATCAGATCTTAGCGCAGCTAGAGGAGCCACTGCTTCAGCCCTCGAACGAGCAGGAGACGCAGAACGAGAGTTGGGATCTATTGTCGGAGATGTTAGACAATCAGCTGAACGGATTAATCGCCTTGGAACAGGAGCTTCAGACCTTATCGAGAGACAACGAATCATTAACGAGCTCTTTGGAAGGCTTGCAACAAATTATAGCCAGCCTTAAGTGGGATTTAGAAGTCGCTTTAGATAGAATAGGTGATGCAGAAGATGGGGCTATTGCACTATTAGATCAAAACACAGAACTTTATAATCAAAATCAACAAATGGCTCGACTAACAGAACAAATTAGAACTGAAATAGGTCGTATGGAAAGAAGAGCTGCATTACAACCGTTTGTTTGGTTTAGTGGTGCAGGAATAGCTGCAGCAGGCGGCTATTTTATGGTAGATGGCTTTGTCAATAATAATCCACGAAATACTATAACCGGCGCGGCAATTATTGGAACTGATATTCTTATTTATGTCGCCGGCCGTTATATATTCCGCTGGTGGTAATTTGAACAATCTTTTCAGAGATCTTATATTATAATATCTAGGGGAAAGATATATCTTTCTAATATAAGGAATCACAATGGAAACAAAAGCAAGGGCCAAAAACTCTGAGGACAATACTGATGGTGTTGTTCGCAATCCGAATGAGATAAGAGACCTCATCTATACATGTCTCACTTTAACCGAGTACACAAAGGTACCAATTCTTTTCCTGGGTAATCCTGGAATAGCAAAAACTACCGGAGTAAGAACTTGGGCCGAAAACTTTCACTATAAAGTAACTACCCTTATTGGAACACAGAGAGTCGCGGAAGAAATTCTCGGCTATATGGTTAACGATACGGGTGAAAAGCGGCTCATAACTTATACTCCTGACTGGTTTGATGAGATTATGGAAAACAAAAAGAACGGCTTTAAGACGCTTCTATTTGTAGACGAACTTTCTCAGGCACCGGATAATGTTCAGGGTGCAATGCTCCAGCTCATTTTTGACCGAAAAGTTGGTGGACGGGATAATTTCTTACCCGAAGACTGTCTTGTTGTATCTGCTGCAAACTACAAAGGCAACATTCCTCCTCAGTGTGGAATTCAAGCACCTACTCTTAACCGCTTCTGTATCATAAATGTTCAACCTGTTGATGGTCCCGGACTTATTGAAGAATTCTTGCAGAGTGATGAAGAAAGAAAGTCAAACATTCCTGTATTCCAAAACACAACTATATCTCCTCGCATCGAGGAATCTATTCGCAGGACTTTGAAGGAGTCGCTCACTTATCTGTTCACTACTTATAGTAGAAAGGATGAACGTGAAATGACTCTCGATATCAACAACACAGAATTCTCAGACATATTTGATCAGCCCGGCGCCATTCATAACATAATCACTGGCCGAACTATCCACTATATGCGGCTTATGATCCGCGGCCTTATTCATCTTGGCATCGTTCGTAAGATCAATAAGTCTATAGTTCACAACATCTGTCTCGGCCTTGGTGGATTAGGCACAAACACCTTTAAGAATGCCAAAGACAAAGAAGACTATCAGATGGCCCTTATGACTGGCTTTCAGAAAGTACTTCGTAAATCTGTCGAAGACAATATGCAGGAAATCAATTCAGTTGAACTTGACTTCAAAAATAAGCCTATTGAAAAATGTATCTCTGAGTGGATGCGGCATCAAGAATCCAATGGTAACATAAATGATGTCAACCTTCATCGCATAATGGAAAAGATCAAAGGCGAATATTCAGCTGACATTTCTGATATGACTAAGTTAATGTCTAACTTCAATGGAACTCAGTTCTTAACTGATATGCAGAAAATAGATACACTCTATAACTATTTGAAGACTTCGCAGATTGCTGAAATAAGTCCAATGGTAAAAGATCTGGGCATTATCATAAATGCACACGATGCATACAAAACAGCCATAATTCACAGCTTGGCTAACTAAGGGAGAAACAAGATGATCGTAATCGTAAAGATGAAGACTGGCGAAACAAGAAAAGCCTTTATTCGTAATCAGATATTCCATGAGGTAGATAAGACCAACAAAAAAGTGGACAGCTTAACTACTTCCAAAATCAATTCAGTTTGCTGGCCGGAGAAACTTCATGATGGGTTCTTCAAAATAGAAGATGTTCCCATTAAGAAATGGCTGGAAATGGCTGAAGAGAATGAGTACTGGGGATTGACTTAATCTTATATTATATTGAGGAGATAAAATGGCTGCTGCAAATAAAGTAACTACAAAAACCAAAGACAAATCTGTATTCGTAATGGTACCCGCTGCAGCCAGAAAATCTGCACAAGCCATTTTAGATCAAGCCCCTTTCAAATCTATTGACTTATCTAAAGACAGACTCATTTCTAAAAAAGATGTCGAATATTTAGAAAATGTCTTAAATGTTATCTATCCAAAATCTAGGTACACACCTACTCAGCTCAAAACATCAGATGATGACTTAATAGAAACCGGCACACTTGTCAAATACACTCCCAGAGATCATAAAGAACTCAAAGATGCTAAAGTGATGGCTTGTGTTATGAGAGAGTGGAGGAATAGCTACAAGATTTTCATAAATGAATTAGTTGAAGATGAGGCCTATGACTCTGCTGACTTACACGAAAAAGGACACATCCTCTTTAATCACACTCAAGGTTATCAGATGTACATTGATCAATTTAGAAAAGAGATCGACAAAATCTGGGATCTTAAATTAGCCAAATACTTTGATAGTAAAGTCTTTAAGAACAACAAAGACAAAATCGTGAAAATGCTCTTTATGGAATTTTCCAATATTGCACAAGATATGGAAATCAATTCCAAACTGTTCGATAATGGTGAATGGGTAAAAGCCAAAAAGACATTAGCGCGTTCTGCTATCATAATGCAATATGTAGATCTACTCGATAATTTTGATGAATTAAGTGGACTTATCAAAGAACCTAAAGCGAGGAAACTTAATAGCAAAGAATATGCAATGCTCTTAGCTCAGTTTAAGTTCATCGTTACTAATATCGAAAACCGAATAAATGGTGAAGAGGGAGACTTCCAATTCTGTTACCCAGCTAACAAAGGCTGGCCAGTGAAACTTGACTGGATGACTTATATGATTCTACTTGTGAAAGACATAGATGAAACTATGGAACAAGTGATGAAGCAGATCGAGCAGATTATCGGCCAGGGAATTCCTTCTGATGATGACGGTAATGCCGGGCAGGGAAATGGACAACCTGGAGATGGTCCTAGCGGAAAGCAGATAAGTGAAGATGTACTTAATGATTATTTTGATAAGGCTGATCAAACTTCAAAAGCGGAAGCTTCCGCTAATGGTGATGCTGGAATAGGTGATGAAGAAGACGAAGGAAATAGTCAGGGAAATTCTATTGGAAACCAGCGTAACAAAGGTGGTCCTGGAAAAAGTGGCGGCAGTGGTGGAGTTAAAGTAGAATTTGAAACTTGTGATACATTTGAGAACTTCACAAAGTTCCTTCGTAAATCATGTTTAGGAAAAAAGAATAGGAGATGGAATTCAGATGTACTCTATAATAGTAACCGTGGCAAGTTTGCTAGTCGTGTTGTCGTTCCGAGAAGGCACCTCATTGAAAAGTGGATGCCGACAGAATGCCATATCATTGTTGATGTTAGCGGCTCTGTACCTACTGATTATGTTGAGCGGGTTATCAACTCTATCGTCGACACTAATTCTGGTATTGACCTCGCAAATAGCCACATCATATTCTGTGATACACAGGTTGTCTCAGATGAGATAATGTCTAAAAGAACTAAATCAGTGTATGCTGGTGGTGGTACTCATATTGCAAATGGCATCAAATATGTTGCTGAAAAAGGATATTGCAGAAAGAAATCTGATAAGCTTTTCGTTATATCTGACTTTGAAGATGACTTAGATACTTGGGTGAATGCAGCAAAAGATGTTCCTGGAATTAAGTATGCCATTGGATATAATGTACACTCTGAAAAAGAATGCAACCAAGTTTTTGATAGATTTGGTAGCAATAATGATAATGAGTTCAGAAATACTTGGAACAGAACTTTTAAGACTATCTTTATTACTGAAAAGATTAAAGGTTAATATATCTTAATGATAAGTAAAAAGATAAAGATAAGAAAACAGATAATACAGGAACGGTCTAAGGAGTTGTTGACTCTTATTAAGAATTTTGATGAGTATGAAAAAGACGAAATAGAAATTTTTGTAGAGTCAATCAACTTATATGATATTCCTTGCATACTAAATCACCTCTATAGAATATTTGACAAAGAGAAAATTAATTCAGAACGAGAAAAAGAAGAAGTTTATCATTCAGTAATATCATATAAAGAGTTGATTATAGCATTAAAAGAAAAGATTATCGCATCTGATTTCGCAGAAAACTGTGATCTTCCACAAGATTTTGACTTACCGTTTAATAAGATGATTAAATGGGAGCAAATGCCAGCACAATAAGGAAATAAAGATGAAAGAATGGTTAAAAGAATGCGCAATAGTTTATGGAATATGTATTGGAATTCCATTATTTTTGTTTTTGACGACTGTTCCAATATTTCAATTTGTACTTATTGGTGCATCAATTCTATTTAGCATATTTGTAATAAAAGAATCTAGGAAGTTGTTCTGTTAATATAATACTTAATGGAACCTTTATATATATTAGCTGTTTTCAACGGTACATACAAACAAGTCCATCATATTGGGGCTTTTAATGAAGTCAAAATTACTTATGACGCTATGTTACGAGGAGCCAGAACAGCTGGCTTAGATACTGATTCTCTTATCTTTATATCATTAGATTTTCTTCCATACGAAATTAAAAGATTAAAATTAGAAGACTCACAAGTTGAATGGTTAAAAGAATCATTTCGAAAGCATAAAGTTAATTTAAATAATACAACTAATTAATCGTTATATTAAGATAACAGAGGTGAAGTACAGTATCCTCAGATTAATGTAAGTGAATATTTTCACAATTAAGGAGTAAAAAATGAGTGAAAACAATCAAGTCGTGACGGATCTCGATTCTAGTTTTTTTGATGCTTATTCAAAAAAGATCGCAGATGAATCTAAAAAATCAACAGGTGGTGGTAATTTCTCTCCCAAAGAATATGATGAAATAGGATATGTGGGATTAGAAACAGGCGTCAATAAGATATTGCGCTTTATTGGGGCACCTCCTGGTTCAGAGTCTATGGGTTATGTTCGTAAAGATTATGATCCAAAACAAATTATGATGTGTGAAGTAAAGGATGATGATGGAAAGAAATTTACTATCAGACTACCATTACGTGAAGATACACCAGCACACAATCATATATTGCATCGTCTTTATGACAAAGTTGCTGAAATAGCTTGGATCAATAAAAAGAAAGTATTTGTCAATGAGAACAAATATCCTGACTTGTGGTTGGCTTTAACTAAAGGTGGTTACAAACAAGAAGATGGCTTTAGCTTTTCTATTGCTGGTGGATATAAGTCTACTACATTTACTGTAATGAATGTTATAGACAGAACAGACACTTGGTGTGCAGACAATAAGCATACTAAAGTACTTTGTCGTGATATTAGTACAGATGCTAAAGGAAACAGCTGGCCAAAACCTGGAGTCAAATCTTTCGGCTTTATCAAGCAATTAGCTGCTATTATTGGTAAATATGGTGATATGCAATCTTATGATATTGCCATTAAGCGGACTGGTGAACAACTTAATCCATTTGAGTTAAAGAATGCTTCCCTCTATAAAGACAAAGATATGATGGAAGAACTTAAGAATGCAGATGGAACATTGCCAGAAAAAGATATGATAGTAAGTGGTCCATTAAGTGCTGAAGAAAGGGCTTATAGCAAATACAACCTCGATAAGTACTATCAGCCAACTTCCTATACCAAGTTACTTAAGAAAATCCCTTCAATATTCAAACTAACAGATGCTCATCTTGGAACACATCTTTATGAAGAACTTGAACAACTTTCTATTAAAGAGAAAGAAGAATGGGCTAGGCTATATCCAAAAGAAGAAGCCGATCAAGTAGTTGCTGAACAAGAAGCTGAAGAAAACACAGCTATACTAAATGCAGTAAAAGAAGAAGCACCAAAGAGACGAACTGCTGTTGGTCCAGCTACTAATCTTTCAGATGACAAAATAGCTTTACTTAAAGGTTGGTCAAAATTAGATGACCATCAGAAATCTTTAATTAGAGATATCAAAGTGAAAGACGGACAAGTGACTGAAATAGTTTGGGAAGTATGCGATGAAACTAAAACGTTATACGCGTGTGACTGCAATTTAGCATCACCTGAATCATTTCAATCTTGCCCAGGTTGTGGAGCGAGCTTTATTTAACTAAATCATTAACGGGGAGTAAAACTCCCCGTTTTTATGGAGAAAATATGATACTAATTAGAATGATTACTGGTGAAGAATTCATCTTAGACGAAGAATATAGTTTTGGTAATGCACAAGGAACTATAAGTCTTGATCCTAATAAAATACATAAGCTTTATTATCGTTATACAACGATGTCAGAAGAATACAAACAGCAATTAGGAATAGAAGAAGTTCCAAACAAACAAAATAAAGTAATAGAGTTTGGTTTTACTCCAATGAATACCGATCCACACCCAATGGAAGAATTTATATTATTTGTAAATAATATAGCATACATGGGTAAAATAAAAGATTCTGGCTTAATGAAAATGTTCATAAAATATAGAGAGGAATTTAATAATAATGCCTAAGATAAAACAGATACTTGGTCTTGTTGAAGATGAAGAATCTAAGTTCAAATCAAAGTTTAATAAAAATGATTTATTTTCAATAGATAAAAGTTATCAAGGTGATGCTAGAAAAACATTTTTAGATTTAACAAAATATGGATTATCAAAGAAAACAGCTAAGCTCTCTAAAAATAGAAATCTTCAATTAAGAAAAAATTTAAGTTTATCTGACAAAGAATATTTAATAATGATTCCTTTCTTTATTAATCAAGGTCGTGTATCAGTAGACAGCATTATTAGATTAGTAAAAGGTGATTCAACTTTAGTTGTACCAATTTTTTCTACTTTATTAGAATTATATGAAAAAAATTATATAATAGCTTTTGCAGAAGAAGGCAATGTCTCATTTACATTATCAATGGACATAATAGATTATTTAACTTCTGATAAAGAATATATTTCAAAAGAAGAAAAGAAATCATTAAAACAAATAATTAAAACAATAGATACTTTTGCTAATTTATATAATAATACAAAAAATTTATCTATGTTAGGTGAAGTACAAATATTAAAAATTCTAGAAAAAAATTCTGATTATGAATATTGTAGAGAATTATTAGATCTTTTTATTTATTGCAAAAATACTGGTAATGATTGCTATAAGTTTGTTTTTTATATTTTAAGTCATTTAATATTACATACTGAAGATTCAATAGTAGATAAAGATTGTGGCTATATTGAAATGTTTATTAATGCAGACCATACAAGAGAAGATATAATAAATGCTTTATTTTTAAATGATCATCATACTCTATTTCATAGAAAAATATTTGAAAGATCTATAGATGATTCTGGAAAAGCAGACAAAAATAAAATAGAAATTCATCCAGACTTTAAAAGAAAGTATTTAATGAATATAATTAGAGAAAAAAGATTAGATGACGTAATTAAAAATGAAAAAATAATTTCTAAAGAAATGTTCTATAATAGTAAAAATGAAAATCAAATAAAAGATCTAACAGCTATTTTAGAACAAGATAATTTCTTCAATGTTAAGCAACGACTAAAAGATTCTGGTTCTCGAATGGGTTTTGCTTGCTTATTTTGTGGTCATGCTGGAACTGGTAAAACTGAAACAGTATTACAAATTGCTAAAAAGACAGGTAGAGATATTATGAAAGTTGACATGTCTACTCTTAGAAGTAAATGGTGGGGTGAAGATGAAAAAAATGTTAAAGCAATCTTTACAAATTATAAGTCTGCTTTGCAAGAAGCAAAAATTGAGCCTATTCTTCTACTCAATGAAGCAGATGCTATTATTGGAAAACGATTAGATGTTACTGGTCATAATGGAGCTATTATTACATCTATAAACGCGACACAAAATATCATATTAGAAGAATTAGAAAATTTTGAAGGCATCTTAATAGCTACGACTAACTTAACTCAAAATATGGATAGTGCTTTTGAAAGAAGATTTCTATACAAGATAGATTTTGAAAAACCAAATTTGGAAAACAAGCAAAAATTATGGCAATCTATTCTTAAATTAGAAGAGAACGATGCTTATCAATTAGCTTCTCAATTTGACTTTACTGGTGCACAAATAGAGAATGTCTTTAGAAAAAAGACAGCAAATAGCATATTATATGGTAATGAATATGATCTAGACAAAATAATACAACTCTGTAAGGAAGAAAATATAGACTCAGAAAAAGTTATAGGCTTTAGGAGTTAATCTATAATTATGAAATGTTACATATTAGCTGGTGGGAAAGGCACTAGATTAGAATCTATCAATAAGAAGAGACTGCCTAAGCCACTAATCAAAATAGCTGGCAAACCAATTTTAGAATGGCAGATTCGTCAATTAAGAAAACATGATATTAGAGATATAAGTATTATTTCAGGATATAAGGGAGAACTAATAGAACGCTATTTTAAAGATGGAAAAAAATGGGGAGTCAATATAGAACATCATATAGAAGACAAACCATTAGGAACAGCTGGTTATTTACATAAAATAAAAAATGAATTACCAGAATATTTTTTACTGATTTATGGGGATAGCATTTTCTGCTTTAATATAAAACAATATATATCATACTTAAATTATTCATATTTTAATATGAATGGACTTATTTTAACTCATAGATCATCTCATCCAGAAGATAGTAGTTGCTTAGACTTAAATAGAAGTATTATATTAAAATGGTATGAAAAAGGAGAAAGATTTAGCTCTGCATATAATAATGTTCAATCAGCTACCGGAATTCGAATATTACATAAAAGTTTATTTGAACAACAATTTGAAAATGAAGAAATAGATTTAGATAAAGATATCTTAAAACCACTAATAAATAAAGATCAACATCATAGAATTTATTCGTGTCATTCTAGTGACTTTATTATGGATGTTGGAACTCCTGAACGACATTTTCAAGCTGGACATTTTATCAAAAGGAATAAAAAACATTTTAAATGACACGGGCAATTTTTTTAGATCGTGATGGCACAATTCTTAAGTTAAATGGATATATTACAAATGCGGCAAAAATTGAATTTTTTCCTTGGACTTTTGAGGCAATTAGAAAAATTAATACAGCTGGATATTTATGTATCATTATTACTAATCAACCAGCTATTGCTCAAGGACGCATGACTCGACAAGAATTAGAAGACATTCATATGGTACTATATCAATTAGCTAGAGCACAAGGAGGTGCTGAAATAGATGCTTTTTACTATTGTCCGCATCATCCAGAAAAAGGTTGGCCTGGTGAAATAGATTACTTAAAGATACAATGTGCTTGTAGAAAACCTAGACCAGGTATGATAATTAATGCTGGTATGGAATATAATATAGATTTATCACAGAGTTGGATGATTGGTGATAGTGATTGTGATATAGTAGCAGGAAAAGCAGCTGGATGCAAAACAATGCAAATAACAAAAGAACATAACTTATTAGATTGTGTTAATCTTATATTAGGAGAAGAAAAATGAAAATTAGGAGAGGTTTTGTTAGTAACTCGAGTACGAGTTCATTTCTTATTTTTGGTGTCTTCTTAGAAGATTCAGAATTAGAAGAATATTTTGGAATTAAGAGAGATGAGGATGACGAATTAGATTATGATCAAATAGATCAATTAGTATCTGATTTGAATATGGAATATCATTGTCCAGAAGGTTATGATGGATATTATATTGGTGACTCTTTAAGAGAGTGCAGAGAAGATCAAACTATGGGTGACTTTAAGAAAGAAGTAAAAGAACGGCTTTTAGCAAAAACTATTAAGAAAATCCCAGATGAGAAGTTTGCTCTTTATGAAGAAGCTTATTATAGTTAGGAGAAGAATATGAGAAGAAACAAAATTGAACCAGAAGTAAGAAATGCAATTAGTTTAAAGAAAGAATATGATATGTTTATGCGATACGCTAGAAGACCAGGTGCTGCAAAAATAGAATCAGATTATTATCACAATATAGCTCAAAGAGTATCTGGCCAAATAAATTGGCGCCTTTTAGAACCAAAAAAGAAAGAAAGGATAAATGAAGTATAAAGAGTTTGTACCTTGTCGCAAGTGCAAAGGAAATGGTAAAACAATTCCGCGAGGTTATTATAGAGATACAGAAACTCGTAACGGAATAGAATATAAGATAGTAAAAGAATGTCTTCATCATAAAGCATGGCGACTAAAAGAAGCTGCTTATCAACAGTTCATCAATAATGGCTTCAATAAAGACTATTTCGACAATAGTGATAATGATTATATTGGAACAGAATCTATTGGAAACATAATTAGATTAAAGAATTATGTAGAAAGATTTATTGATGAGAAAGTAAGTTCTTCTATTTTGTATTTCTATGGAAAAAATGGAACTCAAAAAACAGTCACAGCTAACTGGATAGGGTCCTATTTAATCCAAGCTAATTATGATGTTCAATATATCTCAATGAACAATTTGTTAGACCTATTATGGAACTCACAACGAGATGAAGAACAAAAAAAGCGATTACTAAAATATGAAGACTGTAACTTAGTAATAATAGATGAAGCTTTTGACAAAGAGAAATCTGTTATCTGGGGAAGTGGGAAGCAATTGGGCTTAATAGATGACTTTATTAGAGAACGAATCAACTATAATAAGGGAATCATTTTTATATCAAATAAAGAACCATCGCAAATAAAAGCAGAGGGATTTTCTATATCTATCCAAGACTTAATTGATAGAGAACTTAAAAAGAGAGATTCATTGTTTATCTTCAAAGATAATTATTTTGATAACTTAGGAACAATTCCTGAAAGAGTATTTTAATGGCAACTGAAAAGAAATCTGATATAGACAATTTTGCTGAAAAGCGGTTACTTCAAACGCTATTTTATCAACAAGAATTTTTCGATAACAATAATGTCAATGAAGAGATATTCTCATCTACTGCTACCCGTAATGTGTACAAATCATTACTCTATCTTAAAGAAAACAATATACCGTTCTCAAGAGATGCATTACTTCAAGAATATGCAAAGATAGATTTAGACGCCTCTCAAACTATAATAGATGTTATTACTGAGAAACAGATACAACAGTTAAGTTCGATAAATGACATAATCAAACAACTACAAGATGCTAAGAAACGACGAAAGGCTTCTGCAAATCTTCGCGCTGCTGTTAAGAAAATAGATGAACAAACTCATCTTAATGAAACGAACATAATAGATATCAAAGACTTAATCGGAGCAGGAGAACAAGAACTCGTATTAGAAAACTATACTACTAAGCGAGTGATGAATTTTGAAGAATGGTCTGAACAGTATAACAAAGAGTTGAACATTCGTAAAAAGGGTAAGCAATACTACTTCTATAACTTTATGTTTGATGAGTTAGTTCCAGATGGACCGAGGCCGGGAGAAATTGGCATTATCACATCATCACCAGGCAGTGGGAAATCTACATTATCTCTCAATCTCATTAACAGCTTAATAGATGCTCAAATACCTTGTATGTACTTTAGTTTAGAAATGTCATCAGTTGCAACAATGGATCGACTGTTATCTAAGAGATTAGAGATTTTGTATTCAGACATTATCAATCCAAGAGATCAGGGACAGTTTGAAGATATCTGTGACTTAATCAACAAAGAGAAAGATGACTTGTCTAAAATCAATAAGTTTAGGTTCTCAGAAGATGCTTCTATCAATCTTAATGAGTTACGAAAACATATCCGAAAGTTCCAAGCTGAAACAGGTCAACAATATTGTGTGGTGTTGCTCGACTTGCTATCAATGATTACTGACTTTACTAAAGTATCCAATGGAGTGAACTTTGCCCAAAGTGTAGAGATAGGAGTCAACAAACTTTCGGCAATGGCTAAAGAGTTGAACATTCATATCATTGGAGTACTACAACTTAATCGTTCTACTGAATCAGATGTCAAATGTCATGATACTAAAGACTTAGAAAGATTTCGTCCAAACAGAGCACAGATTAAGAATGCAGGCGCTTGGGTAGAAAGAGCACGATATGTAATCACAACATTTAGAGAGAAAATGTATGCTGAATTGTATTTAGATCCATCTCAGTATGATACTATGCTAGACATAATAGAATGTCAAGTTGTTAAGATCAATAACGGACGAACTGGCAAAACTAGCAAAGGACTATTCAATGGAGATTACTTCACGATAGAACCAATCGAAGAGTCAACTATTTAGTCTTCTTCTTTTTTGACAAGCTGATCTATAAGCAAGCTGTTCGCTAAGAAGTACTCAGACGCTTCTTCTAATGATTTGTACTTCCCGCTTCGATAGTTCTTAAGAAAGATAACAAGGCTTCCTCCATTGAACTTATAACGATAATTAGCATCTATTTCGTCATCTTTAAATGAACTTTTTTCGAGTACTAAAATAGCTATTTGTTTCCAAGCTAGGATTTTGTCAATACGATACATACGAGTACCAATGACACGCATTTCGTGCTTAGCTAAATTGTCGACAGGAATTCCCTCTTCAACTTTTTGAGCTAATTCATCAGCTGTTAGTTGATGCTTTTCTAAGATTTCTTCCATAATGCGTGGGTAATGCTTTTCAACCAAAAGTCGCTTTATATCGGCAATAAAGTCTTTTGGATTTTGGTCAAAATTGAATGGGAAGAAGTATTTAGAATTAGAGTTCATATGAGTTATGAGAACTCCTTCTTCTCCATCTTGAATTTTGATTACCATTGATAGTAATACGGGTGATTTTTTACAGAAATTGATAAATTTAGATGAAAATTTATCTTTCCAAAATTTGCAATTTATAGCAGATTGAGCTAACATATTATTTCTCCTTAAGATAAATATATTTTATCAGCATTTTTTTGAAGTACCATAATAAACTTATGTAAATCAAAGTTTATTCCTGTAATTCCTATTTTATTTCCATAAGATTTTTCCCAATGAGGATCTCCGGTCATAAACTTATATATTTTTTTTTCTTCTACTTCGGTATATTTATTTTGTATCATTGAACAAAATGCAAATCTTCTTTTTTCCTCAATTAAATCAAATCCACAAAATTTTTTATTATTTAAAATAATATCATTTCTAACAGAAAGACCTCTAGGATTTTTTCCCTTACTTAATTTTATATCTTTTCCATAGATTTCTTTTCCAATTTCTAAAATAGAATCTGGAACCAAATTATATTTTAATTTCATTTTATTTAAGTCATTAGTAATTTTTCCAAAATATAATACAGTAAAGGTTGAACCTTTACCACAAGTTATTATTGATGAATTATTTTTTAATTCTATAGGATAAGTATTAGGTTTTATTGGAAAATTAATTCTCAATATTTTTTTATCTTTTAATTCTTCATAAATTGGAGCATCAGATTTAGAACTATCAATTTTATTATAAATAAAATCTTGTTCAAAAGAAAAAATATATAAAATATCTTCTTTTAAGTCATCTATTCCCTGTCGCACCCATTTTTCATGACTTAAAAACATACTTTGTCCAATTTTACAATCCCATGGAAATTGAGTTTCATGTGTATAATAAATTCTCATATTATTAAGTACAATTCTTTCTTTTTGAACGACTAATTTTCGTATCTTATATTATATATGTAAGGGAGATTAAAGATGACTACATTTACAATTACAGTAGAAAAGCCTTCTAATGGCTTCGAAAATTTGCACGGTTCAATCAAGGCTATTCCATTCGGCCTTTTGAATTCAACCCATGCTTATCCGAAAGGCGATGAGTTTGTCGTAGAACTCCGGGCATTCAAAAAGAACGATGCTTATAACGCAGCCACCGCGTTCCTTGACTCTTTTGAAGGAACGGTTCTCGAAGTCAATGAGACTACCGGAAAGAAAACTCACAAGTTCTTTTAAGTTAATCTATAACTAAATCGTTCAACCCAGTCATTTGGCTGGGTTAGTTCGTTATTATAAGGAGATAAAAGTGGAATTTACTGTCTTATTCATAATACAGTTGGTGCTTTCGGCTTATCTATTTTTAGGTAATTTCATTTCATTAGGAAAAGCTGCTTTTAAGCATGGACAACCCATGATAAAAAAGCCAACTATTCTTAAAGGAAGTTTTATTCTTATTAGATGGATAACAATTATTATCGTATTAGCCGTTAACTCATCTGTCAATCTTTTAAGCGCGCAAATTTTGATTCTAACTCTATTAGAATGTGTAGTATTCATATCTTGTATTTACTACACAACACATCCATTTACACCATCAAAATATCACGTTGGATATACTGCATTTATGACTCTCATAATTATGCTTTTAGAAGGATTTGGAAATCTATATTGGCCATTAGTAGCCATCATTAAGTTAATATAACATTAGGAGAGGTAATATGAAGAAGAAAGAAAAGAAAAGTGACAAAGGATATAAGTATGTAATTTCAGATGTAGAAGCTGCATACAAGATTTTCTTTAATCCGGATCAAAATAAGAGAGAAGCCATCAACAAACGAAAGAATGATAATGATGGTTATTGTCCTAATCGTCCAGAGAAAACAGATGACACTAGATGTATGTGCAAACAGTTTAGGGAACGAGATAGTGAGGGATTTTGTAAGTGCCGGCTTTACTATAAAGAAGCCAGGACGAAAAAGCAAGCTTTAGCTTTTCAGAATTATGAACTCGAGTTCAACGAGAAGAAAGAACGCGAATTAGAAAAGCAATTGGAAGCCGAACAGAAGAAGAAAGAAAAGGAGTTAGAAGCATTAAATGCCTGAGAGTGTAAAACGACGACTTGTAAAGACACTAGATGATGCTGCACAAGAAATAGAAGCCAATATAGAAAGAGGTGAAGCTGTTCCTTATAGAGATCAAGATAAACAAATTATAGAAGAAGCAGTTCGTATTCAAAATGAGTACGATAATGCAGTTGATGAAACAGAAGAAACTCATGATGAAACTGAAAAGAGTTACAAAATGGCTGAAGAAGATTTAGTCAAGTTTGTTGAAGAACAAATCTATAAGATGAACAACAACTTGCTTTTCAAAGGTATGGCTGAACCTTCATTTTCTGCTCTTAATAAGTCGTTAATGGATTATGAAAGCATTATGTTAGCTTTGTTATCTCTTCATCAAGAAGTCCGCTTTCAGAAAGACATTACTATTGAGAAATATGATAATTTCTATGCAGACAAATATTGTGAGATAAAACAGCAGCAAGTTAATCTAGGAAAAGCTGCACAGTTTACAGCTGCAAGAGAAATAGAGATGTTTGTACGAAAGACTTGGATGAATGAATTGTCTCAGCTAAAAGCTGAAGTAATTAAGATAGAAAACAAGTACAATTTCATCAATCATTTAATTGATGCTTGGAAAAACTATCAGTTCATTTTGAACACTCTTTCTAAGAACTCACAAGCAGAGGCAATGGCTTCTGGTGTTGCCAGTAGAACACCAAAGGAATTTGATGATGATAATTGAGAAAAAAGTGTTATTAAAGAAATATTCTCCTAGGAGAACAATAGACAAAGAATATAGAATTTGTTGTAAAGATTTGAATCGGGCATTAAAACAAAAACGAAAAGCTGGAGAAGATCGTATTCAAGTTGATTTAGAAAAATTTTTGTTTGATCAAAATAAAACACGAATTAAAAATGAATTAGAAGCAAAAGGATATGTCGTAATGCCATTAGGACATTATTGGAATATCTATTTTGAACAGGAGTAAATATGTTTGGGAAAGTGAAATTAACTGGTGAATGGACTGATATAACTACAAAGCTATTAGAACAATCTGCTGAAATAACAGCTGCCAAAATTTTGGCATTGGATGACTTAGATATATGTGATACTAACAAAATGAAGTTTGTTAATCTAATAAAGACACTCGTTAAGAATACGGCTGATGCAGTGTGGAACGACGCAGAGAAATGTTTTAGTAGAAATACTGATATTCCTAATATGTTCAATCAATGGAGAACTACTAAAGTTAGTCTTCCAAAAGAAGAACTAAGCAGCTTACTTAAAGATCTTGTATGCAATGATGATGACGTAAAAGAAGTTCTTACTGACATTATTCAAGAGCAAATCATAAAAGATCGTAACTTACAAGAATTGAATAAGAAAACAGCAACTGTTTTGAAGGAAGCAAAGGAAATTAGAAAGGCAAAATAATGAAAACTTGGTTTATTGCTGACACTCATTTTCATCACTATAAGATTATAGAATATTGTAATCGTCCATTCAAAGATGCGAAAGAAATGAACTATAAGCTTATTCAGAATTGGAATAAAGTAGTTGGTAGTGAAGATATAGTTTATATGCTCGGTGATTTTTGTTTAGGCGACAAAGATGCTATTTCAAATATGGCATTTCAACTAAATGGCAGAAAGATGCTAGTGTGTGGTAATCATGATTTGCTAAAACCGACTGACTATATAGAGTTGGGGTTTGAGTGGGCAACAAGATTTCCTATCATATTTGCTAACTATATGATTTTAAGTCATGAGCCAGTCTTTTTAGAACATAATTCTTGCAGGATCAATATCCACGGGCATCTGCATACTGGTCAGCATCGTCAATTTAAGTTTGACTCTGATAAGAATCTTTACTATAATGTTAGTGTAGAACAGATAGACTACACACCTATTTCTTTGAATGAAATAGAAAAGTATTATGCTGATGTATCATTTAAGTCAAGATGAATACTATAACACGAATATTAGATCTATTTGACGAATTAGACGCTTATGAAGCTTATGACTTAATGGAGGCTTTAGCTGATAGAGGTTATGAGTTAAAGATCAATCGTGAACTTGAGGAGAAACAAAGATACTCATCAGCCGGTCTATATTTGGTTGATTACGATGAATCATTTAAGATAGCTGTTATTAAGCTAATTAGAAACTTTCATGAAAATTACAAACAATATGTAGATTCAGATATGGGTAATGTAGACTTAAAGACAGCTAAAGAGTTCTGTGAGGACAGAAACCAGTGGGATCAACCAATTGCTATTGGCAAACCACATAATTTGAAAATTATATATGATAACATACAATATGAATATAATGATAGAGTGAGATTTCAAATAGAATGAAAATATTAGTAATACCAGACCTACATGCCTCAACACATTGGAAGAAAGCTATTCCTCTTGTAGATCAATATGATAAAGTTGTTGTATTGGGAGATGAGTTTGATACTTGGGAAAATAAGTGGCCGTCTCAAATGAACAACGCAAAAGCGCTTATTAAGTTCAAACAGCAATACCCAGATAAAGTCTGTCTTTGCTGGTCTAATCATGCTACAAGCTACTATTTAGATGAACGATGCTCAGGTCATCAATCTATATACGCTATAGACATAAAGGAGTTTTATGACACACATAAAGACTTATTTGATGTTTGCTTTATTTTTGACAAGTATCTTTTTGTGCATGCTGGTGTCTCCTATAAGTGGATGCGCGCTGCGACTATTAAGAAAGTAGAAGAAATCAATCAGCTCTTCAAAGAAAGACCAAACTTTTTCAGATGGGTTGGACCAAATGGATACGGAGATAATTATGGAGAAGGTCCACTTTGGATTAGACCAGGAGCACTCATACGAACAGCAGTGAAGGGCTACACTCAAGTAGTCGGTCATACTGAGAACAAAGATCACCCTAAAGAATATGTAACAGATACTCATGAAAAGATCATCGTTATAGATACTAATCAACATGACAAACTCACAGAAATAGATACAGAAACAGATGAGTGGAAAGTTATATGACATATTTAGAAGCGATACTTAAGTACAAACGGATAGTAATAGTTGATCAACAAGACATTGAGAAAGAATACGGAATAACTTGGGAAGATTTAGGACCGTTTGAGGCTTTGTTCTATAAGTCAGAATATATGATTTCAGATAGTGCTGATGAAGATGGGTTTGAAACAGTAGTCTTTGAAGCAGAAATAGAAGGTCATAAGATTAGATGTACAATAGTCTACGGTATTGGATCAATAATAGAGTTTGAATTACTTTAAAAGCAAAAAGGGAGCCAATGGCTCCCTTTCTTAATGTTCAATTTTACTTACTTCGCATATTTATCATAGAGATAAGTAGCAATATAAGTACCAACAGAGAGAAGTAGATCAACGATTCCAGCAATTTGATTAGTTACATCAATTGCACCGACTAAGTCTAAGAAACCAAATACAGCAATTAATGTAGGTACAACTATCGTAATTATATCAGCAATTTTGCCAGTAATTTGTTCAACTTTAGTTCCAGCTGCAATGTTATACCAAATAGATGCGATGCTACCTATTGCACCTAAAACAACTATGGTAATGTTCATTCCTACTGTTGCTCCTGCAACAATACCTGTTAGCTTAAAGAATGCAAGAACACCAATAATTGATGGTACAATAGCAGTAATGTCACCAATAATGGAAATCATTAAACTATTTACTTTAGATTCACTCATTTGTGATCCTCCTTATTAAATTTAGTAGATTCTGGGTAGAAATCTATGTTAATCTAATTATATGAAAGTTATTGGAATAGAGTTTGTCTGTGAAAACTGTGAGGTGATATATGCTGATCTCTTTCCGGGTCATCATGACATTCACACAGGAAAATGTCAAAGATCATATCATGTTCAAGATGGAACTTACTTTCCTAGTGAATCTACTGACTATTTACGAATTAGAGTAGAAGCAGAACACTTTAAGCCAATTATCACCAATTATGCTGGACCAGAGAATGATGGCCTAGCTCGTCTAAAGCATTTAGACTGTACATCTATAGTGTTAAAGTTTGATGATAATACTGAACAACAGATTTATGTGCCTTGGAAAGGAGAACATTTTACTAATAAAGTAGAATACATTAGAGAGAAAAAGCAAAATATAGAGATAGTATTCGACTATCATTATTATTGGAATCAATTTAGATACAAATTATATGTTTTAAGGAGTCAATGGAAATGGAAATTAGAAAATTTGTCTACAAAGAGACACCGAGAGAAGTGCTAGTGTGTAGAGAATCAGATACTCATCTTGAGGGGTTTGATATCACGAAACTTGATAAAGAAGATGTTCGAGATGCTTGGAGAGTTAAGACTAAAGATGTCGACTTTTCTCAAATGACAGAAGAAAAAGCTAAAGAAGAATATCAAAAGCTTAAAGAGCTACACAGCACATATCGCAATTTCAAGAAAAGTCAAATTCAATGACAGAATTGATGTTTGGCCTCATTTTAGTAGCTCTATCTATTGTTATAGTTAATGGATTTTCTATTTGTGGCTATTTGCTAGAGATAATCGAGCTACTAAAGAAAAATAATCGTCTTTAACTAATTATTAAGGAGATTAATGATGGCTAAAACTGCAATACAAAAAATGAGAGAAGAAACTTGGAATGGCATTACAGACCAGAATGGCCGCAATCCTTTCTTTTATAGAGCATATGACGAAGAAGGTCGTATTGTAGCTTCTAAAGAAGGTATTGTAACAGTACCAGCTGAAATGCAACCAAGAAGCCGTCTTGTTAAGCCTGATCTTAGTGTATTTGACCCACAAGCGGTAGATCCAAATAACCCAATTAAGGCTTTCAAACACGACGCCGATCCAGTATAAGAGTGTTAATATAACTAAATAAATAGAGAACCAGCGAAAAGTGTCTAACCACAGCGGGACTTAATAGCTGAGTGTCTCAAAGGAGAATAACTATGAGTACAAACTACTATAGGGATGTGTTCGAAATTGTAGACGACATATTCAACAACGTTTTCGCGATACCGCGAAGTTCTTATCAGCCAATGAGGTTCAACAAACAAATCTCATCTGGATCTTTCCCACCAACCAATGTAGTAATTGATCAAAAGACTAAAATCCTCACAATTCAAGCTGCTTTAGCTGGAATACATGAGGATTGGATCAATTTAGGTTTTGATGGAGATTATCTCAAACTTATTGTGGATGTTCCAAATAAGGAAGAAGATAAGACAGAAGAAAGCTCAAACTACTATTTCCAACTTGGATTAAAGAAAGTTGAGCATGTGGAAAGTAGCTGGAAAGTTGATCCACGCTATTTTGATAGAGAAAAGGTGAATGTAGAGTTCGTTAATGGACTTCTAACTATTACAATCCCACCCAGGGAAGAAGTTGCTCCTAAAAAGATCCCAGTTTTTGGCGGTCTTAAATTAGAAGACAAAACAGCCGAATAGACTAAAAGACGCACAGAGCTGTGGCTGTGTGTTAATCTAATATAATGGATAATTATCAGAACATACAAAATGTCGATGTCAGCCTAACAGTAGAACTAGGGAGGGTAAAGAAAGCTGTCAAAGATGTCTTACAATTTGGTGAAGGCACAATAGTCGAATTAGACAAAAATGCTAATGAACCAGTAACGATTTTCGTAAATAATGTCAAATTTGCAGAAGGTGAAGTAGTTAGTGTAGATGAAACCTATGGTGTAAGAGTAACTAAGATATTTACCGAAGAAGAAAGGCAACAAACTTCTAACTAAATAATAGTACACTATTGTGTCAAAGGAAACATTTATGAGAATCAAACAACTAACAATTTCAGATTCTAGTATGTATATTGGAGCTAGATATCTATCGTTCTTTATTGCATCTATTGCTTCTGCAATGTTCAATATTTTTCTATTTACTGCGCTAGACCCATCCTGGGCTTATCTACTTATAGCACTATCTATTGCACTTGAAGGTGCTAAACTTACTACCGTCATTTCTATCAATGTAGTTCGTTCACTCTTTATGAAGTTGAACTATAAGCCGCTCCTACGCAAGTCTAAATGGCTGTTCTTTTGGTATCTAATCTATGGCTTCTTGTCTATCTTAGCGTCATTAGGCTTTAGTACATACATAACAGCTAGAACTCAAGCCATACGAAATAGTGATTTGGAGATCTTGGCTAGTCGACAATATGCTATTGAAATGAAGATGAACGAAATAGTCAGTCTTCAACAATCGGCTAGCATTCCAAACTATATGGAATACCCCTTATGGATAGATGCAAACTTAGAATACCAAGACTATAATCGTCGATATGAAGAAGCTGACTTATTAGACTCACAGTTAAGATTAGAACGCGACCAAGTATTAGATAGAGATTCAGAAGAATGGCGGGAAGCAGACCGCCGCTATCAAGCTCAGCGTACATTTTTGAATAATGTCCGTGCTCAGAGACAAAGAGCTGATGGAGAACGACAACGTATTCAGGCTTCATTTGAGCAGTCTAAAAATGATATGGACGGACAACTTAACTTATTGAATAATCAACTTCAAACTATCATTGTTCAGGCTGGAATAGAAGCATTAGATGGATCAACTGCGCTTATCATCATCAAAGAACAAATTCAAAATGAAGAGATCAAACTCATACGAGAAAAAGGTATGACTTACATGTTTGAAGGATTCAGTGACTACACCAAAGGTGCAGTTAGTCCAGAGTTCATCAAAATCTTCATATTGCTATTAGCATCATTACTACTCGAACTTACTATCTTCCAATGCGCTCCATCTGTCCGAATAAGCGGCAGCATTCTTAAGTACTTCAAACGTAATTTGCCAGAAGATAAGACGTTCCAAGAAATTCTGGAAATGTACAATGATGAGAATGAAGCTGGTGTCAATACTATAATGAGTGGTCCAGTCAGAAAAGTAAAAAAAAGCAAAGTGAAATTTCCATCTCTGCCTAAAACTACTGAAGCAGATATAGAACGATTACTACCAGCTAAAGAAGCTAAAGTCTTAACACCTGAAGAATGGAAAGAATGGGAAAAAGATGCCAACAAAATGACAACTGAAGAGTTAGTGTCTCGTCTTAAGGCAGACAATCAAACTGAAGAAGAAGTCAGAGAGCAACTTAAAGATGAAGGCATAACAGTTCAAGTAGAAGAGCCAGAAGTTCCAAAGCGAATTCCATCTGAAGAGAAGAAGACAATACGATATCGCTTTGGTAGGACTACTAATCTTATAGCTAATAAGTTATGTGACTTCATTCGATTATGCATCAATGAACCCGGACAGTTCATAATGTCACCTGAAGACGCAGCTGAACAACTCAAACTTAATCGAAGAGCTAAAGAAGTCTTCCTCGATCATTTGAGCAACTTAAAGCTCGGCTCTAAGCAACTAATCTTCAAGAAGGGAGACGACTATTACACAAATTTCTCAGCTGATGAGATCATATCTTATGCAACTGAAATCATAGAGGAGTAGAATATGCTAAGCAAAGAAGCATTCATAAGCATGGCCGAGAATAGCATTATCTTTCAGAATGGACATAGTTCTGTTACGTCTATGTCTCACATAAAGATAGGCGATGAATCACTGCAGTGCCCGTTTTGTCATAATCACATGAAGCCGACAAAAGTTCTTAACATTTGGATTCAAAAGTGTAACTGCAATCGCGCAATTACATTAAGCAAACGATTAGACAGACTATATGATAGAATCAATGAAGACAAAGCAACTATTCACGATGTACAATTAGAAGTGAAAGCGGAAGGTTTAGCGATACTACAGAAGCACTTCAAAGAAGTAGTTGTACCAGAAATTCAAGCAAAAGATCAAAAAGATATTGAAGAAATTCTCTCTCTGAAATCTTTAAACTAGGTAATATATGGCAATAGCAGGAAGAAAGATACTCAAACAAAACACAGCTAGAAGTACTATGCTGGACGGAATCTTAGATGTTTACGAGACAGTAGCAAGCACTTATGGACCAAGAGGTCGAACTGTTGCATTTGATAGAGGCGGCAACATTCGTCTCACTAAAGACGGACTCACTGTGGCTAAAGAGATTAAGTTCAGTGATGAGACTAAGAATTTTGGCGCAATTCTAATCAAAGAAGCAGCAAGCAAAAGCAACTATATCTCAGGTGATGGCAGCACATCTACTACCATATTGACAGCTGCACTCTGCAATGAAGCACATAAGTTGTTGACTCAAGGCATAAACATAAATGACTTACGAGAAGGTTATCGAGTAGCTAAAGAGTTCACATTAGCTGAATTAGCAAAGCATAAGATAGAAGTCAAAGATGAAAAGAAGATCTTTGAGATAGCCAAGATTAGTGCTAATGGTGATGAAGAAATCGCCAAACACATCTCGGATGCTTTTCTATCTATTGGTGACAATGGCATCGTATCTATTGTAGACAGTCTTTCTCGCAAGGGTGAAACAGCCGTTAAGATAACAAGCGGACTCGAATTTGATAGAGGCTTTCTATCATCACAATCAGTCAATAGCACAAATGATCAATGCATTCTAACAGAGCCGAAGATTTTGCTATCTGCTAATGTACTAAATGTCGTTGAAGAACTACAAGCAATCATACAACCGTTACAAATCAAAAAGCAACCAATAGTAGTAATCGCTCCCGACTTTGATGATGAAGTGTTGGCCTGGTTCAGAGAGCAACTATCACGTAAGGCGATAGAGGGCAGTCTAGTGTTAGCACCCGGCATCTCTAAGAACACCATAAATGACAATCTAGTAGACTTAGCTGTTATGACAAACGCCAAAATCTGGGGGCAAGACTTCAACACTAACGAATACGATGATGAGTTCTTAGGTGGTGCTGGAAAGATAGTCATTACTAAAGGCAAGACGGCCATCATAGACGCGCACACTGATAGTGAGACATTTGATAAGCATATTGAACTTCTTAAAGCTAAGATAGACCATGACTCAGCAGAAGTTGGTTATAGTGAGTTCGAAATAGAAACAGTCAAAGAACGCGTTGCCAAAATGACAGGCGGCGTGGCTACCATATTAGTTGGCGCACTGACTACAACAGCATTAGGTGAGAAGAAAGATCGATATGAAGATGCTATCAATTCAGTCCGTGCTACTTTGAAGAACGGCTATTTGCCAGGAGCTGGAAATGTACTAATGCGCATATCTTATCAGCTCCCAGATGACAAACTAAAATTAGGAGCAACAGCAGCTTTCCGTAGCTTCATGAAGGCACTCAAACTTCCAGCCAAACGACTTATCTTATCAGCTGGTGGTGATTACGAAGTGGTATTCAGTGATTTGCTAAAAGAAGACAACATGGCTATCGGTTATGACGCTAAGAGTGGAAAGATAGTCAACCTATTAGAAGCGGGCATCATTGATCCATACGATATAGTGTACAACAGCTTATTGTATGCATCAGACGTTGCCGAAAGCTTCATGAGCATAGACTCAGTGATAGTGACAGACATACCAAATTTGACAATCAACTCATTAGATGAAGTTCTAAATGATGATGGAATGAGATAGGAGATAACAATGGCAGACAAACTTGACTTTAACGACATACTAAAAAGAGGCAATGATCGCTTCCGACAGAAAGAAAAGGCACCACCTTCTGAGTTGTTCCAATGTGCTATCTTTTACGCTAGACCAGTGAAGGACGAAATCTTTGAGCAAGGTCAATCATTTGTGCCCAAACGGAAATGGTGGGGACCGTGGAAGAATGACTATGAGTCTATTGCAGCATTAGATGAAATGTTAGATAGTCAAAGGTTCATCTTTCCGTTCTACAGCAAAGAAGTCTTTATGTCTCAGCAAGAGGCCACTAACTTTTTGCCGGTGTTCATTAAGCAGTTGATACGACAAGAGAAACTCCCGCCCAATGTCATTAAGGAAGATACTTCAATAGATGAAGAACAAATACGACCAGCAATAGTGCCATTAGCGATTACGATATTAGAACAAGACAAGCCAGAGTTCAAAGCTAGCGATCTATAGACCACACAACGTTAGGAAACGATCTTTCGAGCCATTCGGCAAATCCTTCTTTAGCTAAATCAGTAGCAACTACTTCAATAGGCTGCAAGATGTCTATGAAGCCGGTGACTAACTTACGAGCTAATCCTTGACCTTTCTTATCATCTAACAATCGAATAGACCAAAAGTCAATATAGTTACCTTCATGAAACTGTCGCACTCCGAAAGAAAGACCGCTGCTCTGTTTGTCAAAAAAGTCAAACTCCTCACTATCACTAACGTTGACTATCATACCTTGAGACATATTACCCTCTATTTGTGTCTTAAATCCTAAGTCAGAATAGTAGTCTTTTAGCTGTTGGATAGCGGCTTTTTCATGAATAGCCTTGAAAAGATGCATCAAATCTCCTATATGATTAGTTAGTGAGTTTTGAACGACTAATCCACTCATCTTATATAATATACGTAAGGGAGATTACAATGACAAATTATGAACAAGGTTTAGAAAAACTTAATAACGAGCTTGAAGCTGCCAAGGCTTATGCAGCTGCCAGAAACTTAAGGTCTGAAGAGATTTCAAATGCGAATATCGCATCTGTTGCTAATCTTTTCAATACTGCTCTTGAACTCAAGCACCTTCGTAAAGAATGGTCCTATCGGGATAACACCTCTAATAAGTGGTCCATTGCTTTCTATCAGCCCGGCAACCGGGGATTTTCTGGACTCGAGTTTGAATTTGACATTATCGAGGACAACATTCAGGTCAACAAGTTCAACTGTCCGTCGATGGGTAATTCTCCGTCTGCTACCGGAAACGTAATGGACCAACTTGTCTTTTGGACCACCGAAGTCAATCGAGTCGTTACAACTCTTTCAACCCAGGGTGCAGATATCGTAAATGCAATCAACAACTTTGGTTCACTGGAGCCCAAGGACGAGACAATCCGCGAGGCTTATGAGATCGAGCGTGATATTGAGTCCTTCAAAGAGATGGGTCGTGTGAGTCGCATGGAACTTAGGGTCGGTGCTAATCTCATGGTCGCCACAACTGGTCATCAGAGGAGCCGCGGTTACGGTTGGCAGAACTGTACAATCACCAAGATCAACAAGAAGAGCATTCAGTTCGTGATCAACTATCCGCAGAAAGATGGTACTATCACCCACTCCTATATGCAGGCCATTCCGTTGAACTATCAGATGCTCCGCTCCCTTGAGGAACACGAAGCCCTTCGCCAGGAAGCAATAGATAAAGAATGGGTAATCCAGAAAAAGTGGAATCCCGAAATTAAGAGAGAAGAAGTCCGGGTGCGTGGCTTCTAATAACTAAGCTCCCTTTCGAGCCCTTGCTGAAAAGCGGGGGCTTTTTTGTGCTTAGATGAGGAAATTGTACTTATCAAGTACCTTTTGATGTTTGTCCGCCATGTTGTCATAATCTCTATCGAAACAAGCTTCTGCATTCCATATCTTACTTGGTACAAAATCGGTAATGTAAGTATTGATAATTTGTATGTTGCCAGCGATCGCGTCCGTCGTATCTTTAGCATTTGTTCCAGCCTGACAAGTATCCCACCCGCCATTTTGCCAGTCATAATTCAGATCACCTGGGAAGTGTTCTATCTTTGGGGTGTTGGTATTCTTTCGTCTAGCTTGATATAGACTTTTCATATTGTTCTTCACGAAGATGTTCTTGCCGCAGAACCATCTATTATGAACGACTGAATCTATATAGGTGAAGTAAGCATCATTGTTAGCGTCAACAGATATGTAGTCAACTGTAAAGTTTAGCCGCTTTAGAAACTGCTTAGTTGGTTCAGACTGATAGCCGTCAAATGAGACATGCTTAATGTTCAGTCCGCCTAATCGTCTTAAGTCAACTATGAAGAACTTGATAGCGTCTAAGTTGATAAGGCCGCCTTTTGGAATCAATACGATAGTAAAGTCAGTCACATAGACTATCAACGACTGTCCAGTATGTGGGTCTATCCGAGTTGGATCTCTCTCAATATGACTCATCGCGATACAAGTACAGTCTTTAGATTTAGACTGGTCAACTGAGATGACTCTTGGAATAGATGGTTCATAATAGTAGTACCACTTACCGAGTATCTTATTGAAGAAGAGCGGGTACACTTGGTTCCAAATGAGATGCTCTGGCTCATCATGTGCTAATGCGACTATGCTACCATAGACATTCTTGAGTCCATTAGCAAAGCAGTTCTCTATCCAATGTCCTTGATAGAAAATGCGGTCGGCTTGCCCGGCCGGAATGCCAGCGAAGTCCTTCATGAACTCGATAGGATTCTCTTTAGCCTTGTCTTTGAAGTTGGAGACACCTTGAACGGTAACTTGCTTAATTGGACACCATACTACATCTCCCTCTTCATAAGGTGCTGCTTCTGCTTCTGTCTCACATACGGCTGGTGGCTTTCCATTACCACCCTTGAATAGCTTAAAGCCAACTTCGTAATCGTGGTGTTGTTTGGCCTCTTTAGTCTCAGCATTGTAATCAATAAAGTCTGGGAATTCCCAAGGGTACAACTTCCAACGGCTACCAGTCCAGATTAAGTTCTCAGCATTCTTGTGAGCATCATTAGTCACCCAAGCTTGGATCGCGTCTTCTAAAGTTGAAGGTGATGAGTCTAATACGAACCTAGCATAATAGTTGTTCTTAAAGCGGTTGCTAATTCTCTGTCGTAACTTACTGAAGAACTGCAATAACTTCTCATTGTTCCAACCTTTCCCGGCATCTAGGAAGAATGTGATTTCTGTCATTGCTCCAGCTAATATCTGCATACCAAGAAGTCCGCCAGGACTACTAATTTGCTTCCAGTTAAGCCCATTCCCAGTTGTGATAACGGATGTCTTTCCACTAGGTCTCCATGGAATATAGTCAACCTTGTCTATTTCCATTAGTCGTCTATCTTCAGCTAACATCTCTTGATGAGTCCGGCATTGCTTCCAAAAGGTTGATGATTCGAGTAGCTGTTGAATTGGCTCGATATAGATTTCAGATGCTTTGCCGATAGTAACAGCACAGAGCGCGAAGACAAAGACGGCGCTATCTGGAAAGCTGAAGAACTTTCTCGGGTTACGCATGAGAGCAAAGTGTAATGCGACATACAACAAGATCAATATAGTCAATGTAGATTTGCCACTACCAATAGATGTGTTCCAAATGCCAGAACGATGTGGCTTGAATGGATCTAAAAAGTTAAGAAAGACTTCTTTCATTGGTTCCCACAAGAAGTCGCTCATTGCTCCAATGTATTTGGGTGTTAAGAACTCCTCAGGTGTTGGCGGCTTGCTTTTGAATGTTAGCCTCCACGGATCAGCTAACAGTGACGCCTTGAATGCATCATCAAAATCATTTTCTAATAGCCAGTTGATGGCAGCACGCAACTGCTTAAAGTTAAGATAGGCGTACTCATCTCGTTTGGCTAATTGGCTATCACCATCTAATAAGTCTTTGATGATGTACTTTAGGTTGTGTATTGATTTCTCATCTTTGAATGTGTACTGCACTAAGTCAAGATCATCTTTGCTTAACTGTTGAGGTGCGTTCATATCTAAGGTGATGGGGTTAAGTATTGTGGGTGCTATTATGCTTTTATCCATTAGTCAAATTGCATTATTTGGGCAAACTTGTAGCTATTTCCGTATATGAAGTAGATAGTTGCTACTATAACGTCTTCTCCTCTGAAAGTGTTGTGTGCTACCGTGAGCGAGAAAGTCGCTTTGGCATTGATCATTTCGCTCACTATAATTGAAGGTATCTCCCTTAAGTCCAACCATACCCAATCTTCTGGCTCTCTATTGATCATATCGAGATCAATATCATTAGAGATTTCTTTAAGCTCATTTAAGTCATTAAAGAACCAAAATGGAGCATTGGTGTTGAAGTCTTGGAAGTAGAGTTCTTTAACTGTGTAAGCCGAAATTGATATTGGAATCAATAACAGCAGGGCTAATAGTAACTTCTTCATAATAATTAGTAAGTTGTTACAATAATACCAACTAATTAACTAAGAGAAGTACATCACGGCTCTTTGGCTGTACTATATTACACCTAAAAGATGACTTATATTGTCAACATATATAGAAAGTGATACAGACTTATATAGGAGAAAAAGTATGAAATCATTCGTCGACCTCGTAAAAGAGTATTCTGCATGGAAATTGCAGGAAAAAGGCAACGGTAAGTTGACACGAGCAGAGCTCACTCAACTTAGAGAAACTTACAACAAACAAGCAAAAAGTTCTAACGCGCTACGCGAAGCAGTAACTCAGTATCGTGCTTGGAAGAAAGAAACTAAAGGCACAGACAAAATTTCAAAGCAAGAATTTGAAGCACTTAAGGAATCACTCAAACAAAGAGTTAGAGAAGACGCAAAACCAAAAGGAAACGACTGGAACGTCTATGTCACTAACTATAAGAAATTCAAAGAGTCAAAAGAAGGCGATTCTAAGATCACCTACAAAGAACTCAAGATGCTCAAAGAAAACTTCAAAGAAGCACAAGACAAGAGAATCAGACTCAGAGAAGCAGATGCAGGATTTGATCCAGCAGCAGCTCCAGTAGCCGGCGATCCAAATGCAATGGCAGCTCCAGGCGCAGATCCTAATGCTATGCCAGGTGCAGCAGGCGCAGTCGATCCAACAGTTGCAGCACAGATCCAAGACGTTGTTCAGTCAGTAAATGCTCTTGCAGCATCAGCTGGTGTTCAAGTTAACGATTTAGGTGCAGATCCAGCAGCAGGTGTACCACCAGTAGATGGTATGCAACAACCAGCTGATCCAAATGCAGCAGCACCAGTTCCAGGCGCACCAATGATGGAAAAAATGATCGGTGACTACAAAGCTTGGAAGAAAGCTAATAAGGGAACTGACAAGTTAACCGAAGCTGAATTAGCAGCAATCAAAGAAGAAGTTGCAAAACAGACACCTAAGAAAACTCGCTATGAACAGATCAAAGAACGCATTGCAGACAGACAAGCAAAATTAGCAGCCCTTAATGAAGGCTATCTAGATATTCCATCAACTCCAGAAATGGGGACACTTACAAGCAAGCCTCATGTATCTAATTCACACGGTGGTGATCATGCAGTTAGTGAAGAACAAGTTAAAGTACCAACACCTACACAATTAGCAAGTGGCTACAGCTCTGGTAAAGCAGCTGGTGAAACAAAACCAGGCAAAACTTGGCCAACAAAAGCAATGGGTAAGGAAGCTGGTGGAGCTCTTCAAGGAGCAGGCGCATCTCAGACACAACCTAAGGGTGTAAAAGAGTCAGAAGAATGTGATGAACCAAAAGAAGATCAACTCAAAGAAGGCGTAAAGACAGTTACTGATGTTTATGTCGACCGCTATTTCGAACCAAGATTAAGCTTTGATAGAATCAAGGAGTCAATGAAAAAAGGCCTTTTAGGTTAAGGAGAAACGAATGGCAAAACTAACAAACTTACGAGAAGAGGCCATTCAACTATTCGACACCGGAGATAGTCGCTCATTTAATGAGATCTACTCCGGTAGAGAGGACCTTTTCGAAAACGTCGATGACATGATAGATCCTCGATTTAGACGGTTATTTGAATCTGTATATGATAAGAACGGTAAGCCTAAAAGTCAAAGACATCTTAAAGAATCAATGGCTGGCGCAGAAGTCTTTTTAGAACTGCTAGAAGATAAAGATACTTGTGAACAATTACGACAGTCACTTTTAAAAGAAGTCCCACTTAAAGTTAAGAAAGAAATTAAGAACGGTTTAAGTGAGGGTTCAATTGAAGACATGCTTAAAGCAGTATCAGCACATTTTGGAATAGAAGATCAAAGTGATATTGCTAGTCTTTCTGATAAAGAATCTAAAGAAATGATGGGATCAATAATGGGCATTTGTGCTGTTGCTGACCGTATGGATATGATAGCTGATATGATTAGAGCAGCAGCAAAACTAAATGAGGGCTTATTTAGAAGTACTAAAACTCCTATCCCTAGATCAAAATATGTAGATAATGCTCAAAACAGAAAATTAGGTAGAGTTGGAGACGAATACGGAGATCAGGAATACGAAACAGAACCTGGTATTATTCCAGGAGCCATTGCAAATTTCTTTGGAGGAGTTGGTGGAACAATACTAAAAATAGTTGGACTAATTGCACTTGGATTAGCACCATTAGCCGGTCTTATTCATAACATTTGTAGAATGGCTATCACAGATTATGGTGGCGGGCCAGGAACAGCAGCTAATATTGCTGGTATAGTTATATTTGGTTTAATGTGTATGCCAAGTCTTAGAACTACTAAAAGAACAAGAGAATCACGAGAAACTCCTATTTATAGATGTGAAAAATGCAACGGACCTTTATCTAGAGAAGATGCAAACTTTGGTGGTGGATTATGTCGTTATTGCAAAGAAGAACTAGAAGAATCAGAAGTTAGATATGGTAGTGACCTTTGGGGCAATTCAGAACTTAACAACAAAAATGACGGAGTACCGGGAGGACACAACAGAGGTCCGGATCCAGGAGGACAAGACAAAATGACAGTACAAAGTGGAAGTGACTATGATACTAATCCTAAACTCTTTGAAAGCATTTACCGCTTAACTGAAGGTGAAGGAAGACCAGTACCAGTGGAAGAGTTTGAGATTTTCTCAGATTGGTTAGCTGATCATGGTATTCAGTCTAGGCCATCACAACAAGGCCATCTAAATTTTGAAATTAATGGAAGAAAATTCCAATGGTCAAAAAGAGGCCATTTTAGATCACAATCACATAATAAGAATTTTGATGGTGGTTATCAATGGTACATAGTATTCAAAGATAGTACTCCTCCAAGAGGACGTTTCGATGATAGTCGACAGGCAGAAGCTTTTGATGACGCAGCAACTCTTATTGCTCGTATTGAGAAAGCTAGACTTTTAGACAAAGAATATGTTCCACCAACAAGAGGCGGATTACGATTCAAAGAAAACGAAGAAAGAGGAACACCTTCTACAACAGCAAATAGATACAACTTTAGTGGAAGTGAAAAAGGACCATCTAATGACGGAGTACCCGCTGGACATAATCGAGCTGGTATGAGTGGAAGTGATGGACAAACTACACAAAGTCGACCAGGTTATCACACTAATGCTAAGTTAGGACACGAGCCTGCAATGGGTGACTCTACTAAGATTCATGAACGATTTGAAGGTATATTCAAGAAATCATTAAAAGAAGGACAATATAAAAAGTTTACTAAAAGTGATTTGCAAATAGGAACTAAATTTGAAGTACAATACGGTACAATATATAAAGTTATGGATTTAGAAGAAGATGAACCAAATCTTTTTATGGGTACAGTCTTAAAAATTGGAAAAAGAGATCCAGATAGGGAAGATTTATCTATTGGTGATCCTGGTACATGCAGATTAGGAGATATTAGAAGAATTTTAAGTGATAAAGAATACAATGCACTAAATGATAATAATTATTATAATGAAGATTCTGGTGAACCATGGGATGATGATTTTGATTATAAAGATATAGCTGATCTTGTTTATGAAAGTGTTGAACTTAATGATATGAGTGAAGAAGAAACAATACAATTTGTATTAAAAGTTTACCCATTCGCTGAAGAATATCTTGAAAAATATGGATCACCTTATGGATTCTCATTATCTGAAATGTATGATAGACATGTTGAAGATAAAGAAGAAATGAGTAGATTTGATAATGATGATTGGGATGATGACGACGACGAATAACTAAAACTTACAGGAGCAGCTAAAAAGCTGCTCCTTTTTTATGCATAGTAGATTGTAGAAACACCAGCTGTTTCAAACTCTACTGGTACTTCTTGATAAGTCTTCAAAGCTTCTCTAACTGCCCCGTGATATTGCTCTTTCACATAGAACAACATAAATCCTCCGCCACCAGCACCTAATAGCTTCCCGCCATCTGCCCCAGCATTGATTGCCTTATCATACATGCCGTCAATAGTAAGATTAGTCATTGATGAGTTCAACCTGCGTTTGAGTTCCCAACCATCACGTAGTACACTGCCCATTGCATCAATATTGTTCTGAAGCAGCTGTTCTTTCAACTTGCGAGTGTAAGCTTTTAAGTCACACAATGCCTGTTCTTTCTCTCGGTCTCCAACCACTTCTTTAGCTTGCTGATTTAGTATACTAACACTATCATGATTGATCCCCGTATAGAAAAGCATCAAGTTATTCTGTAAGCGCTTCAGTCCGTCTACTGGAATATGTAGCTTCTCGACATTGACTTGGCCATTCTGTTCAAATTCTATATAGTTCAGCCCGCCAAAAGTAGTGGCATATTGATCCTGCTTACCAATAGATGGTGAGTACTTCTGTTCTAAAGCAAAGGCCATTTCTGCAATGAGTTCTTTAGAATAGTATCGTTGAGTGTAAGCAGCACATATCTGAATAAGCGCGGCTGCAAACGCTGAAGAAGAAGATAGCCCAGTTCCAGCTGGAATGTCAGCTGATGAGTTAAAGTCTACTCCGTGAATGTCAAACTTTTTGAAGATATCTCGTATGAAGTTATGTTCAATTTTGTCTATATCTGAAACTTTCTCTAACTTAGAGTACTTCAAAATGTACTCATGATTTTGGAAAAGAGGGTGCATTGATAGATAGACATACTTATTGATAGTTGTAGATAGAACACAACCACCGTACTTTTCATAAAAGTAAGGAACATCAGTCCCGCCACCACAAAAGGAAATTCTAAATGGACTCTTCGTTATTATCATGATACTATATTAACATGGGGTTAATTTAACATAAATGACAAAGCAGCAAGCAATACATAAAAGATACTATAATGATGTTGCGAATGATTTGAAGAAAATGTATGAATCAGGTCTCGCGCGCTTTACAGAAGTGTTATCTCAAAATGAGATTGACCAACTGCTTGGAGCAATTAGTGTGTCAGACAATGATGAACCAGAAGGTACGTACGACTATATTGATGATATAGTAAAAGATGTACATTGGGATTCTTCAATAAAAAGTTCAAAATACTCATTCGAACAATTAGCGAAAACTTCTCCAGAAGCTGCACAAGAAATGTTAGATAACTTTAAGAAGATAACTATGGAGATTTTGAATACCAATTCTACAAAAAAGATTGCGAAAGAAATGTCTATTCTTAAAGCAGAAATAGAAGATCTGAAAAAAGAAAACACAAGACTTCGGAAGATGTTTAAAGATAGTGACCTTTTTGATTAGTAACAAAATTCATCTTATATAATAATTAGGTACAATACTATGTTATCTTATTTGAACCGGATTTATAAAATCGAATGTGCTGTTTGCCAAAAAAATCATGTTGTCAATATCTATAAAGACTATAATGATAATTCATTAGTCTTTGAAGCAAAGAAACAACCTTTCAGCTTTAGTCAATGTCTCGGGCATCTCATAAAGATCATATTTAATAGAAAAGCCTTTATAGAAGGAATGCACAAAGATTTCTTCGGTCTTATCTTAAATAAGAATCAGATTGAAGATTTAGCATCTTTCTTAGAATCACAAGAATACATATCAATTTACAAACGAGATTCTAAAAAGAAGACTTATCATCGAAAAAATTATGATGATACAATTACTGAATATTATGATAGAAATGGAATTATGCTATCATCAAGTGCTGATCTAAAACAAGCTAACTTATCAATTTACTTACAACCAAAAACAAACGTAATACTCTATTCTACTGGCTATATTAAGAACAAACTAAGAGATGGAAATCATTTCTTATCTGCTCTAAAACAAATAATAGGAGAATTCGATAATGGCAATTTGCAATCCGTATATCAAGAAAGCTGAGAACTTAAAGTGGTTAGAAGAGAATGAAGAACTCTTTTTAGACTATATGGCAAAACATCATTCATTATATGATGTCTGTCATACGATTCTACATATAGATTCTTTGAATGATCAATATGTAGAAAATATGATTAAGAACATAAAAGCTGCAACTAGAAAGAAACTCAATGAAGAGAAAAAGATTCAAAAAGCAGTTGAAGATGAACAAAAGAATAAGCCAGTTCAGAAATCTGCTATTGAAACTAAAAATGAGAAAATCGAAAAAGCAGTAGAAGCCAAAAAGAAAGCCAAACAGGAAGATGACGACCTTCTTGATTAAATCTTATATAATACTAAGGAGTAAAAATGGGACGACCTAGGAGAGTAAGAGAAACAACTGGAAAAGAGTTCAGATCAGATAGGGAACTCGTATATCAATTTCAAAATGAATTAGCAAAATCACAACGTGCTCGCATAGACTTTAATAAGCAAAGGGCGCAGGATAAGGCAATGGAAGCTGCTTATGAATTATGGGAGAAGTACTTTAAGTTACGAATGAAAATGAGAGCCGAATTAGCCGCTCTTTGTCGACGTAATGATATCTACTATCCAGAACTATATGAAGAATATGATTCAGAAGCTTGGCAGAAATTCATTGAGCAAATGCCAGGAGTTAGATTAGAAGATGTAGAACACATTACGTCTTGGTCTATCTATATCCGTCTCTGGGGATATTGGAGATCAATGAATCGCGATTTAGTAAAGCGCTGGCTTAATTATCACGATAGCAAAAATGTAGTATCTATCTATTCTGTCTCAAAAGAAGATGATAGCGGCTTAACTAATCTTGATATTGATGTCTCAAAGAAAGGCGATCCAATTAGTAGAAACTTAGAATTAGAAACTAACAGACAACTGTTCTGGGATTCTATCAACTGTCTTAGATTAGAGTTGACAGACAAACAAAAACAGTTACTCAATATGAAGGCTAGTGGAAAAAAGAACAGAGAGATAATGTCTACTCTTCAAATTAACGGTAGAATCTTAAATGAGAATTTGGCATTCATTAAGCAACGGTTAAATGTTATCATTACAGAAGTTGCTAAAAAGAAAGGGATGGAAGCTAATTACTCTGAATTATTAAGTTCATTCGGCGGAGAATGTTAATATAGCATTTAAGGAGATATTTAATTTGGCAAAACTTTACGAGTACAATGACGCAGTAGAAACACTAACTGGACTTTTATCAGTTCAAGACAGGGTGTTATTAGCTAAAGAGCTCGGAAAACTAATGGTCAAACATGCAAGCCAAAATCATGGATGGACATTAAAAGACTTGGAACTTTCGATTAGAAACGAAGGTGGTAAATTCGATATTAAGGTAGGTAACGGATGAAATGGTGTCTATTCATATTTGATCCAAAAAAGATTGTCTTACAAGAGACTTTTCCTGATGAATTCTTAAAATTGCAAGATCGTCTCTTGCCTTTTTTAGATGTTAAAGATGTAGTTATAGAAGATAGTGTTGGTGATAACTATGGTGGACTTATCAACTCATACATATCACATACTTATCGACAATATGACCATGTTTGCTTAGTGTATGATGGAAAGAATTGGGCTGATGGGATAGCTAATCATTCATTTTACACTTTGTCCTTCAACAAAGAGCACATAAATCATCTCACAGCTAATCTTATTGATGAGTATTTGGCTACTGAGTACAAAGAGGGCAATGGCCTAGCTTTAGTCGCAGAAAGTCTTTACAAACTGTATATAAGAATGGCAACGTCTGTTAGCTACCCGTCAGATGGTTGCACACTAGAAGAGAAAAGAGCGCTCATAGAGCAGCTTAAGCAATATTTCTAAAGGAGATTCATATGTCCGAAAAGATTATGTTGAAAGAATACATTCGTCTTTCAGCCCCAGAGTGCCTCAACTACAATGGTGTCAACTATTGGAGAGAGGGTCGTGCTAAGCGTGTTGGCGTTATGGTGTCAACTGGTCCAGGAAAGTTTGGCTTTAGTCTCATATCACCCTATGAGGATTTAGACGAAAAAGAAGCAGTCATTCGTCAAATCATAGTCAAAGGAAAGCCAAAAGAAGTTAGTCATCTTAAGCGCAAATGGTCATCTGAAGCCATTTGGGAAAGAGGAACTTTCATTGCATTAGAACGGGCAATGGGTGATGCTCCTAATCCTGAAATTGTACCAAAGTTTGCACAAACTGCGATTACCAAATTTCAAGATAGAATGAAACGATACTACAAATAGTTAAGAAGGGGAGATTAAGTCTCCCCTTCTTTTTTGAATACTTAACGAACTAATCTTATATCATAATATGAAGAATAGCTTAGAGTCATACATAGAATCTCATCCAGATTGGAGAACTGAATTAGCTGGAGAGCCATATCATCTTAAAATACGAGAGCATCCTCACAAACCTAATCGGTTTATGTTCAGCTATGATATGATACGAAGTGCAATGTCTAGCCCAATAGTTCAAATTGCTCGGGGCATCGTTATAGATCTTCAAAAGGGCATTCTAAAAGACTATCTAACTGGTGACAACATACATACACGAGTAGTATCTCGATCTTTTGATAAGTTCTTCAACTATGGTGAAGGCAATGCTGCTAAGATTGATTGGAACGGCAAAATTTTCGCTCGTGAGAAATTAGATGGCTCACTTATCAAATACACATTTGATGAAGTTTATGGTGAAGAGCTTTGGATGACAAATAACGGATTTGATGCTCGAGCTGATTTGCCTTGCGATTTAGGTGACCTTGTTGGTGGATACGAAACATTTCAAGATTTGATAGATGTAGCAATGAGTCGGTTCACATACGAACAAAAACAGTTTATGAAAAAGCTCGGCGACAATATGACATTTAGCTTTGAGCTTACATCACCATATAACAGGATTGTTGTTCCTTACACAGAGACAGAATTGTGGCTTATTGGAGTGAGAGGAAACTCTACACAAGAGGAACATAACCCAGAAGAATTCTTAGAAAACTTCAAAGAGTTCCCACAGTTTAAGACTCCTAAAATGTATGAGCTAACAGCTAAGACATTGGAAGAGGTGATAGAATTAGTGGCTTCTTTAGATTCAACTCATGAAGGAATTGTAGTTTGTGATGAGAACTTTAATCGTATTAAGATCAAAGGTGAGCAATATGTCTCTATTCATCGAATGAAAGATAACAACGGCCAACTTTCTTCTGAACACATTTTGAAGTGCATACAAGCTGGAACAATAGATGACATACTGGGAATCTTTCCAGAATATGCCGAGGTGATTCAAAAAGTTGTAGACAAGTATCATTATGTGTATGATATAGTAGACAAAGCATTAGATGAGGCTGCATCTATAATGCTATTTGCGTGTAGCACAAATGATGCAACTCACAATAAGAAAGCTTTTGCATTGATGGTAAAAGATAAGCCATTAGCAAAACTGTACTTTGAGTTCTATAAGACACCAAATGAGAAACAACGAATTGAAAATGAGTTCATGGCTAAGCTTGAATATGATCAAATGGAGAAATTATGTCAAGGATCAAACTAATTGCTCTAGACATAGATGGTGTACTTAATAACTTTATAGATAAAGAATGCTATAATAGTGATAAGTACACTAACTTTAGTAAGCATAATGTTAAGTTGCTAAATAGCATAATTAAGAAAGCATCAAAGAAAACGCCTGTCAAAATTCTGTTGTCATCTTCTTGGAGAAAAGATTATGCAACTTGGTTTGGAATTAACTGCTTATTTGAAGCAACTGGAATTACACCGTGCTGCATAGATAAGACACCGGATCATAATGGTGGCCCTCGTGGTAATGAGATTTTGTCTTGGCTAATTGAAAATCAATTACGTAGAGACATTTTTGTAGAATCATTATGCATTTTAGATGATGATAACGATATGGGAATCTTAATGCCTTGGCTTGTCAATACAGATGGAAGAACTGGCATTACTATTCAGAATGCAAATGATGCAATTGAAATGTTGAATAAGCCATTTAGTCTTACCGTTAATTTAGGATCAAATGGAAATTGAAGAATTTTTTTCATACATAGCTGGACAAGGTGCATGGGAATATGCACAATTGAAAAAGCAATACAATAAGATTAGGAGATATGATATGACTGCAATTACTAAAATACCTGATGAGTTTAAGATGCTTTATGATAAGCAATGGACAAACTCAAATGTTGAAAAGATAGTATTAGAAAATACTCAAGATAATCATTATAAGTATTATCATTTGTCTCAAAACAAACGCGATTTAGAAAATAGTGGTCCTATAAGAAATGACGGCACATATCTTAATGGTGGATATATTTTCACTGCTTCTTGGGGACGAATTGGTGCTAAGGCTCAAAAGAAAGTTTATGAAAAGAAAGTTTACAATGATCCAACAATGTGGGAGCAAATGACTAAGAAACTTGAAAAGGGTTATGTAGTCAAACTGTATCAGTCTTTTGGAGAACACTCCTCTGCTTATGATGAGTTCATGGCTCTCATTGGAGGAGACAATGACTTATTTGATTAAAAAAAGTGGGAATTATTTTGAGTATCTATGATGACGCTTTTATTGCTGGCATAAATGGAAGACATATTATGATATATAGTAAAGATCCTGATATAGAAAGTGTTACTAAAGAGTATGTAGAACAAGCATTATGGAAAGAAGACTATAATTCTCCAATATGCAAAAAATGTTGTAACAATAATTGGGGTTGTGCTAGATTGGGTTGTAAAACTTTAGAAAAATATAGTAAGCATAGTCTTATTAGTATTTTAGAAGGATTGGGAGATTGGGAGTTATTTGATGAAGACGAATACACCTGCATATTCTAAAACATTATCATTTTCTATTCAGTATGCAAACAATAAGCAAGCTTTTATAGAACACTGGGCTGATATAGTTAATATGACTCCTGAGGAGTTTGAAAAGAAGTTCATCGTTAATGATTACGATCTATTTGACGATGACGAGAAAATAGGGTACTAATTATTATGACAATACGAGAAATTATTGATGCTGCTATAGATAAGAAAATTGATTACCCAAAAGCAAAAGAAGCGCTAACTAAGCTTAAATTACCAGCTTCTGATTTTGAAGAATATGATCGAATATTAGTCAAACTTTTAGGTAAGGACAGCGTCTTTAGAGAGCCCGTCTATCAACTGCCATCTATTCCAAATGAGATGTACTCAGTAATTCTGCAAGATGCAATAAAGCAGGTACGTCAAGAAAAATACAGCCCAGAGATAGCCCAGCATTTGTATGATAACTATATGTTGGGACCGAGTCTTATCAATTACTTTCTAAATGAATCTATTTCTTCTGTTAGAATGAACTCATTAACACCAGAAGAAATTGTACAGATTGGTGAATCATATTTGAGGGCTTTAAAGTTTACAAGGTTAGCAACTGGTGCTCTTCCAACGTTGCCGCCTGTGAAAAGAAGAAAACATAAGAAAGAAGTTAAAGAGCAAATAAATGCCGAACAGGTAAATGAAGTGGTGGTAACTGAATATGCAGACGATGAAATATTTGAAGATAATATATGATGAAGAAGAACTAAAATGGTGGTACAAATATGCAGTCCCACCTCTTAAGGCTAATGAGATCTATTTTGTCTCACTAAGCATACGGAAGAAACGACTAAGTACTGAAGAGAAAACTGTTATTCCACACAATGAAATGTTCAACAAGATTCAGATTAGACATGATAACTGGCAGTCATTCATTAAGCACATTCGTAGATTAGAACAAAGAATTGATGCTTATTTTCCATACGAAAGTGAGTCATTCATTCAGAATGCATTAGTAACATATTGGAACATATGCCCAGTAGACTGCTATGCTGCTATGAAAGATCAAATGAATCATCTAACTGAGATCATGACTACACTTACAGATAGCGCATTGAAGAATTCTAAAGGTGGAATTGAGCAAGCTTACTATAAAGTACGTAAGTCATTTGATACAGCACAGTCACTCTTTGCTAGAAACTTTGGTACTAAAGCTTGGATAGATTTTGATATAGATGATGTAATAGAAGGAGAAAACTATGAACGAATACGAGAACTCTTCATATCCTTTTTTGGGAAAGGGAATACGATCTTCGTTAAGACTGGTGGCGGAATGCATTGTTTGGTCCGCAGAAGCGAATATAAGATCAACCCTGACATCGTTATCGATGCGCTTAAAAAGATATTGCCAGGAGCAAAAGAAATAGTTAGAAATTCTAACGAAATGATTCCATTGCCTGGCACACTTCAGTACAATCAGCCAGTGATAGTAATGAATAAAGAAGATATCACGTTGCCAATGCGACCAGAAACTTTTGGCGAATCAGAAGATGTATCATTCATAATGGGAGAAATGGCTGACAATCATAGCATACTTAATCCAGAAATAGGAGTATAAAATGCACGATGAAGATATTGCTGTTCTAGATAGAACAGATGTTGATGATGAATATGATTTAGAAGAACCAAAAGATTTTGTTCTTGTGTATCTAAATGATGATTACAGTAGTTTTGAATTAGTAACACTCACATTGATTCAAATATGTCATAAAACAAAAGAAGAAGCTGAGCAGATAACTTTAGAGGTACACAAGAAAGGAAGAGGTGTTGGCTATATTGGGCCATACGATATATGCAAAACTAAGCAGATTCAGATTAGGTCTATCGCAAAGCAAATGGGTATGCCATTGATGGTCATATTAGAAGAATGCTAAACCCGCTATCTAAAGAAGCTGTAATGATGTACTATCGAGAGCTTATGGAACCAAAAGGCGAAAATCATCTCTACATAACTGGAACTAATGGTTCTGACTATATCATTGCAGATAGAGTTATGATTAGATATTGGCATAACAACAAGTTAACGTATGAAATTAGTGTGATGGGAAACTATGAGCTGTTTGACTAAAGAAGAAGTTGTCGAATATATAGACAAATGTATGTTAGGAACAACGTATGTCACATCTGACTGTTATGATCATCCAAAGGTATCGTTAAAAGAGATGAATCCAGATAGAGAAGCAGATATTGCTGCAATCAGAGAAGAATACCACTTAATAGACATTAGATGCTTTCCACTTATTAAGTACAAGTATGAGAAATATGTTGGACAAAGACCGGATATTCCATTTTCAAATTACGATACGCAGAAAGTTGAAATAATGTATAATGAAGTTAAAAGTTGCGAATTATTTGACTAATTATTAGTGAGAAAACAGTTCAGAAAAAAACGACCAAAGAAAAGTAAAAAAGCACAAGATACTGCATAGAAAGATTTAAGAGAGTGGTTCTTATCAGTACGATACAATACACTAAAAGAATGTGGCCTTTCTGAAGAAGAGATAGCTGAATATATGTCTCAGAAGAACAACGTAACTAATTATTATGATGGAAATAACTCAGACATTAAAACGACTACAAGAACTCCAAGACGAAATGGACAAAATAGGTCAGCAACTAAGAGAAGGAGACATTAACGCTAATCCACAAGCTGCAGCACCACAAGCAAATGCACCTCAAAATCCAGCTCCGGGTGGGGAAAACGTAGATGTTAATCAAATTGTAGATCAACTAACACAAGCTATAACAAAAGCAATAGAACCACTTTCTCAGAAGATAGATCAAATGATGCAATCAAAAGGGGGTGGCGATGGACAACAGCAACAAAGTGGAAATGACCAACAATCCGGAGATCAAGCTGCTTCAAAGGATTCTGGAGACCAAAAAGCAGCTAGTGGTGGAGATCAGCAAAGTAACGGAAATGCTCAGTCAAGCGGAAATGGACAACAGCAACAACAAGAAGCAGCGAGCTTTGAGAACATATTTAACAAAACACATTTAAAGGAGACAAAATAATGGCTATTGCACAAATCGATAAAAAGAAAGAAGAAAAAGAAGAGCTTAAGAAAAAAGAAGAACAGCTCAGAGTTCAATCAGCAGCTATCTCTAAGCTCTACAAGAATAAGACACAAATAGACAATAGTAAGAATACTCGTCATTAGTTAATATAACTCTTATTAAGTATAGGAGGTCATTATATGACTAATATGAAAAAGCAAAGAAACGGTAAATATCTTCTTGAGAATAATGGTGTTCAAGATGTATTTAAATTTGATGAAGACGTTGCTCAGTTTTTGACGAGGAATGCCAGTAAAATTCGCTATCATTCTGGGGAGAAAGTTAAAAATTGGCTTTACAAAAACAGAACAGGAAAAGAAACTTCACTCGCGAAGAAAGTCTACGTCGATTTTAAGCGCTACAATTCTATTGATAGAATCATGGGTAAAGTAGCTTTTCATAACGGCGACAATCGCGATCTTAGGCGAGAGAATCTTACTGTACTTAGATAGTCTTTCTTATATAATATAAGGGAGATAATAATGAAAGAAACTGAAGATTTAGCTTTTATCAAAAAGGTTACAGATGATAAGAAAATATCATTTGCTAAGCTTATGTTCTCTAAGAATAGAGGACCGTATCTTGTAGCATTCGAAAATTCATGTATTCGTGGTTATGCTGAAATGAATGCTCTCGAATGCAAGAATGTAAACATTAACGAAATTAAGCAAGACAAGGTTCCTCTTTGGGAAGCCGGGGCAAAGAATCCAGAAGAGATTAATGCTTTACCAAAACTTGATTTAAAGAAACAAAAAGAAAAGGTTCTAAAAGAAAAAGAAGAACGAAAAGCTAAGCGAGCAGATAAGATGAAAGCAACTATTGCTAAAAAAAGAATTCAAAAATAAAAGAAAAGGCGGTTTAATGACCGCCTTTTTTTAATTTTATTTCAAAAAATATAATAAAAAGTTATATTTTATATAAAAAAGTTTTAATAATTTATGATAGGTTGTTCATATAAAGCCACTAATTATTTAGGAAGGTAAATATGAAGACGATACTAGTAGTAGACGACAGTCGGATTATGCGAAATATTGTGAAAAATATATTTGCAGACTTAAAAGTTCCTTGTAACTATATTGAAGCTGAAAATGGTAAAAAGGCTTATCAGCTTCTAGAAACGAATAAAGTTGATTTAGTATTCTTAGACTGGAATATGCCAGAAATGGATGGATTAGAATTTCTTAAAAAAGTTCGTTCTATGCCAGACTATGACAAAATACCAATCATAATGGTAACATCTGAATCAGCAAAATATAATGTTGTAGAAGCTCTTGATGCTGGTGTAACAGATTATATTGTTAAGCCAATCAATGAGAAAACTTTTAAGCAAAAAGTTTCAAATTTAGTTTTTTAAGAAGGAACACATTATGGAAAAATACATACAACCATTTATTAGTACTTGTGAAAAAGTTTTTAGTGAATTTTGTAATACTAAAGTCAAAGCTAACAGAATCTTTTTTACAACAAAAGATGAATTTGAAGGTGAGTGGGATATTTCTGGTGTCATCGGATTATCTGGACAAGTTACTGGAGCTGTTGCTATTTCAATAAAAGAAGACACTGCTAAAAAGATAGCCAATATTTTAACTGGAAAAAGTTATCAAAATATTGAAGCTGATGTAATAGATGCCGTAGGTGAAATAGTAAATATAGTTGCTGGTAATGTTAAAAAGAACTTTGAAGATGAACTACGAATTAAGATTTCATTACCGTCAATTATCAAAGGAAAAGCACATATGATTATATGGCCAACTGAAAAAACACGAATTATTTCTGTTCCATTTGAAATATTTGAAAATGAAAAGTTCTGTTTATCAGTTGCTATAGACCCAACAAAGTAAAAATTATGGAAAAGTTTAAATTATTGGTTCTAGGAAAAAAATATTATACTCTTAAGAATATAAATGAGCAAGCTAAATATCTCACTATAAGTTTTATATTTATGTTAGCTATTATTCCATTAGTAATATTAGGAGTAACGCTTATAGGAATAGATCCTACTCGTGTAATGATTGACTTTGGTTTTGCTGCATTTCTTTTTCTAAATATAATTTTACTACGATCTAAAATTCCTAATAAAGTAATAGCAGTGTATTCTGTAACTTTATTTGGTCTTTATTGTTTATATTTATTATCTACAGGCACTCTTTATCTTTGGGTGTCAGTTTGGGGATTATTTTTTCCATTGATAGCAATCTTTTTGATGGGAATGAAGATAGGAATAACAGAATCTATAATTTATTTAATAGCTTCAATAATTTTATTATTTGCTCCTTTCTCTCCTGTAAATTACGGATCAGATATCGGCATTCGATATGTAATGGGTTATTTCTTAGGGATGGGCCTAACAATAGTTTATGAAATAATCTCTATAGTTAAAGATAAAAAAGAAAAATTACTTACAATAGACTTAAATAGAGAAAAAGATACTATTCAAACTATGAAAGATAATTTGAATCAGGGAATTTTTCTTATTGATAAAGAATTAAAAATATTATCAAATTATTCTAAGCCTCTTAAAACCATATTATCTTATTATGATGAAGATCTAGAAGGTAAAAACTTTTTAGATATAATAAGTGGATCACTTGAAAAAAGAGAATTAGAAATTATGAAAAAATATTTTAAGTTGATTTTTAATAAATCTAGAAATGAAGCCTTATTAGAAGAGTCTAATCCTATATCTGAATTTGAATATAAAATTGATAATAGATCTAAAATACTAAAAACAAGATTCAGTATTATAGAACAAGAAGGTGCTGAGGCTGTTATTATTGGTATTTTACAAGATATCACAAAAGAAAAAGAATTTGAGGATGATTTAAAAGCACAAAAGGAATTACAAGAAGTTGAAATCAAAAATATGTTTGATGTTATTCAAATTGAACCAGTAGTATTTCAAGACTTTATTGAAGATACAGATAAGAATTTTAACTTCATTAATAATATATTAAAAGATCAAACACAAACTGAAAAACAAGTAGTAACTAAGTTCTTTCAAAATATTCATGCTATTAAATCTAATGCTTTAATTTTAGGTTTAGAAAACTTTGGCCAACAATTACATAATTTAGAAGACGAAATAAAAGTTATCTTAGATAAAAGTCCAATAGAAAGTAGTGATATATTACATTTAACTTTACAATTAGAAATGATTATGAGAGAAAAAGATGCTTATACTAAAATGATGAGCAAACTTGAAACATTTAGATCAACACATAAATCTGATACTATTCTTATTAGTTCATTAAATAAAGCAATAGAAAAACTCTCAGCAGAAACAGGCAAAAAAGTAAAATTAGATATAAAAGAATTAGATTTAGAAATACTAAAAACTGATTTAAGAAAACCAATAAAAGAGATACTATTCCAATGTGTTAGAAATTCATTTATTCATGGAATAGATTTACCAGACAAACGTGTTATTATGAGTAAAGATCCAATTGGAAAATTAAGGATCATATTAAAACAGGTTAACGACACTATAGTATTAGAGTACTCAGATGATGGTAATGGACTAAATTGGCAAAAAATAGGCGATAAATTCAAGAAAGTTTTCCCAAATAGACCAGTAGATAGAAAGCAACTATTATCTGCTATCTTTAATCCAGAATTTTCTACATCTTCAGAAGTATCAACAATAGCAGGAAGAGGCGTTGGTCTTAGCTTAGTAAAAGATTTAGTAACAGAGAACAAAGGAAAGATTTCAGTTAACTCTTCTGAAAAAGGACTCACATTCAAGTTTGTCTTTCCGTGTTAATATCATATTAAATGAAGTTATTGTGGTGCCTCGGCGATCTACACTTCTCTACTTCAAGAGATTGGGATTCAGCTGTTTTTAGTAAATTTATAGACTGGTTTGAGAAATTTGATTTTGGTAATAAGATTGACTGCGAGCTAATCCAATTAGGAGATGTAGTAGAAAGAGCCTCTAATTTAGGAGACACTTTAGAATTAGTAACTAAGTTCTTCAATATATGTTGTAATAAGTTTAAGACAACTTATATCATCGGTGGTAATCATGACCACAAGACACTTTATGAAAAATCACAGTATGCTACACAATTTCTACCATATTTAGGAAGCATTAAGACAATCTATAAAGAAGAAATTTTCACAACATCTAATGGCTTTGAAGTTCTAGCATTACCTTTTAGAAGAGTAGCTGGTAAAGTGTTAGATGACTATTATTCTAATGAATTACCAACTGAATTCTATAAAGCTAAAGTGCATCTTATTTGTGGGCACGTTGCTTTGAAAGAGCCTAAGACATTCTATGGTGGAATTACTATCTCAAAGTTCAAACCATCAGTAAGAGCCTTTGGACACATTCATACACGCAATGGAATCTATAAAGAAGATTATGTTGGTAGCGTTGTGCCATTAAAGATAGACGAGAAAGACACCGAATTACCACGAGTAATGAGATGTCTAAATATCTTTGACGGAAAAGTTATAGTTAATGATACTGAAATCCCGCAATTTGTTCAATATGACTATTTGCAGTTTGGAGAGACACCTAAATATACTAAAAGTTCTGATTTAGTTCATATCTACACTATCAATAACTGTAAGAATATTCAGCAGGCTAAAACACAATATCCAAACATATATATAAGGGGTGTTGAAAAGATTCACAATACTATAAATGTCAAAACAGGCGAAAAAGTAGAACACTTCATTTCCCCTCTGCATGCTTTAGATAATTTGATTGTAGAAACAAAAATGGTAATCAAACGTAAAACTCATGCGCTTTTAAAAGCATTACTAAGTTAATCTGTTATTATGGAATATACAGTAAATGAAATCTCTGTAGAAATATGTTCTCGATTAGGAATTAAGATCAATGGAAAAACAGATGGACAAGTTGTAGTTCATTGTGTAAATCCGTATCATATAGACAAACGACCATCTTGTAGTATTTCATTAGATAAGGGTTTGTATCATTGCTTTTCTTGTGGTTCAGGTGGCAGTCTCAAAAATCTGTATTATGAAAAAACTGGTAGATCTATCTATCGAGATTTAGGTGTTCAACGCTCTTATTCATTTCAACCCGAAGTAGAAAAAGCTGATTTATCATTAGTACCAGAAGTTGATTTTAGATTTAAAGGACATTTCATAGATATGAATATGACAGAATTAGGGAAAAATTGGATGAAAAGACGTGGTTTTAATATTCAATTACTTAATAAGCTAAATGTTCGATATGTAAAATACGGACGAACTTATAAAGAATCTGACCCGTCTAATAAAGAAGAGTGGCGAATCTATTCAGACATGGCTATTATTCCTATATATGAAGGTGGTAATCTTTTATGTTTTGAAGCTCGGCAATTAAGAACAGAAGATGAATGGAGAAAACATTTAAAATCTAAAAAGATAACAGCAAAAGAATATCGAAAAGTTCTTTATCCAAAAAATAGTTCCACTAAAACATTATTCCAATATGAATATTTAGATTTTAACAAAAAACTTTATGTAGTTGAAGGCTTAATGGATTTGATTTCATTAAGAACAAATGATATGTTTGAAAATTCTACAACTACTTTTGGAAGATCTATTAAAGAGAGACAATTTTATTTGTTAAATAAGTTCAAAGAAATATGTATTATTCCTAATAATGATGGACCGGGTATTAGTGCATTAGAACAATTCAAGAATAAGAAAAATGTATCAGTATTGCTTCTTCCTAAAACGGTAAAAGATGTAAATGATGTTCTAATGAAAAAAGACCCTCGCTATAATTCATTACAAGATTTATTGGATAAAAACTGGATAACTGAAAAAGAGATTCCTTTAGAAGACTTTAATCTCGAAACATACATACAAAGTCTCAGTTAATATATAAATAAAGGAACGTCTATGAGAAAATACGTAAATGAAGAGCTTGAATTAGATGTCGAGACTATAACAAAACTCAAAGAAATAGCTGAACAAAATAATGCTACTATTGATGAGGTGATTAATGAAATATTGATCACTTATATGTCAGAAAAAGTAGGGTTAGATGAGTTTAGAACTATGAGTGAAGAAACTATTAGAAAAGGATATTATATTATAGTTGACGCAAATGATCAAGCGATTGCTCAAGTTACTCCACTTAACTAAAAGTATGGATAAAAAGCAATTCTCACCCGGTTGTAGATTACAAACAATTATTTCTCAAAACTTGTACACAAATGGTTTTGAATTATATATTTATAATACTAAAGCCAATATGATGAAAGGAATAAAGAAATGGTTGATTAAAAATCATTATCAAAATACAGAAGTTAGTCAAGATATGTTGGGTGTAGTGTATGAATATACTAAATTAAAAAGTGTCGAATATGAAGATGATAATTTTCAAGTTTTCGGTGCTATGTTCTTAAATGAACCCTACTTAACGATGGATATAATAGCACATGAATGTGTGCACGCAGCAATGACATTAGAAAGAAATGTTATACGTTATATGGGAGTTTATGATGGTAACGATGGATCTGGACAGGCACCAGAAGAAAGGCTGGCTTATACTATTGGGAGTTTTATAGATAATATATTACGAGCATGTATTAAGAAAAAAATAAATGTAAAATTAGTTTACGAGAAAACAAAATGAAAGAAATAGTAATAAAAGATATTGAGATTGCATCAAATATTGTCCGCGGATGGTTATTAGAAGAATATCCAGAAAGTCAAACTGAAAAAGGCATTAAAGAATTTTCTGGAAGAATAAAAGCAGCAATTTTCTTAATCATTATTGGAACAGAACAAGCAGAAGAAATTTTCAAATATTTGCGAGAAGATGAGATAGAAACACTTACATTTGAAATAACTAGAGTTGATATTATATCTCATGAAACCAAAACAAATATTATGAAAGAATATGAAATGCTTTCTCAACTAAAAGAGTTTAATAGTATTGGTGGTGTTGATTATGCTAGAACTATTTTAGAAAAAAGTTTTGGTGAACAAAAAGCAATAGATATTCTAAATAGACTAACATCTAGCTTACAAGTCAAACCTTTTGATTTTATTAGAAAGTGTGAACCCAGACAATTATTACAAATTCTTTATCAAGAACACCCACAAACTATTGCAGTAGTTTTATCATTCTTAGAACCAAATAAATCATCAGTAATATTAGAAAAACTACCAAGTGAAATACAAGCTGATGTTATGAGACGTATTGCTTGTTTGAATTATATAATGCCAGAAACTATAAGAGAAGTAGAGAGAGTTTTAGAAAAGAAATTATCTATGATAGATTTAGATTATTCTGTGTATCGAGTAGGTGGTATAGAATCTACCGTCGAAATATTGAATTTAGTAGATAGAGCAACAGAAAAACAAATTCTTGAATCATTAGAAGATGAAGACCCAGAATTAGCTGAAGAAATTAAAAAACGAATGTTTGTTTTTGAAGACATAATTATGTTGGATGATAGAGCCGTTCAAAAAATAATGCGCGAAGTTGATAGTCAAGAATTAGCTAAAGCTTTATTTGGTGTAGATAGAGAAGTTCAAGAAAAAGTATTCAAAAATATGTCTATGCGAGCAGCTGCTATGCTGAAAGAAGATATGGAATACATGGGCCCAATTAGAACTAAAGATGTTGAAGAAGCACAACAAAAAATAGTAAGTATTACTCGTCATTTAGAAGATATGGGAGAGATTATTATTGTTAGAAGTGGTGAAGATGAGCTAATTGTACCACCAGATTTTAATACTAAAGCTAAATCCTTTTCGGACATAATTTTAAATTCAGATGATGACATAATAAAAAAATTAGTTAAAGATAATAAAGAATTACTTATTTTAGCTCTTTCAGTAACAAACGAACAAGCAATAAATAAAATAACTAATCAAATAGAATTATTTTCTCGTATTAAATTTAAAAATAAATTAAAGAAAATGAAGAAAAATATTAATGATATTCCGTCAATTATAGATGCACAACATGAAATTATCTATAATTTAAGACAACTTGAAGAAGGGGAAGATAATGAGTGAAGTTCTCGCCCAAGAAGAAATAGATGAATTAACTAAAGTTATTCAAGAAACTCTTAATCCAGAAGATTTTGAAAGATTTAGAAAATATTACAAACAAAGAGAAACTTCTAAAAAGAAAAAATATAATGTAGATGTAAAATATGAACCTACAGAAGTATTATCACAAAATGAAATAGAACAATTATTAGATGCTATAAATGCAAATGGCCGTGATGAAGAAGATGACTTTAGGCATGAACCAGATACTCGTAAAATAAAAATTTATGATTTTAAGCGTCCTGATAAATTTTCTAAAGAACAAATTCGTACAATATCAATGATGCATGAAACATTTGCTAGATTATGTACAACAAGTTTATCAGCACAATTAAGAAATATTGCTCATATTCATGTGGCTTCTGTTGATCAGTTAACTTATGAAGAATTTATTAGAAGCATTCCAACGCCAACTTGTTTAGCTATCATAAATATGGATCCTTTGAGAGGGAATGCTATATTAGAAATTGATCCAGCTATTACATTCTCTATAATAGAATTATTATTAGGTGGAGAAGGTGATGGCACAAAAGCTCAACACGAACTAACCGATATAGAAATGTCTATAATGGAAGGCATTGTAGTTAGATTATTAGGCAATTTACGAGAATCTTGGTCTAATGTAATTGACCTTAGACCAAGATTAGGCGCTATCGAAACTAATCCTCAGTTTTGTCAAATTGTACACCCAACTGATATGGTAGTTCTTATCACTTTAGAAGCTAGAATTGGTGATATAGAAGGAATGATGAATTTATGTATTCCTTATGATACATTAGAACACGTTCTTGGCAAACTATCTACACAGTTCTGGTTTAATAGTAAAAAGCACGTTGTGCCAAATAATTCAGATTTAGATAAATTGAATGTAACATTAAGAGCTGAGTGGTTTAAGTCTGAAATAAATTTAAAAGAATTAAAACAATTACAAATTGGATCTTTTATTCCAGCCCAAAACATAACTAAGCAGCTTAAAGTAAATGATACAGTTTGGGGATATTGGTCAGCTGGAAAACCAGATAGTAAAAAAGAAAGTATTAAAATTAAAAGAACATATTTTGTGGAGAAAAATTATATGGAAGAAAAAAATAATGTAAATTATTCATTAGACGGATTTGACAAAATCAAAGTTCAAATTATATGTGAATTAGGTAGAACAACTGCGCTTTTACAAGATGTAAAAGCTATTGGTGAAGGAACAATATTAGAATTAGACAAATTAGCAGGAGAACCAGTGGATGTTTTTGCTAATAATGTTTTATTAGCTAAAGGTGAGGTTGTAGTAATTGACGAAAACTTTGGAGTTAGAGTTACTGAAATAATGGATAAAAATTATTACAAAGAAGAAACTAATCCACAAGAATAATGTCTAAATTAAAATTACCAAAAGTTGTAAGACCTTCTATAAATGGGTATTTTCATAAATTAGTAAAAAATATGGCTTGCCCATCTGTAGAAAGAGTTGCAATTCAATTAGACAAAGTTTTAGAAGATTGTAACTATCATCATGTAGAAGAATTTAAAGATATTTTACAAATTTTATTTCACAAAGATTTATTAGAAGAAGTAAAAAAACAACAAGAAAGAATAAAATACTTAGAAAGTCTTTGTGATTTACAAGATTAAGATTTTTTTCGCTTTTTCTTAACTACAAATCCATTATCATTTTCTTCCTCGTCTTCGCCTATCATTTTATCTAATCTTTTATCAGCTCTAGAATAAAATCGCTGCCATAAAACTACATAGACAAAGAAACCTAAAGATATAAGAAATAAGATAGACTGTAAAATAGCAGGAATAAGACCTAAAACACTTAATATTGCTAAAACAACTACTAATGAAATAGCACAAGTATTTTTCTGAATTTTCGTTTGGAGAATATTCAACCCTCTACCTAAGGCATAGACGAAAGATATTGGACAAAATAATATTAAAACAAGAGAAACTAAAGAAATATGTCCAAAGCCTAAAGCAATTAAAATGTTTTGTGTGTGATTTAACCATTCCATTAAATTTAGTTGGTCAAATGTCTTCTTCTTATGCCTGCAAGGGAGTCAGCCCAATATTCACACCAACCAGAATAATACCATCTTAATCTAAAAATTTGCTTCCAATTTTTGTGAAAAATAGCATCATATTGATATCTTATTATGCTACATAAAACTAATAAAAGATAAAATGGACCAAGAATTAAAGATTGCTTACCATGACCATCTTTTTCATGTTTTTCTATTTTCTTATTATAGCCATGCTCAGTAATAATGATTATAGGGCCTAAGCAAATACAAATGTTTTCTTTTACTATAAAAACTAAAATTTCATTATATTGTAAAACATGAATAAATTGTAATTTTGAAACTATAAAAATTCCCAATAAAAATTGTGGTAATTGCCATACATATTTAAGAATCCTTAATAAAATCATTTAATATCTCTTCAAATCGTTTTTCTGGGTGAATAGGGTTTTTCTTTCTCTTATAGGAAGACCAAACTCTATGTAAGAACTTATGACAACCAGAGCAAACTACCTTAAATCGTTCTGGCACAAGATTAGTGTAGTCTATAGCCTTATCTGTTAAGTAAATATGATGAGCAGAAAGACGTCGTTCATATCCGCAAAACTCACAAATTTCACGTTCTTTAACTATCTTATTTCTAAAATCTATCCAGTCTTTTGTTTTGCGAAAAAGTGTCTTATCCTCAGATGTCCAAATTGTGTTTTCATCAAACTCTATAACGATTTCCTTCTTTTTTCTTTTCATATTAAATAGTCACTAATCCGTTTACTCAAGAAATCTGAAAAGGCTAAATTTACCTTTAAAAAGATAAGAAAATCTTAGTAAGCAGTTATTTACACTATAGAAGTTAATATATTACTAACTAATATGGAAGATACAAAGAAAATAGAATATAGGTGTAAATTTTGCAAATTTGAATGGTTTTTAGAATATCCAGTACAAGCAACAGTCAATACTTCAGAAGTAAAATGTCCTAATTGTAAGAAAATGGGTGGACATAAAAGACCATATAACTTCTTCAAAAGCCATGAAAAAAGCTCAGTATAAGTGCCAAGACTGCAACTGGTCTAATAGTCTAAATTTTGACTTATCTGCTAAAATTCCTCTCTCTACTAAATGTCCATCTTGTGGGAAAACAGCCTATCGTTCTTTCAATAGTACATCATTATCAAAAGAATCAGAAACAGTAAGTGCGGCAATCCAGACTATGCTTTTTAGTAGTCTTCCGTCTGGAAAGGATAAAGCAGTAGTATAATGAAAACGCCTGAAGAAAAAATCCTATTAATGATGCCCAAACTGTTAAAGACTATCAAGAAAACTCTACCACAAGTAAGATCCCGATATGCTGCGATGGAACTTAAGAACATTGCTGTTATGATAGCTACTGAACTCAAACAAACTAAAATCAAGGAGCCAACTAACTAATATGATACCCTCTGAAGAATTCGAAGATGACGATTTTGATGATGATCTTTGGGAAGATGAATATCAAGACTTAGATGAGGACGAAGAAGATTACATAGACGATGACTTAGATGACGATTATGATGACGAAGACTATGATGACTTTTTTGATGAGCCCGAAGAGATAGAAGAGGATGACTTTATCGACGAAGACGATGATTATGACGATGACGACTTCGATGATGATGACTTTTAAGGAGAGATAATGGCTTTAATTGATGACTTAACAAAACACATACAAGAAAGAAAAGATTCCGTATTTAATCTCAAAATATGGTGGGACGAAATAGTCAACCGATTTGAAGAGATTTGCTTTTTAGGTGAGATAGATAATGATGTCTTATATGTAACTATGCTCCATCAAGTAGTAACATGTGATGGTCAACTTATCAATGTCTCTATTGATGAGGCTAATGAATTTTACATTTATGGAAACATACGAAAGCTCGTAGACTGGAGGCCATTTGCCTGGACATTTTGGCGTATAAATTTAGAAACTGGTTATATATCTGTATCTACGTCTTTTAATGGAAGCAAACTAAAATCACCGAAAGATAACTATGGTCTATCTTATGAACAAGTCAAATTATTTGAAGGACAACAGTTAACCTTTGAAGCAGACATTGAAAACTTAAGTTTTAGAGACAAACGAGTGTTTGAAAAGCTCATAGACATAATCAACTATAGCAAACAAAATGAAATAGATTTCGCAGATTTCGATAAGAAAGTTCATCAAAACATGGTCGAATATTTTGGCATAATTAACAATAAGGGCTTTTTAGAAGATGAACATGTGAATACTGGACGTCCAGAACTTATCAAACTACCACAAAATCACACACCAGTTCGTATAGACCTAGATGTTCCAATGGTCAACAAACTTAAGGGAATGTCTTTTAATGAGATAGACTATAAGAATAATGCTGAATTCAGAGAGTTTAATAATACAAAAGAGCTTACAGATTATATGTATTCTCTTTTAGATTTTATCAATAAGAATAATCTCCCTCTTAATCTTAGCCAACAAATCACTGAGATATCAAAACACTGGGAATCAAACAAGTGGCCGATGCCAAAAATGACCGAAGACAAAGAAAAAGATAAAGAAGACGTATTAGAAAATAGAACAATCTACACAAAATATGAAATAGTAGTTACTAAGTTCTTAAATAAGGTGTTCTTTAGAGCAGATGTTTGGGAATACGGTCTTTGTTATTACTACACTAATCAATAGATTTTATTGCTCCTCAAACTAAATAATCAAAGGAGCATATTGATGAAAAATCCACAATATTATTTAGTTGATGATAATGCTTATCTACAAGATAATAGTTGCTGCACATGTTGTGATGACGATGCCTCAAAATATCCATTCATCCCAAACAAAAATACATTTTTTGAACATGATGTTTTAGTTAACTATAGTCCAGTAGTAGTATTAGCTGATATTAAAAAGGAAGTTGCCATTCTTGAAGCAACTCTTCCTGAGTATCGTTTTCTTTATGATGGAGCTGCTAACAGACATTATAAAGTTGTAGTTAGAGCCCATGTCGACACAAAGATAAAGCTTCCAAAACACACCGTAATGAACGGAACCCCACTTACAGAGTACTTCTGTAAAGCTGGACAATTTCTCGTATTAGGTTTTACTGTATCATTTAACAAATTTAAGATGGTACTTTTAGAAGTTGACTTAAATGCAGAAGTAATTGTTCCAAATGTAATCGCAATTAAGAATGATGTAGAAGCAATCAAAATTGACATTCAAAACAAAGTTGACACTGCTTATGATCTCGCTCAAGCAGCTAAAGAACATGTAAAAGATGCTTTTAATAACATTAGAAGTGAAGTTGTAAAAGTTCAAGATGACTTAGACGCAAGAGTAGAAGCCTCAAAAGAAATTGCTAAAGAAGCTGTAGTTAAAGTTACAACAGCATTTAGTGATGTTAACAAACGTATTGATGATGTCGATGCTGAAATTAGTAAAAGAGTCAGTCAAGCTAAAGTAATTGCACAAGCAGCCAAAGATAAGGCAGAAACAATTGATAATCGAATCAATGTAGTTGAAGCTGATATAACTATTAAAGTTGCTCAAGCAAAGAAAATTGCAGAAAATGCAGTAGAAGTTGCTAAGGAAACAGTAGCTGGACTTAATGATAGAATAGATGATGTTAGTGATGATCTTTCTAATGCAATCAAAGGTGCAAAAGATAAGGCTGCAGAAGCTCTTACAAAAGCAACTGAAATTGTAAATACAGTTAATGGAAAGATTAAAGCCATTGAAGATGACATCGATAACAAAGTTGGAAAAGCATTCTCATTTGCCAAAAAGGTAAAAGAAGAAGCCGAAAAACATTTAGATGAGGCAGCTGAAAATCTTGCTGAAGTAAAATCTCTTATTGCTTCCAACAAAACTAGCATTGAAGATCTTGAAGCAAAGGTAGACAAAAGAGTTGCTCAGGCTATTGCTATTGCTCAAAAAGCAGAAGAAGCAATTAAAGATGAAGCAGCTAAAATCAATGCAGATATTGCTGCTAATAAGACTGCAATAGAAGATATTAAAGCTGATATTGCTGACAAAGTAGCAAAGGCAATTAGTATTGCCAATCAAGCAAGAGAAATCGCAGAAAAAGCTTATCAAGATATAACAGATGCTATTAAGCTCAAAGCAGACAAAACTTATGTTGATGCTGCAATTCAAAAAGCATTAGACATATTTGCTGCAGCTAAAGCTGAACTTGCTAAATTAGTAGCTAAGGGAACAGAAGAAATACAAAATATTAAAGCTGATATTAATGCTAAATTTAAGCAAGGTGCTGTTGAGTTACAAAAAGTAAAAGACGACATATCTGATAAGTATGCTAAAGGAGCTGCTGAATTACAGAAAGTCAAAAATGACATAAATGACAAAGTAGAAAAAGCAGTAACAATAGCACAAGCTGCAAAAAATGAAGCAACAAAAGTTGTTGGTGAGTTAAAAGATGACATCAATGATAGAGTCGCTTATGATGATATTAAAGTTGGTGGTTCTGGTCATTTACAACCAGCTGTTGTAGTAGCAGTAATGCAACCAGCAGTTAGTGGTGATACTATTACTATTGACCAATGGACTGCATTGCTTGATTCAAAAACACCTCGAAAAGATAGTGTCTATATTAAAGCAGGAAATGGAATAGAATTTGACCAACCAGCTTCAGACACTAGCGTAATTGCAATAGATAAAGCAGTAACAGACGCTATTGAAACTAACACAAAAGATATTGCTGAAATTAAAGCAGATATGCTTGAGTTACATCCTGCTGATTTTGTAGTTAACGGAATAGTTGATTCAAACAATTTATATAGAAAAATAGGAGATCCTGGAAGATTAGATGGGACAGTATCTTATGCTAGACTTATTACAGTTCCAGCATCTTTTGATCATGACTATCAGTTATTAGTAGCTGGTAATCCAAATACTGTCAAACTTACATTTGATGGAAAAATGGGAACAATAACTTCTCCAAATGGAACTTGGGATAAAGCAACAAAAACTTTAACTCTTAATGGAATTAGCACAACAATGTGTAATGAAAATATTACTGTAACAAGAGTTGAAGATGGCGAAGAAACTGTCATAAGAGTAATCCAAACCGCAGCTGTTATTGTTAGACATGATATGACAACTGCAGATGAAATTGTTTTTGATGGTATAGAATTATCAGGTTTAGCAAATGCTCATGTTATTCATGCTGATTTAGAAAAGAAAATGTCATTTAGCATTGAACCAGGAACAGACAGAGTATTTAGTATTGAATCCAAAGAATCTATTACTATTGATTCTTCTGGTGAGGTTGAATTTTTAACTCCTGGTGTCTATAAATTTAAAGTATCCTTTGAAGCATATGAACCATTTGAACTCGCTGGTGTAGAACTTAATGGTATGTATAGAGATATTGATGAAGCAACTGTTAATGGTGCTGAAATTGCTAATGCTCGAATTATTACTTATGGACCACAAGATTATCAATTAATGTTTGTTGGTGATTCTGATGAACCTATTCTTTATTTTGAAGGAAAACACGGAATTATTAGTGCTCCTGGTGCAACTTGGAATGAAGATGAAGCCACTTTGAAATTTGGTTCTGGAGTAACTGGTATCGTTCAAGTACAATTAGACGGTGCTGATTTATGCAAAATTAATTTCATTCAATGCGCCCAATCACAATGGGAAGTATATGGATACGGAGTTACTGATACTGCTACTCTTGCTGGTTTTAATCTTAATATATATAAAGCTCTTTTCCACGAATTAGGAGAAGAAAATGTTGTAGATTTTAGCAGTACAGATCCAGAAAGAATTATTAAATTAGATGGTGATGTAGAAATTGTTGGTGGAAAACTTATAATGACTGAATCAAAAATTTATAATTTTACACTTTTATTTAGAGACGTAGAACCATTAAAATTATCTGGTATCAAATATAATAATGGAACAACTGAGTTTATTAGAGAAATTGGTGATGCTGTAGTTGGTCCTGATGGTCTTTCTCCTGTAAGAATAATCGATGTTAGAGATGACATGCACGCAGATGGCCATGAATACCAAGTATTAGCTGCTATTAATGATACTACTAATATTGGATTTACATTTGATGGTACTGATGGTGATATAACTTATGGATCTTATGAAGATGTAGTTGACCATAACCAAAATTTAGAAATCTTTAGAGACGGCTCACTCTTAACAAAGGTTAGAATTATTCGATGTAACCTTATTAAAGTAGTGGTAGTCGGAGAAGGTAGTGCAATGGTTGACGGCAAACATGAAGTTAAAGAATCTAGCGCTAGATACTTCTTTGAAGATATAAGCGTGAGGGGCATTAATATAGTTGCAGTTGGAAATTATTCAATAACATACTCTGTTGATACTCCATGGCCAGTAGACACTGGAATTTACACAGTAACTGTAACATTTATAGCACCTTAAAAGGTAATTACAAAGGGAGCCCAAGCGGCTCCCTTTTTTATGTTAATATAATATCATGTCAAAACTAAGCAAAATTGTAGATCAAATTTCTAAGAAACAACCAAAATTGTTCGGTGATATAGAGAACTCAGCTGCTGTTCGAAAAGTTAAAATAGACAGCCCACAACTCAGTTATCTATTTGGAGGCGGATTACCAATAGGTAGAACCATTCGTTTTAGAGGCCCAGAATCAAGCGGCAAATCTATTATCTCATGCTATTGTGCAGCTCAGTTGCAAAAAAAGTTGCCAGATTTTCTCGGACAACCTGATAAGAATGTAGTAGTCTATATTGACTTCGAACGGACTTTTGAAAGTAGGTTCGCATCTCAAGTACGAATAGATACCAACAAAGATAAGTTCATACACTTACTACCAGATGATATAGAAACAGCAACAGATACGTTAGCCGAACTTATTCGCACTGATGAAATAGCGGCTGTCATCTTTGACTCAGATGCAGCAGCACCAACCCGTGCAATGTTCACTGATCCAAGTGGTAAAGCCAACTTCGGTGCTGGAGCAAAAGCCATTGCTGAATTCTTACGAAAGATCAACATTCTAAATGCTAACTACAACACAACAATGTTTTGGATTAGCCAAGAGCGCGTCAATATGCAGCCAATGAGCCACTTACCAAATGTGACAGGTGGTGAAGCACCTAAGTTCTACTCTTCAGTTGTTAACCGTGTAACTAAGACAGACGTCATCAAATCAGCAACTGATACTTTAGGCATTGCTATCAGAGTACGTAATTACAAGAACAAAACAGGTGTTCCTTTCCGCGATGCCAATATGAAGCTCTACTATAATGGTGGCTTCAATCCAGATGAGGAGTACATTGACTTCCTTATAGCATTTGATATAGTCAAACAAAAAGGCGCATACTTTTATGTACCAGGTGTAGACAAAAGCATTCAGGGCAGAGTCAAACTTCAAGACTGGCTTAATGAGCACACATCTGAATACGAAGAAATGAAACTAAAAGTTGATGAAATGCTTGTCAGTGAGAACATATTAGACGCCAATAATGTGGCTGAAGAAGAAGGAACAACTTTTGGTACAGAGTCTATCGGTGATGAAATATCGGAGGACTTATTAGAAGATGATGATGAGTGATGGCTTAATGCTAATGGTGGCGTTTGCGCTTATTCTCATTGCGCTTTATGGTAAGGGCCCGACGGATGGCTTTTCTGGCTAATTTATTGATGAAGACTTCATCTGATAAGACAGCTTTTTCTAATTTATGTTTGATGTCTTCGTAACTAACAAATAGACGACCGTGCTTATCTATTTGTAGTGTCTCTTCGTCTATTTCGATGAAATGAGAGTCAAATTTGTACTCAGCGTGGATTGGATCATCTTCCCATTTATGTTGTGCAATATGTGGATTACCAAAAATAGACAGCACGCTTTTCTTTGCGTCTCTTATTGAGTCCCAAGTGTATGGTTGATCTAATGTTATAGTGCATTTTTCGTTATCAAACTGATAATGACGTCTATCTAAAATGGTAGTCATTAATTCATAAAGCTTCTCTCTATTCATAATAGTTAGTTGTTAATATACACATAAGGAGATAGTAATGATAATTAGCAAAGAACAGGCAGACGGTCTGTCAAAAGGTGACATAATATGGGTGATCCACACACTTAACAACAATGACGATATTACTGTTGCTAGAGTAGTTGACAAAGATAGAAAATCAAAAAGGTATGGTACTATCACACTGAAAGTTGAATCTGTTGATGGCCGAATCATTAAGTGCCGTGACAGAACAACTAATCCTGGTACATTATTCACATTAGATCATAAAGATACTTTCTATCAACATTTTGAAGATGCAATGCAAAAGATATTCTTAATGGAAGATGATGAGGATGACATTGAGAAAGATCAACTTAAAGAAAATTTAGATTCATTAGCTAATAGTGTCAATACTATATTGAATAGTGTTATCAGTTTAGTTGATGAAAAGAATATTGAAAAGATAATGGAAAGTATTGATCCTAAGATAATAGAATCTTGCAATTTAGATAAGCTTAAAGATTTCATAAAAGGAGGACTTAAATGAACTTTTTGAAAGAATTCGTACAAGAGTACAATCCAAAAGGTATCATATTAGATGATGAAACATACGATAGAGTAGAAGTTCCGCTAACATTCTATACGTTCTTCTATAACTGTTATCGTAAGCTCAGAGCTTGGGCTCCTGTCTATAACTTTCGTATGTGGCTTCAAAAGATATTTCGTACTAATCATCTTAGTGATAATGACATTTGGGGAGCTGATTATCATTTAGCTAAGTACATATTGAAAGTACTCCGCGCTTATAAGAAATATGACCGTCACGGCTATCCTGGCATCTTTAGTGAGTACAGCGAAAATGAATGGCGCACAAAAGAAGAATATGATGAAGCAATCGCATCTGGTAGGATGAAGGGTGGTGGTCCAGAAGCTTGGGAGAAAATCTTAGATCGAATGATAGCCACATTTGAAGGCATTGTGTACTGTGACTTTACATCAGAGAAAGAAGCTTGGTATGTCAAACATTTTGGCTTTAGTCCTCATGCTAAATTAGATGTCAATCATCATTGGCGATGGGAATACAAGTACAAGAAAGACAATGACAATCCTCGCATTGGCTGTATGATACATTTTGGTCACACCCCACCAGAAGGCAATCCAGAAGACTTTGAGACATTCAAAAAAGAAGTTATGTACAGTAATACTGAATTAGATGCATACATTGCAGAATGGACAGCAGAGGGTCTTCATCTATTTGCGGAGCACTTTCACGGACTATGGGATTAATGTTCCAAATATGTATTTGTCATCTTTCGCGATTATTCGATAAGACCATATTTTAGGAATGAATCGCATTGGTTGAGGTCGTAATTCGTATTGTTCAAAAATAGATAATGGAGTTTTGATAAGCCGCATACCACCACCTAAATAGCGCTCCGCCCAAATGAAAGTTTCGGCTAGTGTTTTTGAACTGTAAATGATATTAAGTTTCACTAACGACTTATAAGTAAATCTTCAGCTGCTTCAGCTTCGTAATCTTCTATTCCACTTTGCCAAAGAGCATCAATCATTTCGTCAACATCACGAGCTGGTTCTATTATAGAGATTATTGCGTTAACGGGCAAACTGACACCGGCATCTTTTATCAGTTCTGCAACACCGGTAGCATCAGCGGTATCTTCATTTAAGATCTTATTAACGAAATAGCATTCTACACTATCTAATTGTAATCTGTCACATATCTCACTAATTGCTTCTTCAACATCATGACAATCATTCATAATAGACAATATGTGTTCTACGTCAACTCTATTCTCGCCAACTACTTCGGTTATCTTTTCAGCTTCTGGTCGAAAAGTTTCACCATCATAGACTTCACCATCACCAATTAAGTCTTCTTCTAATAGATCTAAATCAGCTTTGTCTATAAGTCTGTTTTCTATAAGGTGACGTCTAGCTTCAAAAAGCTCAGTTGCTTCTCTCAATGCTGGACTAATGACGCCTTCTACAAGTTTTCCTGTTTTTGAGTATTTAGCTTCATAATCTCGTCTACCAACTCCAGTAGTTGGAATAGGACCGAATCCACCATCATCATAGTCAAAATTTGGCAAACCATTGATAGCAGCTTTAGCATCTTTTGGCTTACGTATTTCAGCTTTGTCTTGCACGTCATCTAAATCAGCATCTTTAGATGCATATTTGATTCCACATTCATAAATCTTTTCAAAGCTCGTCATTGTATTCTCCTTCATAGCTAACTTACGTTCTTCATTCTTTTGTGTTCTGAATTCTTCCCTAGCATCTTTTAGAATGTCAATGATAGCGACAGCTTGATCATCTGAAATGCCTAAATCAAACCATTCTTGCATAGCTGGATTATCTATCGAGTTATCAGATAATGATCTTTCTACAAGTTCAAATAGTTGATCATATTCATCAAAGTTGAAATCTTCGTTTGGCATGATTATTTCAGATATTTCTTGAGCAGCAGTTGATACTATCAAGTTATAGTTTTCTTTAAGTTTGTTCATATTAGTTAGTTAATATAATATAAATGACATATGATATTAGACAATACATATTAGTTTACCCAGGTGGATGGACAAAAGGAAAGGTGTCCGCTCAAGTAGCTCATGCTTCTATGGCTTGTATAACAGATCAATTCACTAAGGAAGAAGAAGGCACTTGGTGGTTCAGACCATCTCTCGAGACTAAAGAATGGCTTAATGGTTCATTTGCTAAAATAGTACTAAAAGCTAATAGTCTACAAGATATTTATGAAGGATTTAAGTTCAAATACACTACTACAATTCCAGTTGCAATGATTAAAGATAATGGAGCAACACAACCAGATAAAGAAGCTATAACGATTGCTATTGGGCCATTTGATGCATCAGCACCAGTTCATGCTGATGTAGTTTCTTGGCTCTCGCAATTCAAACTATATTAATAGGAAGGAAAATGGTACAACTTACATTACGAAAGGATAGACTTAAGCTAGTCTTTGAGTCTAATGAAGAAGACGACATTTATGAAGCTAGAGCAAGAGATTTAGCTAATGTAATAGCATATGATAAAGAACATTATCGAGATGTTAATATATCTACAATACTACGTGCTGCATGTTTAGCAGGCATAATTACGAATACAGAAGGAGAAAATGAATGAGTATAAGTGATCAAGTCAAGTTGTTTGTTTGCGGAGATACCAAACCACCACAACGAAAGAAAGGAGATGCTGGAATAGATTTCTTCGTTCCAAATCTTACACAAAAGTTTATCGAAGACTTGACAGAAAAGAATCCAGGCCAGCCATTTAGATGGGGTCTTGTTGGTGCACCTCAAAATGAGAAAGATGTTGAAGACAATAAGGGCGTCTATATCTATCTCCCACCAGGAGAAGATTTGCTAATCCCAACATATGTCAAATCTAGGTTCCCAGACAATATCGTCTTACAGATGAACAACAAAAGTGGAGTTGCAACCAATCAGAAATTTGTAGTAGGTGCTAATATAGTGGACAGTTCTTATGAAGGCATAATTCATGTTCATATCTTCAATGCATCTAATCACATGAGGTTCATTGAGTTTGGTCAAAAGATTGCACAAGCAGTTCCTATCGTGTTTGATGATAGAGATATTGAACTCTTTTATGACAATACTATAGAGGCTTTCAAAGAATACAAAAATTTTGTTCCAGTAGAAGAGTTCTATAAAGATCATGACAGCCATCGTGGCGATAAAGGATTTGGAGAAGGTACAGGAATAAAATGATAGACGAAAAGTTCTTAATAACTGCAGTAGAAAATCTTATTACAGCATTCAATGAAACGTATACTGAAAATAAGATGTTTGAAGATAACAAGCTATTTAAGAACAATATCATTGTTACATTTAAGCAGCTTTTAGCTGAAAAGAAAGTCACTAAAGAACACGAAACAGAAATTCATGCTAGACTGCTAAAAGCAATTAGCAACAAAACAGAAGCTAAAGCTATTGGTTCTCAAGGTGAAGCATATGTGAAAGAAATACTTGAGTATTATGGTGATGAAATGGGCGGCTATTTATTATACTGTAACAAAGCTCTTGGAGAAATCTGTATTCACGAACGAGATGAGTTTGAAAAACATATGAAGTAAAACTTATATCATATTATGATGTTTATTACACAACCCATCTTCAAAAGATGGGTTATTTTATCAGGTCTAATTTTAGATTACCAAAGAGTCCACAGAATTCTTCCAATGGAAGCTATCTTTGAGTGTTATATCAATAACATTCTAATTCCTGGTAAAACAGAAGATGAAGTATTAGAAGCAACCCGGAACTTAATTCGAGAAATTCCAGCAATCAAATATCCATTAAAAGAATGGTATTATGAATATCTTCCAGAAATTCATAACTTAAAACCAGTAGAACAATTTCTTTGGTTATTAAGACGGATGCGCGAAATTCTTAATATGAAATCTTTTGGTATAAATAAAGAAGTATTTGAAATCTATAAGCGAAAGTTATCTGAAGATTATATCAATTTAATACATGATTCAGATCTTTTTGACTAATTTGAACATCTAATCTCCCAATCTTATATAATATATGTAAGGGAGATAATGATGGAAAACAACTATCAGTATTTTGGGCTTTATAAGTTAACAGTATCTCATCGCAGGACCTACAATTCTCCATTAAAGGATTGTCTTGAGGAGGAACTTAAGTATGCTAATGGCCATCCTTTAGATAATAAGATCTATCCAACATCACAAATAGCAAAAAATGCTGCATGTGATCAACGGTATTGGCTCAAACGCGATCGGGAACTCTCCCGCTCTTCTTATATGTTCACTGAACGGATTGTAATGAAGAAGTGCAATATTTTTGGCGAGATTAAAGGTCTTCCACATCTCGAGGTTCAGAAGATTAAGACCATTAAGGAATGGGCATGAAAATCCAATCAATATCAGTTGTTGTACCCGCATGGGCCGACGATGGAAATTGTGTAAATAACTGTCGTTTTTGTGTTAGTCGTATGCATAATTCTGAAGACAAATATGTACATCATTCTAATCCGCCTTGGGGCCCTGCATACATAAATGACTGCATTCGCCGGCTGACATTTGCACATCAGAACGGCTGCAATTCACTATTGCTAACTGGAACAACAGACCCACAGATTAATCGTAAGTTTTTGACTGGGTTTGCAAATATGCTGAATAAGATGGGCAATCCTTTTCCACTTATTGAGATTCAAACTACTGGAACTCTTTGGGATGACCGCACTTGGGAACAAATGGAATGGATCGGTGTGTCAACTATTTCGCTTTCTATCAATAGCTTTGATGATGAAGAAAACTTTTGGTGCAGAGGTCATAATACAAGGGCAGAACTTTCTGAAAAGAATGTCTACATAAAGTCTTTCTGTGAAGAAATCAAAAGACGCGGCTACAATCTCCGTTTGAGTTTGAACTTGACTAAATGGTTCTCTTGTATGAATAAGATGGAAGTATTTGACTGGGCCAAAAAGTTTGGGGCTGATCAACTAACATTCAGAAAGCTTTATGCTCAGGAAGACACTTCACAAGCTAAATGGATCGAAACTAATGGCGCGGATGAAGAATGGCTTAATGGACTAAAGGTTGTTGTGCAGAATCTTCCATTAGTGAGACGATTAGAAACTGGTGTTGCAATCCGTGCTTATGATGATATGAGTGTCGTATATGATCAGGATTGTATGGACAAAACAGACAGAGATGATAATGTACTCAGGTACGTAATTCTTCGCCCGAATGGAAAACTTTATAGTTCTTGGGATTCAAAAGCATCGCTTATATTTTGAATGATGTTAATCTGAATCTTATATAGATATTAAGGAGAATGTAATGGCAATTTCAAAGACAGCAACCCGTCACGAATTCACATGTGATGATGTCACTGGTCTGAATCTGCTAACTGCTCTTCAAAATGAAGAAGTGTACCGAATAACTCTGGAAGGAGAAAAGAGCCCATCTATTGGATTTTGTGAGAGGCTCTATAAAGATTGGAAGTTTGCCACTGAAGATTCTGTTGAGTTTGAACCTGGCAAATTTCGCACTACGTTTGTGAGAGAAAATAGCCTCTAATCAAATGATTGGAGATTAGAACGCAGCACTGGCTGGGAGCAGTTAAGAGCGTATCCTGAACGCCGGATAGATTAAGGCCGGGTCCTGGTGCCATAAGATTAGTCAGTAGGCAAAAGCCCAGTTACTATATTGGCATCGATAGCGCATAGGGGACACTAGTGATAATGATAACGGGTCCGCCCAAAACTAACTAATAGAGTTAAAAATGATGTTATATTTAGATTAGCCGTAAGCGCAGGAGTGTGGCTGCGGCAACTTGGGAGCGTCGAACAGTGGTTAGTTCACAAGACTTTCAATCTTGTAACGAGGGTTCAATTCCCTCCGTTCCTATCACAGCACAAACCAGAAGATGGACGACTCTCTCATAAGGAGTTCGGTTAGGTGGCGGGTACCTATTGTGCTATCGCGGGGGAGTGAAACGGAATATCATGCCGGCCTCATAAGCCGAAGATAGTGGGTTCGACTCCCACACCCGCTAGCAAAACTTTAAGGGAGAGTTTAATATGCTTATTGACCGATTTTTAGACTGGTGCGAATTAGGTCCGTCCTGGATCAATTTGTCAAATGGTGCCCTCTTAATTCTTGGCACACTTTTCGGAATCATAATAGTGGTTGAATCTGTTGATCGCCTGCGTGGTGGAAATGGAGTATTCTTCTAATGAAGATAGGTCAAAGGATTTTTTGTAAAGAATACGAAAACTTTTGCTATATTGAGAAAATAGAAGATGGGAAGTGTGTTCTGTTGTTACATACAACTGGAGCTGGTCGGCATAATCTATTTAGAACAGTAGATGAAGTCAACGGTGACGACTTTATCTTGAAGCCCCTCCATACTCGAGATGAACCGGGAAAATGTGGTCATGGCAATATTTATGAATACGGAGATCCTGAAACTCAGTATATGGCACCTTATGATCTTTTTGATGAAACCGGCCATTTTGTTGCTGAATTAAGACATAATAGAAAGAAACCATTTTGGTGGCAACAATATTGTGATAAGCATGGCATAAAGTGCCAAGGTTGGTGGTAATATGAGTAGATCACAGCAAATCTCATTGCAGATAATGAGACGAGAACAAGGACTTTCAGATGAAGCGTATAGGAACATCTTATTCAAGGCGACTGGAAAGCGTTCCTCTAAGGACCTTGACACCAGAGATTATGATGCCGTCTTTACCGCCATGGGCAGAGCAATGGGAGCGAGTAAGCCACTCAAAGACATCGTCATTAAGCCAAGAGACTTTCACTTTAGAACAATTGCAGAACCTAGAGCGTGGAATTATGTTACTCCAACAGAAGAACAGTGGAACGATTTAGGAAATCTTATTGCGAGATATGACAGAGCGGGAATCATAGTAGTTGCTATTTGGGATGCTTACGGAAAGAAGACTTTCAAATGGAGATACAAATGATAGAATATGTATTAGTGGGTACTTTAATCACTGCTGGAATCTCACTCGTTATTTCAGCTATGAATGAAGGAATAACATCAACAGTACTTGCTGGTGCAGCATTATGGCTTGGCCTATTTGCTAAGCTAATATATTAAGGAGTCTCACTATGAGATTTGTTTGGGTCTTATTGATCGGCGTAGCTAGTGGATGCTTGCCTACTTTCTTTTTGAAAATGGCAGACAGTTCGGGTTTTCAGTTGGGTGTTTCACTCTGCATAACTACAATAGTACTTTCAGCTTGTAACTATATTACATTCGTGGTACGAAATGACAAACGAAGCAATTAGCGCTTTAGGAGCGTATCATCTTTCTTATGCAGTTCAACAATATAAGAAGAACTCTGAACCTGTCAAAACAGAAGAAGAGATTAAGGACGAGGAGATCAAAATTAAGCCACCATTGCCAATAGGCTGTGGAAATAAAGTTGACCTGTTAATATAACTTTATGGAAAATACTTATAGAGTGAACATGGCTATTACAGTTGATGTGAAAGCCAACGATTCAACACAAGCTGAAGTAAAAGCCCTCGAATGGTTTGGTCATACTGGAGCATCAGTATTAGATGTTCTTTTGATTGATGAGACTATTACTCAGCCCGGATTGTTTGATGAGCAAGATTTGGCCAGCAAATAAGTTTAGGCCATTAGATAGAGGTTGGGTTGTTGAGTTCAAAGAACAGCAAGAGCAGAAACTTGATGCTGATCATAACTGGCAACCACCAGATAGCAATGAGCCACCTATAGGCGGAGAATATGCAATACCAATAGAGAGTAGTGATAATACGGAGTGAGTAGAAATGAAATGGTACATACAAAGCAAAGGCGTTAAGTGTGATGCAGAAGGTTGCGACTTTCGTGAAGAACACGTTGATATAGAAACCCTAGAACAGTGGCGAAATGTACCGTGTCCAAAATGTGGTGCTAATTTGCTCACAGATGAAGACTGGTTCACAATTAAGTTACTAAATAGACTAATGGGTTGTTGGCCAATTAGATTCATTAATTGGATTGGAAAGAAATTAGGTTGCAAAGCGAGAGTATATAAGGCAACCTTTGATGGTTCAGGCAAAATGGAACTCAATGAAGTAGAAAGTACTAAATAATATGAAGAAAAGATCGACCTATCATAGTTATAATTGTCTCTTTACAGCCACTATTAAAGATAGGAGTTGGCCTTAGAAGTCATCAATAAAAGGATGGTGAATTTTAAGGCGACTAGAGATAGTCGCCTTTTTTATTGAACGATAATATAACACGAACTTATATTATCAATAGTTATTTGAAAGAAAACGAAATGATGCGACTGAAACTGTAGGTCATTTCTTTAGAGAAGGATATAGCAATTAAGGGAGAGACTTCCAATCTCCCATTTTATTCCCGGTTAGCTCAGTTGGTACGAGCGCCTGGCTGTTAACCAGGTTGTCCCAGGTTCGAGCCCTGGACCGGGAGCTATGGGCTGTTAGTATAATGGTAGTACTTCTGTTTTGCAAGCAGAAAATGCGGGTTCAATTCTCCGCACGGTCCACAATTACATTTTTAGTTAATTTAGATACTAATAGAGCAGCTAACTTTAGTCAGTTGCTCTAACTAATTATTATGGTAAAAAGTGAAAAATGGTATGCAGCAATGCATGCAAGAAAAGGAAAAGGAACAAATCAATACACAAAAGCAAGAAAATTAGGTCTTCCAGATCCAATTATAAGTAATGAAACGAAACAAAAATTAAGTGCTAATCATCGAGGAAAAAATTCTGAAGAGACAAAGAAAAAGATAAGTCTTGGAGTTATTAAAGCTTATGAAGAGGGTCGTCATTCAATAAATTGTGGATGGCCAAACAGAGAAGGAAGAGAATCATATCCAGAAATTTGGTGGACAGGTGTTATTGATGCAGAATTTAATGATAAGAATTATGAAAGAGAAAAACGAATTGGTCCTTATAGTCTTGATTTTGCTTGGCCTCATAAGATGAAATATATTGAAGTTGACGGCCAACAACATTATAGATTTAATGAGCTTAGACAGTCTGATATAAGAAAAGATAAATATCTTAAAAACTTAGGCTGGACTGTATTAAGAATTAAATGGGAAGACTGCTATAATAATAAACAACATTTTATTAAAATAGCAAAAGAGTTTATTCATGCTGAGTTCCGTTAGCGGCGATACGACCGGTCTTGTAAACCGGTGAGGAAACTCCACGGCAGTTCGAGTCTGCCACTCAGCTGTAAATGATTCTTTTCAATATGAACTATTTTAATATAGGTTAAAATAAATCTGAGGAGATTAAATGAAAGAACTTTTTGAATCAATATACCGAAAAAATAAATACGGTGATCATCTAGACGATGTGGATTTTCAACTTCATCATAAAATGGCTTCTATATCTAATAGAGTTCAAGATGAAATTAAATGGGCTAATGAAGAGAGGAAAAGAGGAAATTATCTTCCATCAAAATATGAAAATAATTTAGATGAAATGATAATGTGCTTATCTGAGATTCATAAAATGCTCAGAGAATCTCTTAACAAAAATGGATCTGTAATACAGGATCGAATTACAAAAGATACATAAAACAGCTTCAAATCTACAGCTTAATCTGAGTTAATATAGAATATAAGGAGTCATATAATGACAGATGAAACTCTCCCTAGGAGATGGAAAGTATGGAGAAAGATTAGTAGATTCTTAGATAAGTTGAATATAGTTTGGGCGCCTATTGGTGCAATACTTTTACCGTTATTCAGTTTTGCGCTTATTATAGTGCTACTAATTGCCCATGCACAAGGCAAGCCAACAGATTGGTTTTCAATAGTTGCAGTAATAGTATCATTGTGGGTTGGACGAAATTGTCTAACTTGGACTATCAAAGAATATGCTAAACAAGGCTTTGAAGAACTAATGACAGAATATGCTATGAAAGTCAAAGTGATAGAAGAAGAAAAGAAAACAGATGGGGGTGTCAGTTAACTGGCTAAACTACCTGCTTGTCACGCAGGAATACTGAGGGTTCGAGTCCCTCCACTCTCGTAGCTAGAGAAGCTGGGAGCAGTATATGTAAGAGAAGGATAGGTCAGATTAGATAATACCCGGCCTAACTTACCATCTAGCTAATTAGCGACAGGCAGCAGTGTCGCTCTATAAAAGACCTGTTGCATATAGGCGATGAGCGTGCGAAGTTCCGGCGCAGGTCTCTGATAAGGACAAGGGTGAGGTGCAAATCCTCGATCGCCTAGCAGCTATGACTGAACAATTCCGGGTTGTCAGAAGTTAATGTGCCGGAGTGGTTAAGTGGAATTAAGATGTCTCGGCGGAGCTCTTATGAAAGCAAGCATTAACGATACATAGCAGCACCTGGGCAGGTAGCGAATCGGCAAACGCGGCGGGCTGTAAACCCGTTCTCTTCGGAGGTAGTGGGCTCGACACCCACCCTGCCCAATATGAGAGGTGAATATGGAGAAGAACGACTTTTTTGAACTCATTAGAGAGGGTAGCTATAAGGGTCAGTATCGGATCTTAATAGACAAGGATCAACGATGGGGACCAATAGTTGATAGACAGAGAGCCGAAGAAATGTGGGCTCGTTTTAAGAACAGTGGACAAACTTTTGATCAGTTTGTTCAAGAATGGTTATAAGGAGGATCCACATGGAAGTAGGGGAGCGTTTTTGAAGTTATAGTTAAGGTGATATTGCTAATAGCATTAGTAAGTGGCGGCTGTTATGTTGCTCATGCTAATCCGATTGGCAAGTTGATAGACAAATTAAGAAAAGGGGATGAATAGATTCGACAGGATAATAGTGGTATAATTGACAAGGAATGTAGTTAGGGCACTCTAAAAGCTCACACGATAATTGGCAACGATTATTCAACAGGTTACAACTACGGTCGTTCTAACAGAACTGCTGTAGCATTTGCACGAGCTGCATAACCCGTCCTCCTTCAAATGGTTGTATGAAGGATAGGGCGACACCTACAACCTGGACGGTTAGTTAGTCCTAACGGGCTTATCGTTAAGATGAAACGGAAGGTGCAACTGGAGACACGACATGCTGAATTTAGATGTCTCGGTTAGGTCGCAGAACATTCAGCTAACCTTGTAAGTATTCAGTTATATTGACTGTATTTTGGACGCGGGTGCGAATCCCGCCATCTCCATATCGCGGAAGAATGGGAACAACAATGAGCCGTTGCTCCGTTTCTTTGGGTCGGAGGGTAAACTTGCGCAAGTCTCTGTGCCTCCCAGTTGGTTCGATTCCAACTCCCCGCGAAAGCAACTCCTTGCGAGAGGATCTGCTTAGCGCAAAGGGCTAAGTCCATAAAGGCCCCTATCTTATGAGTTGACGGGCGTTCCATCAAGTACGGGTGGAAATGTGTCTGGTCATCAAGGAAGATTGATGTTCCAAACGGTGGAGAATACGCGGAACTAAAAAGGAGATGAAAAGCTATTAAGAGATTATGGACCTCTGCGAAGTGCTGGGACTCTCCTTATTTTCGCCGGATTAGCTCAAGTAGTAGAGCATGCGACTGAAAATCGTATAGTGTGGATGCGAGCGCCACATCTGGCATAACGACGGACTATCGCTCTGCGGAGAGGAAAGTCAGGGCATCAGAATCAGTAGTGGGAGCATTTAGCGTTATCACCACTTCAGGATGCAACCGCAAGTTAGCTAGGATATGGATTCTCCTATGATGCAAGGTAGCGGGCAAATAGACAGATGATAGTCGACTAACAGAACCCTGCTTATAGTCGTTAAATGGGCTCGTAGTACAATGGTAGTACCCAAGACTTTTAATCTTGTTATGGTGGTTCGATTCCACCCGGGCTCAGAAGCAATATGTAGCTCAGTGGTAGAGCGCTTAAAAGTGAGCCGTGTAACGGCTTTTACCGCAATTACTATCAGGAATGTTAATCCAGTGGTCGTAGGTTCAAATCCTACCATATTGCCAAAAAGGTGTTGTTAGGTCCCGCGTGGTATTTCTACCTAAATTGAAATTGAACGTAATGGAAAGTTGGCAGAGTCTGGATAAAATGCACTCGACTTGAAATCGAGAGTACCTTGAGAAAGGTACCGTGGGTTCGAATCCTACACTTTCCGGTAAGTTCTTATAGTCTTGATTGTTAATTTAACTAAATAATATGAAAGATAATAGAAAACGAAAAGAAGGTGGTTGGCTCTGTAAAACTTGTAATGAAATTTTTGTTACAAGAAAACTATTACAACAACATTTTAATCAAAATCCTAATCATAGAACTGAGGGAAAAAATTCAAGTAAAAGAGAATGTCCATTTTGTAAAGAACAAAGAGGATCTAATCATGTTAAATATTGTAAAGAAAATCCTAATAGAGTTGATTGTATAGGACATACTGTTAGTGAAGAAACAAAAGCAAAGATAAGACTAACAGCATCGATAAAAGGAACTATTGGAGGAAAGCGACATGGAAGTGGAAGAGGAAAAAAAGGATGGTATAAAGGATTTTTTTGTGATAGTTCGTGGGAACTTGCTTTTCTTATTAAGATATTAGATAATGGAATCAAGCCAATAAGAAATAATGAAGGATTTGAATATTTGTTTGAAGGAAAAAATAGGAAATATTATCCTGATTTTCTTATAGGAGATACTTATTATGAAATTAAAGGAAGAAAAAGGGGCGCTTATGATCAACAAACAAAGGCAAAAATAGCAGCATTTAAACACAAACTTGTTATTATTGATAATGTTGATATTGAACCATATATTAATTATGCAACTAATAAGTATGGTGTTAATTTTACAGAGGTTTATGAAGAATGCAAAAGTTGAAGCCGGCTCATGCATCATTTGAGTTCACAGTTATCTCATATGATTGCCACAAAAAGGAGTACCTATTAGTGAACAAAGTAACAGGTGCCGAAAAGAAACTGTCAAGAGTAGAGTTTGACATATTGTTCAAAGAGCAGTATAGTTCTGCCAAACGAAAATTGAGGTAATATATGCTAAATTGTGTGTCTCGTGATGAGATGAAGAAGTATGTTAGAGATCCGTCTATAAGGATCGTATGTGAAACTAAATGTAAGTACTTCAAAGCGAGAAAGATGGGGTTGTCTTATGGTGATAAGGAGTTATGTGTTGGATATTGTGATCTGTATCATAAAGATCTGTATGATCTATTTAGTGCTGTACTATCTAATAAGCCAGAGGATCAACCAGAAGTGTGGGAGTTGTTTGACTAATGAGAGCACTAGACGATGTTAGAAAGCTAACTCCAGACCATGTGATGAAAGCGTGTAAGCAAAAAGACGCAGTTTGGCTTTCTCGTTACTATCAGTACATACGAAAAAGTCCAGAATGGCAAAAGTTCGTTAGAATGAGAACACTAGAACGAACACAAGGTGCTGAGTTATTTGATTAGATGGAAAGATGTGATAATGGTAGTCGGCCAGTTTGCTAAACTGTGTGTACCGCAAGGTACTGGGAGTTCGAGTCTCCCTCTTTCCGAAGTGTCTAGCTATAGACTTAAAGTGAGATTGTGGCAGCCTGCTGAGAAGAATGTGGAGGCAATCTAGCAAATAGCCGCTGAATTGAGATCCGGGCAACGTTAGAAATCCCGGGATTAGTGACCACGCAGCAGAGCCGAGGCATCAGTACAGCTACTGCCAAGCCTGAAACACTAATTGAGAGCCACGAATGCGACCAGGAGTGGCGCGAGCTCAAAAGAGTTACTGAAAGAGAAGATAACGGCGTCCTACCGAATGCGACAATGCGGCAAGCCGCTTTTCAGGATGGACTACATGCGTGAGTAGCTCAATGGTGAGAGCAGTACTCTTATAAGGTAAAGGTTGGTGGTTCAAGTCCACCCTCGCGCATTTAGGAGTTTTAAGATGAAAGTTTTAGCATTGAACAAAAGCTATATCCCCATAAGATTGTGTAGCAAATATGCCACGATTGGTAAGATGTACACAGGTGCCGTGGAGGCAATGTACATAATGGGAGATAGTTGGACTCCTATGAATTGGGATGATTGGGTTAATCTATCATTACAAGATAAGTGGCCGGAAGGTACAGAGTTCATCAACTCAGTATCACAGCGAATAGCTATTCCAAAGGTCATTCGTTATCTTCGATATGACAAAGTTCCGAAAGTGTCATTTAGACTTTCTCGGAAGAGCATATATGAGCGAGATCATTACACATGTTATCTATGTGGTGATGTATTCAGTGAAGGCAAATTGTCTATCGATCACGTAATTCCGCTTTCAAAAGGAGGACGGAGTTCTTGGGAGAATATGGTGACATGTTGCAAAAGATGCAACTGGGACAAAGGTGATAAGACATTGAGTGAGATGAAAGTCAAACCAAAGTTCATGCCAACTAAGCCAGTTCTATCTAACATGCAAAAGTTGAAAGCGTCCGTTACGGTTCATCAACCGGAATGGTCTTTGTTTGGGTTTTAGATTTTCTGCTTAGATTAAAGCAGATGGTGGAAGGTTGCATTGTAACCGGTGCATCCCCAATAGTTAAGTAGAACATAATCCCTCGGAAGGTGCTTAACTATGAAGCATGTAAGTCATGTCGGAGAAGAGGTTGGTAACTCCGTCAACAACCAATGTCAGTAGGCAGGCGGTGACTACTTAAAAAGGACCGCCCGACTAATTACGTGACGGATCGACAGGATCACTCGACTGGAGTTAAAACGTCACTTTATGTCTCGGATTCGTTAGTGGCCTGGCGCACTGCCTGCAAAGCAGATGTTTAGAGGGTTCGATTCCCTCCTGGGACTTAATGTGGTTAGAAGTAAGCTCCCTCAAACTTCCGTGGAAGGACTGGAGAGTGCCTTCTATCTCCCTAGATTGACCATCATTTTAGACATCATGCCTTACTAAATATGTGTAAGAGGTGATCAGCATGGGGAGCATAATAGAGTGGTGTACTAGTTGTAGACAGGTTGTAAGACTTATCGCTAGTGACGAGGATGGACAAAAGGATGTCTATGTAGTTTGTGAAAGATGCCAAGCTAAAAAGACGAAAGCAAGAAAAGCCGAAATGGCGGAATTAGAAGACGCCCAAGATCGAGAGTCTTGTGTCCAATAAGGGGCGTGGGAGTGCAAGTCTCCCTTTCGGTAGGCCGGTTTGTAAGTTCTAGGCCTGAAACTTACCACGGATAGAATTGCTGCAGCGAATTGCTATCCATTGGGTATAGTAGGAATCTTATGCTATATCCGTTTTAGCCAGATTGGCGGAATTAGTACACGTGCTAGTTAATTTAAGTATGTGTACTAATTATTATGGAAAGAAAAAGACAATATAGAAATTCAAAAAATAATTGGTTATGTAGAATATGTAACCAAACTTTTAGAACAAAGGAGGAATGTTTAGACCATAAAAGAATTGAAGGTCATCAAATGAATTATTCTAGTAATAGAGATGAAAAAATAAAAAGGCAATGTAAGTGGTGTAAAAGAATAAAAATAACAACTAATAGTGGAAATTCTTTACATGAAAAATTATGTGAAAAAAATCCAAATAAAAGTGGTCATTATTGGTTAAATAAAAATTTATCAAAAGAAACTAAAGAGAAATTAAGACTAATATTTATTGAAAGATTAAAACTTACAGGTAAAAATAGAGGAGCTAATTTTAATAAAAAAGCTTGTGATTTTATTGATAAACTTAATAAAGAAAAAAATTGGAATTTACAACATGCTTTAAATGGTGGTGAATTTACATTTTGTGGTTATTTTTTAGATGGGTATGATGCTAAATTAAACATAGTTTTTGAATATGATGAACCAAAACATTATATAAATGGTGAATTAAAAGAAAAAGATATAATAAGACAAAATATTATTATAGAAAAATTAAATTGTGATTTTTGGAGATATAATGAGTCCAAAAAATTACTATATAATGCACGGGTAGACCAACGGAAGGAGTCATAAGGTTTAGGCCCTTAGTAGTGTGAGTTCGAATCTCACCCCGTGTAAAAAGAGTATAGGGTGCAAGTCCCTTATCTGGTATATGCTCGATTGATGTAACAGGAGCATGGAACGTTTACACCGTTTTCGCAGAGGTGCAAATCCTTTATCGAGTATCGAAAAAGGGGGAAAGAGATGAGTAGGGTGGTATGGTGTTCTATATGTGGGGACGTAATAGAACACGACGTTAAAGAAGGAGAAGATTTAGATAACCCAGTCTATGAATATGGACTGTGTTCTAAGTGTCGTGCAGATGTGGTCCAACAGAAAGATACGTGTTTGCCAAATACGTGATGCCGGAGCGTTACCGGCCTTCTGCTAGAGGAGTAATATGTTTAGTTATAGTGAGATAAGGTCTATCGTCAAAAAGACAGTCTACTTTTATGCAGCCTGTAATGGCTTTTTCTGTTTGATGTTTGCATTGTTAGGAGCCATTCTAATGAATCCGCAAGAACTTTGGACATTAAGTAGATTCATCTGGGGGATGGGTTGGATGAACTTAGTGATAACGATCTTTATAGGTGGACTGTATCTCATTGCAGGGCTTGTTCTTTTTAGCTATGCTTTTGTTGTTGGGAAAGGCCATCCGACTAAGTATTGGTCAAAAGAAAGAGAGCTTTCAGAAACAGAACAGCGCGAAAGTAAATGGTTTGAGGAGTTCAAAGAATCTATCAACTTTAACGAACATTGGCAAGCATATAGGTCGATAAAGGAATTAGAATATAAGAAAGAAGAAATAGAAAAAGAAATGAAGAAAATAGAACGGAGTAAAAAGCAGGACAACGGCATATTCTATTATGGGTTGGACAGCTAGGCGAAAGCAAGCGTAAAGAATTACGGCGGTGGGGCAGAACCATCTATTCCGTATGTGGCATTGGCCGAGTGGTTTAGGCGCAAGATTGTGGATCTTGATACACGGGTTCGATTCCCGTATGTCACCTATCTTAATTTAGAGAGGATAATATGTCAATAAGGAAATATGAACTATTGATGCTAATAGGAACAAGCATCATTATTGTTGGTAGCATAGGAAATTTAGTAATACAGCTGATCAACATGTTATAGGAGAGTAAATGAATGGGTATGAGGGCCTATCTGAACATCATTTACGTAAAATCTATAAGAGGAAGATAGACCAACTCATTTATGCTAGAGAGAATGGGAATAAGAGTAGAGAGGAAGACGTCTTAAGAGAGATGTACCAAATAGAGAATCTTCTTAAAGATGTAAAGCCACCGAAGAAGCGTTACTAACTAATATGAAATGCAAACATAACCATTGTCATTATGTACACAAAGAAAAGAAGCAACCTGATAATTGGAAGATGTACGACTACACAGGCGCAACTACTATGAGAGAGTTCTTCTTACAAGAATACGAAAAATGGCGTTTGGAACAAAATGCCGGACAGTCTTCTTCCACTTGTTGTACATGCGGAGAGCAACTTCAGTGTTGCTGTTGCGGACAGTATAGGACACGATTTGTCTTCGGTGATGCAACTCCAGTTCAAGCTTGGAACACTTATCGACAGTATATCCGTCCATTAAAATAGAGCCGTCGGTTTAATTGGCTAAGCCTCCTGACTCCAAATCAGGTAATTCCGCGTTCAAATCGCGGCGGCTCTGTCGTCAGTGGCGAAAATAGGAGACGCGGCGGGAACTATATGTAACCTTAAGGCCGGAGGGCTGGTGAGTATAGCCTGCTGATGGCTAGACCATCGTACAGGTGCAAACCCTGTCTGGCGGACTTATACTAATGTTAATATATCATTATGGAAGAAAACAAGCCAACAATCATCTTTAATGCTCTACATCAACTGACTAAACGAATGACAGAGCTTTTCAATCAATGTGAAACTACAAATGATGTCCACAACATGGCATCAGCCATACGTAAAGCCATAGACAAGTTAGCCGATGATAGCGTATAGTTTGCTATTAGTTGGACTTATCTTGGTAGCTGTCTTTTCTATGAAGATAGGTTATGCTAATGGTTACAATCATGGTTTAGAAGACGGCATTCTAGAAGAGGGATATCGTCTCAAAAAGAAGTATGGAATAGCAATTACGCCGTTAGAAGAAGATCTGACGGAGTACATATAAGCTGGAAGCCGGCGGAGTAGTGGAGACGAAACGAAGGGGCGAAGACTTATCTACGGCTCGAGCGTAAAGATAGTTGAATGGTGCAAGACCTCTTGCCAGCATAGTATTTTGAACGATATAAGATCTAATCTTATATGATATATGTAAGGGAAACCGAGAGCCGCTCCTGCTAGCGGATATAACAAGCTGAGAGTTGCCAACAGGCCGCTGGAGGTGGTGAGTATCTGGATCAGGGACTTAATTCAAGCTTACGGCTGCAAGAAGAGCTCTATTGGTACGAGCCACTTGGTAGAACTTATTAGGATGTGACATTAGGTGTAGAGTTACCAACAGGTCGCTGGACCACCAAGATATGACGGAAGTGTAATCCTGACCGTGACCCACGCGTTGGCGGTATATTAAGTAAGCGCGGCTTTTATTGACCGTTATTGATAGTGAAGTAAAAGGTGGTACCGCGAATCGGTTAAGCCTTGAACTTTATTGTTAGTAGAAAATACCCAAATGTTGGACGAGTAGAGACGTCAGTTTGGGAGTTGGTTCGCCGGAGGGCAGAAGGACTAACAGCAGATGGTCGTTCGTCTGTATATCCATGACTTTCACGTTCGTTGGTCTAAAAGTGAATGTGAGCCGCACCCGCCGAATTGCGGCATACTAAGTGGTGGAAATAAGAAGTGGACTCAAAAGGTCATAAGTGCGGGTAATTGCTGCAGCTTCAAATTAGTAGAAATTCTGGTAGAGGTACCGCTTTAAATGCCCATAGTTTGGCAGCCAGCAGGTTGAAGGTTATCCTGGAAAAGATCCGACGGGATAGAAACCGGTTGCATAGCGTCATGAACTATGTACGTCAAAATAGTTTAAGACGCCGGACCGTGGGTGCTAAGCCCGCGGACCGGTGCATTTTTGCGGGTGTAACTCAGTTGGTAGAGTACGAGTTTTCCAAACTTGTTGTCAGGGGTTCAATTCCCCTTACCCGCTCAAACAGCAGAAAAACCCTAGGGAGTTTAGTATCTGTTATGTAGCCTGGACTAAAGTTACCAGGTCCGGTTTAGTATGGCCGAGGATATAGTCGTTCAATAAAGATCTTAGATCCACACTTTGCGACTACATACTTACGTAAGGCCTGGTGAGGATGCGTACAATAGGAGCTGTTCGTCTAGTGTCGCCTTAGACAGTTCCTGCTTTTGGGCTTGTTACGATAAAGGCTATCGTCCTCTTTTGCAAGGAGTGAAATGCGCGTTCGAATCGCGTCAGGTCCAATCTTGCGATGTTCACTAAACTCCGCTCTTTCGAGAGTCCCTGAGTTAACAGGTGAGGTGAACTAGTAATGAGCCAACTGGTGGAATCCCAGAGTGGGTGGAAAGCCCACATTTTAACGACTTGTAGTTTAATGAAAAACAGCTGCAATATCGGAGAGAGATGAGTGTGGGCAACAATCCGGACACTGATAAGCCCTTCATTCAACGTTGGCATAGTCGACGCTGATGTTGAACACCTTTGCAGAAAATGAGAGTTCGTAACTCTACCTTGTCGAATAGCTTGGATAGTAGTTTAAAGAAAACAGTTACACTAGCAGGAGTGCAAAGAGGGTTCTACGTATTTCTCACCCATACTAGTTAAGAGAATAGTAGACAGTATGACGAAAACAGGAGTAATCATACTATGTGTAAAAGATGAGTGGTCCAATCCATTTCCTATCCATATCACCCGTATCAGAGCGTAGGGCAGTTGGGAGCCTGCTTGGTCTGGAGCCAAGATGTCGCTGGTTCAAATCCAGCCGTTCTGACTAACAGTCGAGACTATAGTAGTAGACTGTGACGTAGATGAACACGTTACGTTCTGTGTTAGGAGACAATCATAGCAAACTGTCTTATGGAGTTGACGGACCCATTCAATCGATCGAGTGAAGGGCGGTTGTTCCCATCCGTTACTATTTATTATGATAACACTACATATGTTAGATTTGAAGATGCAAGATGCTATAAAGCGATACATTCAACTTTATGGTAAGATAAAGCTGAATATGACACTATCAGCCAAATTCTTAGAAAAGTTGGCTAATGTGATAGATTCAGATATCTATATCGTTCTAGGAGAAGATGGATTAGATGTCATCTGGCACAGAGAACCAGAGATCACTTTCAACTACAACTATGATGATCCTGACTGTTGCTTCATTTCAGTTTGGGCAACTCCTAATGATGGTCTTATCATTGTAGAAAGTGACTTAACAGATGTACAAAAAGATATTGATCGCCTATTTCGAGATAGAGCGAAGTTTATGAACGCCTCCATAACTCAGGAGATAGAGTAGCGGACTTCTAATCCGTTGGTCGGGAGTGCAATTCTCTCTGGAGGTAAAAGGAATTTAAATGGGTTTATTAGATTTTATTTTTGAGGATGTACCAGAATTTTTATTTGAAAAGGTACCTGAAGTTATTTTTGAAGATATACCTGAGAAAATAGAAGAAGTATTAGAAGATATTTTTGATTGAGGTCCTATCGTCTAACAGATAAGACACTGGTCTTCGGAACCAGGAATATGGGTGCAATTCCTGTTAGGATCGGATATGATGTATTTGATTTCTTATTTTGTTATTGGCATGATATTTGCCGTTTGTAATGAATTAGCGTTAAAAGATTCAGTAGAACTCCTCAGTGAAAAAGTGCTTCATTTTATGTTGTGCTTTCTAATGTGGCCATACTTTGCTATATACTTTTCTATCTTTTTTCTTAAGCAACTACGGCCTTGGCGTATCTTTTAGTTCCATAGTGTAATAGATAACACACAACCCTGCGAAGGTTGTAGTATCGGTGCAAATCCGGTTGGAACTATTTTTCAGTTTATGTTAATATAACTAAATAACTAACCAGAGGAGATTTTATAATGATTAATGCTATCGAAAAAGAACTCGTGCAGAGTGAAATATCACGAGATGCTTATACAGAAAATGGTGCTCGTGTCCACGTATCAACAGGTCGTGCTCTTTTAGACATGAACTTCAAAGTTGCTTCTTACAGAGGCGCTTCACAACAAACAATCATACAAGACTTTACTAAAGCTTACTCAGAAAATGCAGAATTAGCAGTTAAGTGGCTTTTCTTCGTCAGAGACGTTAGAGAGGGCTTAGGTGAGAGAGATTTGTTCCGTACAATCTTGCAACGACTTATTACGTTAGATGTTCGCGTTAAGCCACTTTTGAAGTTGGTACCAGAATATGGTCGGTGGGATGACTTACTTATCGCGTTCGACTCAGCTCAAGAAGAAGTTGTGGCTATCTTATCTAAGCAGCTAAATGATGACGTTATCGCAATGAAGGCTGGAAAGCCAGCATCACTTTGTGCTAAATGGATGCCAAGCGTCAACACTAGTTCAGCTGGTGTTCGTAAAATGGCTCGTAAGTTAGCAATGGCTTTGAGTATGAAAGAACGTGATTATCGTAAGATGCTTTCATCATTAAGAGCCTATCTTGACGTTATTGAAGTCAAAGCGGCCGCCAAAAAGTGGGGCGCTATCAATTATGAACATGTACCATCAATGGCAAACTTAAAGTATCGTAACGCGTTCTTAAAGAATGATGAAGAAAGACGACGTGAGTATCTTGGTAAGCTTGAAAAGGGTGAAGCTAAGATCAATGCATCAGTAGCATTTCCACACGATATAGTGCATCAATATGGTTGTAAGATGGATCCATGGTCACGAAAGATCACTCATAATAAGGTTGATCCAGCTATTGAAGCTATGTGGAAAGCATTGCCAGAATATGGTTTGCGAGACACTTTAGTCGTTGCAGATGGAAGTGGATCAATGATGACAACAATTCCAGGCACTTCAGCTCAGGCTTTAGAAATAGCTAATGCGTTGGCTATCTACTGTGCCGAACACAATGTTGGTGACTTCAAAGATAAGTACATTACTTTCAGTGAACGACCACAAATGATCAACTTTTCAAGCGCTCAGTCACTCTTAGGTAAAATGTTGATAGCACTCGAACATAATGAAGTTGCTAATACTAACATACAAGCCGTGTTTGAGTTGATATTAAGAACAGCTGCAAAAGCTAAAATGACACAAGAAGAAATGATTAAGAACGTTTTGATCATTTCAGATATGGAATTCGATGCTTGTACTGGTCGAACTGATGTCAAGCTTTTTCAACACATAGCAAACGAGTATGCTAACTTAGGTTACAAACTTCCACGTTTGATCTTTTGGAATGTGAACAGTAGAACTGGAGCAATTCCTGTTGTAGAAAACGAATGCGGAGTAGCTTTAGTGAGCGGCTTTAGCATCAACTTAATCAAAATGGTGATGAGTGGAACTCTTGATCCATATCAAGCCTTATTGGAGATATTAAATAGCGAAAGGTACAAACCAATCGTGTTAATATAACTAAATAACAAGTAAGAGCTGGTTGTTCACCTCCCTTACCGGCTCTGAACGTTATATAGATAGACGGTGCTAACAGCATTTATTACAATGGTTAAAAATGCATCGTGATTTTAGAATTTTAGTTTACGGTACATACAGCAAAACTTAAAGCAAAAATACTTGGAATTTTGAAGCAAAGACGTATCGTGTTATTATAAAAAGGAGATTTTAAGACGCTTACAGCAAATTATACAATCTGGTAATAATTTTAATTTTTAATGAAATTTAGTAAGTTTCGACACTTACAAATAGCTTCGGCTATCTTATAGAGCGTCTTGTTTTTAGATTCTAACAGCAAGTTATACTTATAAAATTTAATCTGGTTAATTAAAATAATTTTTTGAGAATCTAGTAGCTCTATCTTTGGATAGAGCTTTTTTATTGTTAATATACTATTATAGGAGAAATAATGAAAATACGTCTATGTTTTGTTAGCAACAGCTCTAGCAGTTCTTTTGTTCTTAAAAAGGAGAACTTATCACCAAAGCAAATTAAGCTAATTAAAGACCATAAAAATAGTGGTGAAGAATATGCTGATTCAGATCCTTGGGTTTTAGTTAAAAATAATAAAGATGTTTTAAGTTATTGTACATGTATGAATAATTTTGACTTTATAGAATATCTTCAAAAATTGGTATTTCTTATAAAGACATTATTGAGGGAGACGGTTTTGAAGCTTGTGGTGGAAAATGTAGGCAAAAAGCATGAAAACTAAAATATTTATAGTGTACCAATCATATAATGAAGGTTGGGATTCTAACGTTGACAAATTAAATATACTATTAGATCAAGGTTGGAATATTAAGTCAATAGAACGAATGAGTTCTGGATCATATGGAGTTGGTCAAGCAACAGGTACATCAAATTGGGCTAAGTTTTACACACAGATAGTATTTGCATCATTAGTAATATTGGAGAAAGAAGATGAAAATTAGAAATAGTTTTGTTAGTAATAGTTCAAGTAGTTCATTCATTGTAGTTAATTATAATGACAAACTTGAAATTCCAGAAAAATACTTAATAACAAATACTATATATAATACGTTATCCATTCCTAATGATTTAGATAAGCCGCATTATCAGTTTGGTTGGGAATACAAAATGTATGATCGTTTTGAAGACAAGTTATGTTGGGCATTATTACAAGCACAATATGCAGATGGAGAAATTTACATAGTAGAAACTAGCAAAAAGGCTGATGATAATTCATATAATCAGTTTATGTTATTTGATGTTCTAAAAGAATATCTTCATTGTGGTGAAATAGTGACACAATTAAATGTGTATGACAGAAAATATTTTGATGCTTATATTGATCATCAGTCTATATCTAATGAGTGTTTTAAGAACAGAGATACTCTTATTAAGTTTTTGTTTAATCCAGATTCTTATGTGTCGGGTGGTAATGATAATGAAGACGGATATCGAGATTCACCAGAACATAAAACTACATTCAAAGAAAAGGCTACTAATATGTATCGAGAATCAATAATACGAAAAGATGTAACTATTGAGACTCTGAGCTGTTTAATAGATATAGCAAGAGACAACACACAATTTACACATGAAGAGTGTATCAGAGCAGCTTTTGATGAATATAAGAAATATGTTCAATATAAAGAAAAATTAGAAGTATTGAAACACGCTGGTCGTGAGTTCTTAGAAGAGCTCGCTATCAAACAACTAAAAAAGGAGATCTATGGAGCCGATTAAGTATGATGATGCAAAGAAAGTACCAATAGTATTATCAGATCATGGAACAGAATGGTATGGAGAATTTGAACTCAAACCAGAAATAGAACAGCAGCTTTTTCTCAAGCAAGCTGCATTTTACAAAGAAAAGAACGAAGCTAAAAAGCAACGTATTTGGTCAGATATGTTCACTTTAGTTCAACGATACTCTAAGTCATTGATACTTAAGAAGATAAAAGGCAGTAATCGCTATCGAGATCCAGATGAAGTTGATGATGATGCCACTCAAACAGCCCTCGCTTTCATGAGTCAGTACATATACCGACCTGGCTATCATGTAGGCGCGTCATTCGCTGGTATGATCAATCCGAAGGTGTTAGAAACGCTATACAAACATTCTAAAGAAGATAGTCATATATCGTTGCATAATATAGTTGGAGATACTAATCTCGAATTAGAAGATATGCAAAAGCGTATTGGATTTGAATCTATCTATAACAACATAGCTGATAATCCCGGAGACTTTATAGACAGAGTCGAACTTAAAGAAGTAGTTGGCTCTATCATTAAAGAATTCAATAAAGAAGTTGATGATGAAACGTTGCGCTTTAAGTTGATGTTCTATATCTTCATTCTATTACGAAAGAGCAAAAACAAACATGTCAGACCAATGTTCCTGCGATATATCACACCTAACAAGAAAGAATACGATCTATTGCACCTTTTTGAATTGGAATTACAGAACAGACTTTCCGCCTAATTAGTTCCCAAACTAATTATTATGGCTATCGTATCTCAAGATCAATTAGTACAGTCCTATGCATTCCCTCAAATAGAATCTAATGAGCCATTTGTTGTTCTCTACGATATTCCTAGTTCTGAACTATTTGAAGGCATAAACATTAGTACAGATCAAATACCAATTAGTCCAACTAATAGCGAACTCACATATCTTAATGCCTTAGACGTTAATGAAGATCCAGTAATAGTCGAAGAAGAAGAAATTTGGGGTATTAAGAAGATAGTCAAAAAGTTCTCAGGTCAAAGGCCAGTTCAACGTAAGAGGGCTATCAATATCCTCAGTATGAACAGACCTAGAAACGAAAAGCTTGAGATATGGAATCGAGATAACTTAGCATTTGATCAACCAATATATGTCACTGGTCTATTTGCAGATGGTGGAGCAAAGTCAGAGTGGGATGCATTTACTGATGGTCTAAAAGAAGCTGGGGATAAAATGAAAGATATGGCTATGAATGTTGTAGACAATATTATAGGCGACTTTTTTGACAGCGCAGACAATGCAAAACGATTACGTAATTTATTTACAAAACAACCACCAGAAAATGAACCATTAGAAAAGTTTTTAGCGAAGTATCAAAATGGTCAAAAGGTCTCTCTTTCAGACGTAGAACACTTATATAAAGTAAATGGATACTATTATCAACCAGTCAAACTGAATGATGATGACGAATTTGTTTATTGGCCAGTATGGCCAGGCATTGAAGATTCGATGCTTATGTACATAAATGACTTTAATACTGAAATATATGATGCAGCTTCTGGTAATCCAGATACTCCATTTCATAATAAGAAACCAGTTGGACACAAATGGAAACCTTATGATAATGGAAGAGGAGATCAATCGTTAAATCCGATAGTTGGTAAAGGAACAAGCTTTAGTGATAGTGTTTTCCCACATCCATTAGATCATTCTACTAGACAAGCTGCTTCTATGGGATTTGATGGAGATGTTCCAACAGGGAGTCCGTGGGCTTTAATGCAAGCTATTGGACCAGATTTTATGAAACATAAATTTGATGCCTTTTTTATGTGGAATTATATTGATAATGATCCTAAATCATTTGAAGAACTTCTTTCAAGTGCAGATACAGAATCAGACTGGATAACAGCCTATGAGAAATATATTCTTAGTCGTAGAGGATTTGCTGTTCGCATAGGACAAATTACTGTTCCTAATATCATTAATGATGATTATTCGATTCCTTTTTTAGAAACAGAAATTAGAAAACCGAAATCAACAAAAACAATCAACAATCAAACATCATTTACATTACGGTTAGACCAAAATTTAATATGGCTTGATAAAATCAATGAATTAGCAGGACATAAGAACGGTATTGATGAAACATTTCCAACTCATGAAGATTATCATCCTTATATGAAAGCAGTGCAGGCAAATAATACATCATTAGAATGGCGCCATGTATTAAAGACAGTAGCTAAATCTTGGCCAACACATAGTAAAGGTATGAACTATAATGTAAAAGATTCTGAATTTTGTCTTGTCATTAAAATGGTTCATTTATCTAACTGGATTAATCCTAATTATCAGCAAAGAGCTTTACCTTATTTTATTTTTGAAAATGTTCGCATATTAGGACTTTCTGATAAGTTAACTTATGAACGAGAAGGAGAAAGTACTCAAGAGATAACTGTTAACTTTATCTTCAAACGATGTCATCAACTAACTCAAGAATTAAGTGGGCCGCCTAATTATGAACCATATGAAGTATCTGAGTTTGAACTAACAACTAATACTGTAAGAAAAGGTAATAGAGATTTTAGTATGTTTGATAGCCCACGAGGAAGACAATGGGGCATTCCACAAATTCCAGCTATTGCTGAACTATTTGATTGGAAAAGGAGAAGCTAATGATTAATGTTCTTCCTATTCCAATAATGGCTGGCGGACAGCCATCATCTGATATTAGTCTTAATCCAGTTATTATCTATAATCACGAAGAATTATCAGATTCAATTATTAATATTTTTGATCCATCTGAGTTATCCATTTTTCAGGAAATTGACTTTACTCAAGTTCAGCCAACAATTCCATCATCACCAGAAAATTTATTTATTAAACTTCTGCCAGTAAATAATACAATAAATAATGAAATAAAAATTCTAAAACCAGAAGTTAATACAAATTCAATTTGGTCATGGACATGGAATAAAATTTTAGTTCCAGTTGGTAGAGAAATTGCAGATTGGGGAAGTGTATTTGGAAGAGGTATTGGTGGAGGATTAGCAGACGCAGCTAAAGAAATTTGGAAACCAGGTAGTACTTATACGACAGCTTATCAAGCAGATAGCTTTTATGATCCATATCTAGTTGGTGGTGGAGATCGTTTGCCATCTGGATTGGCGCCCAATGAAAAAGGCGCTGCAATTAGAGAAACAATAGCTAAGCTTTTTAGTGATAATGCTAAAGACTTATTCAAATCAAATAAGAAGAAATTAGAAGAAGAGGAAGATAAGCTTAAAGAAGCAGCAACTGAGATATTAGATTTTTGGGATGAACAATTAGAAAGTTATTGGGGATTACGGCCTTTTCCAAACTGGATAACAGCAACTATAACAGGTGAAGGAGCACTAGCACAATACAGATGGAAACACGATGCAACATTTACTGGACTTTTTCCATGGGCTATGGGCCCAGATGATCCCAATGAAAAGTTTGACTTAATGGATCCATTTGCTAAAACAAAAGCAGTTGGTGCAAACTTAAGAAAAGAACTTACAAGTGGTTGGGATGACTGGAAAGACGGTGATATGGCAGAGGGTGAAAATTTTGCTCAAGGCCTAAATAAAAGATTTGAACAAGTAGACAGAAGAGTAAGACGAACTCCTAATATTAGAGATACTAGACAAAGTTTTAGTATCGGCCCTGGAGGACCATATCTTAATCGTAGATTTCCATTTGAAAGTCCTGAAATGGAACCAATACGAACAATTTTGCCAATATATCCTCTAGGCAAATATGTTACAGAATATAGTCCCATTACTGGAAAATCTGTTAGAGTTAATACACGATTAGTTCAAGAACATCCTTCATTATTATTGGCAATCAATTCATTACGTGAAGCTTATGAAACTTCAATAGTTACAGAAAACGAAAGTCATAACTGGGGTTTGGATGCTCAACGAGAGCCATTCAATATTCCCTCTATTGAAACAATAGAACAAGCTTATCCAGATGAACCATATATAGAACACAATGAACAATTACCATTAGTAACACAATTTCCAGTCATAGCAGATTATAGACGCAACTTATTAGAATTAGAACCAGAACCAACTAATCCAGATAATAGCGCAGAGGATAATCTTTTAGCTAAATTGACAAATAGACGTTCAGCTGCAGCAGAGGCTATATTGAACTCTGGTCCAGATTTTATGAAACACATGTTTGATGTCATGTTAGTTTGTTCTAGAGAAGACAATAAAGGTGCTTTTTCTAATTTCTTTGATGAACTATATGAAAGTAGCATGTTACAAGGTCTTCGTCATCAAGAAAGTGGAACTAATAATGTGGTTGGTACAGGTAATATCTTTATGGTACGAACGGCTGCAATTACAGTTCCACAAATGGAATCTGATACATTTGAACTAAAAGTTGGGTATGAAACAGTTAAGAAAGTTCGTTCTAAAGTCAAATATGAGCGTAAAGCTGAACTTAAAGTACTATTAGATGAACCTCTTTTCTTTATGAGTGTATTTAATTTATTATCTAATAACAATAAAGTAATCTTTAATAATTTGTCAACTAATAATAGATATCCTATAGGATTTGCTCCGTTAACTGCAAATAATATAGTTAGAGAGAGTGTTATTTCAAAACAAATTAGATTAGACATCATTATTAAACATCAACAATTAATGAACAATACTGATGTAGAATACTTAAAATATAGAGCAAATAATCCTTGGTATTTTTCATCCAACGAATTAGTAAAAAGTTTTGCTGGATTACAATCTAAAGAGTTACCATTATGGTGGTTTGAAGATGTTACATTCTTAGGTCAATCAGAAGGTCTAACATTTGGTAGAGAAGACAGTACTATTCAAGAAATGTCATTTCCTTTTCTTTTCAAACGATGCATCAAAATAGATAGACAATTTAGACATGGAATAAATCAAACTGCACTATTTGATGGAAATGAGTTAAAAGATTCTTTTGAATTACGTAATATGGATGAAACTATATTAAGTCGTTCATTTGCAGGACAATCATATCAAGAATGGTACTATGGACAATCTAACTAATTATTATGGCATTAGAAGAATTTAGAGAAAGTTCAAATAGGTCTGGACAAATAGATTTATCACAATTTAAAGATGTTTTAGATCGCTTTCAATCAGATGCAATAGACTATCTCTATGATTTAGAACCACAGTCTCAAAACTTATTCTGGGCTGGTTATTTCTGCGAAGCATCAGAAGGTACAGCACAAGAAAAAGCTTTCTATAATGCAGCTTATCGTATTCGTAAAATCACAATACCAATGCCTAAAATGGAAATCGATCAAAATAATGTATTAAGAGCACCTATCTTTAAGAATGCTAATTTTACACAAGAAGTAAATATTGAATGGGTTGAAGACGTTTATCATTCAGTTCAAAAGTATCATTTAGACTGGTATGCTAGATGGTACAATAGACAATATGATGTATTAAGATGTGGTGTTCAAGGTAAATTTAGAAAATTATTAGTAATAGCCTATCATTATGTAAATTCTAGAGAAGAAAAACAATATTTGATAGAAACACCAACAGTACAACCAATAATGGCATTTCATATTGGTGGACTTATTCCATTAGATTTGCCAGATATGACATTTGACTATAACTCAGATCAAAATGATCAAGCATTAAGTGTTCGTTACAAATGCGGTAGAGTACAGTGGGCATACAGTGATGAAATAGGCTTAGGCCAAAGTGCATCAATCTGGGGAACCGCTGAACAAGGTGTTCAATCATTAGATAGAGATAAAGATACAATACTAACTTGGAATCCAGAAGGATTCATTCAGGATGCTTTAGAAAGAGACGGTACTTCATTATTAGAAAAACTTCGTATTACTAGAGCAGCAACGAGTTATCAAGCATCTGAAGGTGCTATAGGATAAAAGGAGGAGATAATGAAAAGGACAATATTAGCAATAGCAATGATCATGATAGCATCTATTTCGTGGGCACAATATGTCGTCACAGAAGTAACTGGAAGAGTTGATCAAGAAGTTACTATCAACAAATGGGAATCTATAACAAGAGACCAAAGACTGCGTTCTGATTCAGTCATACGAACAGGAATAGGGGCTAGACTAACAATTCGTAATGAAAGTACATCAGAAGTTCATATCATAAATGGCGGGAAAGTTGGTATGATAATGGACATACTAAGTGATACTATAAGTGGTACGATACAAATAAGTGGTACTGTAACACGAGTAGATACATCAGTTAGAGCTAGAACAACTGGACAGGTCTCAACAGCTAGTGCACGAGCAAGTGACGCTGCATCGGAGTTAGAACTTGAGGAATAGGCCTAATGGCAGATATAGAACTCAAAGTGAAACAAGCTATAGCAATGCAAAAGGATGCACCTTTTGATAAGCCAATGTGTGGAGAATGTCCAGCTACAAATGCTAAAGAATGTTACAGAATCATATTTAGATCAGCGTGTCTAAATAGATCAGAGTCTTGGAATCAAATAAGGAGAAACAATGGCGATCAAGAGCCTACTAGCGAAGAACATAAAGAGACTTAACAACAATCTCAATAATGCTATCAATTATGTTGATATAGATTATGACATAAAACGACCAGAAGATGATCCTTGGACAACAAAGACGCGCTCTATGATATTGTATAGTGATTATGCTATCTTAAATGCATATAGACTATGGCTACAATCTAGACGATACGATTATGTAAGAGCCCCATTATTCGGCGGCCTATTTGATATGGCTCTAAATGATAGAGTAACATTTAGTGTAGAGAATGAAGAATCAGTAAAAGCGATCATTTATGAAGAGACCGCTGCTAAATGGCCAGATATTACTATTATAGACTGTGAAGTAAAAGCTATTATCGCTAGAAGAGAGTGGCATATTCGCATAGTCGCACAAGATAAGGGCACCAAACTTATTTTAACAGACCCAGCAATTATGGTATCAGTTGACTCTGCTGGAGAGTACCTCTAATAGAAAAGGCCGCTTAAATAGCGGCCTTGTTGTTTAATTATCTGGAGTAAAGTCTTTACTATAAGCATCATCCCATTCAGTTTCAAAATCATCATCTTCAACATCATCATCCCATCTATACTTGTTATTAGCTTTAGCCAATATGTCTTCTAGTTCTGAGTCGTCTAATCCAAAAGCATCTAATACGTATCGTACTTTGTCTTCTTCACAACCACAAGAAATCATTTCTTGAGCGCATCTGACTATAGTATCATATTGAGAAAGATCTTCATATGAACCAATATTGTTACCGCTTGGTCCATATATACCTTCTTTAAGTTTGCGCTGTCGATAGATTTGTTCATATGTCTTATTCTCAGCTAAGCGGTCTCCGCCTTCACCAAACATCTCATTAAATGTTCTAGGGTGGGCTGATTTTTTGTATTCTTTAAAAGACAATTTAGTATTCATTGCCGGCCTGATTTTCTCATACATAGCTTCATATGTAGAGTTCTTTGATTCATTCATAGGTTCTCCTTTTTCTGCTATTTCAAGTGCATAGCCAACTTTATTCATTGCTGTTCTAATTAGTTTCTCACGAGCGGGTTTGCTTTTCTCATCCCAAATAGCATTCAATAAGCTATATGTTTGTCGTAAATATGTGGTCAAACCTTCTTTAGGCATTATTTCACCCCGTCTCCAACAATATGACTTCCGCTTCCTAAAGCATCAAACTTAATTGGCATTCCATCATTTCCACCAAAGGCTTTTATGCTGCTAAAGTCTAATCGACCTTCAGTGAGTTGTTCTAAATCTGTATCTTCGAACATTGCGTCTTCAGCAGAAGCTCGAGCTTGTTCTCGTATCTGTTTAGTTTGTAATGGAGCTGCCATTCTCATGTTGACTGCGTCCATCATATCTGTTTCATATTGATGACCATACACCTCTGACTCTCGTAGTTTGTCAAAGCTAAGCGAATTATCATTATATGATCTTGTGTCCTTTTGCAAAATGCTCCTATAGAAATCCTCAAGAGATTCCCTAGCTACTGCACTTTGTGGTCCAGCTGCTAAATTAGGCTGCATTGATAGAGTTCCTCGTCTTTCTTCTGCGCTCTGTGGTCTTATGTCTCGATACGGAATACTACCGATTAAGTCTTGCAACTTATTAAGTGCAGATTGTGAGTCACCTTCTATGATAGGTCCTAATTGTCCATCTGCTATTTCAGTTAGCTTAGCAATATGTGTCTTAACGTGAGAAGGAACTATTTCAGCAACCTTCCCGCCTATTGCCATTGCTTCTACTAAAATAGCATCCATTTCGTCGGCTGCATCCATTAAAGCAGATTGAGCTTTCTGAATGGCAGAAGACGCTTTGCTTATTTGTCCATATAGTTTGTCTATATTGCCTGTTGCTGCTTCGTTTAATCTTGCCATCTTATGCTCCTTATTATTGTAACCCTGATGCACGTAGCTGCTTCAAGAATTCTTCATTCTTTTGTTCTGTTGAACTTTCTTGATATGACGTTACTGGGTTGACTATGCCTTGATATTCATATAAGCGCGCTCTTTCTTCTCGATTGCGATAAGCGTGTTCTTGTGGTTGAGCTACTGCAAAGTCTGAATCAATAGAAGTTCTGTACTTTAAGAAAGCAGAAGTTGCTTCTCGGAGTGTCTTAGCCCCTCTGATTTGTTGTTCAAATGGTGTGATAACTTCGCCGTATCGTTTGCTTAAGTCATTCCAATATGCTTCAACCTCAGCGCCTTTTCCTTCTCGTAAGTTGAGATACTTGCCAACACGTTCTTCAAACTTTGGCTGCATTCTAGCTATTGGGTTATATGTATCGTTAACTTCTTGCTTGTATGCTGCGAAATCTTCTTGAAGTTTGTCAAAGCGTTTAGACTGTGCATCGTAATTCAATTCGATCTCTTTGTTAATAGCTTCTAATTCTCGAATGCGTTCTTGAAGTTGAACAATGCCGCCTTCTATCTTTTGTGATTCTTGAAGCTTAACAGTATCGCGCTGCTTAACTCCCTTCATTATGTTTCCAGCTTCTTTGAGCTTGTTAGTTAACATATCGTTTTCTTTCTCAAACTCTTTGTTGCTCATTGCTAATTTGCTAACTCTTTCGATAAGTCGTTCGTTCTTTTCAGCTAGTGTCTCTACTTGTTCTTGCAATGATTCAACTTCAGATGATTTGTCAACATTAGTCTTATTCATCTGCATAATTCGTTTCTCAGAAAGTTTATCTTTAATGTTGAGCTTCTTTTTGAGTTTGTCATTTTCTTCTCTAAGTTGGACATTTCGTTTTGCTAATCCGTCACAAAGTTCTTTATAGTCAGTTACCTGTTCTTGGAGTAAGAGGCCAGCTGCTGTGTTTCGTTCAGCTGCTTCTCTGAACTGGCCAATGTCCATATCATAGTCTTTTTCAGTTGATACGACTTTTTCTACAAGCTGTTCTAACTTGCCCTTTTCTTCAAGCAACTGTTTTTCAAGTGCTTCTCGTAAGTCAGGACAGTTACCTTCATCAAAGCAATTAAGAATGTCAACGCATTCATTAAGTCTTTGAATAGGATTGTCTAACTTATTAGCATCATCGATGAATGTTTGCACATATTTGCGAAATGCTTTTTCTTCTACTTTTGTTAATGTTGTTGACACTTTCATACTCTCCTGTACTTGTTGTTGCGCACCTTGTGGTTGTGCTGGTGCCGCACCTGCTGCCTGCCCATTAGCGGGTTGCTGTGCGCCACCCTGTGCTGGAGCGGCAGGTTGTTGTTGCTGTTGCCCTGGTTGAGCAGCTGCATCATACTTCATTTGATCTGCCATACTTTTTCTCCTTAATATTGTTGAAGCCGCTTCACGAACTACTCCGCTTTGCTGCTTACCAAATTCTATTGTTGCTCCTTGATGTACATTGTTTAAGAACTCTGCAGGTGTATGAGGACAGTCGCCTGTTCCAAATGTTCCCTGAGATGGATTCAACACCAAGTCTGCTAATCTTTCAATTACATATGTCTCTGGATCTACTGTCTTTGTGACAGGATCAACATCACCAAATCCAGATGATGATGTACCAACTCGCCCACCGTGCTCTAAAATTTCCTGGGCTAAATGACCATAAGGACCAACGAACGAACAATAACCATAGACAGTATTGTCATCGCCAACGTCCATATTGTGCCAAATAACGGCTTGATTTTTGAACTCACCAGGATCATTATCAGCTACTGGATGATCACATAAGCCACAGAAGCCCTTCCATGTAGAATGTTGTCTGTCCCTTACGTTCTCCCACAATTTGCGAGGATAGACTCGCTTATTACCATTTAGATTACCATACTTTCCAATAGGTAATTTCCACACCTTAAATGAGTTCTCAAAGCCTTTTTCTCTAAGTTGCGCTAATATCTGATCTAACATTTGTTGATCTTTTTCTTGTAATGTTGATCTTATTTGCTTAGCAGCAGAGAGTACTTCATTAAGTGTAAGCTGATTTTCAGTGAGACGAGGTTTAATGTTCAAATTTTGGACTTGTTGTTCTGTTAGACGAGTATATTGATTGAATTCAAATGTGTAACTTTCACGTAGTCTTTCCATCATGTCTCCTATTACATATAACACTAATTGGAGTTTGTGTTATTAGTTAGTTAAAATAGTTCATCAATTATCATATTAAATTGCTCATTATGATCATAGCACCAGTTTTCGTCTATTTTACGAACTGGGCTAATGATTATGTATCTACCTCTAGTTGGTCTCCAATAGTAACGATATGCATTTCCTGCAACGTCTGATCTTTTGTAACGATACTTAGCTGCTAATGCTGTTATTAAGTCATTATGATCTCTACTCGGTCCATTACTTTTGACAGCTCGACCATCATATATGACTATTCGTCCGACATCATAATCGAGTTTTCCATCTTGTATTGACCAGTCGATCTTATAGTCCATTACACTCTCGGAACTTTTGCACTAATCCAATTAACAATTGGAATTTCCATTTTAGCAAGGTCTCTTTCAGATACTCCAGCTCTTCCTCGAACATAAATTTTTCCACCATCTGACTCTTCTTTGGCTCCCCAATAGAAGCCATCTTTAGTTCCGTCTCTATGACCAACTTTTGATCCTTGAGTTCCGCCCTCCATCCAAAGTTGACTTCCTAATACTCCACCTCTTCCATAGGCGATACAATCATCAGGTATGCCATGTACATCAGGTAATTCACGATCACTTTCAGGTGGTAATATAACCATTTTATATCCTTTAAGTTTAAGAGTTTTCATTGCTGGGTGATTAATAGTTGTCGGTAATTCTTTTTCATTTAGCCGATATATCTCTTCAAATGTTTTCATTTCATTCTCCTAATTTTGCATTCCTTGTAATAGGCTTTTCATTGCTGTTTCTAACTCTTGTGAGTATTTAGTCTTCACCATTGTTGTCTTTTGATATAGATTATTGACATCAAATTGTAAGCCATTGTTAGTTTGTTGTTTAAGTGTCTCATTTGGTCCTTGCTCACTTCCACCTAAAGCATTTCCAACAGCCCCCGCAACATTCTTAATTCCACTACCAATAGCTTTAGCAGCATTCAACCAACCAACTTCTTTAAGAACAGATTCTTTGATTGCATCATTCTTTCTATTAGCTAATGGTGATAGTGCAGTGGCTACACTTTTAGAATAAGCATCTTGTTGCTGTTGTGCCTTAGTGACTAAGTTCTTAACATCAAACTGCAGAAAGTTATCTGCCATTTGATTAGCTGGATCTAATTCTGGATTGTCAGCAAATAGACTTTGGAATAATGATGCTAATTCTCCAAATAGTTTCTTAAGAGCCTCTGCACCTAATCTAATACCAAACTTTGCTAATAGTGGACCAGCTTTTGCTAATAACGCTGGTAATGTAAATACTGCAGCATATCCAACTGCCATACCTGCAGCTAATCCTGCTGTTCCAGTAGCCCAACCTTTAATCCCTTGATCCCATGCCGCAGAATTCCCAGCACGTCTGGCTTCTTCAGCAGTTGCTCCACCAACAATAGCATCATTTTCAGCTTGATTGCCGGCAGCATTCATTCCATAATTTCGAGTGCTATTTTGATTGACTCCTGATAGATCATTGAATATGTTAAGCCAACTTGAAGTGCGCTCATTACTTCGTAATGACTGAATGCGTTGAGCCATTTGTTGTCGTTCTGGAGAACCTTGTGGCAATGATTGCATGATTGATCGACAAGCATCTTCATATCCGTAGCCCTCTACATCATTATTAGGAGCCCAAACTCCTCTAACATTATCATAGACAGTATTATAACCTTCTGGTTTAGCAGGTACATTACTACCGAATCGTTGAACAGCAGCATCATGGGATTCTATATATGTTCGTTTTCCATCTTTTGAAGCTATTTCGCCTTCTTTCGGCTCTCGAGCCTCTTTTAGATTAGATCCATGAATTTTGTTGAACAAATTAGCATTCATAGTATTTAGTTAAGTTTTGAACGACTAATCTTCAAATCTTATATAATATATGAGTAACCAATAGGAGGTACAAAGTGAAAAAGACTGTCAGAACCGTCAACAAAAAGAAGCCACAACGTGAATTCACACTTTGGGCTTCCAATGAGAAAGGCTACTGCCCGGTAGGAAACAGGGAGATTATTGGAATCTGCAACGCCAGAAACATCATAGCCAAAACTTTGAAGCTCACTGGCAAACAGGTTGAAATAGTACTTAACAAAATCCAGGACGAGAACAAATATCTCGTTTTTGGAAAGAACGTTGACCCCTTCTTCGAGACAAAGATTAAGAGGTACCCCAACGTTTTCTATCTTGGGAACATATAATGAAGAAAAATGCAAACGTTAATCTGATTGCTAGCCGTCTGAACTCTAATGGCTTTGAGTGCTATGTAGTAGGTGGAGCAGTCAGAGACTTTCAAATGGGTAAAGAACCTCACGATATTGACTTGACAAGCAATGCATCACCTGCTGACATTAAGCGCATCTTTGCAGATTTTCAGGTGTTAGAAATTGGTGAGGCTTTTGGAATAACAGCCGTTGTTGTGAATGGCATTCCTTATGAGATCGCCCAGTATAGAAAAGATATTGGCGGAAATGGTCGCAGGCCGGATGGTATAGAGATTGTCCGTGACATTGAGATAGATTTAGCACGGCGCGACTTCACAATGAATGCGATGGCTTGGGATCCTATTAAGGAGATAATGAGAGATCCATTTGCTGGAACTCTTGACATTCATGATAAGGAGATCTGTTTTGTTGGTAACCCAATAGACAGAATCACCGAAGACAAGTTGCGGATCTTACGTGCTTTTCGCTTCATGAGTCAACTGAGCTTCACTTTAGACAAGGCAGCAATGAAGGCCATTGAGAAGTTCGTGCTAAATGGCTGCAGCTTTTCTGGTGTGAGTCAGGAGCGGATCACTGCTGAGCTGAGTAAGTTGCTAATTGGTCCTTCTGCATTTGAAACAGTTAAGCTCATGTTTGAGTTGAACATAATGCAGATGCTAATTCCTGAGACCGCAAGACTGCACGAGGCACACAACAACTCTTGGCACACTGAGACAATGAAGCCTTTCGGCAATACGATATTAGCCCATGTTATGTTCGTATTTCAAGCAGCAAATGATGTAGTTTGTGGTGGACAAGTTGGTAAGTTCGATGCTCCGTTGGCAGATGACAATGAGAAGTTGGTTCTAATGTTGGCCGCTTTGTTGCATGATATTGGAAAGCCTTTTTGCCGTGAGAAGAAAACTGATGGTAGTAGCCGCTTTCTAAATCACGATACAGTTGGTGCTGATCTGACTAGAGAGATACTAGTGAGGATGCGGTTCCCTTCTGAGATAGTTGATCGAGTTGCTTCTTTAGTTCGCCGGCACATGAATGCTCATGATTTGCCGAAAATGAAGAAAGTACATAAGATACGGCGACTGTTGGGAAGCAAAGACTTTCACTTACTGTTCAACTTGTCTGCTTGTGATACTTTGGGAACTGCTGCATCGAATGGTGTACCTAATACGAAAGATATGATAGACTTTGATAAGTGTGTGACTGACTTGGTGAAACAGTTTGGTCAAGTACTGCCAGAGCCAATAGTGACTGGAGTTCATTTGATAGCTGAGGGGTTGAAACCTGGCCCGGACTTTAAGAAACGGTTGGATGTAGCTTTCAATATGCAGTTGGATGGAACAACAGATAAGAAGAAACTTGTCAACCACGCAGTTGGATTGACTGTATAATGAATGAGTTGCCTGAAAGGGCAGCTCTTTTATGGAGACGATAATGACAGAAAAAGAACGGTTCGAATATTTAGGATTAGAAGCAGCTAAAAAGTTAGAATCAGCTTTCCAAATTCAGATTACGGATGAACTAAAAGAAAGGATGACTAAGTTCAAATATCTAATGTTCTGTGCTGATTGCAGTGATGATTATAGTCGAACTCTTTCAGAACAGCATGACTTAAGAGAAGAACTTTCTAACTTCCTAGTTAATCTAGAATATAAGAAAGAATTAGTTATAGAAATAGTAAGGAGACTATAATGACTGAATCTTGGGAAGTAAGTGGCACAAAAGAAGAGTGTTATGAGTTCATTAACAATATTAAAGAAGTACCTAATATAGTAACATTTAATTTTGTTCGTATTAATGAAAAAACATTTAAGGTAATAGCCTTAAGGCTAAAGGAAGTATAATATGAAAATATTGATTGTGGTTGACCCACAGAACGATTTTGTTCACCCGGATGGTGCATTAAGCATAAAAGGCGCAATGAATGCGGTTGCACCTATTAATGCACTTTTAGCAAGTGACTATATTGACTATAAGATAATCACACAAGATTGGCATCCACAAAATCATATATCATTTGCGTCTACACATGGAACAGAATTCTTTACAATGAAACAGACATATCAAGGTAGTAAGTTTATCAGTCAAGTAATGTGGCCTAATCATTGTGTACAAAATACTTGGGGAGCAGAAATTTTTGGTGAATGGAAAGAACCTGGAGACACTGGATATTGTGAAGCAATTAAAGGTCACCTTGCTCATGCTATTATGAAGAAAGGATATGACTCTGAGCGAGAATGCTATAGTGTATTTGAATATGTACATGAAGGTCAAGCTGGCTATCATGACTACACACCTCATGGAATAATGCTGCAGCAAGCAAGTGCTGCACCTGGAAACCCTCTTCAAGAAATTATCATATGTGGTTATGCTACAGATTACTGTGTCAAACAAACGGCGATTGCAGCTAGACTAATCACAAGGAACAAAGTGACTGTTATCAAAGATGCTATTGCTGCTGTCAACCCAGAGCACGGCAAGCAAGCCATTGAAGATATGATGGCTGTTGGAATTATGATACACGACTATAAGGATTATGTATGAAAAGACTTATCATCACTTCGTTATTAGATACTGACATGTACAAATTGTCAATGATGCGAACTTTCTTCTCTCGCTTTCCAAATGTCAATGCGACATACGAGTTCAAATGTCGAGATACTATTGGTTGGCCAGAAGAAGTAGTTAGGGAGATTCGTAATCAAATTGATCATCTGTGCACTCTATCTTTTACTGATGATGAGATTAAGTACATACGCAACATTTACTATATGCGAGAGGCGAAGGGCTTCTTGGAGTTCTTGAGACTATTTCGTCTGAACAGAGATTACATTACTATTAGTCGAGATGGTGAAGGCGCTCTTGAGATAATAGCAACTGGTCCAATATGGTCAGTTAGCATGTTCGAGATTTATGTATTAGCCATTGTCAATGAGGTCTATTTCAACTATAAGTTTGAGCAAATGTCTGAGGAAGAAAAAGTCGCATTGAACAAAGAAGGCATTGACATATTAGAATCTTCAATAGCAGTATTAGATGATTCGCCAGTTAAGTTCAACTTTAGTGATTTCGGAACAAGGCGGCGTTTTAGCAAAAGCTGGCAAGAATATGTCATTAATAGATGCCTTGAACAACACAACAATGAGAACTTTCCAGCCTTTATGTTTTCTGGAACTTCTAATGTGATGTTTGCCAAACAGTTTGGAATAACTCCTATTGGAACAATGGCACATGAATACATGATGTTAGGACAAGCTCTTGATTGTGTGACTATTGCTAATTCACAACAATATATGCTACAACAATGGGCTGAAGAATACAAAGGTGATTTAGGAATAGTCTTAAGTGATACATTAGGAGTTGACTACTTTCTTAATCACGACTTTAATTCTTACTATGGGAAATTGTTCGACGGTGTTCGACATGATAGCGGAGATCCAATAGCCTTTGGCGAAAAGATCATTAAGCATTATGAGAAATTGAACATTGATCCTAAAACTAAAACTATTGTCTTTAGTGATGGATTAGATTTTCAAAATGCAAGCATTATCAATAATTGGTTTGGTGGGCGGATAAAAGTTGCATTTGGAATTGGAACTAAGTTAACTAACAACTTTGGTCGATTACTAAAGCCGCTAAATATCGTATTTAAGTTGACTTATGCTAATGGAAAACCAGTTGCAAAACTTAGTGATAGTCCGGGAAAATGTATGTGTAGAGATAAGAATTATCTTGAGTATTTGAAAGGTGTTATTGGATATGTCGAATTTGTCGAAAGGTAGAATAGTAGCCGTTTTTAGCTGTAGCGGAAAGACTCATTATGTACTTAACAACTTTTTCAGAGTGAGCTGCATAGATTTAGACATGTATGACTGGGCTAGGTCTATTGGTGGCGGATCATTATGGATAGATCCTTATATAGCTAGAGCTGAGCAGTTACAATCTAAATTTGACTTTGTGTTCGTAAATGCATTGCCCATTATCCTAGAAAGAATAGAATCTAAATCATTAGTAGTACACCCACATTCTAGTTTGAAAGATGAGTGGATAGAAAGAGCTAAAAGACGGAATCCAGAATCTGCATTCTTTTCTATAATGGACAAATGCTGGGATAAGTGGATAGATGCTTGTGAGCAATGGAAAGGATCTAATTTCATTTTAGCTAAAGGTGAATATTTGAGTGATGTTGAGGCTTGTGGACAATTAAAGCCATGGTACACTTTAACAACTAACTGAAGTGAACAACTTCTTATTAGAATTATGGAACATATTTGGTGCAGTACTTGTTATATTAGGAATCTATTTGATAATTGGAATTCCGGTATTGACAATTCAGTTCACTATTTGGAAGATTCAAGACTTAATTTGGTGGATACGAAACAGACATCTTATATAATAATAAGAGGAAAATAAATGGACATTTATGAATCATGGTGGGACTCTTCAAAATACTATATCAATATAGGTGAATCTAAAAATGGTTGGGAAGGTAGATATTCCAAAGGAAAAGGTAGAGGCCAACAAGAATATATTAAAGATATTCATATTAATGATGATAATGTTCATGGTCAAGATAAGAAAATTCATAAAATATTAGTTGATCTAAACTGTAAACCGAGCGATTTTAGTCCAGAAGTTTTTGTAGCTGATAGCATATCTAAAGATAAAGATGTTGTCATAAGTATTGTCGATTACATTATCATTTCATATTTCATTCAAGGACTTCCTGAAACAATCATCAAAAAGAATGTTCGCTTAATGAAAAAGAAAGATTATCTCATTGTTAGCTTTACTGATAGAGAATATCAAAAAGAAATTATAGACGCATTTCTTGCTTTGAAAGATAACAACATTAAGGCATTATTCATCCCTCCACGGGGTGGCAAATCAATCACAACTTCATATTACTTAATGAAGAGAAATAAAACTAATGTGTTGGTAGTAAGTGGGAAGCCTAATGAGATAAAAGATGCGTGGAAGAAATTACCAAACCAATTCTTCGATTTTCACAATATGCATTTCACAGTTAAGTCTATTCAAGGAATAGGCGCAGCTGTTGGTGATGATGAGCAGTTCAAAACTATATTAGATTACCTTTTAGAAATCACTCAAGATTATGATGCTATTGTATTAGACGAATTCCACTGGGGTGTGTGGCACGAAAAGTACACATCAGCTCTTCAACAATTAGGCAAGGAGATCATTCTCGTAACTGGTACTCCAAATGTTCCAGCTAAAATCTATGATAGTATCGCCCCAACTCATGTTAAATCTATCTCAAATGAAACACTAATTCAAAACAAAATCTGTACCCGATTAAGTATGTGTCACCTAACTTATTACGGAAACGAAATTGAAATGGAAAAGTTGCAGCCACACGAACAAGCTGACTTTTTAGAGAAACTTTTTGACAAACAAAGTCAATTCTATAAGAAAATGCAAAACGCATTTGTGGTAGTCAAGAGTGTAGAAGCCGCCACTAACTTATGCAAAATCACTGAACGATTTATTGGGTTGAAGACAGTAGATTTGACGGCAGCTTGGAGAACTAAAATAGATGCCAAGTACCGAAAGCTATCACTTGAGGAAGTAGTCAATCAAGTACTAATCGACAATGAAGCAAATGGCGACAAAACTATCTTCGTAACTATCTCACGAGCAATGTGTGGTGTAAGTGTCAAAAATGTTAACTATCTTATTTGGTTAGTCGACCAAGAGAACATGGGCATCAATAGAATGGAACAGTCTAATGCTAGAATTGCAATGTATGTTCCTGGGAAAGAATCATTTGTCTTTTTCATATCAGCTTCATTAATGATAGGAGCATCTCTTGAATATAATCCTACACTTACAAATATCAATAATCTTTTAGCTGAATCATATACAAATCAAAATTTTGAAATTCGTAAATTAGAATCAATTAGTAGATTAGATGTTGAGTTTGGAATGTGGAAGCCAATTCCTGATTATGAAAAAGATTTTATTATTAAACATAAAGAAGATTTTTTCAAGGGCGTCAATAAATCACAAATAAGCGGATTAGTTGATATGCTAATCCACGAGCTTGATTTTATTGAGGGATTAAGTAATAGTAAACCAAGCAAAATTGCTGAATCATTATTTGATACTGGAGAGACTTATGCAAAAAGTACTAACAAAAAGAAAGGTGTTAAAGAATCTAAAGAAAAAAATGAAAAAGATGAAAAAGTTTTAAGTCCTCAACAAGTACTTGATATGATGCTTCTTCTTAAACTAACTAATGGTAAACTTTTAGATAAGTTTATTGGTAAAAATAATTTAAGAAAATTGATTATTGTTTATCTAAAGCACGAACATCTTTTTGAAGACTATTTCAAAAGTGTGAATTCAATTGAAGATTATGAAGCAATGAGGGCTGTGAGTTCTATTGTATTTAAGAAGTATCCTCTTCAAAATAATGATTTTAATAAATATTTTGAAAAATATTTGAATAAAAAAGATAATTTTGGAACATTAAATTTTGATTTTTATATTTATATGAGAAATTATGAATGTAATATTAAATTATTTGATGTTATGAATATTTGGAATGAAGACCATAAAAAATATCTTCAAGTTAATTTTAATATAAAGGTAATAAGTTCTATGAAATTTGATACAGTAATTATGAATCCGCCATATAATACAGGAAATATAAAAGATAGTAGACCTCTCTTTATTGAGATAACAAATAAAATTTATGATCTTGGCATTGAAAATATTGTTAGTTTAATGCCTTGTGATAAATTCCAAAAAACACAAGATAAAAAAATAACAAGCAAATATGACAAAATGATTAATAATTTTAGAGGCAATATAAAAAATATCGTTAAAATAAATGCAGAATTAGCAAATTTTGATGGCGCATCTTTTACCAAGGATTTAGGAATTTTTCACATATCTAGAAATAATATAAAAAATAATTTTTGTTTAGATAGTTTTAAGTATCAAAAAGAAAATATAAATATTGAAAAATATGTAATCTCAAATAAAGAATTTTTTAAAGACCATACTAGTATATTAGATTTTGGTATTGATATTAGAAAAAACAAAATAAATAAAGAGTTTGTTATTGCCTTAAGTCCAATCCATGGCAATCCTGGAAAAAAAGATTTTTATGATGTAATTACACCAAAATATGATTTGGTGAATAAGATAAAAAATGAAAGACAAATATATTTTGAATTTGATACTGAAAAAGAGGCGATAAACTTTCATAATTATTTACAACTTCCAACTATTAAATTTTGTGAATTATTATTTAAGACATCAACAAATGTAGTATTTAATTGTATTCCATATTTTGAATCATATAAAAGAGAAATAACTGATGACGATGTTTTATCTTTATTTGGTTGGGAAAAAGATAAAAAACTTATTTTAGAGACTATGGAAAAATATATATGGTCATAAAATATGAATCAGCTGAATATTATCTTGATAAAACTTCTCAACAGGACCAAGGTAGTTTTTATACACCAGAAAAATTAGCTCTTAAAATGGCTAAACTCCTTAAACTTAAATACAAACAAACAATATTAGATCCCTGTTGCGGGAAAGGTAATCTTTTTGTAGCTGTTCTTTCAACCTATCCTTTCATTGATACTTCTGATCTTTATGGAATAGATATAGATTCAGAAGCAATTAAGTTTTGTATTAAGAAATTTCCTGGTGGACATTTTCAACTTGGTAACTGCTTAGAAGATCCAATAACAGAAGATGAATTTTGGCAAAAAGATCCTTTAGAAACATGGAAAGCTTATTGTAAAAGAAAGCCTTCTTTCATTAGGAACTTTGGTAAAACATAGTACTAATTATATTATGGAAATTACAATTTCTTCAGCTATTACGTTAGGAATTACTATAGCATTATTCATCTTTACTTTATGTAAGTTTGGCGCTCAATATGGAAAATTAGATAACAGAGTTAATCAAATAGAAAAGAGTACAGAATCTGCTCATAAGCGAATAGATACTATAGTAGAAAAGCATGGTGATAAAATTGAAGCTCTTTCTAAAGAAGTAGCTGTATTAACTATAAAGATAGAACACATAGACAAAAAGATGGACCAAATATTAGACAAACTTAAGATAGTTAATATATCTTAGTGAAACCTAATAAGTCCATATACATACAAAATCATCGATTTAAAGAAAAAGATGTCCAACCTCACGAATTTTACAGTACTCATCCTAATTCAGTAGAAACGTTCTTAAATTATGGTTTTAGAGGTCATTATCTTGACAAGAAAGATGTTCTTATTTGGGAACCAGCCTGCGGAAAAGGCAACATATCCAGAACTTTAGTTAAGAATGGCTTTAATGTCATTTCATCTGACTTAATAGATAGATACACACATTTGACGGACATTGGACAAATCTATGAACCAGCCAGCTTTTTTGACTTTGAAACGATAGATCCAAATGTAACATGTATTATGACAAACCCGCCTTTTTCTATGGCAGAAGACTTTATACGACACGCTTACGAAATTGGTAATCCAGACATGTGGATAATCATGTATCTCAAACTAACATTTTTAGAAGGTAAAAGACGTTACTTACTCTTTAAAGATTTGCCATTAGAATACGTTTATGTACATTCATCTAGGCAAGGATGCAGTCCAGGAGGAGCTACTGATTTTGGAAATGGCGGGGCGGTTGCTTATGCTTGGTTTATGTGGAGAAAAGAAGGAAGTTGGACTACTGAATTAAAGTGGCTTCCACCAAACTAATTATTATGTATGACCACGGAAATTATGACTACATGCATGGCTGTTTAATGCCAGAGGGATATCATAAATGGGATTTAGGTAATCCCGGACATCCAAAACATCTTACTCATTTGGAATATCATGTTCTAGTTAACTTGCATAATGATCTCAACAAAGGCCGAAATTATGGAAAGGCAAAACAGATTGCCTATTGTGAATTAGGAAGAAGAGGACATGGCTCGTGGGCACATGAACGAAAGCAGAATACGTCATCAACAATGAGACGACACTACAAGTCAACTGCCAATAAGAAAACTCGGCAATATCTACACAATGAAATGATGGAAGAATACCACGATGGGCTACAAGATTGAGATACAACAATTTCCAAATGTTGGTTATTACATTGTTAGATTAGAGGAAGGCTTCTATAATTGCTATAAGGGTCAGCCATCTGAATCTACTAAAGAAAAGACATTTGAGACTTTAGATGAGGCCAGACAATATTGTGCAGATAAGCTTAAAGCTAGTTTGAAAAGTTCTATAAGAAGGAAGTAATATGAAACAACAACAAAATGTTCCAATTGATAGTGATTGGGACGTAACTCAGCTCAAAGAAGGAGACAGTCTTTTTACTGTAGAGTTCGCTCAAGAAAATGGCAAAGCTACTCTTATCACTAAAGAATTAGTCTTTGTCAAATATCTCACAAAAGAAACACATATTGAAGGTATTGAACCAAATGACAACGCAGTATTAGCTGAGCTAAAAGATCCTAAGTTTGAGAAAACTGCGATACAAACTGACATCCGGACTGGCTTTTGGAAATCAGCTGCTGATGCTGGCTGGGCTTTTGTTAAGTTTTCAGAAGAACTATATAAGACAGCCTTCAAAGTCTTTCATGAACAGTTTGGTCAATACGAAGAGAAACTTGGTATCAAGCGAAGTTAATCTAATATAAATGAACTATATAGACTGGGAAACTTTAACCAAAAAGTCCATTTATTCTAAATGGAAGGCTACAGATAGATTTGCTCATCTGAAATTTCTAAATTTATTATCAAATAAGTATGCTAAATTGTTCATTCATTTATATAGCACACCTCTTACTAAAATCATTCCTGGTTGTGTAAAAATCAAAAATGAAAAAGGCATACAAGATAATTTCATATATGGACATATTACAGCATCTCCATTTAATTATGCAATTAGATTATCAACTTGTTTAGATATTCAGAATAACATGGTATCTTTTCCAATAGAAGAATATCAATACTTCTTAAAAGGACAATATCTTTTCTTTACATGCGGTGATATGTTTTTGACAGTTAACTGTAAAGATTTATATGATAAAATATCTAATCAGCTAATAAGATTCAATAAATCTAAAGTAAAGAATTATGAGATATTTATATCTGATCTTTTTAATGCTAATTTAATTTGTTATTTTGGCTATCTTAATCTCAATAATTATGATGTAGATTATTATGATCAAAATCAACATGTACAAACTAATCTCATACATCTTAAAGTTGATCCAATATACTTACAAACAACATTACGAGGAGCTTTTATTGGAGCAAATGCAAAATATAGAGCTTATCGAATAGAACATTCAGATTATATTTTTGAATATAAAGATTTTATGAACTTAAAAGATCTGTTAAAAGAGTTTGGAACTAATGGCTTTAAGTCTACTTCAGGTTATAGTTATCATATTAAATTTCATAATCAAAATGCATTATCTGAAAAACCTATAATTAATCATAAAAATGTGCTTAAGAAAGCAAAAGATATTTCTTATATAATTGCTTCAACAGATGTAGACATAGATATAATGCAAAGATATTGTCAGCGATATCTAAAACAACAACCGAAACCTAGATCATACAATTTACGTTGGGCAGTTATGAGATTGCATTATTGTAAATCTACAGAAGAATATAAGTATTATAAGCAACTTTTTACAGATTTGTATGGAATTAGAAAAACTTATACAGAGAACGAAGTACAGTTTTTTAAAGATTGTTATCAACACAAACCATTCAATGGCAAACATGTTAATTTATATTAAAAGGGAAGGATATAGATGAAAAGAAATAATGAATTTAAGCAATGTTTTCCAAATACTTCTTCAATTACACAAAATTTACAACTACAAAGACAAAACTCATCAAGTAAAGTAAGAGATATTTTATTAAAATATAAAGAAAAAAATCCATTAATTTGTGAACTCCCATTAGATGAATTTATAATTGTTCAATACCCTGTTAGTAATTCTCAAACTATTGGACGATTAACTCAAAAATATATAGAAATAAATTATGGATGGGATAATAGAGATCAATATACTGAGACAGCTGATTTACTTGATAAAAATGGAGAAGTTTGGGAAATAAAGTATTCTGCGTCTCATATAATTAATGGTTATTATCATTATGAATGGTCTAGAATAATTCCTAAATATTTTGATTATTTATTATTAATAGGTTATGATATTAGAGAAGAAGTTGTAAATTTATATAAAATTGACTCTTCTATATTACAAGATAAAAAAAATAATTTTGGATGTACTTATAGTCCTTATAAATTTTTATCTTCTAATGGAAATGGTACTTATGCTTTTAAATTAAATTTAAGTTCAAATAGTAGTAAAGAAAAAAGAAATAGCTTAAATAAATTTAAAATAGATAAAATAGAATGATCCAACTTGCCTACGAAGATGAACAATTATTAGTTAAATGCTCAGGTGATAATTTTACAGAACAAATTGAGTCTGTAAAGTTATTAGGTATGAGATATGATGCTAAAAAGAAATATTGGCAAATTGGAGTAGGTAAGTTTGATGAAGTTGTTAAAGAATTATCACAATATAAATTAGATATAGATGAATACACCAAACAAGAAATTAAGCAATATTTTATCAATTTAGATGAATTAAAAATAATATCTAAAAGATCAGATTATAGAAAGTTTGATCAAAACTTATTAAGAGTCCCACCATTAAAAGATTTTCAACTTATAGATTTTAATACAGCACATAATCGTAATAGATATTTGTTTGCTTGGCAAACTGGTTTAGGAAAAAGTTGGGCTTTAGCTTCTTTATATCAACACTTAAAAAATATTGGTGAAATTAAAAAAGCTATTATTTTAACATCATCTATTGGTGTTATGAACTTACCAAATGAATTAAATAAGTTTATACCTAATTATGATGAATCGAAAACTTTAGTAATTAAGTCAGTAACTGGATTAAAAGACAGACTAATATTTACAGATCAATATGATATTGTAATATGCGGTTATGATACATTTCGAATAATAGGTGATGCTTATGATAAGAACTTTAACAATCGTAAAAAGAAAGTTAAATATAGAAAATCACCATTACCATTACAAGAATGGTTTGGAAATCATAAAGGAATTATCTTTTTAGATGAATGTCATTTATTAGGAAGTCCTAATTCATTAAGATCAAAGTTTATCAATATGAACTTACAATTTTTTGAATATCGTTATATGTTCTCTGCAACACCTAATGATAAAGAAGAAAAGATGTATTTGCTTCTTAAAATATTGAATAACAAACTTATTAATGGTTTGGACTATTATAGTTGGTTGTCTGAATATTGTGAGTTAGGAAATAGATGGTCAAAATATGGCATTAATAAAGACAGCTGGAATCAAATTAAGTGGGCTGAATTACAAGATGAACTATATAAGAATTACGCAGTTAAAAGAGGAAAAGAACTTCTTAACTTACCTCCAGCTTATGATGTGCCAGTAATTCATTTAGATATGACGCCTAAGCATCGAGAGATATATGAGACTTTTACTTATGAAGTTATTAATGATATTAAAAATAGAAACTCTATAAATAATGCTGGATTAGTTGCTAATTTAATGAACACTTTTATGTATCTACAATTAGCAGTAGATAATCCATTATGTCTTCTAACTACACCATCTTTTGATAAGTTTGATCCATTATTACAACAAAAAATCAAACAATTTAATTTTGAAAAAGATTTTGAAAAACTAAATGCTTTAGACCTAATTATAGAAGAAGAGTGCATTGAAAATGAGAATAAGATTATTATCTTTTATTATCATCCGATAACTTTGAAATGCTTAGAACAACATCTTAAAAAAGGCTTTCATATTTTATCTGCAGAAGTTCCAAAAGAAGAACGCTTTGAAATTATAGAAAACTTTAAGAAAAGTAAAGATAAGATATTATTAGCATCTATAAATATAATGACTACATCAATTACATTAGTAGAGGCTAAAGCATCTGTATTTTTTGAAAAAACTGCAAGTTACATAAATTATGAACAATCTCGAGGAAGAAATTATCGCATTGGACAAGAAGATGAAGTTAGATACTATAATTTATGTTACAATTATAGCATAGATAATCTTATGTTCCAAAACTTAGAGAGAAAAGGAAAAGTATTAGAAAATCTCATTAAAAGAAATTCTTTAAGTCAAAACGAATGGAGAATGATCTTTAATGCTGATGAAGAAATAGGAGTTAATATAGATATATGGAAATAATTATCATTATACAATTTATTTTTAACGTAATAACTTTAGGTTTATTATTCAGTTTGATTAAGTTCATCAAAAACTTAAAACAATTAGAAACAAAAGCAGTAGAATTAGCACCTAAAATTGAAATGGACCCACTAATTCAAGAAGTCTTTGAATACACCTTCGAAAAAGGATTAAAGTGTTCCATTAGACCAGGAAAAGATAATAGAACAACCTTATATTATTATGATGAAGAAAAACGAATAGAGTATTCAGTTACTGAATTATATTCTACAAATGAGAAAAAAGGATCTAAATCTTATGATAAGATTTTAGAAGAATTAAAAGGAAAAATAGATAACTTTATAGAAAATAAAGATATAATTAGAGAGAAAATAATAAAGGAACAAGAAAGTGCTAAAGCTTAATGATGTTACATTTGGATTATTTCCTTATGGACCAGCTAATGGTGAACGAGGAATGTATATTGATATAGGTGAAGGTGAAGAAGAGATTTCTTTATATGAACAACTTAAAATCAAATTAAAAGAAAAGAAATTAGAAAAAGAATGGCGGACTGCAATAGATTCTACACATCTAACTCTTTTAGCTTTCAAAGGTGGCGCGATAGAAAATCCTGACCATTTTCAAGAGTGGGAAGATTTCAAAACAGATTTTTCTCTTGAATCGGTAGAAATCGCCAAGACACTAAAAATAGGAGAATGGAGAGCTCCTTATTGTTTATGGATAGGAACACCTACTCAGTTTACTGGACCTCGATTATTTTATGAACAATTTAATAGTCTTTGTGGGATTATTACAGATAAAAGCTATAACCAATTAGCAACTCAAGAAATCATAAATCATAAATTTACTAGTATTATAGTTATATCAGATGACTATAAGAAGTTAATTAAATCTCTAAAAGAGAAATATATTCTTAAAAGAAAACTTTATGTGGTAGATAATAAAAATGATGATAATCTTAAAAAATATTGTTTAGATAATGGTATCAGATATCACTATAATAATTATGGTGAGCTTTTTCTTAAGTTAATTTAAAATTAAGGAGATTAAAGATGGTAATTGTATGTGAAGGACCTGATAATGTTGGAAAAGGAACTCAAATATCTAACATTAAAAAGTATTTAGAAGAAAAAGATAAATTAGTTCATGTATTACACTATTCTTCAATAAAAGGCAACAATATAGAAGAAAGATCCAAACAATATTATAAAGAAATGTTTGATTTAATCAAATTTGCAACTTATAATAATAAAAATTTAATTTTTGATAGAGCTCATGGAGGTGAAACTGTTTATTCTCCTATTTATAGAAATTATTCTGGTGAATATGTTTATGAAATAGAAACTAATTTTGGAAATAAAGTATTACAAAATTGTATTTTATTTGTATTTATAGATAATCCAGAAAACTTAATAAAGAGAGAAGATGGTCTATCATTTTCAGTTGAATTTGAGAAAAAACAAAATGAAATAAATCGTTTTTCTAGCTTTTTCGAAAAATCTAATATAAAAAATAAATGTTTAATAAATATAGATCAAAAATCACCAGAACAAGTATTTGAAATAATAAAGGAAACTTTAAATGGAACAAACAAAATATAGTAGAAATTCTATTTATTTAATTAAGAATGCTTTATTTCCATTGTGGGAAAAGATTCAAAAAAATGATTTAGTAAATGGCACAGCTGAGATTTTGAATGCTAATTTAGTATTTGAGGCTCAAGATACTAAGCTCTATTTAGGTGAAGCAAGAAAGCCGCAACTTAAATACATTGAAAATGAAACTAATTGGTATTTAAGTCAAGATAGATGTATCAAAGGTCACCCTGGTATTGAAGATAATCCTATTTGGTCTAAAATATGTTCTGATGATGGGAGAGTAAATAGTAATTATGGTTGGTGTGTATTTAGTCCAGAGAATGGAAATAATTGGGGTGCTGAAAGATATCCAAATGGTCCAGAGAACTTAGGTCCAGCAAAAATTGGCAAATCTCAATATAAATATGCTTTGGAACAACTTTGTGATAAACCAGAAGGAAGACAGTCTGTCATCTATTATGGCAGACCTCAAATGCAATGGGAATGGAATGATAATGTAAATGCTAAATCAGATTTTACTTGTACTTTTTGTACTCAACATTTCATTCGTAAGAACAAATTAGAATACATTGTAACTATGAGAAGTAATGATGTAATTAGAGGATTACATTGTGGAGATCTTCCATGGCATGGATATGTGTATAATCAACTATTAAGTGATATCAAAATGTTTAGCAATAGAGATCCAGAAATTGGAAGTATTTATTGGAATGCTGGATCATTACATGTCTATGAAAGAGATTTTGATTTAGTAAATAAAATCATTAAAGAATTTCAAGACTATTATAAATTATAGAAATGGAAGACAAGAAACAAACATTTGAAGAAAGATATGAAAATCTCTCTCATGAAACATTAGATACAAACAAATATTGGATTCATTATGAGGGGTCTATAAGAAGACATGAACCAAAAATCAAAATGAGTAAAAAAGAAAGACTCAAACAAAGGAAAAAAGATGCCTAATCAAAAAGAATGGGACAAAACATTTATAGAAATTGCTCGAATAATGGCTGAAAAGTCTAAATGTTCTCGATTAAAAGTTGGTGCTGTTATTACTAAAGATAATCGTATTATTGGTTGTGGATATAATGGCACACCCAGCGGATTTATCAACTGTAATGAGGCTTGTGAGAACTTAAGAGATAACAAAGAACAATCTGAACATCATCTTTTTTCAGAACAATATGAAATACATGCCGAAATGAACGCAATATTAGATTTAGCAAAGCGCGGATTATCTCCAGAAGGATCAACTCTCTACACTACTATTTGTCCTTGCAAAAATTGTGCTAAATTAGTAATTGCTGCTGGTATCAAACGAATCATCTTTGACCATTATTATGATAGAGACATAGAAAGCCAAGTTACTAATTTCAACAGACAGATTATTATAGATAATAAGCGCTATTTTAAAGAATACAATGGTGCAGATATCATTAATCTTTTAGGACATTATTCTAAAAGTTCGATAGATATAGAACAATATCATGATAGTTAATATAAAATAAAAGACATTTAAGGAGATAAAATATGTCACAGACTACTACACCTGCTGAACTATTAGAAGAGTCAGCCGAAATTTTAAGAGAGAAAAAGACTAATAGTAAACACATGAATATGATTGGTGCAGATATGGCTAAAATGCAAAAGATAGAAAAGCCAATTATGATTCGTTGTAAAGATTATGCTTATTACCGAGGAAGTGGCTGGGTTGGAAATGATCCATTGAGCAGAGATCCTGATGAAAAGTTCCCAGACAGAGTAACACCAACATTTAGAAAGTTACTTCAAATAGTAGATGATTTAGCTGCCATTGGCAAATTAGATATGTTAGATGTCTACTTTGATGCATTGAAAGCTAAAGGAGTTGAAATTACTGTTAGCAATAAAGATGTTAGAGTTAATGATGTAGATGAAACTTGGCAAGCTATTGAGAATATGAAAGGCTATCAAAAAACTATTTGTGATTTAGCAGATGAGTTGAACTTTGGCTGTTCTCAAGTATCAGAGGATATCAACTTTACACCAAAAAGTGAATTTAAGGGTGCTCTTAATCTTTATGTTAGAAAAGAAGACGGGAAGGATGTAGATGATGTCTATCAGGATAAGGTAACTAATCTTAATATGACAGAAACAGCTTGGAATTCTATATATGATGAAAGCCTATGATTTTAACACCAAAACAAATAGATCATTTTACTAAAAAACTTATAGTTTTTGAAGGTTACGAAAATACTGGAAAAAGTTCTGTTGCTGAACTATTAGCAGATACTTTAAGTCAAAACAATATATCAACTATTTTAACACGACAACCTGGTGGAGATTGGGGTCCATTAGCTACAACATTAAGATCATTGTGTAAAGACAAACGATGGAACTTATCAGATTATGGAAATCTATTTGCCTTTCTTTTAGATAGAGCTGAATGTGTTGATAAGATTATTCGTCCAGCATTACAAGAAGGCAAAACAGTTATATGTGATAGATACACCTATTCTACTGTAGCATATCAGTTATTTGGCAAAAAGTTAATAGATGACTTAACTAAAACTCAAGGTCAAAGAGTTGCAATTGATCTGCTAAATTGGTTCAAAAATCCATATAAGGACGTTATTCCTAATATCATCTATTATTTCCCTGAGAAAGTTGGAAATAGAAAAGATAATGAGCATGACTTATTTGATAATGAAACTGTTCTTTTTGAAACTAGAGTAAAGAATGCTTACAATGAAATGTCAACAACTTTTTATAGAGAAGATCAAGAACCTTGGAAAATAGTCAAGCCAGGATCCTCAGTAGAAATAACATTGACTAATTTGTTAGAATTGGAGTAGAACATGAAATGTATAGTAACCGGTGCTGCGGGCTTTATTGGAAGTCATTTAGTTGACGAACTTATTAAGCGAGATTATAGCGTGATTGGTATTGATGACTTATCATTAGGAAATCTTAAAAATCTCGCTCATCTGATAAATCCTAAGCATCCTAGATTTACTTTCATACAACAAGATATCACCAAACTATCATATGTAGAAAATGAATACTTAAAAGAATCAGATGTGATATTTCACTTTGCTGCTAATTCAGATATATCTAAATCTCACAAAAACCCTCGAATAGATTTTGATCGCACATTTAAGACTACATATGATATGTTGTGTGTTGCTGATATCTATAAGATAAAACAATTTGTATTCGCATCTACTTCTGCTATTTATGGAGATACTGGTAGCCTTCAAGTTCAAGAAAATCATGGACCATTAATGCCAGTGTCTCATTATGGCGCTGCTAAATTAGCATCAGAAAGTTTTATATCATCGTTTGTTCACAATTATGATATTAGAGCTTGGATAATAAGATTTCCAAATGTAGTTGGATCACGAATGACACATGGTGCTCTTTATGACTTTATAGAGAGATTAAAGAAAGATTCAACACAATTAGAAGTATTAGGAAATGGCACACAGCATAAGCCATATATTCATGTTAAAGATTTGATAGATGCTATTATGTATTCGTGGATAAGTTCATCTAGAAGAGTTAATGTATATAATGTCGCACCAATGGATAATTCTACAACAACTATCAAAAATATGGCTGAATGGTGCGCGGCTGAATTTAATTGTAACACAATTAGATATGGAACAGAAGATATTGGATGGGTTGGTGACTTAAATACTTTCAAATATAATACAGATAAGTTGCACAAACTTGGATTTGATTTAGATTTATCTTCTGATAATGCAGTTAAAAAGGCAATTAAGGAGTTAATGAATGCTAATAACTAATGTACACAAATATATTGCAGATTTGCAAGCACAATTAGATGAGTTAAAAAAGAAAGATACTCTTCTTATAGATCTAATTTTAGAGTTGATTAAAGCTCGAAATGAAAAACGACAAATATTTGTTATGGGAAATGGTGGCTCTGGTTCAACAGCATCACATTGGGCAAACGACTTTAATAAGGGAATGAATTATGCTAATCATCAAAATGATACTCGATTTAAGATGATCTGCTTAAATGACAATATTCCAACTATGTTAGCCATTGCTAATGATGCTAGTTATGATGATATTTTTGTTGAACAGTTAAAGAACTTTTTACAACCAGGAGATTTAGTATTGGGAATTTCTGGTAGTGGCAATTCTAAAAATGTAATTAAAGCAATGCAATATGCTAATGAGAACAATGCTATTACTTATGCTATAGTTGGATTTAATGGTGGAAAGTTAAAAGAAACAGCAAAAAAATCATTTCATCTAGAAACAAATAATATGGGCATTTTTGAAGACTTATCTTTAATTATTGACCATATTATCTTTGATTGTTACAAACATATAACTTTTAATTAGGATATTTTAATGGGTAAAAGAGTTGTTATCTTAGGCGGAGGTCTAGCTGGAATAAGTTCGGCTTATTTTCTTCAAGATAATCCTGATATAGATGAAATTATTATTATAGAAAAAGAAGATACTTTAGGTGGTCTTTGTAGGTCATTTAAGTCTAAATCTGGGATAACTTTTGATATTGGTCCTCATATATTCTTTTCTAAAAATAAAGATACATTAGATTTTATGGAAGATATAATGATGCCTAATATTAATGTTCATAGACGTTCTAATATAATAATTCATGATAAAAAATACTTACAATATCCATTTGAAAATGATTTAGGAAAATTATCTGAAGGAGAAAAACAATATGTAGAGTCTACTTTTAGAAATAATCCGTATGAAAATTATGAAGCAACTAATATGAGACAATTCTTTCTTAAAACTTTTGGAGTTGGAATTTCAAAATTATATTTATTACCATATAATGAAAAAATATGGAAGTTTGATCCAACTTTTATGGATTTACAAATGGTAGAAAGAATACCAAAACCACCTATTGAAGATATAGAACGATCATTAAAAGGAGAAACTGTCGATGGCTATCTTCACCAGTTAAATTTCTTTTATCCGGAATCTGGTGGAACAAAAACTTTTATAGATTCCTTTGCACAAAAATTAAATAATAAAATTAAAATACGATTAAATGAAAAAGTTCATAAAATTACTAAAAAACAAATACATTCTTTTGGACTAACAGATGGAAAAACTTCTATAACAGAACAAGAAATAAATAAAAATGAACCACCTGTTGTAGTAATTAAAAGTACAATTAATGAAACTACTGAATTAAGTTATAATTATGATATCTTAATAAATACAATTCCATTAACAACATTTGTAAAAAATTATGATACTAATCATAAAATAGTAAAAGAAACAGCACAAAAATTAATTTCCAATAAAATAAATATTGGAATAGTAACTATTGAAGGAGATATTGGAGGAAATAATTTTGCTTTTTATTCGGCTGATGTTGGTATAAAATTTCATAGATTTTCAAAATTGGATTTTTTTGGAAAAAATTATCATAATTCAGGAACAACTACATTTATGACAGAAGTCACAGAAAGAGATGATAGTCCTACATTTATTAGAGGATATTATCCTAAAAAAATTACAGAAGGATTAGAAAAATTATTTGGAAAATTAGAAATAAAAACAATAGAAACTTTTGATTTTAATAATGCTTATGTAATAAATGATTTAGATCAACAGAAAAACAAACAAATAATATTTGATTATTTTAATAATTCAAATATTTATTTTACTGGAAGACAAGGTTCTTGGCAGTATCTTAATATGGATCAAGTTATAGAGCAATCACAAAAAACAGTAAAAGAAATTATTGATAATCTTTAAAAGGAGCACTCAAAATGACAGACAGAATTGAATATTGGATTAATGAATTTAAGACACCAGTAGGAATTATAGAATTAAATAAGCAAAAACAAGAAGAATTATATAAAATTTTAGTCAAATTATATGAAGAAAATAAAATGATTTATGCTTCAGAAGAGGAGTATGTTCGGGATAATTGATTATATTTTTGCTTGTTTAATTATTACATTTCTTTGTCTTTTTATTCTTTGTTATTTAATAGAGTTTTTATATCATAGATTTCGATATAAAGACTCTATAACAATACCAAAAAAGAAAAATATAAAAGAAGAAATTAAAAAAGATTTGAAAACAATTAAAGAAATCAAAAATATAGAAGTTAAAACATTAGATTTAGATTTTGAAGAATTTTCATTGCAAGAGAAGAAATCTTCTTTTGATGACGACTTTAGAGATTTGTACAGTTAATATAAAATTGTGCCTATGAGTGACGGATCTCTAAGTCAAGATGAAATTGATGCTTTATTAGCAGGAGTAGAATCTACCACATTTAAAAAAATAGATCCAGAAGATCTTATTGGAGAAGAAGATGAGCGTTCAATCAAAAAAGCATTTGCAAAAGTTCCGCCATCTAAAAAGACAACAAAATCTAATGTTGAGATAATATTAGATAACATTGGAAAAAATATAAATGACTTGTTAAGTCTTAAAAAGAAATTGGAGGCAATACATAAAGTAACTAAAATGAGTAGAGAAGATTATTTGCCAGATTCATATAAGAATTATCATCAAAGTATTAAAGTAATTGAAGAAGAGATATTGAAAGCTGTTGCTTATGGATATGAAACTATAAAGAATGAGGAAGAATTTAAATGAAGAAATTAATGATAGGTGTTTTAGCTGGAAATGGACCAAAGTCTAAAATATATGATAGTGATTTTCTAACATTCCAAACTAACAAAACACAAGATATGATAGTGTTCTATCCAACTAATAGATATCCAGACTGGAACTTAGATCCTAAAATTGGTATTCTAATGGATGATGGCGGCCCTTTTAAGACACCCGTTGTACCAACGATTCGTAATAACATAATACGATATGCAATAGATAATGGTTATGAACAGTTACTCATTATAGATGATGATATTACTGGCTTCAATAAGTATGACGCTGCAAATATGAAAGATGATGAGCCACTCAAATATGAAAAGCGGGCTGCACTTCCTAACTTTGAAGAAGTATATGGCGGAATCATAGGAGCCAACTTTAAGCGCTTCAAACTTAAAACTGGCAAAAAGTACTCTAATCAAATTCCATATTCATGTATCTACTTTAATTTGAAAATCTATCAAGAAAGATATGGAATAGTACCAACATTTGAAACAGGTGTTGCAACTTGGGACGATTTTGACTTTGCTCTTGAAATGCGGAAAATGGGAATCTTACCACAAACATTCAATGAATATGCCATTATCAAATCTGGTACACAGGATAGCGAAACAGTTGGGAAGAGCATTGCAGCCGCCGGGAATGATAAAGCTTCAATGTTAGGATATGAACTCTATAAGAAACACGGTCACGCTAACACACTAATCAAGTTGAAAGTCAACATTATTGATGTCGCGCCATCTATGAGTAAGTCTTATCATCCCCGATTTTGGACATATCGAGTAGACACATATGAACATTGGAAAGAAGATGTACTAAATAATGCACACAACATTCGTAAATCAGAGAAGGCCAAGAATGCTGGCTTTCATTTTGGGAGTAACTAATGGCATATAAGTTTGGAGAAAAGACTCAACTTGTGAATGAACTCATAATAGCAACAGATGAAAAGACAGGCTTCAAATATCGTCCTGACACATTAGATATCGATGTTCTAAAAGAACTCAGAGAATACAAGGCTATTTTTGAAGTTTGTGAAGGACATACTGTAATGGATATTGGGGCTAACATTGGTATGTTCACCTTTCTTTCACTCAAGGCGGGTGCTAAGCGTGTCATAAGTTACGAACCAGAACCTGAGAATTTTCTAGTACTTTCTGAACAGGAATTAGATCCAACAAGAGTCATATTGAACAATGTAGCTGTTACTGATAGCAATGGTGAAACTAAGTTCTATATCACAGAAAGAAAGCCCAACAAAAAGCAATGCATGGGACGACACAGTATCATCCCAACTAAAGGTCGCAAAGAGATTACTGTTAAGACAGTAGACTTCTATGATGAGTTTAAGAAGTACAAGCCAACTATCATTAAGTGCGACACTGAAGGTGGAGAATACACAATAGACTGGACTAAGTTGCCAAAGAGTGTGCAATACTTTGCTATAGAGATTCACTGTATAAAGAACGAAGAAAAAGCCGAACAACTTTTAGCTTGGTTTGATAGCGAATTTGAAACACTCTATAAGTTAGATACCAAATACTTCGGTAAGAAAGACACATATGTCAGAGCAGGAAAGCGCCGTGGCATTTAACCATCTCGATCATATCATAGACGGCAAGCCCATTCACCCAGTAGTAGTTCCTTCTCGAGGTCGGCCGAATGGTCGGACATTTCAGTTAGCTAAAGAATGTGGACTTAAGCTTATAGTCTTTTTAGATGAAGACCAACGAGGCACTTACTCAGAAGAGAATGAGCTAGTCTATCACCCTCGATACAACATAGCTGAAAAGCGGCACTTTATGTTCAACTGGCTAAAAGAGCATGGCTATCATTTCTATTGGTCTGTTGATGATGATTATCGTCGATTCATAACTCAGAATACTAATAAGAAAACGATGCACATTAGCATGGCTTCATTCTTTGCTACAATGGAGCAGTTCCTCGACATACAACAAGACGCATTCATTAAGCCAGTTACTATGGGCTTCATCAATTTTGCGATCAAAGAAGACATGCGATTAGTTCAAAAGTCTACTAAGACATTGATAGCCGGCTGTTATGGTCTTAACATAGACATATTAGCTAAGCACAACATCAACTTTGATGTAACAGCACCTGGAGGGCGAGGTGAAGATAACGACTTGTCTATGCAGATCGGAAAGAAGCGGCTATATGGTAAGACTATACGCTTTGTGAATGCTATGTACAAAACAGGCGAGAAAGATCATATGCAAAAGAGTTCTATTTGTTGGAACGAAAATGACAATGAACAACACATTGAAGTTTGGCGCTGGCTGAATAAGAAATGGCCAGGTGAAATAGGATGGAAGCATGGTGTTTGTGCTGTTATGAATGCTACGGGCAGAGATGTAGTACCTTGCCCACCTGGATATGAACACGAGTTAAAGACTGGATTTAAGTTTGGTCTGTAGATTCTTTCAATGATCGAATTATCTTCACATTTGGTAAATGCAAATTCTTAACTGCTACTAGATTCCTAATATCATCATCGATGAAAGCAACATTATCATACATTTCAGCTATTGTCTTAATGACTTTAGCCTTTCTATCAAAATCTTTAATGCCGTCTAATATCTCACAGTACTTTTCATCACTAACGGCAAATGAGAGAGTCTTATTGAACTTATCACCTATATGCTTAAGATGACCATCTTTATCTCTGTCTTTTAAGAACGAAGTCATCACTTCTTTAATGACATCTTCACTACCTCGAGCTGTTAGAAAAGCAAAGTCAAATCCTTTGCTCAAATAGTTGTCTATGATCTTTAAGTTCTTAAGTAAAGGTGTGCCATTAATGATACTATCTCTTACCTTTTCTGGATCGTTGAATTCTCGATAGTCAAATTTGACCTTTGGATCATCTTTGTCTGGATCTTTAGCGAAATCATCTGTTGATAAGCGAGTCTCTTTACCATCTTTTAGCTTCCAAATGCCGATATCTCCTGCTTCTGCTTTGATCATTGTGTCATCGATATCTGCAATTACAATACCTTTACTCATAATAGTTAGTCTATTGTAACTAATTACTATGAACGATTTCTTAGAATACTTAAAGGATTTGGAGCAGGGTGGATCACCCGTCACTCCAGACGAACTGGCACCTGAGCCAACTGAACCAACAACTGCTACTGGCACAATTTATGATGAAAGAAAAGACCCTGAAGTTCGCCGAGAGGCTTTAGCTAATAGGGAAGCTCAAATGCAGCTACGAGAAGCTAAGCGAGGCGATATGATAGCCGCTTATGCTAATAACACTGACAACCCAACATTCAAAGGCTTCATGGCTTCTGAATGGGCACACCCTGGTACAACTGAAGCTACCTTCAAAAAGGACTTAACTTGGTTAGAAGGTCACGGCTACATTGGTGGAGACAAACAGTTCTCCACATTAGGAAAGGGCTACGCGACTGGTGGCGAAGTCAAAGCAGCAAAAGGTTCAAAACAAGCCGGACCATACGAAAGACCTGAAGTGTATGAAGAAGGAGAATATGCAAAACAAGCGCTTGATCTTACTACTAAATACGGCAATGCTAGTGTCAAAGGTACAGCTGAAGAAACGTTCCAAGAGATCCACAACATGTGTAAGAACACTATCTTACGCAAAACAGATAAGCGCCATGTTATCGTATATGGCGATCCTGGTATTGGCAAAACTTATGAAGTCATGGAAACATGCAAACGATACATGCCACAAAGTCCAACTAAAGCGGGCTATGTGTATGAAGCAGGTGACATTGGATCATCAATGAGCACATTGGTGCCATTCTTCTATAAGCACTCACAGAACAAAGTCATTGTATTAGACGACAATGACAAGATGATTATGAAAGGCTTGTCTCAGGACATTATGAACATTATGAAAGGCTTACTCGATCCTAAGTCAGCAACTGAAAAGCCAATTACTGTTCGTGCTAATATGTTGAAGATCTTCCAAGCCAGATTAGATGACTTAGATGAAGGCGACGAACTACAGGAAGGTGTTCTATTTGAGATAGACACTGAGGCCCTCCGTGAGAATCGCTTCCGCTTATCAATCGATGGTGAACCTGTTGTAGACAAAATGATCTCGCTACAAGAATCACACGACTTACAAAATCGCATTCGTCCACTACGAGAAGACGAAAGAACATATAGCAACATTCACGCTAAATCAACTCGCTACTTACGAGAAGCTACCAATAAGGAACTATTAGATGATCTATTAGGTCAAGAAGAACCAGACGAATATGAAGGTATGGAAGAAGACGACATCAAAGCAATGAAGTCAATGAAGGCTTCTGGTGCGACTGAACAAGGTGATGAGAACGCCACCTTCCCTAGAAGGTTCTTATTCAACTCATCTGTAATCTTTGTGTCTAACTTAGAAATGAACGATATCAATAGTGCCGTATTAGACCGTGTTGAAGCCGTTGAAGTTAAGTTGACATTAGACCAATTCCTAGAACGACTTGGAAAGATCTATGGCGGATTAGCTCGTATTGGTGAAGGTAGTCAAGCTAGCCCACAAGTTCGTGACTGGGCTAAAAAGTGCGTCTACACCGTAATAGGTATTGCTATTGAATCTTGGAAAGCTAATAAGCCAGTATTTGGCAAACCAATCGAGATCAATCGTAAGCTCACTTTCCGTATGTTTGATGAGTTCGTATCAGCATGGGAACGATATGCTATGGATAGAGCAGAACGTGTTGATGGTAGAGAGTTAGATGTTGGAGACAAGGCCTATATGAATAAGCTATCCAACGACTTAGTACCAGAGATCATTCGACGAAAAGTCATTCCGTTCTTGGCAACACCATTAAGGAGCAACTAATGAAGTCATTCACTCAGATTCTAAAAGAAGGAAAAGAGGCACCACCTAGAGCAGTATGTCAAGAGATGATTAAGGCTATTGGCGGTGATCCAGAAGACATGGACTTACAATATGAAGTGTGGGACTTTATTGGTGATCTTAAACAGGAAATCGAAGACGTAGTTAGTAAGTCAAAAGATAGCTTTGTTATGTTTGGTGATAATGAACCGGTTATCATTCTCAAAAAGTTCTTGTGGAAACATAAAGCCCAAACTGGACCAGTGTTAGATGTCATTAAGAAGTACTATAGAAACACATCGTATTGGTTAGAGCAAGCTTTAGGACAAGGATTTAGAACACTAACAGATGAAGAAACCAAAGACTATCCAAAGCACCCTAGACCACAAGTTAGGAATAGCGCACCCTAATTCTTTAAGTCAATTAGTTCACACTAGATATTATGAGTACATTACAATGGGCGGCAATTCAACCATTAACTGGTGGAATGTATGTGGCAGCTGAACAAGCATTTAAGAATCCAGCTAAATGGATCCTATCATATCCTGGTCTCGAACAAAAGATTTTCAACAAAGATGGTAAGTGTATCAACATGGGTAACGAACGACACTTACTCGAGTATCTAAAGAAGAAGAAATCACTTCCGCCTTACATTCAATTCACCCATGGCATGTTTGACTACGAATGGGGTTCACCAGTAACTTATCAAAATGACAATGAGTATAGTAGCCCATTTGATCTCAAGCAATTAGACAACTATAAGGGCGGTGAGATAGACTTAGTTTGTGCAGTGCCAGTTTGTAGTGGCCTATCTGGTGCTAACACGCAAGATCACGGCAAATTAGATAGCTCTAAGAACAACAATCTTAAGTTCTTAACTAAATATGTCTTACAAAGCATTAAGCCAAAAGTCTATATCTTTGAGAATGCGCCTGGGTTGTACACCAATAAGGGGAACTTAGTTAGAGAGTATCTTAATGATGTCGCAATGGCTAACAGCTACTCAGTTACTTACATAAAGACTGACACTAATCTACACCACAACATACAAAGTCGACCTAGAACATTCGTTATCTTTTGGAAAGGAATAGCTCCTCCTATGTTGAATTATGAACAAGCTAAAGAAGCTGGTGTGTTAGAGTACCTAGCTAAGATTCCAAAAAAGGCCAGTCAAAATAGCGCGGAGCATATCTTAAATGATGTCACTGAGAACTTAGAGTTCAAATTCTTAAAGAAGAAGTTCGGGCCTAACTGGAGAGATACCGTTGAACGATGTCGCTTCAAAAGCTTCATAATAGCTAACAAGTTGTCAGATGAGTTCTATAAGTTCCACGAAGACGCCAAACTTAAAGCGCATTATGACTATTGCATCAGTAAGCGTGCTATTCAAAAAGGCTACTTTGATAGGTCGTTCTTTTCAGTTGGCAATGAGAAGTTCCCCACTGTCTATCATGGTAATAGTTGGTCAGCACTTCATCCTAAAGAAGATAGATGTTTGACATTCCGTGAGTATATGCATCTAATGGGACTCCCCGCAGACTTTGAGTATCAACATACGCGCTTCACTTTTGGTTCTGTCATTGGTCAGAATGTTCCAGTTGGCACGGCATACTTTTGGATCAATGAGTGCAAACGAGTATTAGAAAACTGGCCTAAAGCTGGTGAGCTCGGCATAATGTTCCACGACAATATTCATCCAACTAAACAAGCATTTTGGAGGACAGATGTCAGACAGTAATCAACAAGTCAACCCAGAAGGTCTATTAGAACCCAAGCGCATATTAGAAACTAAAGAGTATTTTGACCAGTTCATCTTTATAGTATGGATAGTCAATCCATTGCGTGATAATGTTAGGGTTGTCTTAGATGATGGTAGTATCAAGATGTATCTCAAACGTGATAAGTTTGAGAAGATAATGACTGACATTCTAAATGAAACGTTAGAGAAAGATAGACAGTACACTCTTTTCCGCATCAGAGAGTCACTTCGTGTCTATGGCGGGATCTTCTATTATGACAGAGTTAAGAATGACTTTAGAGAAGTTCGCGAAGCTGTTGACATGGACAATATTAGACCTCATGAGTTGATGGCTGAGAGTAGAAAGTCATTGGTTAAAGAGACTATAAATGATAACTTTAAGAAAAGTAGCAAAGAGTACAATGATACTATTATTGATGCTATTTCTTATGAACAGCCGAAGAAGACATTTCAACAATTCATAAATGTAGTGCGTAATATTGGAAGCAAAAAGAAGAAGCCGATTCTTTAGTGCGACATTCCAATTATCTTAGACTCTTTGTCAATCTTAACTATGAACTGCTTATTTTGACGAAGTAGATTAGATAGTCGTTCCATTGTCTTCATTTGAATTTCAGTTAAGCCCTCTAAGAATTCACCTTCACCATCTGAATCTTCATCGTCGTCATCGTCGTATTTAGAAAGTCGTTGCAATGCTACAACTGCCTTATTGCCGGCAACGTAACAAAGCATAGATGAACCAAACGATACAAACAATGGAGTTAGCGCTAATTCAGCATTAAAGAATGCATTAAGACCAACTGACATAGCATATATGATGAATGATAACCAGATGACTTGAGTAAGTTGTACCATCCTAGTCTCATCAAAGGCAACTGTCTCTGAGCCATTCTTAAATGCATCAAATGTGTAAGCGGCTCTGTCTAATCCAACATATGTGGCTGATATCGCAGCCCAAAACTGAGATATGACATCCATTGGTAATACGAACTGTGAGTTGAATATGTTCAAGAACCATTGCCATTCTCCATTTCGAAGTTCGGCCATCTTTTGTAAGAATGGAATGAAACATTGCAACAGCAAAGAAATACCAACAACTACTCCGAAAAGTAGGACATATGGACAGGTGCCCTTCAATGCTCTATAGATATTCTTGCTCATAATATATAGTTACTAAATAATATGAGATTTGATCCAGACTGTCCATTCACAGAAGAAGAAATAGCTGAGCTAAATGCAATAGCTTATGCCCCATTAGATTACGAAATACAAACATTAAGAGAGCAAGGACCAGGCTTTATGCATCAAAGTGCTCGTCCAGCTTTTGAAGCTAAGATGGCTGAACTGGGAATCAACACTGGCCCAGTCGATCTTTATGATAAGAAGAAAATTGGGGCTGTTCTTAAAGACTTAAGTGAAAATTATTCGTAATATTTAACGTGCTCTTTTGGCATCCAAGCACCATACATAGGTTCTTGAAGTGTCAAGTTCTTTCGCGTTATGAAGTTCAAAATATTAGGTGCTGGAGTGTACTGTAAGAAATTAGTAAAGAGAGTCTGTCTTGTCTTGAGTAGTCTAGCATCAACATCATTTCTCCAAGCTCGTTTGTTTGGATCTTCTGGGTGAGTCAATATGTTCTCTTTCTTCATTGTCAATACTCGTAAGCTATAGGATTCTTGCATGAACACTACTACCTCTCTCATTGTCTGAGAGCGACAAATAAGTTGACATTCATTCTTAGGTGAGCCGTCTGTTACTATCAATGCTGGTAAGAAATAGTCATTGCATTCTTTGCATTGAACTCGCGTGTCTAAAGCGTATTGTTCTTGCTTAGATTTGAAACGAGGGTCTGGTGTTGGGTTCATATAATAGTTGAACACATCTGAGAACGAATGAATAGTTTTGCATTTTGGACAAGGACTATAGTTAATGATCTCTATGTTTGTGTCAGGAATTTTGACATTGCCCATTCCTTGTTCTTCATTGATACGACGAATGTCTGATAGTATGTTCTCTTCTTTTTCTCCAACTTTATTAGTAAAGAACCGACAAACTGAAATATCAGCCTCCCAAGCTGAATATGTCTTTTCCGGAAGCAACTGACGATAAGAAAGATAATGAATGAATTGCTCAGTAGATTCGAATGCGTCTTCTCTGAAGCCTTGAGTAACAGAACGAATGAGTAGATCTATCTCTTGGTCAGTTAGAACATGACCATCACTTGGACTTATCATTGGTGAATATTTGCGAAGATGTAGCTTATCCCATTGTACAAATGCAGATAAGTCTTGTCCTTCAAATTCGTAGTCGATAGTTCTTCCACGAGAGCCTGGTTTGACAGAATTTGGCCCATCATAAAAGGGTAACTGTTTCTTACTTTTCAACAATGCATCTTTTTCTAATCTCATATTATTTAGTTAATAGAGTTAACTACTTCTTATAGTAATCAACTGTTTACTAAGATTTTCTTATCTTTTTAAAGGTAAATTTAGCCTTTTCAGAATTTCAGAGTAAACGGACTAAAGTAAATAAAGATTAGCATCAATATTTAATGTATCACAAAGGTATTTTATCTGTTTTTTAAGTTGAGGAATTTTTTTAAGATTTCTTTTGTAAGAAGCCATTTGTTCAGCTTCTCTTTCAGCATTTATTCTAGCGTGTCTTTCTTTTTCAGCTTCTCTTTCTGCTTTTGTAAGTTTTGGTAAAGATGTACGACTACTACAACTGCCCCCGCCACCACCACAACCTTCTAAAAGTCTAGATTTGCTATAAATAGTAGCAAATAAAGTATACAACGAAGATTCAAATAATAAGCCACCTTTATCGTTAAACTTTTTAAGTTTTAAGTTCAACATTTTGATGACTCTTTCATAATAATCTACTACATATCCCATAGACCTATAATGTGGATGAGCTTTCCCGGCTTTTATAGATTCACACTCTTCTATATCTTCTTCTGCTTTTATTCTAAATTCAGCTAATGTACCAGAATGTCCTGGATATTGTGATCTTAAATCTTTTAATTCAGCTTTTCTAGCATCTTTTTCTGCTTTTATTCTAGCTTCATATTGTTCCCAGCTTTCTGGACGATTAGTGTGACATCCTCCACCTCCCCCAAAACAACTTTCTGTTAATTTATTAGCGGCATATATTTTTGCAAAATTTGTTATTATGCTCATATAAATTAGTACTTATGTAAGTTCTGAGTTCCAATTATTATGAATAGTCCCATCTTCTAATACGATCTTAAAGTTAAAATCATCAGATTTCTTTTTAGATAATTTGAACATCTTAATCAAATCATAAATAGTGGCTTTTTCACTTGGTTCAACTAAAAAGCATGCTCGTCTAATAGTTATTTTACATTTTCCAATAGGAATTTCATCTATAAGCTGATGGGCATCATAATCTAATTTACACCCAAATGCGTAAGGACTTTTAAATAATTTTTTATTTTTAATAATGGAAGTTATTGGAACATACAAAGGGGGCATTAATAACAGCTCACTAATTCTTAAATTAGTAATTCCTATATTTATGAAAAACATTATATTATTATACAGATGCTCAAAAGTATCTAATGATCCTAATATAAGATTAAATGATACTCTTATCTTATTGCCAAATTCATCTACCAATTCTTTTAACAATTCATTTCTATTATGATAATCTGGGGTTACAGTATTTCGTAATTTGTCAGCTATAATAGGGTCATAATGTTGCATACTGAAATTTATTCCATCTACTATATTAAGTATTTGTTTAAGTACATCTTTTTTAGTGCTACATATTGGCGGCATACTACTATAAATATGTATTTTATCAACTTTAGGTCTTAATTTCTGAACTAATTCTAAACATTCATCCATCATTAGAAGCGGCTCTCCGCCTTCTATAACAACATCTGGGGAAGTAATAACTATACTTTCCACCATCTTATCAATATTAGGTTTGTCTAATACATTATCAGTTGTATATTCATCGGATATGCAATATACACAGTCATGTGGACATTTTTTAGTTAACCTACAAGCAACATAACTATTAGGTCTTTTTTCACAATTATTTCCATAAAAGAATTTCATAATAATTAGGAGATATTTGAACGACTGAGAAGTTAATCTTATATAATATATGTAAGGGAGATAATAATGAGAAAACCAGCTGCATATAAGAGGATAATCAGTAAAGCAGCAGCCTTAAAATGGCTGAATGGAAAATTGCAGAAGTATGGAAATACTATGTGGTTCCCTACAAAAGACAAAATCAAGCTTAATAGTTTGATTGAACAATACGGTAATACATACTTTTGGAAATAATATCACGCAGTATGCAATAAGAAAAGCAAACTGTGCTTTGGGGATAACGTCCCAGAGTTTGCGAGTGCAAATCTCGCCTGTGTGAAACGGAAACTTTCTTCATGAGTGAGGAACGGGCACTGCCAGGACTATGGTCCGATAATCTAACGAGACTGAAAGTTAGAGCCCCGGTGAGAAAGTACTACTGCGCTCACTCATATTTTGAACATTTTCGTTCCCAGTGGTATGGAGGACGTTATGGATAAGTTATCGAAAGAAGAAAAGTTGGCTTTTATCAAATTGGTAAAAGATCGTTTGGAGCAGGCAGATATCAACATGATGTTTGACGAGATTGCTGATGTTGAATTTGCATTAGAAGAGTTGCTTAATGTATATTAGTCATTGGCCGGCGCTGGAGGAACGGCGCCGGAGATGGTGAGTGCAATTCTCACATACGTTTTCTAGGTCTGGCCGGTAGAGGCTGGTTGTTAAGAATCACTGGATTTGATCACCGGTGCGCAGCTTAATGGCCGAAGCGGACTGGATAATGTTGTTTAGATGAAGTCCCTCCCGAACTTATAATTCGGTGAAACTCAATGATCGGCTGCATTTCCCCAGGGCTCGAAGCAAGGTGAAAGAATCATCGACGGATGATAGGCGGCACTGGAGGGCGAGAGCGTCACAACCCCACCTAGAGTATTCTTTTTTAGGAGATAGAATGCTAAATACAAGACAAGCGATTTTGATAGTACTACTATTCGTAATAGTTTTACTATTCTTGTTTGGCCCAGCTAAAATCTACGGTCAGACAATGAGTTTGTGTCTTCATGGTCAGCAACAAGCTAACTATGAAACATTTGAGCATTGGGATCAAGCCACTAATATGGCAGAGTGGAGGGAACTTAGAGATTTTGAAGAGTTTGACGAAAAGTTCTTTGAGCTCAGGTTCGACATTAATAGAGGCTATCATTCGTATATCGGATATGTAACTCCTGACATAATTATGTTTTGGAGGCTCTATCCTGATAGGTATATGATATCTTTATACAGACGAAAAGGTACTTTAACTAATGGAGTGTCTTTGAGTAGATTTACGTTACAAGACGCACATTTAACTCCTTAACATTTAGATCCCCTTACCTTAGCTCCCGAAAGGGAGCTTTTTTATGTTAATATACAAATATGAAATCAATAGAAAAGCTATTTGTGCAAGACACAGAACAAAAAGAACTCATTACTAAAATATCTGCCTTGTGCGGATTAAAGCAAGACATAATCAAACAAGTTTGGCAATACACATTCTTTAACATCTATCTATCGTTATTAGAACAGAAAGATAAGAACTTGAACGAAATTAAGTTGCCGTATCTAGGCAAGATAATGTTGCGCTTTAATGACGAGAATTCAGATATAGATAAGTTCATCTTATTAGACCAAAGTTTTCAAGACGTGATTAAGAACATCCGCCTAGGAAATGATACTGGCTTGGTACAATTCTTTCAAGAAAATTTCGTTAATAAAGTCATTGACAACATTATCGACTCATGACAGACGAGAACACTCATTTAGACGAGCTTCATCGTAAGTTCAAAGAGGCTATCAAAACACACGATGATGGAATATCAGATGAGACAAAACAATTAGCATTTGACTTAATGAAGAAACACGGAGCTCAGATTTACGAAGAATTAGAAGCTAGAAGACAACAGCAAAAGAAAGAAGAAGAGGACGAACTGAAAAGAAGAAGAGCAGTCAATCATCTTTTTAGTGATGAAGAATTAGCAAAATGGAGGAAGTAAGTGCATATAGAAGATCAGAAATTAGATTTCACAGACGTGCTAATCAAACCCAAACGTAGTACTTTAGCATCTAGAAGAAACGTAGTATTAGAACGAACATTTAAGACAAGACATGGAAGAGAGATAACGGGTGTTCCAATCATAGCGGCTAATATGTCGACTGGGAACTTTAGAATGGCAACTGCATTAGCTAAGCACAATATGTTCACAGCGATAGCCAAACATCACAATGAAGACTGGCTCAACATATCTAAAGAAGACTTGAAGAATATCTATCTTAAGTACTGCTTCTATACTATAGGAATGTGTAGTGATGAAGAACAGAAGTTGCATGAGTTCAATAATCATCTAAGTAGAATAAGTCCACTTAAAGGACCCCAATTAGAAGACAGCCTTATGATATGTGTAGATATTGCTAATGGCTACTCTCAGAAATTTGCAGATTACATTCGTACTATAAGAAGTCGCTATGAGAACAGAATCATAATGGTTGGCAATGTTTGTACACCTGAAATGACGCAAGAGCTCATTTTAGCTGGAGCAGATATTGTCAAAATTGGAATTGGACCTGGAAGCGTTTGTACAACTCGTAAGATGACAGGTGTGGGTTATCCACAAATAAGCGCAGCGATAGAAAACGCAGATGTAGCACATGGACTAAATGCTCTTGTTTGTCTTGACGGTGGAATGAGAGTACCTGGTGATATCGCTAAGGCCTTTTGTGCTAATGCCGATTTTGTTATGTTAGGCGGGATGTTTGCTGGTACTGATGAGTGTGATGGAGATATCATAACTCAATATGAACATGATGGAACATATAAAGTGAGCAAGTTCACTAAAGAACCATTTAACGATGAGAAATCTATACCAGGCAATTCTTTTGTTGCTGTACCAACTGAATTTGAACCAAACATAGTAGAAAAGAAGTACAAAAAGTGGTATGGAATGTCATCTGATCTAAGTCAAGCTGAACATTTTGGCGGGATTAAAGATTACAGAGCAAGTGAAGGACTAATTGAAGAAGTACCTTACAAAGGAAAAGTAGAGATACAAGTGCGCAATATTCTGGGAGGCTTAAGATCAGCCTGTACATATATTGGCGCTGCCGAACTAAAGAACATGGGTAAGTGCGGCTCTTTCATTCGTGTCTCTAGACAGCATGATAGGTTCTAAAAGCTGAACCTAGTACTAACTATAATTAGAAGGATTTATGGCAGATAACGGCGAAAATTTTGCTCCTGTTACGATTGATCCTGTCGCATTGACAGATTCCTATATAGATCAACAAACATGGAGAGTCAAGGAGAACTCAACAAGTTCTTATTCAATTGGTAGTTTAATACTACATCAAGCTGGTTCAGTTTCAGCCCAATATTGGCTTAATCGGGTTTACTCAACTGATATCAAAAACGCACATCAAAGTTGTGACTTTCACATTCACGACTTACAATTAGTAGCAGCCTATTGTGCTGGGTGGTCAATCGCTACTATCTTAGAAGAAGGTCTGGGAGGAGTTAAGGGAAAAGTCAACTCTGGTCCAGCCAAACATCTTAACACAGCAGTTCAACAAATAGTCAACTTTCTTGGCATACTACAAAATGAATGGAATGGTGCTCAAGCTCTCAACGGATTCGATACTTATTTGGCGCCTTTCATTCGTAAAGACAATATGACATACGATGAGATCAAACAGTGCTTACAGTTCTTTTGCTTTAGTATCAACACGCCATCTCGTTGGGGAAGTCAAGCACCTTTTAGCAATGTGACATTAGATCTTGTAGTGCCTGAAGACTTAAAGACTAAGAACCCGATTATTGGTGGAAGAAAGCAATGCTATACATATGGAGATCTTCAAAACGAAATGAATATGTTCAACAAGGCATTTTTTGACGTCTTTGAAGCTGGCGACTTTACTGGGAATATCTTTCAGTACCCTATTCCTACACTGAACTGTACTAAGGAATTCTTTGAGACATTAGACCCAGAGATAGAAGAGCGCATCTATCGTCTAACTGGTAAGTTTGGTAGCTTCTATTTCAGCAACTTTGTGAACACTGATATGAAGCCAGAAGATGCTCGATCAATGTGCTGCAGGTTGCGTCTCGACTTGCGTGAACTTTCTCGTAAGAACGGCTCGCTATTTGGTAGTGGTGACAATACTGGATCGATTGGAGTTGTCACCATCAACCTACCAAAGATTGGATATCTTTCGCATACTAAAGAGGAACTTTTTGAACGGCTCGGTGTTGTAATGAACATAGCTAAGAAGTCATTAGAACTCAAAAGAGCAAAACTTAATGATTGGTTTGACAAAGGGCTCTACCCATACACAAAGCGCTATCTAAAAGCCAAATACGAAAATCACTTTAGCACGATTGGTCTCGTTGGCATGAATGAACTGTGTCGGAACTTTTTCCGCAATACTAAGAAGAAGGATTGGAACATATCAACAAAGGAAGGCAAAGCGCTTACTATTGAGATTCTTAAGTTTATGCGTACTAAGTGCAGCGACTTTCAAGAGCAGACTGGCCATCTCTATAACTTAGAGTCCACACCAGCTGAGTCAACTTCATTTAGATTAGCTAAACATGACAAACTTAAGTACCCAGACATTTTGACTGCAGGTACGATGCAGAGTCCGTACTATACTAATAGTAGTAACTTGCCTGTAGACTTTACTGATAACCCTTGGGATGCTATCATGCATCAACAAGAGATACAGAATTTGTACACAGGTGGAACAACATTTCATACATATCTCGGTGAAGGGTTAGACGATTGGCAAAAGATCAAAGACTTCATCAAGAAAGTAATGTACAATACGAAATTGCCCTATTTGACTATAACGCCAACTTTTAGCCATTGTCAAGTGCACGGATTCATCAAAGGGAATACTCAAGGTGTTTGTCCTAAATGCAAAGATGAAGCTGTTGAAAGTTACAAAGAAAAGTTAAGTGAACTAGAAGAAAAGAAAAAGCGGCTAATAGAAGAACAACCTTCAGAGCCAGCACTATTGCATGGGTAAAGAATATGAAACAGAACATTAATGTTTATGTAGATGGCGGAGTCTATGCTGACCATAACTTAGTGACATGGGCTTACATTGTAGAACGAAATGGTGACGTAATAGGAAGCAAAAGCGGCTCATTATATGCATCTGGTAACCATTCGGCTGATGTCGAAACAGCTGAAAGTGAGGCTATGTATCAAGTCATAAAAGACTATATCAGCAATAAGCCTGACAACTATGTGATGTACAGTGATAGCCGGTCTTTCATAGACAAGATAGAAAATCGTTGCGCTAATGCAACACATAACCCGCATGTTAGATACATACAAGAATCTATTAGTATGTTCAAGGGTAGTCCATTGCCTGTGTCATTCCAAGTCAAATGGAAAGCTAGACGCAGCTGCGAATGGATGAAGCGTGTAGATGACTTATGTCATAAAAGCAACTATATACAAGGAGATAATGATGGAAAAAAGTAAACAGATAGAAAGAATTGATGAACAGATCCAACAGATCAATTGCAAACTAAATGACCCCAAACTTTGTGATGGGACTGCTCAAGTGTACACTCGAATTAGTGGCTATTATAGGCCAACTGAGAACTTTAATGATGGGAAACAAGCAGAATTTACTCAAAGATTAGAGTACGCACTGAGCTAAACTTACACCTTGTTTCTTTCAACTAACTATTATGGAAGCCACTGATCTAACTATAAAGCGGACATATGATAAGTATGATACCAAAGACTTTACATATGGAGCTGAAGATAGTGTCAATCTTAATCCGAAGCGTGAAATCAACTTTGATCAGTTAGATCGAATAGTAGTTAAGCTGCAAGAAGTAACCGATGACATAATCAGAAAACGAATACAACCTCCCCCTTTGCCTGTCGACAAAATTCGTGCAGCTTTAGGGGGTGAGTCTATTCCAATGGGCATACCGTTACCTAAGCAACAACTATTAGCACAAACTGGCAGCATAGGCAATGCACTACTATTTCCTGTCATCGAGACTGGAACAGTATTAGGTCCAATAGACAGTTTGCTCGAACGTATGGTTGGCCTCTTTCCAATACCCGAATTGTTAGATGACTTAGATAGTCCGATTAAGTTAGACTGTGATCTCATCTTGCAACAGTTTGAGTTTGATGATGCTGAAGAATATGATGACGAAGAAGATGATGAAATGGGTGAGACTCCCAAACCTAATGGCTTCGCTCCTTGTCCGAATCATCCAGAAATAGACACCCAAAATGAACCTTGTCCTTTATGCGGTGAATCGGGAGAACCTTCTGAACCTGAAGAAAGCGAGGATGACGATGAGGAAGAAGAGGAAGATGAAGACGAAGAAGGTGATGAAGAAGATGAAGAGGAAGAAGACGACGAAGTAACTAAAGAGATGAAAGAATGCGCTGAGATTGAATTGACTTGGTTGAAGATCCTGCTCATTTTAGTTAAGATCATCAAGATACTCAAGATGATAGTCGACTTAGTGCTCTCTATTGTTATCCCGTTACTCGAAATACTACGACTCGCCGTTGGCGCGTGGATCAACCCACCTAACATACCATCAATAGTACAGCGCATCATTGAGCTTGTGACTGCTATCATCATCATGATATTAGCGCTTATCATTCAGCTCATTTGGAACTTATTGAACCTAGACTGCTTCAGCGATCAAACGGCGTCTATCATTGAACAAATACGACGAGCAATGTCAATGTTCTCCTCACTAATGAATGCCTTCAACCCAACAGCCGTCAATATGTTGGCTAACAAATTGAACAAGGAAGTAATGGACCCACTAAATAGCATATTAGAAGAAGCAATGAAGAAGAAAGAATCTTGGGCTAACATTGGACAACAGATGAAAGATCAACTCGACATTATCACGTCAGCTGACTTCAAAGAGAAAATGATGGCTCAGATGAAAGCTGACATAACAGCTGGTATGTTGAACACTCCGCAAGCTGGCAAAATGGCTGGTGTTATTGCCCAAACTAGAGACTTAATCAATGGCCCAATGCAAGACGCACTTAAGTCGATGGCTGATGTTAAAGCAGGTTATGAAGCACTCACTAGCATGAAGATCAAACAACAACCTGGTGGAAAATTAGCAGTGATGCTCGGTCACCCATCTCTCGATATTGGAGGAACAACTTAATGCTCTTCAAGGAAAACGATTTTCTACTACTAAAGTCATACACAGTTCCAGTTGTCTATAGCACACTATTTGAACGTTATGATGAATATGTCAACTATTTAGCAGCCTCTAAGTACATAGCTAAACCGATCATTAAAGAAGACGAAGATGATGAAGGTCGACCAATAGACTTATCATTCTTTGACATATTGCAACACAAGAAAATAGACAGTCAAACTCGCTCTATGACGGAAAAGCAACGCCTAGAAGATGACTTACAGAAGACAATAGACGGCGATCTAAATGAGGACTTAACTGAAGAAGCTAACGAAGTACTACAACAGATCAACGATCAAGCTAAACTTAAGTTCCTTCAAATGTACTATGATGCTTACATGGCGCCAAAAGTCTCAGATGCTAAATGGCGATTAGGTGCTGTCACTGGTACTGTTATGGATTCAGCATTGCCAGATGAACTTGGTACTATCAAAGATGGATCAATGTACACCCGATCTAATTTCGCAGTACCTTACAATAGACGCTTTTGGGATGGACAACAAGTTACTGAGACACAAGAGTTCTATACGTCACTATTCTTCCCACCATTCAAAGTTGGTGAGAATAGTCGCTATGACCAAAAGACCGGCTTCATGAATGAGATCTATAGACTTAACCCTTATGCGACATTTCATCAAGACAACTTTGTCATTAAGCGAGACGGCTTTACATATAGAGATGCTGGCTTCAAGGCCATCAATGACTACATTCACTTCTTACAGTGGATAGCAGAAGGAGTTACTGGCGTAGTATCGACGTATCTTACTGAATGGGATTTGTCTCTCTATATGCAAGAAGGACTACTCACTGCTCAAGAGAACGGCGGCCCACTTAAGCTCTTTTTGAACTATCGAATTGAGAAAGACAACCCAATGTCTATGGCTGATGGTAAGTACACCGATAATCGTTCACGAGTGTTCAATGTTGCAGGCTCTGCTGTCTCTAAGATAGAATTCGACTGTCAAAAAATGTGGCGACCATCTGATCATCCGCTTTCTAATTGGTGGTCACCTTACACAAAAGATCGCCATTGGAAGATGAGAACATATGTCATAGAAGAAGATGAGTTCAACTGGCTAAAGATAGACTATATGGATCTTTATGACTTAACAAGAGCTAACTTTCCATATGATGCCTCTGACACATTAGCCATTATGCGACAGCAAGACTATATTGGTACTATATTGGGAGCTCATCCTAACTTCTTCATTAAGTACTATCAAGCATTCTACTACAACTCTGGCGACTTTCTTTCTGAGTTTGAGATTAAGGCGCAAGGCTGGCTAAAGAAAGTTGCTGGTGCTGAACCGGGCACATCAGCTGCAATGGGAAAAGGATTAGATGACTTCATTCAGTTAGCTAAAGAAGAAATGATTCTTAATGGTGGCTATTGGGGTGGTCCTGAGCCTGCGGGTATGTCAGCTAGTGGTGTTATGTCACGAATGGCTATTCAAGATGCAATGAATATGAAGGATGAAGGATCTGGTGGCGGTGGTAGTGGGAAAACATCTTTATTAGCAGTTATGACTAAAATGAAAAGTGATCGTTCTAAAGGTACCAGCAAAGGAATGGCCGCGGCCGATCTTAATCAAGTAACGAGCCCAGAATACAATTCACCTGGCATTGGAATAGACTCACCCAATTCACCAGTTGCTGACTTCATGGATGCTGGTATGAGTAACAAAGCAGATGCTTCTGTAATGGCTAAGTTCACAGGAGTCAATCGACACGCTCCGGCCTTATTTGGTGGACCACATGGTGCAGACTATTCACCCAATTCGTTACAAGGTTACTTTCAAGCTGACAACACATTCTTACGTAACATACCGCGACTATCATCAAACAATAGTGATTACTTTAAGTCAGAAAATCGCTATGATGAAGTTACTGATCTAAATAGCCCATACCAAAATAGTGGTTCTTATGGATCTCATAATACTATGCTCAAACGTCTTGCTCAGGGTATTAGTAACTATGTGATAGAATTTGGTACTCATAGAGTTCAGAAAACAGAATGGATAGAAGGTACTATAGAGTACAATCCTGAAACCAATCAATTTGATAAAATCACCTTCCCACCAACAAGACCAGATGGAAGTCCAATTACGTACTCAGGTAACCTCAAATATGAAACTAAAGTCATAACTAGAACAGACAATCCTTGGGATGATGACCCAAATAGTTGGTGGTACAACTACACTTCATATATGAACATCTACAATGCTCAACGACAATATCAAGTTGGCAGTGAGTTCTATTACGACACCGCTGTAACTAAAGTGTATCGTTTGGGTACATATTCATATATCAGCATTTCACCATATAAGAAGTATCTCTTTCATGATATGCCAGATGTTAACTGGGAAATAGTACAACACAGCTTTGGAGATAAAGAAGGCGATAATACTCCAAGTGGATCTTTTTGGAGCTTTATCAATAGCATAAAAGGCGAAAAGAATATAGGTGAAAAGTACGGCGCTATGATGAGAGACAACGTCTTTATTCTCAAGTTCTATGATGATGAAGAAACTGAACGTCAATTTCTACAATATATGATGGGAATCAATCAAGGCCCTAATCCAGCTGTCTCACTTATCTTTTGTGAAGGTAATGAAGGTAGTCGTTATACTCAAGGACCACGATCTATCTTTAGAGCAACTTGTCGCATTAAGACATATACGCACGTTACTGAACAGTACAAATATGTTGACGTATTTGCTGGTTGGCAACATCAAGGTTGGTGGTGGCATATGCCAGTCTATGAGCAGAAACTAGTTCATACTGGTTCAACTTATCAACACGTGCCATACATTGATGTCGACTTATCTACAGTAGACTTTTTTGAGGATATGCTTCAACATAATCCAATGACTAATAAGGCTAATCACGGCGTCGACTTACCAGTGCATCTAAAAGCTATTGAAATAGCATCCAGTGAAGAAGTCTATTGTGCTGATCATCCTATTGAGAAGTTTGAACAACGATTCTTTGACTTAATCATTTCATATAAGACAACCCAAACTGAAGAACACTACAGTTGGAACTGGGGCTGGGGCGGCTGGTGGTGGCGCTGGGGCTGGAGAGGCTCTTGGTGGGGTTGGAGACGACCTTATGTTAGCTATAAGGAACCAACTACTATTACTGAAGAGAACTGGATAAGTTACGCATCAATGGGAATAAGTGGAAAAGGAATCTTATCAGCTGTTCAGGGCATAGATCCGAATGCTCAAAACATAGTTGTTGGCGGACTAAACTATCCATTCAGAGATTTGCTCTCATTACCACTGAATGCAAAAGATTCTCCAATAAAGAGCTTACCATTCAAAACACATGTCATGACATCTTGGGCTTCTAGAAAGCAAACCAACTCTATTGGTGTTGACTGGTGGACTAATGAGGGCGTTCCAACATATAGAGAAGTGCCAATGGATATTGGACTTAAGCGGGCGTTGGCTAATATGTACACACGAGCTAAGTTCTATTCATTAGACAATCGATATCCAACATTTGTTAGCTTAGACTTTCCAGTACGAAACTTTTTGTCTATCATCATAACCCAAGTGTCATACTTTCACTTCTTCAAAGACCTACTCGAAAACATCGATTTTGAAGTCATACACAACGCCTTAACGGCTTGTGTAGACAGTTGTGTCATTAAGGCTAATGGTATGAATGCTGATGGCGAACTTATAGATGTAGACAAATCGCACGTATTGTACAACTATTGGATGGAACAGGCTATCATCATCTTCGGAAACAAGGCCACCTATAATGAAACACGTAACCGTCTAAAAACAGAGGTCAACAATAGAATCAACAAATATGAATACATATCCGAAGTATTAGACAAGCTTTGCCAACGAGATGTAGATTCCTGGACGTTCAATGAGATCTGTATGTGTTACAATTTCATAGCCACACTTAAAGAAGATTCTGGCAAAGGAATCATAGACAAGTTCATCTTTGCTTACTTACACATATTGTACAACTATCGATTCTTCTTTGTGGCAAAACGCTTCAACAAAGAAGATGGCACAATGTGGATCATGCGCGCTCTTGAATCTGTGTTAGACTATATAGTTCCATACGGCAGCGACAACAATCCACCGCCACCGGTTCATAAGCTCAAGCCACAAACGCCGTCTTACAAAGTTGCTTTCTATGAGTTACAGAATACTACATCAGCCAAGCATCAAGCTCTTATGCGCAACTATGTGTTAGAAGAAGACCGTATCAATAAGCTGTATGTCAAAATCAAATGGGTAGACAAAGCTGCTTATGATAAGTGGATAGAATACAGTGAAAATCGCAACACTAAGATAGAAGTGCAAGAAGTTGTTGCAGTCGAATACTGCGCAGACTGTCAAACACCAACTGTTAGACGCCACACCCACAACTATGTGACGCGCTATGCTGAAAAGCCAAACAACGGTTTGTACAAACTATACTCATCTGAATACTTAGCTAATGACATGGACGTCAAATGGAATGAGTTGAACAAAGATAAGATACAGCGTGTAGTCAAAGATTATGACACAATGATCACACAGATCAACTGGGGAGATGCTCCTGACTTAACTCCAATCAGATGGGATGTCTTTGGCAATGTGAATGTTGACAACTTACTCGAGTACAGCAAAGCATCCGTTAGCCCAGAAGAGCTCATTTGTCTCATAGAAGAGGGCGCCGACTTTTGGACTGTCAACATACCACAAGCGCAATGGCCTAGAGCAACTGGCTATCGTTCAGACATTAAGTTAAAACTGTATCGTGAAGGTATTGAAGACACACTCAAAAATGATCCGCTTATTACGATGTTAGGTCCAATGGCTTATAGCATCTATCCGATCTTGCATCAACAAGGATCGCCAGCGCCCGGTCTAATGACAGACGTACCGGATATCTTTAAGCATATGAGTGGTAGTAGAACTTATACGTAGATATTAGAAGTAGCAATTACTGGAACACCATTATCAGCAGCTGGCGCTGCACCAATTAGTCCCGCTAATCGTAAGTTATGTTTGCCTAAGACAAGCTGTTGTGCGTCTACTTCAATGTTAGGTGCTTTCATATGTATTTGGTCTGGTGTCATAGTAAATGATGAATGTGCAACTGCGGAAGGTGGATCAGCTGGTGTTCCAACGCGCATATAGATACGTTGTTGTTGAACTGTAATGACAGAACCAGATGTGTTGAGCAATATCCAATCACCAGTTAGATAATTGTAGCACTGAATCATTCCACCTTTGTCTGTTGATACCCATTGGACAACTACCATGTTATTGTAACTGAAATCATCAGGAGCTGCTCGTCTTTGTTCAATGTACTTCTTAATGTCAGGATACGAATAGCTATCTGCAAATTTCTTATTAGGTTCGCCAAAGACATTAGCTTTGCCTAAGACATAACCAACTTGCAAATCTGGTGTACATAATACCCAAACAAATTCGGCTTCTTTTCCATCATTAACGTGTGATTTGCCAGTTACAACTGTACCCTTAATGAATGGTGGATATTCTGGAAGGTCTTCTAATTCCTCATCATCTATATCTTGCAATTCAGGAAGTACTTGAACTTTGAGTTTGTCATTCCCAGCGCCCATACATTTGTAGATCTTAGCTTTACGAATTACCATTTCATCGGAGAAACTAAGCTGTTGTCGTTTTTGCATATTTAATGGCTCATTCATGAACTCTTGAAACATATTTCTTTCTCCTTAAGAACTATATAGTAATGCTGACATCGTTAATGATGATGATTTGTCGTTGCCTACAAATGTTGGTCTAACAAGAGTAGATTTTGTCATAATCTTTCTAGGATCTTCATCATCTGTATGGTGTTCTAATGCAACAGTTAACCACTTACCATTAAGCCAATGCTTTTTGTTGTTGCCAACAGATGTATCTATTGGTGGTACGTAAATGTTGGCTGTATTACCTATATTTATATGATTACCATTAAAAGGTGATGTAATAGTTACAGTAAACATTTCATCAATAGATTTAGCTCCTTCAAATAAAAATGATAAACTATCTAATAATTGACGATTATGTAACACTTTAGTAGAAGTTCCTTGAACTTCCATCATATATTGAGCATCTAACGGAAGCAAATTACCATAAGAAGTACCTGTCTTTTTCTTTAACTCATTACTAACTCTTTTCTTACCATGTATGAATGAATTGTTAGTAAGATTTTCAAAGAAGAACTTAGGATAGATTTCTTTTAGCATATCAAAACCACCAATTTGTACTGAAGACTCTCCAATAGTAAAAAGACCAGTATCTTTATCTATATTATTATCATTACATATTTTATCAATATCTGCCATATTCTTATCATCACCAAGAGTACCTGGAGATGGAATGTAAATAATTTTAGAATTTTCACTATACATATTCTTAAATGAACGAAGATAGAATTGACTTTGAGCATTACAAAAAAAGTGTGTAGGTAATTGTTGAACTGTTGCATAGGGTAACACTTTGTTCTGTATGAAGTCCCAATCAGTCTCACATATCTTATATCGAGCTACACCACTATCATCTGTCTTATCAAAACACTTATCATCAGCTTCAAAAGCCATACCGCGATCTTCACCACGAATGATCTTCTTAATGAGTTCTGCTGAATTAGTAGGCTTATAGGCATGATTACGAATGTCTTTATAGAGTAACCAAGGATGTCCAAACCATACTTTAATGATACCAACAAAAACGTCTTCTAAAACTGAACCACTGTTTTCTATCATTAAGACTTTGAATGTTGGAAATGTTATCTTATCTTCTTCATCATTGACATTTATGATAGTTATGCTACAATCAGCGCCTATTTGTAAATTGGGAAATTCAGCAAAAGTGGAGTCTCTATCTAATATGTTGACATAACCATAAGGCAAACCTTCTTTAATTGAAGAGAAAAGTTTGAAGCCAACTGACTGATCTAAAGGTATGTCACTAATTGTATTGAACGTTATTTGTAGCGCACCATATTGCATAATAGTTAGTTGATAGCTATGATTCCTGAAGGCACAATACGAGGTGGAACATTTCCAAAACGGTCAAATACTACATAATTAGTCTTATCATTGAGTTTGAACTCATATATAAGATAGCTAGGATCAGATTTGACTATCGAAAAAGAAGTGCTGTATTTCTTACTCTTTTTAGCAATATAATCTATGACTTTCTGCCGTTGATTATCGTTCAGTGTCGGCATTTTTCTAATTTGCTGATGCAATTTATAGCAAAACTGGTAATCTTGTTGAGAGAGCTTATCTTCCATTAAATTATATTAACTTCATTTAATAGAGACCGTAGATATTTAGTTTTCTTTCGTTGAAGAATACTTTCTGGAAGACAGATTTCTTCCAATTGACAATCATTACTAAAAATCTTCTTTATATATTGAAGTTGATATATCTGTTTGCTTGTTAACTCTTTATTAGGTTTTATTGAATTAAGAATTTTTCTAATTGAAGATATACGAGAATCTATACCTTTACTATGTCTTAAAATAGAAAAACACTCTTTATTAGTCTCAATATATGGAATAATAAGATATATAATACCTAACAAAAACGTTGCCATAACATTTGTAATTGATACTATTGGATATAAAATGAAAAATACTATAAAGAATAACGGTAAAAAATTAATAATATTGAAAATATGATTAGAAAAAGAACGTCTTTCTACTATATCAAAAATAAAATTGATGATAGTAGATGCTAATATAATTATTGAGAAGACTATAAAAATTATTGATGAATAATTAATTGTTAATGAAGAATTAAAAATTCTTATATAATTAATGAAATCTCCTTTATTTATTATATAAAAGTTCAAAAACTTAAAATTACTAACACATATAAGTATTCCAACAGTACTTAAAACGCTAAAAAATGCATTAAGAAAAATCTTTGCTATCCGGTTAAATCTAACTGCCTTATATCCTAATAATCTATGTTTTGTTGATAATACCATTACAACCAAATAATAAAATAAAACAACAAAAGAAAATAAAGTAGTAGTTTGTCCAGTTATTAAAAATTGTATTGATAACAAATTTAATAAAGTAGAAAAAATAAAACTTGAAATAATATAAGGAGTTCTCTGATCTGCCCCATCATAAAGATATCTAATAGAGAGTCTAATAATTTGAATTATATTATTTAAGCATATTCCTAAAAATAAAGAAATGAAAAATATTTGTTCTACTAACATAAATATCTTCCCCCTTCAAGTACTACATTTTTTATTAAAAAGAAATTAAAAATAAATTTACATAATAAAAATATTGTAAAAATGCCCTCGTGTAAAAACTGTTTTGGAAATACACACATTGTTAAAAATACTAAAAATTGTAGAATATAAAAAAAGTACATTAATTTTATAGTTGGTTTTAATAAATTTCCATTTTTTATCATCATAATTAAAAATATAATTATACTAAAACAAGGAATAATAAAAAATAAATAAAAAACATCATGATATACATTAAATAATTTAATATAAGATTGTGGTAAAGTTTCAGTAATAATAAAAGGAGAAGTTATCATTAAGAAGATCATAATAAAT